>Ga0181535_10004896_pt1 | contig 14595 bp, 10 predicted proteins | sample PEATcosm2014_Bin_44_FD_119774 | JGI IMG/M metagenome (GOLD analysis project Ga0181535, IMG submission 119774) | Peatland microbial communities from MTU Mesocosm Facility, Houghton, MI, USA - PEATcosm2014_Bin17_30_metaG | ecosystem: Environmental > Terrestrial > Soil > Wetlands > Peat | place... | reverse complement strand
CGTCGCGCGAGTGCGAGTACATATCGGAGAGCGTTGCAGACGATGGCGAGCGGTAGCCGTAGCGCACGCCGTCAAAGCGGGCAAGGTTGGCGCTGGCCTCGGCCGTTGCCACCAGGTAATAGGTGGGAACGGCGTATTTGGTGTGCGGGAGCGAGACCGGCTTGATAGAGCAGCCGGCGGTCGCGAGCGCTGCAATACCCTTTTCGACGGCTGCGCGCACTTCGGGATCGAGACCCTCGCCAAAGTATTCGGCGGGCACACCAATGCGGAGGCCCACAATGGCTTTATCGCTTTCGGCCGCAAAGTCGGGAACGGGAGCGGGCGAACTGGTGGCGTCACAGGGATCGTGGCCAGCAATAACGCCCAGGATCGTTGCGGCATCGCGAACGTTTGCGGCAAGGGGGCCGATGCGATCGAGCGAGGAGGCGAAGGCGATGAGGCCGTACCGCGAGACGCGGCCGTAGGTGGGTAGCACGCCGACCACTCCGCAGAAGCTGGCTGGCTGGCGAATGGAACCGCCGGTGTCGGTGCCGAGCGTGGCCACAGCGAGATTGGAAGCAACTGCCGCGGCTGAGCCGCCGCTGGAGCCACCGGGAACGCGCTCCGTATCGACGGGATTGCGCACAGGGCCATATGCCGAGTTCTCATTCGAGGAACCCATTGCGAACTCGTCGCAGTTGGTTTTGCCTAGGATCACTGCGCCCGCGGCCTCGAGCCGGACGACGGCGGTGCAGTCGTAGGGCGGCCGATAGCCTTGAAGGATCTTTGAGCCTGCCGTGGACGGCGCGCCCCGCACGGCGAGCACGTCTTTGATCCCCACAGGAACGCCTGCCAGCGGTGGGAGCGGGTCGCCTTTAGCGGCGATAGCATCAATGCGCGCAGCCTGCGCGAGGGCACGCTCTTTGGTGAGACTCAAGAAGATATTCAGCCGGGGGTTTAGTTTTTCAATTCGCTCGTAGTAACCGGCGGCGAGGTCGGCGGCTTTGGTGCGTCCGGCGGCGAGATCCATGCGGAGAGCGGCAAGAGTCTTAGGCTTCTCGATGTAGCGTTCAGCGGTCATGGTTTCTGCTGACAATTGATCTTCCTCATAGGGTCTTCAACTTACTCCGGCCGACAGATTCTCTATCGCTCGATCACTTTCGGAACCTTGAAAAAGACATTGTCGGTTTCCGGGGCCTGGGACATGACAGCAGACCGTTCAAGCGAAGGCTGCACCTGGTCGGCGCGAAGAGCCGCGATGGCGCCGCCTTCGAGCTCGCTCATCTGGGCGAGCGGCGCGACATTCGATGTGTCCAGCTCGTTCAGTTCGGCGACATAGTCAAGGATCGCATTCAGGTCGCGCACCATGCGATCGGACTCTTCGGGCGCCAACTCCAAATGCGCTAGTTCGGCGACGCGCTCGACATCTTCGACGGTTACTTTGGCAGGCATTCTGATCCTGGTCTCGAAGCTCAAGTATAAAGTGGTTCCCCTGTTCTCGTAGCCTTCTCCGGATTGCGAAATGACCACATTCAGTCGACCGTCAGAGTCACGCTCGTTGAATGTGTAATGCCCATCGAGTTGACGCTGACGGGAATCGTGTACGTCCCCGGCGGCGTGTTGTTGCCTCCGCCCTGGCCGCCGGTACCGCCCGTGCCTCCGCCGGAGCTGGTGCAACTGGAGACACCGCCCAAACAAATCGCGACCGAAACGATGAGCAGAAAGAGCTTGCGGCGCTTGAAAAATGCGAGCGGCGCGAGAAGCAGCACGCAGGCAAGAGGCAGGTCGCGCGGGAAGGCGAGACGGCCGTGGCTCGGCCCTTTGCTATCCGGCTTGCCAAAATCCGGATTCTCTGGCCGGACTGTCGATCCGTTGCCAGTGGAGACTTCGATGAGAACAGTGCCCTGAAATCCGGCGTTGATTGTCTGCGTGGCGGGGTTGAAGATACAAAGCGCATTCGTGGGCAGCGTGCCACAGGAAAACGCGAAAGTGCCGCCCGGCCCGATCGGCGCGACGATCATGGTGAAGCTTGCTTCTTGGCCACTGGCGACGGTCTGGGTCGTTGAGCCGGTAATGCTCACGGCGAAATCGAATCCGGTACCCGAGAGCAGTACGGTGGCCGGCATGGCAACGGCGGAGGAAGACACAGTGAGCGCTCCAGATGCAGAGCCGCCGGCGCTGGGCTGAAAGACGATCGAGGCGGTACAGTTCGCGCCGGTTGACAAGCCGCCGGTGCAGGTGTTCTGCGTAACGCTGAATGGCGCGGCAGCGGCTAAAGAAACCGAGCTGATGGAGTAACTGGAAGAATTCGTGACGGTCACCGATTGCGCCGCGCTGGACTGGCCTGCTGCCACGACGGCAAATGCAATCTGGGCCGGGTTGGTGGCCAAGCCGGAGGCGAGCATTCCAGAACCGTTCAGCGGCACCGAAGCCGGGGCGACGCCGGAGGTGGAAGAAGAAACCGCGAGCGTGGCCGCAATGGCGCCCGTCGCGCCGGGCGTAAAGACGATCTGTACCGTGCAACTGCTTCCGTTGGCGAGCAGCGCCCCGCAGGTGGTGGCCGAAATGGAGTAGCTGGATGCCGCAGAGCCGGTGATCGAAAAGCCGATGTTCGCCATCGGCGATCCGCCGGTGTTGCTAACGCTGACCGTTTGCGGCGCGCTCGGCACGCCCGCCTGCTGGTTGGTGAAAGTCAGGCTGGCGGGATTGACGCTCAAGGCCGGAGGGGCAAGTCCCGTCCCGTTCAACGAAACGGTCTGCGTGCGCAGGGCATCTTGAATGGTGAGCGTGCCGGGGACTGGGCCTGATTGAGTAGGAGCGAAGATCACGCTGATGGCGCAGACTGCACCGGCTACCAGTTGCGTTCCACATGTGTTCGACTCCTGGAACTGAGCGCTCGCCGAAACCGAGATCGACGTCAGCGGCAGTCCGCCTGAATTCGTGAATGTCACGGTCTGCGCGGAAGAAAGCTGGCCGTCTGGCGTCGGCGAGAAGGAGAGCAATGTGGGATTAAGAATGTCAGTGGGCGGAGAAGCGCCCGTTCCAAGGAGTTCGACGGATTGCGTGCCCGCTCCATCAGTAATGGTAAGCAGGCCGGAGGCCGCACCGGCTTCGGTTGGCGCGAATTCCACTGTCAACTGGCAATTGGAGTTTGGCGCCAGGCTCAGTGTCCCGCAGGAGTTGCTGGAAAGAACGAACGGTGGCGTGATGACGACATTGCCGATGGGCAATGCCTCTGCGCTATAGTTGGCCGCGGTCACCTGGAGCGGCGCGGACGTGGCTCCGACCTCCACTGGGCCGAAGTTGACGGTGGCCGGAGTCAGATTGACCAAGCCCGCTGGGGCGCCGCTTCCGGTGAGGTCGACTGTCAGTTGCCCGCCGTAGACGTTGGCATAGATGGTCATTTGGCCGCTAAGCGGCCCCGTGGCTTGCGGCGTGAACGTCACTTGAATCGTGCAGCTCGCGCCCGCGGCAACGGTTGCATCCACGCAATTATCGTTTTCGCTGAAGCTCCCGCTCATCGCGATGGTCGTGGGCGCGAGCGCGAGGCTGCCGGTGTTTGCGAGAGTCACGGTGAGCGGACTGCTGGGGGTGTCGAAGACCTGGCTGGGAAAGACGAGCGACGAAGGGGTGGCGGCTGCGGTGGTCAGGCCCGTCCCCGCGCTCCATAACGGGGTTTGCCAGATTCCACGCCCGTAGGTGCCCACGACCAGCACCGGTTCGGAAGATGTGCCGGTAGCCACGGTGAGAGCCACGGCCGGAGCAGCGGGCAATCCCGAACCAAACACCGACCAGCAGTTGGAGGACGGTTGCGCGCAGTTTCGAACCTGCGTGGTGAAGTACACGCCCTGGTCTGTGGCGACGTAGGCCGTATTCGCATTTTGCGGGTCGATGGCAAGACTGTTGGCGGGCGCGAGAGGCAGGTTAGCCGTGATGCCGGACCAGGTCGCGCCTCCGTTGGTCGAACCGTACACGACCTCGATCTTTTCCGCCGAGTTATTCATCCCTGCCAAAGTTATGTAAACCGTGTTGCCGGTTGGATCATGAGGATCGATGGTGACGCTGGAGATATCGAAGTTTTGTGAGTTCAGCGTGAGGGCGTTGTTGACGACGGGATTCAGCGTGAGATCCTGCCACACGGGCCCAGCACTGGACAGAGGATCGAAGATCGCGCTCAGAATATGGCCGGGCAGGTTGACGCCATTGCTGGCGGCGCCGTACATGCCCACATAGATGACTTCGCCGCCGGAGGGGAGCCGCATGGCAGCCATGGCTCGGATGAGTCCGTCGCCATTGCAGGGAGCGCCGACGGCTCCGCTATCCAGGATGGGGCTGATCGCGTTGCCCCCGGTCCAGCCCGCGCCGTTGGCTGGTCCTCGCCACACGCGGCAGGTACCGACGAGCAACTGAGTGGGGTCGACAGAATCGACAAGGAAGGGCGCGGGCGTTGGCATGGTGTCACCATCGCCGCCGACGTCCGCGTCAGTGACCGCCGGACTTGTGCCGAACGACGCGGCTGTGCAGGGAGCCGACTGCGAGCACTGATAAATGGCGACTCCCATCTGGTTGTTCACATACCAATTGAGACTGTTGCTGGGGTCGATAGCTACAGGGCCACCGTAGCCGGATAGAATCTGCGGCCAGTCCGCATTTGCGGCAGAACTTTTTACGCCCGCGGTTCCGTTCACGCCCAGACCGGCCATCATGCTGAACTGCGACGTCAAGACGGAAGGCAGGCTCACCACTTCGGCCAGCGATCCAATGCTGCCGTTCAGATTCTGGAAGTGCGAGGAGTCAGTCGCCGCGCAGGACGATCCCATTTCGCCGATGGCGTCCGTCGAACGCCACAGCCCGCTATCGTTGCCGAGAAAAATCTCCAGTGGGTTGGCGGTGCTCCAGGCCAGCGCGTGCTGGTATTCAGCCACTTGCGCGCTCATGCAAGTGGTTGAGTTGGTGGTATTGCGCCACACGCATCCCATCGCCAGGCTGCATTTCCAGAGGTCGTTGGCTCCAGCAAAAACGAGCGTGTCCTGCTGCGATGGAACCGCCGACAGTGTGAGGTTATAATCGCCGTCAAGAATGGTGGCCGCGCCCTGGAGCGTGCTGGTCTCAAGCGGCGCGGTGTTCCACTGCGTGGCGAAAGTGATGGTTGGATTGCTGCACACGCCGCCACTAAGGTCGCATTGATCCTGCCAGATTCCCTGGTCCTGATTATTCAGGTCGACGGTCCATGCAAACGTGTCACCGGTTTGGGGATTAACGGCCAGCGCGCCGCGATAAATGGGGCAGGCGATGGAGCCGATCTGTCCAAGATTGGATGGGCACATTTGTGCGGTAAGCCCGGCGCTGGGCTGTGCGGCCATGCGTGTCCAGGTGACGCCGTCCGGCGACTGGTAGTAGCCGTGATCGCGTACAGCGGCCACAAACAGCTGTCGCACCGGGTTCCAAACCACCGCGGTGGCCGCATTGCCCTGCGAAGTGAGCGGAGTTAGCGGACCCTGAAGGATTTCGCCAGCGCCATCGGTGATGGTGGCCAGATGCCATGTAGCTCCACTATCCGTGGAATAGAAGAGCCCCTCGAAGGTATTGAGCGGCCAATCGGCGCCCACGAGAGTGCCTTCATAGGCCTGAGATACCGCGGCCACAACAATCTGCGGATTGACCGAACTCCACGCAAAGCCGGCAAAGCCTTGCCCGACGAAGCTGGCGTCCTGGACGCTGAGGCCCAGCTCTTCGTCATCCGTCTGCTGAATCAGACTCCAGGTATTGCCGCCGTCAGTGGAGCGCAAGATGCCCGCGCCATAGTAAGAGTCGAGCACGTCGTTCGGGTCGCCGGTTCCGGCGAGAACGACGCCCGTTCCGCCCGGTTGCACTGTGAGAGCGCCAATGCTGATGGAAGAGTCAGGAGCTCCGCTGAGAGCGGGGACATTATCGGTCAGTGGAGCGAAGACGATGGAGGCAGACGCCGCAACACCCGCATTGTTGGCGACCCATACACCGCCGCCTGTGGTGCCTATGTAGAGGCGGTTGCCGGTGGCATCGGACGGGTCGAGGGCGATCGCGGCGACGCGGCCCGTGACGAGGCCAAAGTCAGGGGTTTGAACGGCGATGGGGCCGAGAGGCTGCCATGTGTTGGAGGAGGCGGTGCTCCCGGCGGTTTGGACCGATATTCCAGCCGCGCTTAACGGGCGCAGGGCGTCCGACCTGGGCGGAATACGATGGCCGGGCGCAAAACCGCGCTGCGCGAGAAAGAGGTGCGCCTCAATAACGCGAGGGGGAAGCGTCGTGGGCTTTGGCGTTAGCCGTGGAAAGGGGTTGACTGGTACGCTTGGCCCCTGCGCTTGGGCCGCCAGGCCAGGCGAAAAATACGCCAGGAGGCACGCGGCCAAGGCTGTGCCCGCCCATGCGCCGAGGGTTGATTGCCGTTCGCGTCGCTTCCCCGCCCCGCCGCCGCGGACCGGGCCCATGCACGTCGGATCGAACATTGGATTCGTCACGCGTTTCCTGAATGTGATTCCGGCTTCCCCTATTCTGAAAACTTTCCAATGGGGATAAGCGCCGAATCCATCGGATAACGCTCAACGAAACACGCAATTTCCGGGAATGAGATTGTCGCCCATTATAGGACAGCTTTCGCTGCGGCCAAGTGTGATGCCGGATACATGGCGTTTGCAGCATCAGCGAACAAGCTGCCTGAGCTCGCCGCACTTGCGAATATATGCCTCAGCATTGAACTTGCGGGAAAAAGACGCGCTCGTCATTGGCCGCACTAACCCGAAGACTGGACGATTGAACCACGGCCGGTCGAGCTTGCCCGCGATCGCCCAAGCAATACCCGCGTAGCCATTAGGGTCGCGACCATCGAGTTCGTATCGGTCATTGAGGATAACCGCCCAATCGAAGGCGGTGGCAGGATCCGGCGCCCATTCCAGGATCTTCTTTGCCCAGTACATGCGCATGGAGTTGTGCATCCAGCCTGTCACGACCATTTCGCGCTGGGCTGCATTCCAAAGCTCATCGTGAGTTTCGGCCCGCTCCAATTGCCGCAGAGTATATCGGTGTGGGCGCGGGTCGGAGGCGTGTTCTAAAAGCGTTGCTCGCGCCCACGGCGCGGCGCATTCCCAGTTGTCGTAGTTCGGCTCGTGGCGAACGAACAAAACCGCCAGCTCCCGCCACCCGATGAGTTGTTCAAGAAATCGTTCGCTCGCTGCGTGCGCCACTTTGCCTTCATTCGCTGCCTTCTTTACCGCGAGAGCAATGGTAAGCGGTCCTATGTTGCCAAAGTGGAGATATGGCGACAAGCGGCTAGTGCCCGCCGTCTCAGGGTGATTGCGCGTTTCATCATAGGCGGCCAGATCGTGCCGAATGAATGACCGCAACCGCGTGAGCGCGGCGTGCGTGCCGCCGGTGAAGGTGTCGACGGGATAGACCGAGCGGTCGAGTTTCGCGAATCCAGCAGTAATGTCCCTGGAAAGTGAGAAAGTTGTGAGAGCTTTGCGCGGCTTCCAGCCGTGCAGAGGCTCAATCTTTTTTGGGGCCACAAGAAATCTCGGCAATTCGGCCTTGAGATGCGGGCGGAAATGGTGCAACAAGGCAAAGCTGCGGTCGAACACGCGTGAAGGAACCACGACGTCGGCATCGACTGTCCAGTAGGGAATCCTGAGTCGGCGGGCGAGCACTCTGCGCCATCGGTCCGGCTCCCGGCAGGGATTCTCGTCGCCAACGAGGAGCGCAGCCTGGACCTCCTCAAGAAAAGCTTCGAGCGAAGCTTCCGGCGTCCTGCGAACGACAAGACCCACGTCCCGCTCCGCTGCGTCCTGAGCCGCGTCGCGCAGACCTTGCTGCAGGAAATGGTAATGGCGCAGGTTGACGCTGGGATCACTGGTAATGACGCTGAAGAAAACAACCACGGGAAGGTCGAGGATGTTGGCCGCCTCGATGGCCACGTCAAGCGCGGGGTTGTCTGCAATGCGCACAGATTTTTGCATCCAGTAGACAACAGAGCGCGCGCCCTTTTGCGGAGCGCCTGGACGGCGTACCACTACGTGCGGCTGGTCAGCCAACCGGGCCAGCTCGACTGGATCCTTATGGTTTTCACGCTGGGAGACCAACCCGAGACATGCCTCCTGAAATCTGTTGCCTACACAGCCCAAGCCGCAGCGGCACAGTGTTGGCAAAGACTCCATGCTAATGCCTGGGCGGGGACAGTTAGGATGAGTTCCGTGCGTCCGGGCTGTGCAAGGCCTTCCTCGTTTCCATACCGTTGATCTCAAAACCCGGGGATTTCGATGAGATGAATTCAGTTTGGTTTGCTGCTGGTCTCAGCCTTAACCGTTCCTCGAGCCGAGGACCACAGTCTTTGCCCCGATTCGCATCCGCAAGACGGGGGTGCCCAAAGGCACGGCGACCAAATTCACGCTGGCTCCGGGCAAGGATTATCCGGGTTCGGCGCACAACTGCACTGTCTATGTGCCCGCACAGTACGACCCGGGCAAGCCGACGCCGTTCATGATTTTTCTTGACGGCAGCCAGGCGCTCGACAACAGCATGCGCGTTCCCGTTGTCCTGGGCAATTTGATCGCAAAACATGATTTGCCGACGACAATCGCGATCTTCGTCGATCCTGGCATCTTGCCCGTGGCTTCAGATGTGGACCAGAACCGCTACAACCGAATTGATGAATATGATTCGCTGACCTCGCGTTTCTCGGATTTTCTCGTAAATGAGTTGATCCCTGAAGTGGCAAAACAATACAACTTGTCGAAGAATCCCGACGCCCGTGCCCTGAGCGGCATGAGCACGGGCGCGGCAATCACCGCCATCGCGTTTGCGGGCGGAAACGATGCGAGTTGGATCTACCTGGCTGGGAACGGCAAGGTCTACCGGCAGCCGGTCAAGGTGACTGGGGGACTGCGTGGACGGCCGTGAAGCCGCCGAAACCGGCGCCATAGGCATGTAAGTAGCTCAACAAAAAGGGCCGCCCGCAGGCGGCCTTCATGCTGATCACGGACAGTTGACCATCGGCCACTGTCTTTCCTACCAGCGTCCCCATGCGCGACTGAAGTAATCGGTCAGCGTCATTCCGATGAGCGCGAGGAAAGTGAACAAGCCGCAGGCCACGGTAAGCTTGGTCAGCCTGGTACTGTACTTCACGTGCATGAAGAACAGCACCACCAGAACCATTTTTGTGCAGGCGATAGCGAGCGCGACAACGGGATTCCAGAAAAGGGTGAGGCCCGGAGCGATGTGCCACTCGCCGAGGTCGATGAACGACATCCAGACCGTCAGCCCAGTAAAAACCAGCAGCGCCAGAAGAATCGCCATGTAGATTACCGGGCTCACAATGTGGTGTTCGTGCTCGGGATGTTCGTTGTGCTCGCTCATACCATTTTCCCTTTCAATACCGGCTAATCAAATACAGCAGCGGGAACAGGAAGATCCAGATAATATCCACGAAGTGCCAGTAAAGGCCGAAGTTCTCAACGTAAGTAACGTGGCCTGTCGTGTAGGCTCCAGCACGCGCGCGGACGAGCATGAACCCCAAAATCGAGATACCGATAATCATGTGCAGGGCGTGCATGCCGGTCATGGCGAAGTAGAGGAAGAAGTACATCTCGGTCTTCCCGGCCATGTCGGCCGCGAGCGGCGGGTCGTGATACTCCTTGTAAACTTCTGGGTCCGATGCCGGATTGAGGAACGACGCGTCGCTCCAATGCAACCCGGGAACGTGGTGTTTCTCCCATTTCTCGTGATACTCGATGGTCTTGATGCCCAAAAAGGCGAGGCCGAGAATAAAGGTAAGCGAAAGGAAGAGAAGCAGCATACCTTTCTTGCGCATCTCAGCTGACCATACTCCCATCGCCATTGTGAAGCTTGACAGAATGAGAACTGCCGTATTCGCCGTGCCCCACCCGATGTTCAGCTGGTGCGATGCCTCAACGAATGCCGGGTAGTACCAGTTACGCATGATCAGATACGCGGTGAAGAGCCCGCCGAAGAACATGACCTCGGTGAGCAGGAACAGCCACATGGCAAAGTTGGTGGCGTCGAACTGCTGATCGACGGACTCGAAGTGGTGGCGCTGATAGGCCGGATGCTCCTGATGAGCTTCCGCGGCAGCGCTGTTGGAGATTGCCGTACTATCCGACACTCGCCACCTCTTTCTGTTCCTGATGCTCGAGCCAATCGTAGTCGTAGGCTTCGTGGTCCATGATGGGAGTCTCGGGGAAGTTCTCGGTTAACGGCGGCGATTGTGTTTGCCACTCCAGGCCAGTTGCCTGCCAGGGGTTGCTTCCAGCGATGGCACCGTATTTCAGCGACCATGTCAGGTAAAGAATGGGCAGCAGGTAGCCGATTCCAAGGATGGTCGCGCCCGCGGTGGAGAAAACGTTCAGCGCCTGAAACTCCGGCGGGTAGGCGGCATAACGTCGCGGCATGCCCAATGTGCCCAGAATAAACTGTGGGAAGAACGTGAAGTTGAAGCCGATAAAGGTGACAACGGCAGCAAACTGCGAGATCTTTTCCGGATACATGCGCCCGGTCCACTTGGGCCACCAGAAGTGAATGCCCGACAGAAACGCCATCAGCATCCCGCCGACCATGACGAAGTGGAAGTGGGCAACGATGAAGTAGGTCTCTGTCAAGTGAATGTCGGTTCCAGTCGAGCCGAGGAAAACACCGGTCATGCCGCCGATCGTGAACAGGCCCATGAAACCGAAAGCGTAAAGCATGGGCGTCTCAAAAGTGATGGAGCCTTTGTAGAGCGTGAAGGCCCAGTTGAAGATCTTGATGGCTGAGGGCACCGCGACGAGCATCGTGAGCAGCGAAAAGACCAGGGCCGCATAGTTGGAGATGCCCATAATAAACATGTGGTGAGCCCACACAAAGAATCCGAAGACGGCAATGGCCACCGAGGAGAATGCCACCGCGGTGTAGCCAAAGACACGCTTGCGGCTGAAGGTGGAGACGACTTCGGAGATGACGCCCATACCGGGGAGAATCATGATGTAGACGGCCGGGTGCGAATAGAACCAGAACAGATGCTGGAAGAGAATCGGGTCGCCGCCATAGGCGGGATCGAAGACTCCGATATGCAGCGTGCGCTCGAGGACGACCAGCACCAGGGTGATGGCCAGCACTGGAGTGCCCAGCACCATGAGGATGCTGGCCGCATAGTTCGACCAGACAAACAGCGGCAGCCGGAACCAGGTCATTCCCGGGCACCGCATCTTGTGGATGGTGACGATAAAGTTGAGGCCGGTGAATATGGAGCTGAATCCGGCAACGAAGATGGCCAGGCCGGTTGAGATGACGTGCGTGTTCAGATAGTGCGTGGAGAGCGGGCTGGTGAAGGTCCAGCCTGTGTCGACGCCGCCCGCGGCCATAGAATAGACGACCATGATCCCGGCAACGACGTAGAGATACCAACTGAGCAGGTTGACCTTGGGAAGCGCCAGGTCCTTGGCCCCAACCATCATGGGTATCACGAAGTTCCCGATGGTAGCCGGCACTGAAGGCACTAGGAAGAGGAAGACCATGATGACGCCGTGCATGGTGAACACCTTGTTGTAGGTGTCGGCGGCCATCAGGGAAGTCTGCGGCGTGAGCAGTTCCAAACGGATGAGGCCGGCAAGGGACCCGCCGATAAAGAAGAAAAACGTAATCGAGATCAGGTAGAGCGTAGCGATCCGCTTGTGGTCGCCGGTCAGCAGCCAGCTGAGCAGGCCGTTCTCTTTGGACAGGAAGTTCATCTTGGGGATCCTGGCCGTGGACTGATCGGGAAGACTGACGATGGTGGCAGCGCTCATGGTTTGACCTCCTTCTGCGCCGCGGGCGTCGGGCCCGCTGTCGCTGGTTTAGCACCCGGGTTCTCTGGAACCAGATCGGTGGTGTTGAGAGTCTGCTGGACGCGGTAATCGGAATCGAGATTCTTGATGTATTCCACAAGGGCGATCACGCCTTCTTCACTCACCTGGCCCTGGTAGGTCGGCATGATGGGCGCATAGCCCTGCGTGATGTGCTGCGAGGGGTTCAGAATCGCCTGGCGCAAATAGGCGTCGTCGGCGGTGATAATTTCTCCGGTGGAGAGCGTGAGCCTGGAGTCGTAAACGTTCGCCAGACTGGGACCGCGGGAGTCGGGACGCGTATTGTGGCACGCATTGCAGCTCAGGCTGGCGAAGAGCCGCTCCCCGTCCTGGGCTAGCGAATTGCCGCTGGTCGAGCCTTCCAGCCACTTCTTGAAATCGTCCGGCGTCATTACGACCACGTCGCCGATCATCTGCGAGTGATTGGTGCCGCAGTATTGGGTGCAGAAAAGGTGATAGGTCCCTGGAGTGGTGGCCTCGAACCAGACCGTCGTGTAGCGCCCCGGAATCGCCTCGCGCTTAACGCGGAAAGCGGGGATGGAGAAGCTGTGAAACACATCCTGCGAGATGAGCGTCAGCTGGATGGGACGGCCCGTGGGCACGTGCAGCGCGTTGATCTCATGCTGGCCGCCGGGATGCTCGACCTTCCACATCCATTGCTTGCCCACTACGTAGATGTTCATGGCGTTGGCCGGCGGCGTGTAAATGCGGAAGTAGAGTAGCGCGCCCCACACGAACATAATCAGGAACAGGCCTAAAGGAATGATGGTCCAGGTGGCCTCGAGAATCGTCGAGCCTTCGATCTGCACTGCTTTAGGATGGCGTGTCTTGCTGTAAAGGATCGAGAAACCGACAATCAGCAAAACCACGAGTGTCAGCCCGACCAGGCTGACCAGGACCATGAAGAAATAGAGCGCATCCATTTCGGGCGCAATTTTGGATGCTTCGGGCGGAAAGAGCGCGAAGTGGGTCAACCATTTCTGAAGAAACTGCCACAATACTGGGCTGATGTGGTCCATTCCCTTATCCGTTCACTTTCTTTGCTGCATCCAAAGTCCCTGTTCCCGCCGGGTGATCGTGTTTCAAATCGCGGCGGAACATCACCAGCATGAATCCGCCTAAGAGCACCACCGTGAGGAACCCTCCCAACTGGATCACGCGCGCAATGATCAGATCGTGCGTGTTGGAAGTGGGATCGTAGTGGTAACAGTAGGTAAGAATGTTGTCCACTGGCGATCCGATGCGATTCGACGAAGCTTCGTCGAGGCCGAGCAGCATATCCTTGGGAGAATATTCGACCCCCAAGTAGTACTGGGCCAACTTGCCCTCTGGAGTCACGATCTGAATCGAGCTGGCATGCGCATATTGCATCAGATTGCTTCCAGGCACCGTCAGCCTGACGTAGCGGAAGCCAACTGCCTGGGTGAGAGCGTCAATGTTCGGCTGGGTGCCGGTGAGGAAGTGCCATCCATTCGCTGTCTCGGGACGGCCGTACCGTTTCACGTATTCGCGCTTCTTTGCCGCGGCCAGATCGGTGCCCTCGGTGGGATCGATGCTGACCACGATGACGTTGAAGTCCTTGCCAGGAACATAGCGAACCATTTCGAGGGCGCTGGTCAGGCCGTCAAGCTCCTCTGAGCAGAGCATGGGGCAGCGATAGTAAACCAGCGCCAGAATCGCCGGGCGTTTACCAAAATAGCTCGCTAGGGTGACCGGTTGCCCCGCGTCGTCAATAAAGGCAAGGTTGAGCGGCAGCTGCGCGTTAAGGCGCTGATCGATTCCCACGCCATTGAGCAGCGTCGGCGGCCGGTCGTTGGTTGGACCAGTCTCTTTGTCGCCATAACTGGAGACCTGCGCGGAGAGTAACGGCGCAGCCAGCACAATCGCGCCCGCGGCTGAGAGCGTCGCGTTGCGTAAGCGTCTCCGAATTGTGCATGCTGATTGCATTGCTATTTCTGCTCTCCCTGTTGCTGTTTGACGGCTTCTTGCTCCGCCTGTTCCTGCTCATAGCTGGTGCGCGCAAATCCGTTGGTCAGCGGAGCGGTAACAGTTGGCGCGCTTTCGCCGGTCATCGGCTGCTGGGTTTGAACCGAAGGCGCTACCGGCAACCCGCGTTGCGCGATCAACTGCATGGCCTGCTCAATGGGAATTCTGACCGTGCCCTTCGACTGATCGACCCAGCTGTAGTTGTTCAGCAGCAGATCTTCGCGAGCATGCAGATCGGCCACGTCCTGATCGCCGTCGTCGGTCAGCAACCGAGGTGTTGGAAAGGTTTGCGCGATCTCCGCGATCTTATTTTGTAGTTCCGGATTGGAGGGCATGTTGCCCAGCTGCCGCACATCCACCGTCTTGGTCCACTTGCTGTTGGGGCCGTCTTCCTTATTCATTTGCGCATTGATCACTTTGCCGATGCCGTAGCAGAGCATCCCAATTACGGCCACAAAGATAAGAAGCGAGACCATGAACACTGCGATCCCAGTGACACCCGCGTCACTGCGTTCATAGCCCGCAGACGCGTCAACTTCTTGCTTTTCCGGCTCGTGGCCCGAATCGGGTTGGTTATGCGTGGGCATGCTCAGGCTCCAGAATCTCTGCCAGATGCGGATCGTTTATCTGCACCAGCGGCCGGGTCTTCAACCGCGTGCAGAAATACGCCGCCCAGAAGGCAAACATAGCGACGGGCACCGCAACATACTCGAGAATTCCCCAACTGAAGTGGAGGTTGCGGGCTGCGTCTTTGAAGTTCGGCTCG
>Ga0181535_10004895_pt1 | contig 14596 bp, 9 predicted proteins | sample PEATcosm2014_Bin_44_FD_119774 | JGI IMG/M metagenome (GOLD analysis project Ga0181535, IMG submission 119774) | Peatland microbial communities from MTU Mesocosm Facility, Houghton, MI, USA - PEATcosm2014_Bin17_30_metaG | ecosystem: Environmental > Terrestrial > Soil > Wetlands > Peat | place... | reverse complement strand
CTTTTATCGCCTGCTTCAGCAAGCCACGCAAGTGCCGCCGGTTCCCTACAAGCTCATTGTCGGAGGAAATCGCTCACCAAGCACTACCCATTGAGTCAGGTTGCGTCAATAGGATAGCCAGATTATGCGGATATGCTCCTCGATCGCTCCTCGCCGGGCGACAAAATCCCGGCGGCATGTTATCTTTATTTATTTCCTCCGCCTTATTTATGCGCGGGAGCGCAGGATGGCGGCCACCGCTTCCGGCGTAATGTCGGCGTGTTCGCCCAGCATGGTCTTGCGTTCGGCCAGGCGCGCGCTCACCTTTTTGGCGGCTTCGGCGCCGCTGATCTTGTAATCCCCAAAGCGCGTGGGCATGCCGAGGGAATGGAAAAATTTCTCCGTTTTGGCAATGGCTCCGGTCGCGGTTTTGGTCTTCCAGACCCGCTGCCCATATTGTTCAAGCTTGGCCTGCTTGCGGGCCAGTTCGTGCTTCCAGACGCCCGGCAGCACGATGGCCAGCGATTCGGCATGATCCATTCCGTAAAACGCGGTCAGTTCGTGTCCGATCATGTGCGTGGACCAATCCTGGGGTACGCCGCAGGCGATCAAAGTGTTCAACGCCATCGTGGCGCTCCACATGAAGGCGGCGCGGGCATCGTAGTTTTTCGGCTCGGCCAGCGTCACCGGCCCCACTTCGATCAGCGTCTGGAGTATGGATTCGGAAAAGCGATCCTGCAGGGGCGCGGCGGACGGATAGGTCATGTACTGTTCCATCACATGGATGAAGGCGTCCACGATGCCATTGCGCACCTGTTTCTGCGGCAGGCTGAAGGTCGTTTCCGGGTCGAGCACGGAAACGGTCGGGAAGACAAAAGGCGAGGCCAGGGCGAGTTTTTCCTGGGTGGCCTGCCGGGAAATAACGGCGTTGCTGTTGGACTCCGAGCCGGTGGCCGGCAGGGTCATCACCGATCCGAGCGGCAGCGCGGCTTTGATGGCGGAGCCACCGGTGCGCAGAATGTCCCAGGCATCGGCCCCTTCAAAACGCTCGGCGGCGGCGATGAATTTGGCCGCGTCCAGCACCGAACCGCCGCCCACCGCCAAAATGAAACCAATTTTATCGGTCTTCACCTGTTCAACCGCTTTGAGGCAGGTTTCGTAAAGCGGGTTGGCTTCAATGCCGCCAAACTCGACCACGCGATGGTTTTTGAGCGTGGCTTTGACCTGGTCATAGACGCCGTTGCGTTTGATGGAGCCGCCGCCGTAGAGCAGCAGCACCGGGGCGGTGGCAGGCACCCGGCTGCCCAGCCCGGCAATCATGCCGCGGCCAAAAAGTATTTCAGTGGGGTTTTTAAAAGTGAAGTTTTGCATAAATTCGCAGTTGTTCTTTTTTATGCGCCGGGTTTTCGCCCAAGGCAAACCATTCCCGCGTCCGGCAACACCGGAATCCCCCTGCCCGCAACGGCGGATTACTGGCTTTCCAAGCCGTTGCGAACTGTCTCGACCAGTTTCTTGGGAGGGTAGGGTTTTTGCAGGAAGTTGACGCCTTCGCGCAAAGCGATGTCCTGGCCCATGAGGTCGGGGCTGTAGCCGGTGGTGTAAACGACTTTGAGGTCGGGGTTGTCGATCTTGAGCTTCTCCGCCAGTTGACGGCCGGAGATGCCATCGGGCATGACCATGTCGGTCAGCAGAAGGTCAATGCGGATGCTCTTTTCCTTCCACAATTGCAACGCGGCGAGGCCGGAGGCGGCTTCAATGACTTCATAGCCGCCACGCTCCAGCACCTTGCACACCAAGGCGCGAAGAGTCGGTTCGTCTTCAACAACGAATATTACCTTCTTCCGTATCGTCTGAGGTTCCACGGTTTCATTTCTCTCATTTAGGGGGGATTTGGCAAGCTAATATTAAGCGCCTATACTAGGAAAAGGCGGGAAAAGACCGGGCCGCGGCAGTGCGGTCGCCCTTGAGGGGCGATCTATCGACAGGATAAAATATGATGAAACATAACATGTCTGAGGCCAATTTGGATCGCCGCACGTTTTTGCGCGGCATGGGCGCGTTGGCCGGCGCCGCCGCGCTTTCCGGGTCAACCGCACTGGCCGGTCTGAATGTGGACGCCGGCAAAAATTCGGCCGGTCTGCCCTTGCGGGTGTTGGGTCGAACCGGGGCGAAAGTGACCATTCTGGGCCTCGGCACGGCGCCGGTCGGCCAAAGCAAACCGGGAGTGGCCCAGGGGGCGGCCGTTTTTCGCGCCGCCATGGAGGCGGGAATCAACTACGTCGATACGGCGCACATCTACGATGACGCGGAAGATTATTTGGGAGAAGTGGTGCCGGCTTATCGCGACCGGATTTTTCTGGTCACCAAGTCGATACCGCAATCGGATGATCCGCGCGCGGCGGCGCAGCAAATGCAAACGCAGTTTGAGCAATCGTTGCGCCGGATGAAGACCAGCCATGTGGATTTGCTCCATGTTCACAGCATCGGCGACAAGACGCCGGAAATGATTATGGCCCCGGGCGGTCCGATGGATTTCGTGCGGAAAATGAAGGAGAAGGGTTTGACCCGTTTCATCGGCATCACCGGCCACAACCATGTGCCGCGCTTTGCCGAGTTGATCAACACCGGCCTGGTGGATGCCGTGATGGTGGCGTTGAACTTCGTTGATTATCACCAATACCTTTTTGAGGAGCAAACACTGCCGGCGGCGCGGCGTCACGGAACCGGGATTCTGGCCATGAAAGTTTATGGAGGCCATTGCAAGTCGCCGTCGGGATACAAGCAGCGCGGCCCTTCCATGATGCCGCCGGAGTTGTTGTCCCAGGCGATGCGTTACAGCCTGGGCATTGAAGGGGTGGCCAGCGCCGTGATCGGACCTTATACCGTTGGGGAGGTTGAGCAGAATGTGGCCTGGGCCAAAGCTTACACGCCGTTTTCCCCGGATGAAATGGCCGCGTTGCGCGCGAAGGGGAAGGCGTTGGTGGGGGATTGGGGCCCGCGATTCGGGCCTGTGGCGTAATGGCGCGCTTTATGGTTCAATAGGGGAATGCAGTTTGGCGCGCTCCAATTAAAATCGAATTTGTTTCTTTCGCCGCTGGCGGGTTACACCAACCTGCCGTTCCGGCTGGCCTTGCGGGAAATCGGCGGCCTCGACCTGGCGACGACCGATCTGGTCAACGCGCGTTCCCTGCTCGAAAAGAAACCGAAAGCCCTCAAACTGATCGAAAGCTGCCCGGCTGACCGCCCCTTGGCCGTGCAACTTTTCGGGTCGGTTCCCGAAGAGATGCGGGACGCTGCAGCTTACCTGGAGTCCATCGGAATTTCATCGGTTGACATCAACATGGGCTGCCCGGCGCGGAAGGTGTGCCGGGTTGGCGGCGGCTCGGCCATGATGACGGGCATGGATAAAACGGCGGCGTTGGTGCGCGGAATGGTCGATGCCGTGAAAATTCCCGTGACGGCAAAAATGCGGCTGGGTTGGGATGAACAGAACCTGACCGCACCCGATCTGGCGCGGGTGCTGGAAGACGCCGGGGTTTCGGCCATCTTTGTCCACGGGCGGACCCGGCAGCAGGGGTTTGGCGGGACGGTCAACCTGGCCGGCATCCGGGCGGTGGCGCAGGCTGTCAAACGTATTCCAGTGATTGGCAACGGGGATGTCACCACCCCGCAGGCGGCGCAAATGATGTTTTCGGAGACCGGTTGCGCCGGGGTGAGCATCGGGCGGGGGGCGTTTTATAATCCGTGGATATTTCTGCACACGGCCCATTATCTGCGGGGCGGGGAGCTGCTGCCCGATCCGTCCTTTGAGGAGCGGTTGCGCGTCATGCGGCGGCATCTGGCGTTGATGGTGGAAGTTTTTGGCGAGACTCACGGTTGCCGGATGTTTCGCAAAATCGGGCCGTGGTACGCCAGGCGATTCGGCCCGGCCAGCTTGTTTAACAAACGGATTGTCAAATTGGCCGCCGTGGCGGAATTCGAGGAACTGGTGAAGGATTACATTGCGTGGCGGGCGCAATTTCTGGATGCGACCGGCCAGCTCAAACCCAACTACCGCCCGACTCCGATGTTGGCGTCCTTCATGCGCGATCCCGCCGCCGCCGTCCGTTCGGATATTCCGGTGCCAAAAGGCCCGGTGGATGTGTGGTGAAAAGGCTATGCCCCGGTCCCTTGGGGCGCCTCTTTCTCCGGCTCATCCAGCACGCGGAACGAATTCGTCCAGGCGTCAAAGCGGCAGATGCCCTGGCAATCGCATTTGTCGCAGGCGCGTTCCTTGCCTTTTTGGAACGGGTTCAACTCAATTGCGCCCGAATAAATTTCCCGGCCCATGCGCGTCAACTGCGATTCCACCTGGTCGAGCAATTGCGCGAATTCTTCCGAAGCCATCAACTCCGTGTTGTTCGCCATCGGTTCGCCGTTTTTTTTCAGCCGGTAATTGAACTGTGTGCCGCGCGCCTCGCGCCGGTTGTCGAGATGCGGCAGGGCGGCGAAATCGAAGCGGCCTGAATGTTGGTAGCGCACCTGGCAGATGGCCTCGCGCCCGTTCAAAACGTCGGCGCGCGTCTTGCCCCGTTCGAATTGCCCGTGCAGGTTGACGTAAAAAACGCCGGCCGGAATCAGGCGTTCCACGCCAAAATATTTCTTCGCGTCCTGCAGATGGCGCAGCACGCCCAGGTAAGCCGCCAACTGCAATTGCAATCCGTGCGCCATCATCACCCGGTCGAGCTTGCGCGCGCCGGATTTGTAATCGATCACCACGGCCAGCGCCTCGTCCGGGCTGGTGCGGCAAAGGTCGATCCGGTCGATAATCCCGCGAAAGATCAGCCGCCGTCCGCCGCCCAAATCGAGTTCCCAGGCCGGCAAATGGCCGGGGTTGAGGCCGAATCCCAGTTCCGCCTCCTGCGGATCAAATTGGTATTGACTCATCCATTGCACCATGGCCGCCACGAAATCCTGGAGCGAGCCGGCCAGGACTTTGGCCGAGAAACGCGACTGCGCGCTGCCTTCCATCAAGCCGTCGCGGAAGGTCGGCGTCATGCCGGCCACGATCCGGCCCATCCTTTGCCGGGCGTCGTCCGGGGTGATGTCCCGCCAGCGTTTTTTTTCTCCGGCCAATTCCTGGTGAAACCGCGCCAGCGCTTCGTGCTGAAAGCTGCCGCGTTCCCGGGAGTCCAATTCAAGGAGCAGCCGCTCCTCCGCGCGCAAACCGGAATGGACAAAAAATCGGAAGGAGCAGGCGGCGAATTGCTCCAGGCGGCTGACCGATGTGCGCAGCGCCGGCCCGTACAATTGCGCCACCAGTTCAGGCGGCAGCCGGTCCGGTTCGCACCCCGCCTGAAACGATTTCGTCTGTTCGCGCAAGGCGTCGAACATTTCCAATCCCAGGGTCGGCGGGGCGAACTGCCGTCCGGCCAGAAATTCCCCGATCAGTTCGGAGGGATGCTCCGCTTCCGTCCATTTGGGAACGGAATAATTCTCCGCCTCCAGGTTTGGAAAGAGGCTTTGCAGCCGGGAAATAAATGAGGAGGGGTTGAGCGGTTGATCGCCGGCATCCCGCCGGGCGCAGGTTACGACCAGCCGTTCGCTGGCGCGGGTGGCGGCGATATAACCAAAGAATTGTTCCCGGCTGAGAAATTCCCGGACATCGTGGCCGAGCGCCGTGCCGCATTGTTTGAGTTCCTCGCGGTCCGGTTCGTTCAGCAACGCGCCTGCGGATGGCGTGGCCGGAAAAATCTTCTCATTGACGCCCAGGAGCAGGGCGAGCTTCAAATCCGGATTGCGCGACCGGTCCACCGCGCCGATCAACACTTGATCCAGCACCGGCGGGATCACGCCGACGGACAATCCGCCCAGGCCCGATTCCAGGATGGGCAGCCATTGATCCCAAGGCAGGGATTCCCCGGCAAAAGCCAGTTCCAAGTCGTCCACCCATGTGTTCATCTGCTCCCAGACCGTCGCGTGCAGCGCCGCCGCCGGATCACTCCGGCTGCTCCAGTCTTCCAATTGTTTTTCGACTTCCAAGTCGCGCCAAAGTTCGCGCAAGGCCCCGGCCAGTTGCGCGCCGTTGGGTGCGGGCGAATTGTCAGCCGCCAGCGCCTTCCTGAATTTTGCGAAAGGCTTGATCCACGCCGACCGGCGCAATTCGGCCTGGCGCAGTCTTTCGTTGTCCGCCCGGAACGGGGCAAACCACGTCTCGCCTTTCCAGCCCCGCTCCAGCGCCTCGTTTTCCAATTGATCCACCGCCGCGTCGTCGTCGGAGACAAGCCCCGATTTAAGCGCGCCGAACCAATCGTCATGTTTCCATCCCTGGGCGGCGGCGCGCAGCGAGCAGCGGGTCAATTCCGCCAGCGGATGGTGAGCCACCGGCTGGCGCCGATCGAGGAAGAAGGGGATGCCGTAACGGGTGAAGACGCGCCGCAAATCATCGTGATACCCATCCAGACTCCGCACCAGCACCGCCGCGTCGCGATAACGTCCGCCTTTGCGGACAAAGGCCAGGATTTCCCGCGCCGCCAGCGCCGCTTCCGCCGCCGGGCTGGCGCACACGGCCAGACGTAATGTTTGACTCGCGTCGCCGCTGAAGGCCTTTGGCCGCGCCCAATTTTCTTCCAGATGCCGCAGCGCCGGATTGTGCGCGAAACGGCCGTTTGCATTTGCGCGCGGCAAAATTTCCTCGCTCAAATCCGCCCCCGCCCGGCCGGAAAGCCGTTCCCAACACTGCTGCCGCGTCCGTCCCGTTCCTGACCAAATCGACAACCAGGACGCCTCCGTTTCCGTTTGTTCCTGGCCCAGACAAAAGGCCAGGGTCAGTTTCTGGCAGCACGGGGCCAGCGCGGCCAGCAAACTTAATTCCTGCGGCGTCAATTCCGCCAGGCCGTCCAGCCACAATCCCGCAATGGAAATTGCCGGGGCCGTTTGCCGGCGCAAGGCGTCCGCCGCCAGGTCGGGCAGGCAGTCGGCGTCCTGCAAATCATGTTTGCGCAGCCATTCCAGATAATCTCCCAGCAACAGCGCCAGGTCGCGCAATTTGCGCCGCAACGGTTCCGCCAGTCCGGCGCGGCCGGCCAGATCGAGCAAGGCGTCCGGCGAAAGCTGGTGATGTTGCAACTCGCGCAATTCCAGGCTGAGTTGTTGCGCAAAACCGGCCATGCCCGCGCTGGCGCGAAAGATTTGCAACTCGCCGCGCCGCCGCGCCAGCAGGGCGCGCAAAACCATGGTGCGCCCGTCCTCGGACAAGAGCGGGGGCGCGGATTGGCCCATTGAGTCAAGTATAAACCGGGCCAGGCGCTCAAAGGAAAGGATCTGCAAACGCGTGTATCCGGCCAGGGGGTCGCGCGCCAAAAGCTGCCGTTCCAATTGAAACGTCGCCTGTTTGGGCGCGATCATAATCAGGGGCGGCCCCCCGGGATCGGCCTCCAGCGCCCGGCGGATTTCTTCCAGGCACAGGAACGTTTTTCCCGCTCCGGCCGGCCCTAGAAGAAATCGCGTTTGCACGGCTTATTTTTGCGCAAAGAGCCGCCCTGGTAAACAAAGAAGTGGCCGCGTCGCGCCGGGCCGGATCAGTCCGGTTTTTGCCGGTTGCATTTGCCCAGACGCCGGAATTGTTCGCAAGTGCAGGTGATTTGGAGACGGTGGGCCTTGATCAGGAAACCGAGCTTGCGGCACATTTCGCTTTCCATTTTTTTGATTTGATCGCTGTCAAACTCGACGATGGTGTCGCAATCCTGGCAGATGATATGGCTGTGGTTGGGATGATCCGCGTAATTGGGATCGTAAAACTTGTGTTCGCCCCCAAAATCCATTTCGCGCACCAATCCGCTTGCCGTGAGCAGGGGCAGGGTCCGGTAAATGGTGGCCCGGGAAACGGATCTGTCGCGGCGCCGGGACCATTTGAGCAATTGCCCGGCGGTGAAATGCTTGTCGGTGTTGAAAACGGAATCTATGATGGCGCGCCGCTGTGATGTCAGGCGCAGTCTTTTCCCCTGAAGAAAATCCACAAACCTTTTCTCCGCATTGGTCTTGCCCGGCATGGTCATGGCCTGATTATTCCACCTGCCGCCGCGAAAATAAAGGCCCGATTTTATTCCCATTCGATCGTGGCCGGCGGCTTGCTTGAGATGTCGAGACAGACCCGGTTGACGCCTTTAACTTCGTTAATGATGCGGGTGGACAGGCGCTCCAGCAAATCGTAGGGCAGCTTGACCCAGTCCGCCGTCATGCCGTCCTGGGATTCGACGGCGCGGATGGCAATGGTGAAGTCATACGTCCGTTCGTCGCCCATCACACCCACGCTGCGCACCGGCAGCAGCACGGCGAAACTTTGCCAGATTTTGTAATACCAGCCGCTCGACTTCATTTCCTCGACCACGATGGTGTCGGCGGCGCGCAGGATGTCGCAACGGGCAGGGGTGACTTCGCCCAGAATGCGCACGGCGAGGCCGGGGCCTGGGAAGGGCTGGCGGTAAACGATTTCCTTGGGCAATCCCAGTTCCAAGCCCAACTGGCGAACTTCATCCTTGAAGAGGGATTTGAGCGGCTCGATCAATTTGAACTTCATGTTCTTGGGCAGGCCGCCGACATTGTGGTGGCTCTTGATCAGCGCGGACGGATTGCCGGCGATTGGCACGGATTCAATGACATCGGGATAAAGGGTGCCTTGGGCGAGAAATTTCGCGGCGCCGGCCCGCTTGGTCGCGGCTTGAAAGACTTCGATGAACGTTTTGCCGATGATCTTGCGTTTGCGTTCGGGGTCGGTCACTTTTTTGAGACGGCGCAGGAACAGGGCGGAGGCGTCTTCATACTGCAATTTCATTTTGAAATTGCGGCCAAACACCTCCCGCACCGCGTCCGCCTCGCGACCACGCAGCAAACCGTTGTTGACAAAGATGCAGGTCAACTGGCTCCCAATCGCCTTGTGCAGCAACGCCGCCGCCACGCTCGAATCCACCCCGCCGCTCAAACCGAGAATGACCCGTTCCGTGCCGGCCTGGCGCCGGATTTCCTCGACTGCCAGGTCCAGATAATGGCGCATGGTCCATTCCTCGCCGCAGCCGCAAATTTTGTGGACGAAATTGGCGATGATCTCGCGACCGCGCGGGGTGTGCGCGACTTCTGGATGGAATTGCAGGCCGAAGAATTTGCGGGCGCGGTCTTCGATGGCGGCGAATTCCGAATTATCCGAAGTGGCCACGGCCTTGAATCCCTTGGGCATCCTGGCCAGCTTGTCGCCGTGCGAATTCCAAACCTGGAGGGAGTCGGGCAGCTTGGCGAAAAGGGCGCATTGGCTGTCGGTGACGGCCAGAGTGCCTTTGCCATACTCGCGTTTCAGGCCGCGCTCGACTTTGCCGCCGAGGAACTGCGCCATCAATTGGACGCCGAAACAAATGCCGAGGACGGGGATGTTGAGTTTGAACAAGGCCGGATCAGGCAGCGGCGCCGTGGGCGAATAAACGCTGGACGGACCGCCGGACAAAATGATGCCCTTGGGTTTGAGCGCGGCGATCTCCGCCGCCGGCATGTTGAAGGGGGCGATGGTGGAAAAAACATGACACTCGCGAATACGCCTGGCAATGACCTGGGTGTATTGCGATCCAAAATCCAAGATAAGAATCTGCTCCGTCATCGAAACCTTGTGCCTTTACCGATTGATTATGTCAAAGCCTAAAATGAACCACCCCGCAGCGCAACCTTCAATCCTCGCCTGATTTCTTTTGGTGTTGGGCCGACTTCCGACCGATGCAGTCGTGGATATTCGCGGAGACGGACGACGTTTCTCCCTCTCCCGCTCGCTTGCGGGAGGGGCGGGGTGAGGGCAGGCAACATCCCGCCACGCGCCAAATAATATTCCCGCAAATGGGAATGATTCTGGTATATTACAGCTCTATGAACAGCGCTCTGGAAATTGAGAGGGCACTACGACAAATGCTCTCGCAAGAGCGGTGGAAAGTCGCACGTCGGCCGCTGGAAGATTTGCAGGAAAGCGCCACCAGTTCAGGCCGGACGCAAAATCTTCGACGACAGCGGCGAACGGACGCCGTCACTGCCTAATTATTTCGCTCGCCGCCGCCGGATTTTTTGAGCAAGGTTCTGCCGAACATGGTCTTGGCTGCTCGCGCGGAAGAATCTTGGTGAAAATCTACGCGGACACGAGTTTCCTGTTTTCGCTTTAAGCATCCGACGCCAATTCGATCCGGGCTGATGTGTGATGCGCCCAGTCGTGTTATGTGTGATTTTACAGTGCTTGGTTTGAGATGGTCAAAACTCATGGGCACAGCTAAATTTTAGCCATATGTTACCTGTTGGAACTGTCGCTTACACCGTTGGTACACCTCCCGTTGTCGGGAAGGGTGTGTCATGGACGCTACAGGAGACCGAAGCAGCGGTTAAAGGGCCTGTCGCTGCCGTGGTTCACGACGACGCGGGCACCAAGGCCATCAACACGCTGTTGAGCGGTTTGCAGGAAACCGAATTCACCACCGCCAACGTCAACGCCGCGCTCGCCCAATCCGACCCTGTCGAAAATTGGCGCGTCGGCGAAGCCGTGGCGGAATGTTATTTGACGCATCACCGTGACTGTCATTTTCCATGGCCGGATGGCCGCGACATCCGCAAACGCGGTTCCAGTCTGCCCGGCGCTGATTTGGTTGGCTTTCACAAGGACGGCGCAAAAAACCGGTTTGCTTTCGGCGAGGTCAAAACTTCCAGCGACGCGGCCTATCCGCCCGGTGCCTGCTATGGCGTTACCGGGTTAAAACAACAGCTTGAAGATTTGCGGGATAATTCGGTCATCCGCGATGATTTGGTCCGGTATCTGGGGCATCGCGCCGCGACCGGCCCCGCGTGGAAAAATCAATTTTTAGACGCGGCGGGACGTTATTTGGCGAACAAGAGCGACGTGCGAGTTTTCGGAATGATGGTTCGTGATGTGCCGCCACACAAAGATGACGTGCGGGTGCGAGTCACGGCATTGGCCAAGGACTGCCCCGCCCAAATGGGTATCGAACTGCTGGCGCTTTATCTTCCTGCAAATAGCATCCAAACTCTCGGCGCTCTCGCCGCCCGCCCGCAGACAGGAGGTGCCGCGTGAACGTCACCAAGGAAACACTGGATAAGGTGGATCAGCACTGGGCAGTGCAGGCCGTTGGCGAGAGTGAACGCAACCGCGGTCTGGACATTGCGAATGTGCGCCTCGTCAACAAAGCCATTGGCGAACAATTAAGGCTGGATGTCACCGCTGCGCGCCCAGGCGATGATGATTTGCTTTCACGCCTTGCGCTCGCCTACGAAATGGCCGCCATCGAGGGCCTTGAAGCATTCCTGAACACCACGTCCGGCGACGCCGCTCTGCGCGAACAGTGTGCCGCCGGAGCTTGGCGCGCGTTTGAAATCGGTCGCATGGTGCCGCCACCGGTGGAAACCGACCGGCGAGTTTTGCATCTGTTGCACTTGTCGGCACTGGCCTATTGCGGCGACCGTTGGACAGATTTGCGCCGCTGGTATCGGGACGAACCCGAATTGTGCGCCGTTCCATCCGTGGCGGATGCCCAATGGGATCGCCGGCTGTTGTATCGCTTGTTCGAGTGTTGGGTGCGTCTGTTCCGCAAGCAGAACTGGGATGACTTGGATCGCATTCGCGAAATCATCGTTGGCTTGCGGGAAGACCAAAAAGATTTTGAAACGCAAGTTTTGGATGCGGGCAGCAATGTCGGAAGCCGGGCGATGGCGCTCCGTTTGGTGTCGCTTTATCACTGGGCCAAGGCGTCGGAATTGCTCGCCAAGTATATGCTCCAAGGGGAGCCAACGGGCATCAATGCGCTGATCACCAAACATTTTGATTCGGCTATCAAATCGGCGACCGAGGCGACGGATTCCCAACTGGAAATGCTGATGCGCTGGCTGCACGCGGCGTCCACCCAGATGGTGGCTGGTTCCATCTGGCGTGTGGCCAGGGCGGTCAACTCGCGTGTGACAAAGTTCGTCCACGAAGTCACGAAGCAACAGGGATTGTTTGAACTACTACCGCCTCAGCGCGCGGCATGGCTGGAGCAAGGCCTGCTCGACCAAGCGGCTACGGCAGTGGTGATTGATATGCCAACGTCGGGCGGCAAAACGCTGCTGGCCCAGTTCAGAATTCTTCAGGCGCTTAATCAATTCGATGCTGAACACGGCTGGGTTGCCTATGTGGCCCCGACCCGGGCATTAACCGCGCAGCTTACGCGCCGCTTGCGCCGGGACTTCAGCCCGATTGGCGTGAAAGTTGAGGCATTGACCGGCGCGATCGAGGTTGATGCGTTCGAGGACGATCTTCTCAAACAGACCGGGGACAAGCGCGGTTTTGATGTGCTTGTAGCCACGCCGGAAAAACTGCAACTCGTAATCCGCAACAAGAAGGTGCCGCGTCCACTGGCATTGGTGGTCATGGACGAAGCTCACAACATCGAGAATGAATCTCGCGGAATGCGGATGGAGCTTTTGCTCGCAACCATCAAACAGGAGTGCGCCCAGGCGAATTTCCTGCTGCTGATGCCCTTCGTGGAAAATGCGGACAAGCTTGCCCGCTGGCTGGCGGATGATGCAAAAGCCGGACGCGCCATTAGTCTGAGCACCACGGCTTGGAAGCCGAACGAAAGAATTGTCGGAATTTTCCACGCGGAAGCTAATGGCAGCGAACGTGCCGGCTGGCGGATGCGATTTGAAACCTTAACCAGCACACCAAAAGCTATGCACCTCAAAGGCGTGCATTATGCCGACGGGGGCAAGCCGCTGGATGTCGCGAAATCCAAGGTTATCAACAGCAGCGGCCAATGTGGTTTTGGATTACAGACGGCGGCGATGGCCATGATTTTTTCAGCCCGTGGCAGCAGTGTCGCGGTGGCTACACAAATCCCCCATGTGTGGAGTATGGCGCGTGAGGCAGCCAAAGTAATGCCCCGGACGCGCAACAATCCGCCTGAAATAACATTGGTTCAAAATTTCCTCAAAGCGGAAATCAGTCCAAAATTTGAATTGGTTCAACTTTTGGACCACGGCATCGGGGTTCATCATGCTGGACTGTCCGATGAAACCAGAGCTTTGATGGAGTGGTTGACCGAGGAAGGTTTTATCAAGGTGCTCTGTGCCACAACAACCATCGCTCAGGGCATTAACTTTCCGGTTTCATCCGTTTTTCTTGCCTCCCATCTCTATCCATATGGCAAATCAATGGCTCCGCGTGAATTCTGGAATCTGGCGGGCCGTGCGGGTCGTATGAATCAGGACAGCGTTGGCGTGGTTGGCCTCGCCTCGGGGCATGATCCAAGGGAGATTGTAAAGTTTGTGAACCTAGCTACCGGCGAGTTGGTTTCGCGTTTGCTGGCGCTGGCTGAAGAACTCAAAGAGGTGGCAGTTGGGTTGAATCTCAAAATCGTCATCGAAGGCGAGCAGTGGGAAGATTTCCGCTGCTATGTGGCTCATTTAATCAATGAGAAAAAGAACCTCGACGCCGTTTTGGCCAGCACGGAACAGTTGTTGCGAAACACTTACGGCTATGGCGTGCTTCGGAATTCACCCGCCGGGCGAGTAAAAGCAGACAGGTTACTGGCTGTCACCAAGGCTTATGCGATGAAGATTGCCGAGCATCCCGAACGTGCAGCCATGGCAGACATGACAGGCTTCTCATGCGAAGGCGTTGGCGTCGCGCTCGCCGGCATGAACAATTTAGAAAAGAAACTGACAGCTGCTGACTGGACGCCTGAAGGTCTATTTGGCAGTGGTTCAGGCATGGCGGAACTTTTTGGTGTGATGTTGAGAATTCCGCAGATTAAACGCGGCCTTGATGAAATTACCGTCCCCGGCATGGATAGAGCGCAGATTGCCGGAATCACTAAAGCATGGGTAGACGGTGAGAGCATTCAAGAAATCGCCAAGAATTATTTCGAAGGAGCGGATGGCAACACCGCTGCCATAACAGACACCTGCAAAGCCATCTACAAGGTCTTGGTAAACAATGGCACTTGGGGCATTGCTGCCTTAAGCAAATTTTCTGGGATTGATTTTGATAAGCTGACCGCCGCCGAACGACGAAAGATTAACGCATTGCCCGCGATGATTTACCACGGTGTGAGAACAGAAGCCGGTGTATTAATGCGTATGAATTCTGTTCCCCGCAGTGTGGCTGAAAAGTTGGGGGAGGTTTTTGAAAAGAAAGTTGGCTCTGTAAGTGAAGGGCAAGGCATTCAAGCAGCACGCGGCTTCTTAAAGGACTTGGATGCAAGTGGGTGGGATGCTGTGAAACCTGCACGTACTCCACTTTCAGGAGCGGACTATCGCCGGGTTTGGGAAATTTTGTCAGGAGAAGGCAGGTGAGCTTTAACGAGTCCAACACTGTCGAACACATGATTCTTGATGCTGCCGGAAAGGGGCGTGGGGCTGAGGCTGAATAATATTCCCAGTTGACCAAAGGCGATTAGATGGTTCGACCGGACCATCTTGATCCATTTCAGCTTTCTGCTTTCCCAATTTCTGCTTTTGGCCGTTTATGTTTTCGCGTTGCCCATTTCTGGCGGGTTGGTAGGGTCGGGGGCGTAGAATGGCGCGATTTTGCGGGGCGGCTGGGGGGGGGGGGCAATTGGCAAAAATG
>Ga0181535_10004893_pt1 | contig 14601 bp, 13 predicted proteins | sample PEATcosm2014_Bin_44_FD_119774 | JGI IMG/M metagenome (GOLD analysis project Ga0181535, IMG submission 119774) | Peatland microbial communities from MTU Mesocosm Facility, Houghton, MI, USA - PEATcosm2014_Bin17_30_metaG | ecosystem: Environmental > Terrestrial > Soil > Wetlands > Peat | place... | reverse complement strand
TTTATTTAACTTATCGCAAAACACTTCTGAAAAGAAAATTTAACAATTATGCTAAAAGCAATTACAGGGACAAAAGATATACTTCCAGTTGAAATAAAGAAATGGAAGTTATTAGAATCAGTTGTTGAAACAATTTTTACAAGTTATAATTATAAAGAAATCCGCACACCGGTCTTCGAAGAAACATCTTTATTTGCGCGCAGTATCGGAGAAGAAACCGACATTGTAGGAAAGGAGATGTACACCTTCCTTGATAAAGGGAAAACAAGCCTTACCTTAAAACCGGAGATGACCGCATCGGTTGTGAGGGCGTTTGTTGAGCACTCGCTTGGCAAACAGCAGCCATTGAATAAATTTTTTTATATTTCACCGATGTTCAGGCAGGAAAGGCCCCAGGCGGGCAGGCAGCGTCAATTTCATCAATTCGGCGGAGAAGCACTTGGCAGTACCTCGCCTTTACTCGATGTCGAAATTATAATTATAGTTTACAGTATCTTAGACAGGTTAGGGCTTAAAGATTTAACCGTGAAATTAAATTCTCTCGGTATACCGGAATCAAGAGAGAATTATAAAAGCCTTCTACGTGAATTTTTAAATGATTCTAAGGATAAACTTTCCGAAGACAGCAAAAAACGTCTCGATCAGAATATCTTAAGAATATTTGACAGCAAAGTAGAGTCGGACCAGGAATTACTAATAGGGGCTCCATTCTTAATAGATCATATAGATGAAGATAGTAAGCACGATTTTGAAATTGTAAAAAATCTTCTTCAGAAATCCAATATTCCTTTTGAAATAGATCCAAAACTTGTAAGGGGTTTGGACTATTACACTAAAACGACGTTTGAAATAGTCAGCGGCAAAGTTGGTTCACAGAGCGCGCTTTGCGGAGGCGGCAGGTACGATTTACTGGTTTCTCAGCTTGGGGGTGATCCAACACCCGGAGTGGGTTTTGCAGCAGGTATGGAAAGGATCCTTCTCGCCTGCGAAAACGAACACTCTCTAAATTTGTCCGGAGAAAATATTGACCTATACATAATTAAGCTTAATAAAGAGTTAACTTCTAAAGTTTTTGAACTTGCCATGAATTTTAGAAAAGGTGATCTTGTCGTGGATTATGATTATCTTGACCGGAGTGTTAAAGCACAAATGCGTGAGGCGAATAAACTTAATGCACGGTATGTATTATTCCTGGGGGGTGATGAATATCAATCAGGTAAATTAAATTTGAAAAATATGGAAACGGGAGAACAAAAATTGATTGAACTGGAAAATTATCTTGAAATAATCAATCTTATCCGGGCCTGAATTGATAATTATTTATAATTAAAATGATTTTGCACAAATAATTAAGGAATACTTCAATGTATCCGGAACTTTTTAATATAGGTCCATTTACGGTATATAGCTTCGGATTGATGGTAGGTATTGCATTCATCGTTTCCAGTTATATACTAACCAAAGAATTTGAAAGAAGAAAATTAGATCCGGCGCTTGCTACGGAAATTACCTTGCTTGCTATAATTTTCGGAATAATCGGAAGTAAAGTATTAGACCTGCTGGAAAACTGGGATTCGTTTATTGCGAACCCGTTGATGAGAGCCTTTTCGCCGGGCGGACTTACATTTTACGGCGGGTTAATCTTAGCAACAGTTGTTATCGCAATTTATCTAAAGAAGAAAAAAATTTCATTCTTATTTATAAGCGATGCTGTTTCACCTTCATTAATTCTTGCATATGGAATCGGCCGGATAGGCTGCCAGCTTGCGGGCGATGGTGATTATGGTATACCAACTTCGCTGCCCTGGGGAACTAAGTTTGCAAACGGTACCGTAAAACCAAGCGAAGTATTAAGACAATTTTATTTTGATCACCCGGCTTTAGCCTTACGAGACAGCTACCATGATTTATCTGCACAGTTCGTCAGATCAGACCAGTACGGCATAATTACAAAATTTGATGAAGTTATCCGGCTTCATCCAACTCCGGTTTACGAATTTCTTATCTGTACTGCCGCATTTTTTATTCTATGGTATTTAAGAAAAAAGGATTGGGCGGACGGCAAATTATTTATGCTGTATTTAATTTTTGCCGGAGTTGAACGCTTATCTGTTGAATTTTTGCGCTTAAATCCGCATTTACTTTTTGATTTATCCGAAGCGCAATTGATTTCAATTATCTTAATTATCATCGGTTCCGCCGGTTTTGTATATCTTGACAGGAATAAGGACAAGTTCCCTAAATTTGTTCCGTCGCCTTTGAAGGCCGAACAACACAAGAAATAATTATTTACGTGAAGCTCGCCTTGTATGTTTAAAGTTGTAGAGCCGGGGCATGCCCCGGCTTTACAGAACGACAAAATCTTGAAAGTGAGTCTCACATTAATTTTATAAAAGTATAAATGAATATTATAATCGGACGCAAGCCAGTTCTTGAAGCCATAAATTCAGGAGAGCGGATAGAGCAGGTTTATATATTGTTCGGACAAAAGGGACCGATCATTGATGCTATAAAAATTGCTTCAAAAAAAAAAGAAATAAAGTGCAATGAAATTCCTTACGAAAAATTAAGAGCAATTACCTCGCATCCCAATGCGCAGGGGGTTGCAGCTATCAAGCAGGAACAAAAATATTATTCATTAGACGAAATAATTTTTAATTCCAAACAATCAGCTTATCCCCTTATCCTGATCCTAGACTCAATCCAGGATACGCACAATTTAGGGGCAATCCTACGTACGGCAGATTGCAGCGGTGTTGACGGTGTAATTGTAACAAAACATAACAGCGCTCCTGTTAATGCCACCGTATCCAAAACTTCAGCGGGGGCTACGGAGCACGTTAAGATATGCATTGTAAATAACCTGGCTCAAACAATGAAGCAGTTAAAGGATAAAGGCTTTTGGATTGCAGGTTCATCTCTGGATAATTCTAAAGTATATACCGGTATAGACTACAAAATACCGTTAGCCCTGGTAGTGGGAAATGAAGAAAGAGGAATCAGAAAACTTACGGCAGATAATTGCGACTTCCTTGTAAATATTCCAATGAAGGGGAAAATCCAATCATTAAATGTTTCCGTTGCAACCGGAATACTTCTTTTTGAAGTTTTAAGACAAAGGCAAAATTCGCTATAATATTGACATTCAAAAGGTCAATTCGTAGTTTTTGAAAAACTGAAAGGGGTTAATATAAAAACATTTTATTGTTTCATTTTAGGAAAGACATTTTACCACTGAGACACTAAGACCACAAAGATACACTAAGAAGATTATTTGGCGAACTTTACATTAATAGAGAGAAGAAGTGTAAGGGTTACTCCGACCTCCCCCTAATCCCCTCCTTATTAAGGCGGGGAAAGAGGTTTTGGTTTGTTTTGGTTAAGCCTGGTTTTTACAATCGGGGCTACAAATATTTTATCACCTCCGGGATTTAGAAGCAATAAAATACGGGGCTAAATTATTTTAAAAATTTAGATTCAAATAATTGATGAAGCCCATCTGCCTGCCGGGTTTCCTTGACTACATATACCCATTTCTCTATATTTGATCATACTATTTTAGTTGAAACAAAGAAAAAAATACAGATTTGAGCCAATATAACAAGACAATCCTTCCCAGCGGGATAAAAGTAATTTCAGAGACAATTCCATACGTAAAATCGTTTTCACTCGGCTTTTGGTTTAATGTGGGTTCACGTGACGAAAACAGTCAAAATAACGGTATAACGCATTTTATTGAACATATGCTTTTTAAGGGGACAAAAAAACGTTCCGCAAAACAAATTGCTGTAGATATAGAATCATTCGGCGGTTACCTGAATGCCTTTACTTCCAAAGAACATACATGCTATTACGGAAGGGGACTTGAAAACCACATTGAAAAAACTTTTGATGTGCTTTCAGACATGGTTCAGCATCCTGCATTTAAACCCGGCGAAATGAAAAAAGAATCAAGCGTGGTTATAGATGAACTATACGATATAGAAGATAACCCGGAAGAACTGATATTTGACAAATTCGAGGAAAATATTTTTGCCGGGAACAGTCTTAGCATGCCGATTATAGGAACCGAAGAAAACTTAAAAAAATTTACCCAGCATGATTTGTTTAATTTTGTTAAAGAAATGTACGGCTGCAACCGCCTGATTATTGCAGCCTCCGGCGCAGTTAATCATGAAAAACTTTTAAAATTTGCAGATAAATATATAAAAACGGATTTAGGCGTATCCAAGATTAAAAGAAAAAATTATTATTCCAATAATTCAATAGTTAAACTTGAAATAATAGACAAAGAGATACAGCAGGTTCATACTATTCTCGGACGGCCTACTTACGGATACAAAAATGAAAAAAGAACGATGGTAAATGTTCTTACCCAAATACTTGGCGAAGGAAGCAGTTCAAGATTATTCCAAACGGTTAGAGAAAAAAACGGAATTGCTTATCAGATTAACTCCTTCCTGAATTCCTTTTATGACATTTCAACTTTCGGGGTCTATTTTTCTACAAATGAAAAAATGATGGACAAGGCAATGACTATTGTTTTGAAGGAATTCAGGAAATTACGGGAAAACAAAATTTCAGAGAGAGAACTAAATAAAGCAAAAGAATCTATTAAAGGGAGCCTGCTGTTAAGCCTGGAAGGCACTTCAAACAGGATGATGCGCATGGCTCAATCGGAATTATATTTTAATAAAATTAAAGCAATTGATGAAGCTATAAAAGAGATAGATGCAGTAACAAGAGAAAACATTCTTGAAACTGCGAATGAACTTCTTGAGGAGAAGTCCTTCATTAAATTAATAATTAAATCAAAAAATACAATAATAAAATCAGCTGCGTAACTGAAAAAAAAGAGGTACAATATGTTAGTTGGTGTTCCAAAAGAAATAAAAGCCAATGAGAATAGAGTTGCCTTACTACCCGTAGGTGCGTCTACTCTTATTCAGAACGGCCATAAAGTTGTTATTGAAACAAATGCCGGTATAGGAAGCGGTTTTTCGGATGAAAATTATAAAGCCATTGGCGCTGATATTGCGAAAACGGCTAAAGAAGTTTATTCTGCCGCCGATATGATAATGAAGGTTAAAGAACCTATCACACCCGAATACGGGTTAATTAAACAGGGACAAATTTTATTTACTTACTTTCATTTTGCCGCCAATAAGGAATTAACCGAAGCAATGATGAAGGCAAAGTGCGTGTGTATTGCATATGAAACCGTACAAAGAGCTGATAACTCCCTTCCCTTATTGATCCCGATGAGTGAAGTAGCCGGGAGAATGGCCCCGCAGGAAGGCGCTAAATACCTTGAGAAAGCAATTGGCGGACGGGGTATTTTACTGGGCGGCGTTCCCGGAACCGGGCCTGCCGAAGTAATGGTGCTTGGCGGAGGGATAGTAGGAACCAATGCAGCAAAAATTGCCGCCGGATTCGGCGCTAAAGTTACAATTTTTGATAATAATTTATACCGGCTAAGATACCTTGATGATGTAATGCCGGCTAACGTTACAACTATGATGTCAAATGAATATTATATCAGGGCAGGCCTTCCAAAAGCCGACCTTGTGATAGGAGCGGTATTAATACCCGGTACAAAAGCTCCAAAACTTGTTAGACGAGATATGATCCCGTTAATGAGAGAAGGCTCGGTAATTGTGGATGTATCCGTGGATCAGGGCGGATGTATAGAAACATGTAAGCCCACAACTCATGAGCACCCCACATTTGTAATTGACGGCGTTGTACATTACTGCGTGGCAAATATGCCAGGCGCTGTTCCACATACTTCTACATTAGCTTTAACAAATGCAACTTTACCCTATGCTGTGGAAATAGCAAATAAAGGTTTTGAAAAAGCCGTTAAATCAAACAATGAAATAAAGCTGGGATTAAATATGATTGACGGTAAGATTACGTATAAAGGCGTTGCAGATGCCTTTGATTTTGAGTATCAGACCGTTGATTCCATAATAAAATAATAATTAAATTGATAGTTTAACCGGTCACATAGAAGTTCTTTTAAAATCTTGATTTTACGGTATATAATTTTACATTAAACTGATAAAATCATTTTTTTATTTAAGTTAAGCAAAATAAGACTATAATTGCCCCGGCATTTAAAGCCTGTGTGGAAAGTAGTTTTGTGTGAATAAATTTACTAAAAGTATATTGAATTAGTTCCTGTGTAGGTAGTGGTAAACTGTTGAATCAGTTAAGAACAATACTAGTGGTATAATTAACACCGCGATTAATCGCGGTGTTAATGATGAAAAGCCAAAATATTCAACCGTTTTAACGGCTTACCATCCTTAAAAAAATTAAACATTAAAACAAAATATTGAATATTTGTAAAATTATTTTCACGCAGGCTTTAAATGTCGGGGCTACTTTAAATATCATTTGCATAACTTCAGTAGTTATTTAAGATTCTGCGGGTAGAACTGGATTAAATAAAAGAATTAAATTATTTCGGGAAGAGTGAATGCCTAAATTTATTTTAGATAGTATAGAGATTGAATTTCAACAGGGGCAGACTATTATTCAGGCAGCTAAGGACCAAGGAATAACAATTCCGCATTTCTGCTGGCATCCGAGTTTATCGGTAGCAGGAAATTGCCGGGTATGTTTGGTTGAGATTGAAAAGATGCCTAAACTGGCAATAGCATGTTCTACTCTTGCGGCTGAAGGAATGGTTGTCCATACCTCATCAGAAAAAGCGCTAGTCGCCCGGAATGCAGTTATGGAATTTTTGTTAATTAATCATCCGCTGGACTGTCCTATTTGTGATGAAGCCGGCGAATGTAAACTTCAGGATTATGCCTACTCACACAGTGCCGGGGAGAGCCGTTTTGTTGAAGAGAAAACTCATAAAGATAAACGTGTGCATCTTGGCCCATATGTTATGTTTGACGGCGACCGGTGTATATCATGTTCACGGTGCATAAGATTCTGTGATGAAATAGCAAAAGACCCGGAACTTACATTTGTGAAAAGGGGCGACAGAGTTACTATTGTTACCTTCCCCGGTGAAGAATTAAATAATCCATACTCGCTAAACGTAACCGATATTTGCCCTGTCGGCGCTTTAACCAATAGAGATTTCAGGTTTAAAGCCAGGGTTTGGGATATGTCTTCAAATAACACCATATGCCAGGGCTGTTCGCGCGGGTGTAATATAGAATTATGGGTAAGGAATAATCAAATACTTAGAATAACTCCCCGGCAGAATGATGAAGTAAATAATTACTGGATGTGCGATCATGGAAGGCTGGATACATTCAAGAATGTAAATTCAGAGGACAGGGTAGACGGCCCGCATTTAAGAAAAGAAGGCGCTCTTGTAAAATCGGAATGGAACGAGGTAATAAGTAAAGCGGCTGAGGAACTGAAAAAGTATTCGAAAGAAGAAATTGCATTTATCGGTTCTCCCTTTGCCACTCTTGAAGACAATTATTTATTGGTAAAATTTGTTACGGCTTTAGGTGTAAAAAATATTGATTTTGTCAGGCATAAAGACTCATTATTTGCGGATGATATTCTCAGGAAAGAAGATAAAACACCTAACAGTACGGGTGCCGAAAGTATTGGCGTAAAACCGGCTCCCGGAGGGCTTAATTTAGAAGGAATTATAAAAGGTATTAAAGAAGGAAAAATAAAAGCTCTTTATCTTCTGGAAGATGATATAATTGAATCCTATCCCGAGTTTGAAGAAGCTTTTTCAAAACTGGATTTGTTTGTTGTTCATGCTTCTAATTTCAATAAATCAACAGCTCTTGCCGATATAATTTTCCCGGCATCAACTTATGCAGAGAAGAACGGAGTGATAGTTAATTTTGAGGGGAGAGTTCAGAGATTAAAACCTGCTATTTCAACAATAGAAGCCGACCGTTCATTAGACGGGATGAGCATGAGCAGGCTTGACAAGTTCGGTACCAGTTACGACAGGTGGGCTCAGGGCCGGAAGTATGATGCAAAATCATCCTGGAGAATTATTTGCGCTCTTTCAGGCGCAATGGGATTTAAGTTTAAGTTTGATATGGCCGAAGACGTCTTCACCGAAATATCACGAAACATAAGTGTATTTAGCGGTCTGGATTATGATTTAATAGGCGAACTTGGCGTTCAGTCAAAATTGAAAACTGTCAATAATATTTCTGCTCACTAAAGAATAAACGGAGCTTTAATTAAATGAGCATATTGGAAGTAATAATCTTTTGTTTAATAAAGATACTGGTTCTTTTGACGGTAATGTTACTTACTGTTTCTTACCTGGTTTATTTTGAAAGAAAAATCAGCGCCTGGGCGCAGAACAGGCTGGGCCCGAACCGGGTGGGCTGGCAGGGAATTCTGCAGCCATTCGCCGATGTATTTAAACTTCTGCTTAAGGAAGATATAGTACCGGAAGCAGCAAATAAACCTCTTCACACATTAGCTCCTATAGTAGCTTTATTTGTAGCGTTCACAACTTATGCCGTAATTCCTTTCGGACCTGTAGTAAATATAATGGGCTATAGTGTTCCACTGGTCGTTGCGGATGTTAACATAGGGATACTTTATGTACTTGCATTAACATCATTGGGGGTTTATGCAATTACATTTGCGGGCTGGTCGTCGGGAAGCAAATACTCGCTGCTTGGCGGTATAAGATCTTCAGCGCAGATGATTTCTTATGAAATATCAATGGGCTTTTCCATAGGAGGAGTTTTATTACTTGCAGGTTCTTTAAGGCCGGCGGATATAATAAATTCGCAGGCAGGTTGGATGTGGAATGCAATTTTACAACCGATCGGGTTTATAACATTTATTGTTTCTGCGTTTGCCGAAACAAACCGGCTGCCTTTTGATCTGCCGGAAGCCGAGCCTGAGCTTGTCGGCGGCTATCATACCGAGTACAGCAGTATGAAGTTTGCCGGTTTCTTTTTAGCGGAATACGCCAATATGATTATTGCAAGCACTATGATAGTAACATTATACCTGGGCGGCTGGAGATTTCCTTATTTGGAAAACTTTGGATTATCAAACGGGTTATTTGCGATAATTTCCGTTTTAACTTTTTGCCTTAAAGTTGCCGCACTGCTTTTCTTTTTCATATGGGTAAGATGGAGCATACCGCGTTTCAGGTACGACCAGTTAATGAGCCTGGGATGGAAAGTAATGTTCCCGTTATCGCTAATTAATATTGTTTGGGTAGCTGTTTTAATAATGGTGTTTAAGATATAAAGAGGAATGGATGAATGGATGAATGGAACATGAAATGTTGTTAAAATTTGATTTTAAGGGAATGATAAAAATTATGGAGATTAGATGGGCGTAAAGAAGAGAGAAAAAGATTTAACATTCTTAGAGAGAATATATATACCTGAAATTGTAAAAGGCTTATCGCTTACAATGAGAAATATGTTCAAGCCTAAATTTACAATGAAGTATCCCGAAGAGAAATTTATTCCGCCTGCATCGTACAGGGGCAGGCCGGTACTTGTAATGGAAGAAAACGGCGAGGAAAGATGTGTTGCATGCGGGCTTTGTTCGCGTGTTTGTCCTCCACTTGCTATCGAAGTTCAAGCCGGGGAAACTGCACGTGAAAAAGAAAGATACCCGGAAAAATTTGAAATAAATATGCTGCGTTGTATTTTCTGCGGGTTCTGCGAAGAAGTGTGCCCGGAAGAAGCAATTGTAATGAGTAAGGATTATGAACTGGCATTCAGCAACAGGGAAGACGCAATTTACGGTAAGGATAAACTTCTTACTCCGGTCAACCAGCTACAAGACAGGATCGAATTTCTTAGAAGTTACAAATAGGGTGAGAACTTACAGGGTGTAAGGAATTTACTTTTAATAATTAAAAGTATATTTTTAACTCTGAAAAACAGAGAACAAGGGACATTTTCAATTCGATAATAGATTCACAAAATATTTGTCATAGTTGTATCCGTATAATTGATTAATTTCAAATCAATAAAGAGGGAAAATGCTTGCAAAAATTCTTTCAAGTGCAACCATTGGGATAGACGCCTACACCGTTGAAGTGGAAACTAATTTAGAAAAACAAATACCAAGTTTTACTATTGTCGGTTTACCTGACAACGTTGTAAAAGAAAGTAAAGAACGCGTTATTACCGCGATAAAAAACAGCGGATACGACTTCCCGATAAAAAAAATAACTATCAACCTTGCCCCCGCCGACATTAAAAAAGAAGGAAGTTCATTTGACCTTCCGATAGCCATAGGCATACTGAAAGCCCTGGAATTTGTAACATTAGAAAATTATAACGATACAATCTTTTTAGGCGAGCTTTCGTTGGACGGGAAGCTAAGAGCTGTAAAGGGAGCGCTTCCTATTGCTGTTGAAGCAAAGCGAAAAGGTATTAAGAAAATAATATTGTCGCAGGAATCAGCAGGTGAGGCATCAATAGTTGATGAAGTTGAAGTTTACGGAATGGAGAACCTTAATGAAGTAGTTGATTATTTAAATGGTAAGCTTCAAAAAGAAAGAACTACAACAGATAAAGATGAACTGTTTTCCCAGATAAATTTATATCACCTTGATTTTTCAGATGTAAGAGGGCAGGAAAATGTTAAGCGCGCACTTGAAGTAGCGGCAGCAGGCGCTCATAATATAGTTATGATAGGCCCTCCCGGTTCAGGCAAGACTATGCTGGCAAAAAGAATTCCTTCAATACTTCCGCCAATGACTTTGGACGAAGCTTTGGAAACGACTAAGATACATTCCATCGCAGGGATTATTCCAAAGGACAAACCGTTAGTAACCGAACGGCCGTACAGAAGTCCGCATCATACTGTATCGGACGCTGCGCTAGTCGGGGGCGGATCATTTCCAAGGCCGGGCGAAGTATCTTTTGCACATCACGGAGTACTTTTTTTAGATGAGCTGCCTGAATTTAAAAAGAACGTACTTGAAGTTTTGCGACAGCCTCTTGAAGACTCCAAAGTTACGGTAAGCCGGTCAAAGCTTTCACTTGAATTCCCGGCTAACTTTATGCTTGCCGCGGCTATGAATCCTTGTCCCTGCGGTTATTATACCGATCCCACAAAAGAGTGCACATGTTTGCCGCCGCAGATACAAAAATACATGGCAAGAATATCCGGCCCATTGTTAGACAGAATTGATATTCATATTGAAGTGCCGGCGGTTAAGTACAAGGAAATATCTTCCAATACAAAAGGAGAGACCTCTACCGCCATAAGAGAAAGAGTAATAAGGGCAAGAAGAATACAATATGACCGGTTCGCGCATCTTAGAGATGTTTTTAACAACGGCGACATGGGCCCTAAAGAAGTAAGACAATATTGTATACTCGATAGCGCCTGCTCTGACTTATTAAAAATGGCAATGTCGAGGCTTGGACTTTCCGCACGAGCATATGACAGGATACTAAAAGTAAGCCGTACGATTGCCGATCTTGAAGCGTCTGAGAATATATTGCCGCAGCATATAAGTGAGGCAATACAGTATAGAAGTTTAGACAGGGAATTGTGGAAGCATTGATTAATTTAACCTTCAAGGTCTGGCCTCGACCTTGAAGGTTTAGATTAATGCCAATGAAAAAGCTTGGTCATTCAGTTTGAATTTCCGGCTGAATTCTAGAATAGGAGAAATATAATTAGTTGACAGCATCAAAGATTAAATAATTATTGGATTACATTAATTATGTTAAAAAGTAATATTATAAAAGTAAAGGGGACCGTAGTAACAATTATCAAACACAATGATGAAGATTATATTTCGCTGACTGATATGATTAAAAGTTTTGGTGATGATTCTATAATTAAAAATTGGTTAAGAAATAGAAACACTATTGAGTTTTTAGGGATTTGGGAACAAATATATAATCCCAATTTTAATTCGGTCGAATTCGACCTAATTAAAAAACAGGCCGGGCTTAACTCATTTGTGCTTTCAGTGAAAAAATGGATTGAAAACACAAATGCAATCGGTCTAATAGCTTCTGCCGGTAGGTATGGAGGCACATATGCACATCGTGATATTGCTTTTGAGTTTGGAAGCTGGTTGAGCGCTGAATTTAAGCTTTACCTTATCAAAGAATTCCAGCGTTTAAAAGAGGAAGAAGCTAAAATAAACTCTCTCGAATGGAATTTTCAGCGTACCCTTGCTAAGGTAAATTATAAAATCCATACTGATGCAATAAAAGAAAATCTTATTCCCGCCAAAGTTTCCAAACAACAAACTAATAATATCTATGCTTCTGAAGCCGATATTCTGAACGTTGCACTGTTTGGAATGACTTCGAAAGAATGGCGGGACACTAACCCGGGCAAAGAAGGTAATATACGGGATTATGCATTACTTGAACAACTTGTTGTACTTTCTAATTTAGAAAGTATTAATGCTGTCCTTATTAGCAATGGCTTAAAACAGAGCGAACGATTACTGCAATTGAACGGTATTGCAATCAATCAAATGAAATCATTGATTTCGAGTACTCAAATTAAAAAGCTAAATAAAACTTAACAAACTTCAAGATATAGTCTTGACCTTGAAGTTAGATTAAAGGAAGACAAACGGAATCGATTTATATTTTAATATTTTTAAGCCATTTCAAACAATATACAATTGACATTCTACCATTAAATAATTAGTTTAAGCATCATTTTTCAGCGGCACTATTTATTAAAATGAAGTCAGGGATGAGTCAGCTTGAAGCTTTTTAATAAGCTTTTGATGGGAAGATTCATTAGGGTGTAGATAGTTATAAAAATTCCCAAATTAAATTAGGTCAATAATTCTATTCCTGAAATTAATTTATAGTCTTTATTAATAGGTGAAAAGATAATCAGTTGGAAATATTTTATGGAGAATATTGAACAAGATAACGTTCCCTATCACAGGTATCTTCAAACGCTCATTAAGCGTATGGCGGAGCAAAGAGGGTTTAAGGCGACAATTGAAGAACAAGTATTGGAAGGAAAAGGAAGAGTAGATGTCAGTTTGACGAGAAGCAATTAAAAAATCGCATGTGAAATCTCGGTGACTACAAAAGATGAGCATGAGCTGCAGAATATTTAGAAGTGCTTCCGGGCCGGATATCAGAAAATATTGATCTGCACACCCGAAAAGAGACGCATCGAAACATTAAAGAATTTAATTTCTGAGAAATTAGAACCCGCGCAAATAGATAATGTATTTCTTATGCAACCGGATGACCTGTATTTTTTCTTTGAGCAACAGACAAAAGAGGAACCGATACAAAGTACCAAGAAGATCGTAAAGGGATACCAAGTAAAAATCAAATACAATGATATTTCTGAAACTGAGAAAAAACAAAAACGTGAAGCCATTGGCGGAGTAATTGCTCAATCGCTACGGCGTATGAAAGGTGAAAAATGAGAAAAGTTGGTGGAAAATTTCCACACATTCGGTGTTAAATTTGCGAACGTAAATATGGCTGAATCACTGCTATTCGGATACCACGCAATAGGCCCTAAGAATCTTTGGGATTTTGGTAATGACCCATTCTTTCATGCCAAGCCCTTCTCATGGGGAATTTGCAGACCAAACACTCGCACAAAGGTAGAGAAGGATACAAGGTTGTTTTTCTACACATTCAAACAGTCAACTAAGGATTACTTCCTAACCGGAATGATGAAAGTTGACCAAATTCTGACTCAAGCTGAAGCCGCTGGAAGCCAGGAGTTGTATTGTGGAAAAGATTTCAATTCATGTCCTTTCAAGATTAAGCCACAAGAGGGTGTACACTGCTCTTCGAAAGAAGATCCCGTTCGCATCAATAATCAAAACAATATCATTATCAGGCGACGTGATTGTCGCTGCAATATTATTATCGATCCACTAGGAAAGTATAAAGATTTCTGCGATGGAGGGAATCATATTCACGTTTTCCATAAGTATGTTGATAAGAAAATATATTTTGTATCGACACTTGAAGACTCGGTTGCGACCAAGACATCAATTCGTCTTTTGGATTTTCTCGACTCGAAAACACGATTTTGGAATCACGGTAAGTTCTATGGCTACGAACTGAATACTCCCTTATCGAGAAAGTTTGAAAATGTATTGCGCAAAAATGAGTTTGAGCAGTAAAACAACGCCTAACAGCACAAATTATTTCACTCAATAATTTTTTACTCGGTTTATGTTTACCATTTTCCCAATCTCTGATTGTTGTTTCATCTACCGATAATAATTCAGCAAGAGTTCGTTGAGTAAGTCCATGCACTTTACGATATGCCAAAAGTTGCTCTTGTATCGTTCCTTTGGATAATTCAAATGGCACATATCCGAGGAATTGTATAATTTTGGGTAAGAGATGGATTTTGGGAGTAAAATAGTTGTGTTCCCAATTGCAGATGGAAACGTCTTGAACGCCCATGAGTTTCGCCGCTTGTTTGAGGGTGAGGTTCAGATCAAGGCGTCGCTTTTTAATGTGGTCTCCAATCGTATGTAAGGACTTCGGATATGGCTTTCCTGACGGTTTTTGAGCTATTAGCGTCACATGCCACATTGGCAACGCAACCCTGTCCCTGCGGTTATTATACCGATCCCACAAAAGAGTGCACATGTTTGCCGCCGCAGATACAAAAATACATGGCAAGAATATC
>Ga0181535_10004892_pt1 | contig 14601 bp, 9 predicted proteins | sample PEATcosm2014_Bin_44_FD_119774 | JGI IMG/M metagenome (GOLD analysis project Ga0181535, IMG submission 119774) | Peatland microbial communities from MTU Mesocosm Facility, Houghton, MI, USA - PEATcosm2014_Bin17_30_metaG | ecosystem: Environmental > Terrestrial > Soil > Wetlands > Peat | place... | reverse complement strand
GTCCAATACGTGCCGCGCACCTTGTGCGGGACCTCGACGATGCTGCCAATCTTCTGCAGGAATGCGTCATGCTTGAGTTCCTTCATGGACAGCACCGGCGAACTCGGCACCTCGAACTTGCGAAAGTGGTCGACGGCCTCGAACTTGGTCTTGTCGGCGAGAAACTTCTCGATGTCCGCGAAGATTTGGAAGATGTGGGACTGTCGAGCCTTGGGCGTGGTGTAGTTCGGGTCGTTCGCCCATTCCGGATGCCCGACGGCCTCGGCGGTTCGGGGCCAGTTCGAATCCTGCATCGTGAAATAGATGTAGGAATTGGGATCGGTCTCCCAGCCCTTGCACTTGAGCACCCAGCCCGGCTGGCCACCGCCACCCGCGTTGCCGCCGCGCGGGACGGCGTCTCCAAATGTACCGTTGGGATATTGCGGGTACTCTTCCAGGTAGCCGACGCGCTCCAGCCGATCCTGGTCGCGGAGCTTGACGCGGCAGAGGTTCAGCACCGCTTCCTGCATGGACATGAACACCCTCTGGCCCTTGCCGGTCTTCTCACGCTGCAGGAGGGCGGCGAGGACACCGATCAAGAGGTGCATGCCGCTGTTGCTATCCCCGAGTGCGGCGCCGGCGACTGTCGGGGGGCCGTCCCAGAAGCCCGTCGTCGAGGCGTTGCCGCCCGCGCACTGCGCCACGTTCTCGTACGACTTGAGGTCGGAGAAGGGCGAGCCATCGGGGAAGCCTTTGACAACGCCGAAGATCAGGCGCGGGTTGAGTTCATGGATGTGTTCCCAGGTGAAACCCTGGCGATCGAGGGCGCCTGGCGCCATGTTTTCAATCATCACGTCGGAGCGGCGGATCAGTTCCTCCAGGATCGCCTTGCCCTCGGGCGTCTTGGTGTCGATTTCGAGCGACCGCTTATTGCTGTTGACCATGGTGAAGTACAGCGCGTCCGCGTTCGGGATGTCGCGCAACTGGATCCGAGTGTTGTCTCCGGTGTGCATGCGCTCGACTTTCAGGACTTCGGCGCCGAACCACGCCATCATCTGGGAACACGCCGGTCCGGCCTGCACGCCGGTATAGTCGATAACCTTGATTCCTTCAAGGGGTAAGCTCATGATCAAACTCTCCTTATTCGTTCGTCAGTTTCCGCGTCACAAATCCGAGCAGTTTTCAAATCCGCACGCGAGTGTTTGAAGCAGCGGCGCTGCCAAACTTACAAAAGGCTCGTCTTCTTGAAAACTCGATTGCTGTTAGCAACTTAGCTCGTCGACCGAACTCTGAGTGGCAAGGTCACGATTTATCTAAATCCAATTGAATGGACAGGCTGTCCAAAATATTGACAGACGGACTCGCCGCACGAGCGAAAACAAACCGTTCGATTGTTGCTATCGCCGGTTTCTTGATGCAGTTATTTTGGGCGTTGTCTGTACGTGGTGCGCGTTTCGGCGTCCGCGAGCGAAACAATTTGGGTGGAGCATCTTGTAAACAATTCTCTTGCAAATTTCCGCGCTCTGGGGCAAAGATGTTCAAGTTCATTCAGGGCGTCTTTCTAACATTCTGAGCATCAATAGCCGAGGGCGGCTATCCGTGACACCGGAACACAAGGGACTTAGTCGTTTGTGTTCTGGAGGGGCACTCACCCGAATGCGCGGGTCACCCGACCCCCGCGAGGTACAACTCCCGATTCTGACTCTCGACGCGGCAGAGCATACCGCGCGTTAGAGGTGCAGTGATGGGCAGAGGGATGGGCTTGGCATTCGCAGCGGTCCGCCCGGGGTTGGTTTTTGTAATCAGCTTGGCGCTGCCCTTGACCGCGGCTGGGCAGGGCGCTCCTACCGGTACGATCTCGATCTACATTTTGGATCCCAGCGGTCTTGCCGTGCCCGGCGGACGGGGGATTGTGGATATTCCAACAATGGCCGCTACTCGGAGCGTTACCTCGAACGGGCAGGGCGCGAATAGCGTACCCGCGCTCATGCCGGGCCCTTGCAACCTGACAACAGAGGCTGATGGGTTTAAAACCATACGCTTAGATGGGGTGGTGATAGAAGCGGAGCAAATGGCACGTCTGGACTTTACCCTCACGATTGGCAGCAAATCGGACAGTATTACCGTTTTGGGGAGCGCACCGCTGTTCAACACCTCGGACGCCTCGGTGAGCACGCTGATTGGCAACCGATTTGTGGAGAACATGCCGTTGAACGGGCGGAGCTTTAGCTCCCTGATCGATCTGGCGCCGGGAGTGGTGCTGACGCCGACCAATCAGTACGAGCAGGGCCAGTTCAGCGAGAATGGCCAGCGGCCGGAGGCCGGAAGTTACGACACTGGCGGTTTCAAGCTCGTTAGCGAGTTGCGGGGTGTGACCCTCAAAAATCGAAACTGTGAGAGATGTGTTTGTGAAAGCATATCGTAAACATACGCTTCTGGGAGCATTGGTTCTGGCGGCGGTGTTGTCTAGCCCGTTGGCCTTTGCTCAAGAGGGAACTGCGGCATTGAATGGCCGGATCACGGATCATGACAGCCTTCCGGTGGCCGGAGTCAAGGTGCAGGCGCTCAACGCCGGAACCAACGTTTCGTATTTGGCGGATTCAAACGAGACAGGCCTCTACAACTTTCCGACTCTCCCCGCAGGAAAATATGACGTTACTGCGACGAAAGAGGGGTTCCAGCAGGCGGTAAGGCCGGGCGTGGAGCTTCACGTTTCCGATGTCATCAGCTTGAATTTCTCGCTTCAAGTTGGCTCCATGTCCCAAAGTGTAACTGTAGAAGGCGGAGCGCCCCTGGTGGAGACGACGAGCAGCGAGATCGGCGGATTGGTAAACAGTAAAGAAATTGAAGACCTGCCCTTGAACGGCCGCAACTATATCGACCTCAGCCTACTGCAAGCGGGCGTGACGAATAGCCTGAATAGCACCGGCACAAACGGATTTGGTGGAATGACGGGCACGGTTTATAGCTCCAATGGGGCGCCGGTAATATCCAACAACTTCCTATTAGACGGGACCCAGATCGAAAATCAGTCGAATTGGGGCACCGCCAGTTTCGCCGGAACGACTCTGGGTGTAGATGGAATTCAGGAATACAAGGTGTTGACGAGCGCCTATGACGCCTCGTATGGAATGAGCATGGGCAGCGAGATGGTGATGATCAGCAAGGGCGGCGCCAACCAATACCACGGGGATGTCTTCGAATATCTCCGCAACAGCGCCCTCAATGCGCGGAATTTCTTTGATGGTGCAAAGATTCCGCAACTCGAGAAGAATAATTTTGGGGCTTCGCTCGGCGGACCCATCAGGAAGAACAAAACTTTTTTCTATGCGGTTTATGAGGGATTGCAGGAAAACCTGGGGTTTACGGCAAATGATTTGGTGCCTGCGGCCGGCTGCCACGGTGCGGCGGGAATGGTGATAACCGAAACTGCTTGCCCCACACTCGGTCTCGCACCGGGCGGCTCGGTGGCGATCGCCAATGCGGGCATTGCAGCACTTCTCTCGCTGTATCCGAATCCAAACCATGGCACGAATAGCTACTTATTCGGCCCCTCGACGAAAGCCGGAGTGAACTACGGGCAGATTCGATTTGACCAGAGCTTCTCGTCAGCGGATTACTTTTTTGCCCGGTATACGACCGATTCAGCCAACTTAAACTCGGCGAGCAATCTGGGTGTTCCCATCACTTCAGGCACGGCCTTCCCTGAATTCCGAGGCGGTGGTAAAGATCTCGACCAGTTTATGACGCTATCGGAGACGCACATTATCTCTCCGCGCATGTCAAACACAGTGCGGCTTGGGTTCAGCCGGACCAACTTCGGCAGTTTCGCGATCGATGTGGGTTCGTTGCCCACAGGAACTGAACCGTTTATAGCCGGACGCCCATTTGGTTTCTTCATGATTACGAACTTGACGTCAGTCGGCACCGGCAAATTAGTGGGCCCGCCCGATTCTCTTCACCTCCAGAACATCTATTCCTTCGGCGACGATCTGTACGATCAACGGGGCAAGCACAGCTTGCGATTCGGGACGCTCCTCAACCGGTTCAATGAAGCACTGACCGTGCCCGTAAGCTACGAAGGCAGTGCGTCCTACAGCAGCTTCGCCAACTTTCTCAAGGGAATACCTTTGTCGTACGGAGGCCCCCTGACGGGGTCAGACATCAACCGCTATTTCCGGTACAACACTTTGGGGTTCTATGCGCAGGACGATTACCACGTAACCCCGCGTCTCACAGTGAACATGGGACTGCGGTATGAGTTCATGACCGCTCCCCGGGAGGCAGAAGGAAGGCAATACGCGATTCAAAATTTAACCACCGATTCCACCGTTCTACCCCGTGGCGAGCTGGCGGCGTGGACTCCAGGGCCCGTCATGCAGAATAGGACATTCTGGAATTTCAGTCCCCGGTTCGGCTTGGCCTGGGACGTCTTTGGAGACGGCAAAACAGCGGTTCGGGGCGGCGGCGGCATCTATTACGACGTCGGCAATTTCGGGGGTGTTTTCCTTGACGAGGCCGACGGGTCTTATCCGACGATATACCACACTTTCACGAATCCGACGAACGCAGTTGTTACCTTCCCCATAACGCCTCCAACGGTGGCCTCCGTCCTCGGCAGCAATCTCGCGAACGGTGTAAGTACGGTCAACTATCATGCCGGCCAGCCCTACAATATCCAATACAATCTAAGTGTTCAGCGCCAATTGGCCAGGAACACAGCCATCAGTGTTGCCTATGTCGGGTCGCGCGGCGTGCACCTGTGGCAGCAACTCGAAGAAAATCCCACGCTCCCGACCGCCGTTGTGAACGGCGTGCAATATTGGTCTGATTCCGTTCCACTCTGCCAGATTGGCGCCATCCCGACGTGCCGTATCAATCCGAATTTTGGGTCGGTCGATATTGACAATACGGTTGGTGTTTCACATTACGATTCGTTGCAGGTGGTGGTCAACAAACGCTTGAGCGGCGGTTTGCAAGCGCAGGGAGCATACACCTATGGTCATTCCCTGGATACACCGGCAGGTCAAATCGTCGGCGCCGATTGCGGGGGTGCTCCGGGAATGGACACCGGCGTGAGTTCAAATACCCGCGCGAACGATTACGGACCCTCCTGCTTTGACCTTCGCCATAATTTTCATATGAGTCTTCTGTACCACTTCCCGAATTTCAAGACAAACGCCGTGCTATCCAAGCTGGTGGACGGCTGGTGGATGGGAAACATCGTCTCCCTCCAGACCGGGCTGCCGTTTACGCCGGTTCTGGCGAACAACCGGTCGAATTCCGGCAACCTCAGCACCGCGGTAGACCGTGTCGACATCAACACTCAAGCCATAGCACAAGGGACAATGTTGACGAATGCTGAAGGCGGCACTTACCTTGCCGCCACGAACTTTATTCCGTACAATCCCAGGACGGTCATTACTGGAAATCCAAACCAGTGGTTCAATCCCAACATGTTCGACTTGCAGCCGATGGTGCCATGCCCGAATAATGCGGCGCTCACCTGCGGCACTTTGGGGGATGCGGCGCGCGGTATGTTGCGTGGGCCAGGCCTGGTGGATTGGGATTTTTCGCTCGCCAAGGACACGGCAGTCCCACTGTTGGGCAAAGAAGGGTCCGTTGAATTCCGGGCGGAAATGTTCAACATCCTGAACCATACCAACTTCGCTATGCCGGCCTCCGCGACGGTATTTAATGGGGCCACGTCGGCTCTGGGTGCGTATCAACAAGCACCGCTCGCGGGCGTGGGGCAGATTACTACTACCGTGACGACATCGCGACAGATTCAATTCGCGCTGAAGCTCATTTTCTAGTGAAAGGGGGGAACGTGGCCAGATTCCATCGTCTTCTCTGGTCCAAATCGTCCTGGATTCGGAGCTACGGGATTGCTGTTTTCTCAATTACCTCAGCACTGATTCTTTCACGATGGTTGACCCCCCATATCGGCTTTCCCGGAACACTGTTTCTCATCGCCGTCATGTTGAGTGGGTGGTATGGCGGAGCCGGGCCAAGTTTGCTCGCGACCGCGCCCTCCGCTCTCGCGTTTCATTATTCCTTCCTGCATACGCTCGGTCCAAAGCCCGTAGAAATGCCCCGACTTCTGATGTTCATTGTTTCCAATCTTCTTATCGGATTGCTGAGTGCTGCGCAAAGGAACACCAAAGAATCGCTTAGAGGCGCGCGGGATGACCTGAAACGTACGGTTCAAGATCTCCAGCGAAGCAACGAGGCGCTCGAAGCAGAGAGCCGTGAGCGCAAGCAGGCCGAGCAGCAATTCCGCGGGCTTCTGGAATCCGCTCCGGATGCAGTGATCGTGATGAATCGCGAAGGCAGGATCGTGTTGGCCAACGCTCAAGTCGAGAAGCTGTTTGGGTATCAGCGGGACGACCTCCTGGGACAAGAGGTTGAGATTCTGGTGCCCGATCGGTTTCGGGGCCGGCACCCCCAACACCGCCAGCAGTACTTCGCCCAGCCTCGGGTGCGGCCGATGGGTGGAGGTCTGGAACTGAGCGGGCGGCGGAAAGACGGAACGGAGTTTCCGGTGGAGATCAGTCTTAGTCCGCTGGAGACGCAGGAGGGCACACTTGTCTCAGCCGCCGTCCGCGACGTCACCGAACGCAGGCGGGCGGAAGAGGCACTGCGTCAGGCGCAGGCGGACCTGGCACACGCCAGCCGGGCGAACACCATGGGAGAGCTGACTGCTTCCCTGGCGCACGAAATAAATCAACCGATTTCGGCCGCTGTCACGAGTGCCAATGCTTGTATCCGCTGGCTGGCGGGCGACGTTCCCAATTTCGACAAGGCGCGCGCCGCCGCCACCAGGATCGTGCAGGACGGAACGCGGGCGGGGGAAATCATCAGCCGGATTCGCCGCCTTTTCCAGAAGAATACTTTTCAGGGGGAGTTGGTCGATGTCAACGAAGTTATTCAGGAGATGGCCGTCCTGCTGAGCGGCGAGGCCGCGCGATACTCCATCTCCGTCCGCATGGAACTGGCGGCAGATCTTCCCCAGGTCATGGGAGATCGCGTGCAATTGCAGCAAGTCGTGATGAACCTCGTGATGAACAGCGTGGATGCGATGAAGGATGTGGACGGGACGCGGGAGCTCACCATCCAGTCGCAGCGGGCGGAAGACGGCGAGGTTTTAGTGTCCGTTACCGATACCGGCGTGGGGCTACCCCCTCAGCAGGCAGATCAGATTTTCAATGCGTTCTTTACCACGAAGCCGCAAGGGACCGGGATGGGACTGCGGATCAGTTACTCCATCGTGGAATCGCATGGAGGCCGCTTGTGGGCTGCCGGCAACTCCCCGCGGGGCGCCATCTTTCAGTTCACGCTCCCGGTTGACGGTGACAGGGTCGCTCCAAGTGGAATTAAGAACGGGGATGTGAAATAAGATTTAGATCGCGGGGAGCGATACCTTACATTGCGGGAGCGGCAGTATATCTAGGTCCAATCCTCTTTTGCGCCCCAAGCCAAGATTCAACTGTTCCCTGCGTGGGGATCCCGAAGCCGCTGGCACACGCGTCTTGACAAGGTCTATACACAGGCAGATAGTGGACATATAGTCTGAAAAACAGGGATTTTTTTCTTGGAGGTAAGCCCCCATGACATCGATCAATGAAGTGAGAAGGTCAGGTATAGACGTAGTGGGAGACCGGCCATGGGGAACCCATTTCTGCAACTTCTACGAGAGCGGAAGAGACTTGCTCGACATGCTGGTAGCGTACTTCAAAGCCGGTCTGGAAGACAACGAATTCTGCGTGTGGGTGGTCTCAGAGCCCGTGTCCGAGGGCGAGGCCTGGGATGGCCTGCGGAGGGCCATTCCGGAGTTTGATGACTATGTCTCCAAGCGCAGCCTTGAGATATTCGATGGGAGGGACTGGTATCTGAAGGGCGGAGTCTTCGATTCAAAGCGCGTCATGACTGCGTGGAACGAAAAACTCGATCGGGCGTTAGACCGGGGGTATGCGGGGCTTAGAGGTTCAGGGAATACAGCTTGGCTGCAGAAGAAGGACTGGCGGGCGTTTTCGGAATACGAACAGGTGGTCAATGACAGCATCATCGGACGGCTCGCGGTTTTGTTGTGTACTTATCCCCTGGAATCGTGTGGAGCGAATGAGCTTTTGGATGTGGTGGGTACTCATCAGTTCGCGACGGCGATGCGCCATGGACGCTGGGAACTGATAGAAACGCCAGAACTGAAGCAGGCCAAAGCAGAAATCAAGAAAATGAATGACGAACTGGAATCGCGCGTGCTTCATCGCACCAAGGAGCTTGAAGCTGCCAATCGAAAACTGACTGAAGCCCAGGCCGCACTGGCCCACGTCAGCCGGGTGACCACCATGGGTGAGCTGACGGCTTCGCTCGCGCACGAAATAGATCAACCGATTTCGGCCGCTGTGACCAATGCCAATGCTTGTATCCGCTGGCTGGCGGGCGACGTCCCGAATCTCGACAAGGCGCGCGCGGCTGCCACGAGGATCGTGCAGGACGGAACGCGAGCGGCGGAAATCATCAGCCGGACTCGCCAGCTCTTCCAGAAGAGTACTCCGCAATGGGAGTTGGTCGATGTCAACGAAGTCATTCAAGAGATGACCGTCCTGCTGAGCGGCGAGGCCGCGCGAAACTCCGCCTCCGTCCGCATGGAACTGGCGGCAGACCTTCCCCAGGTCATGGGAGATCGCGTGCAATTGCAGCAGGTCATGATGAACCTCGTGATGAACAGCGTGGATGCGATGAAGGATGTGGACGGGACGCGAGAGATCGCCATCCAGACGCAGCGAGCGGAAGACGGCCAACTTTTGGTGTCTGTCAGCGATACCGGCGTGGGGCTACCCCCTCAACAGGCGGATCAGATCTTCAATGCGTTCTTCACCACCAAACCTCACGGCACCGGCATGGGGCTGCGGATCTGCCGGTCCATCGTGGAATCGCATCGAGGCCGCTTATGGGCTGCTGGCAACCCTCCACGCGGCGCAAGGTTTCACATCGCACTACCCCCCAAGGTCGAGGCACAGGCATGACACCCGCAGGCGCTCCATCGGTTTTCATCATTGACGACGATGGCGCGGTGCGTGCGTCCATCCAGGATCTTCTGGAGTCGGCGGGCTTGCGTTGCGAGTCCTTCGGGGCGGCGGAGAAGTTCCTGCGAAGCAAGCGGCCGGAGGGGCCAAGTTGTCTGGTCCTGGACGTGAAACTGCCTGGAGTTAACGGGCTGGACTTTCAGCGTCAATTGACTGAGGCGGGTATCCAAATTCCCATCATTTTCATCACCGGTTATGGAGATATACCCATGACGGTGAAGGCCATGAAATCCGGTGCGGTGGAGTTCCTGACCAAACCTTTCATCGATGAGGACCTGCTGAGTGCGATCCACCAGGCTTTGGACCGTGACCGGGTGGCGCGCCAGGAGCAAGGCGAGCTTGCCGAATTGCGCACGCGCTACGAGTCGTTGACGCCACGCGAGCGCGAGGTCATGGCCTTGGTGGTATCGGGCATGCTCAATAAGCAAATAGCGGCCGAGCTCGGGAACAGCGAAGACACCGTGAAGATCCAACGCGGCCGCGCGATGCGGAAGATGAAGGCCGAATCACTGGCGGAATTAGTTAAATTGGCCGGGAAATTGGAGCTTCCGCCCGGCCGGAAGTAACGTAATGGTGCCGTCCTTCTCCTGGTCAGCGTGACGGTTCGCCGACCACCCCCTTTATCTCGCGCTTATCCAAGCCTCAAAAGTGTGTAGTTGCTCTTCTAATCAGCGTACTTTTCAACCTCATACGACTAACGTGTGATTGCGCCGCTTTTGGGGACGCTGTAGATTCTCGCCATGGCGATTCAAGAAAACACCGAACCGGTGGTAATGATCGATGACGACGATTTGATTCGCCGCTCATTGGAGGGCCTGCCAAAAATGGCCATTCGGGAAAAGACCAATCTCGTAGCGATTGTCGATGACGATGATTCGATTCGCACCGCAGTGCAGGACCTGCTGGAAGCGGTCACCTTGCCCGTGCAGGGGTTTGCATCGGCGGAGGAATTTCTGAGGTCCGGGAAACAGCGTGCGGCGGCATGTTTGATTGTGGATATCCGCATGCCGGGAATGTCGGGTCTGGAACTTCAGGAGAAATTGAACGCCGAAGGTTGCAGGATCCCGATCATCTTCATCACGGCACATGGCGACGAAAAAATACGGGCGCAGGCGCTAAGGGCTGGCGCGGTGGAGTTTCTGACCAAACCGTTCGACGACGAAATCCTGATCGAGAGTGTTAGAGCAGCTCTCGAGAGCTAAACCCAATTGCGGAGGCGCACATCCTCGTGCGCCAGGAGGTACCCCATGGGAGCTTCCGAAAGCTATGTGTACGGCGATTTGAACCGCGATCAGCGCAGATTCGAGCAAGTGGTCGGCGAGAGTCGTGCTCTGAAAGCGGTGTTCGATAATGTCGAGCGCGTCGCGCCCACGGACTCCACGGTTCTTATCCAGGGAGAAACCGGCACCGGGAAGGAACTGATCGCGGGCGCGATTCACAAGATCAGCTCACGGTGCGGACGCTCGTTCATCAAACTGAATTGCGCAGCCATCCCGTTCGATCTCTTGGAAAGCGAGCTTTTTGGACATGAGAAGGGCGCTTTTACAGGAGCGATCGCGCAAAAAGTCGGTCGTTTCGAAATAGCCGACAAAGGGACGCTTTTCCTGGACGAAGTGGGAGACATTCCGCTGGCGTTGCAGTCCAAACTGCTGCGTGTCCTACAGGAACAGGAGTTCGAGCGCCTGGGTGGCACTCGAACCCACCAAGTGGACGTTCGACTCGTCGCTGCGACCAACCGGGATTTAACGGACATGGTGAAGCGGAATGAGTTTCGCAGCGACCTCTACTATCGGCTGAACGTGTTCCCGATCATGCTGCCCCCCTTGCGGCAGCGCCGCGAGGACATTCCGTTGCTGGTGGCACATTTTGTCGATCTCTTTGGCCGCAGGATGGGTAAGCAAATCGAACATATTCCTGCGGAAACGTTGTCGGCGCTCAGCTTACACGACTGGCCGGGGAACATTCGCGAGCTGCAAAATTTCATCGAGCGGAGTGTAATCCTGAGTCCCGGAGCCGTTTTGCGTCCTCCGCTTCAGGAGCTTAAGAAATCCCCCACAACCGCACCGCCGGAGGCAGTCACGTTAGAAGAAGCCGAACGGGATCATATTTGCAAGACGCTCCAAGCTACCCGGTGGGTGGTCGCCGGCCCCGATGGGGCTGCGTCCCGTCTCGGAATCAAACGGTCTACCCTCTACTTCCGCATGCAAAAGCTGGGCATCTCACGATCCAACCGGGATCCCCTTCCCGCGTAGCAGAGTTGCCATGATGCAGGAGGGAACTCGCAATGGATCCGCATGTCAACCTTGGGACATGGTGTTGAGCGGGTTGACATCCGACGACCCGCTCTCATTTCTGGTTGGCCCCTAGCTTCCGTCACTTACAAACCCACCATATTTGGCAGCCGGCTTGCCTATACCGGTTATGTCGCTTGAGGCCTGAGGTCTCTCGTGGCGGTATAAACGAGCAGCAATGACTTGGTTCATTGAAACCCCCGAGTGCACTTGGTCACTGGGTCTTGGAATCTCAGAATAGGAGGAACTATGAAACCGCAAGGAATCGTGCTCGCTTTAATGGGGATTGTGCTTGTGGTCGCGGGAACGTCGTCGGCACAACAGGTAAAGACCGATTTCGACCGGAGCGCAAACTTCGGGCAATACAAAACCTACTCATGGAAACAGGTTAAGACGAGCGACCCGCTGTGGGTTGACCGAATCAAGAACTCCGTCAATGCCGCCTTGGCGGAAAAAGGCTGGACCCAGGTGGATTCGGGCGGCGATGTTTCGATCTGCGCCATCGAAATTACCCAAGATCAACAGACTCTGAATACGTTTTACGACGGCTTCGGGGGGGGGTGGGGTTGGAGACGTTTTGGAGGCGGAGGCTTTGGAGATGCAACCACCACAACTGAAACCTATAAGGTGGGCACGTTGGTCGTCGATTTATTCGATACCAAGACGAAGCAGTTGATATGGAGAGGCTCATCGAGCGACACCCTCTCCAACAACTCCAACAAGAACATTCAGAATCTTGATAAGGGCGTCGAAAAATTGTTCAAACAATTCCCTCCAGGCTCTTCGAAGTAGTAGCGGTGTCGGGCACGGGTCGCCACCTGTGTGCCTCCGTCAGTCCAGCGCTCGTTTAGGCCATGCCACCCCGGCATAGGGTGTGGCTGGCAACCCTCATGAGCGCTGCCGGCGGAGGCCGCAGGAGGTCTTTCGAATATGATGGCGAAAGTCCTTTTTGAGTGAGAAGCCTACTGCGCACCTTTTGGGAAGATCGATGGCTACTAGCTTGAACGATTTCGGTGAAAGGGTTCCATTGCTGCCTCTCCTACGGAAGGATGTGGCGTCGAATGGAACCGCCTGGTTGCCACTGGCATTAGTCTTAGGGGCGATGGCCGCCGTCGCCTATGCAGACCATCGCGTCGTTTCGATTTCGCTTCTCTACCTCTACATACTCCCTCTAGGCGTGGGAGCGATGTTCTTGCGCAGGAAAATCAGCTATAGCCTCATCGCGGTTTGTATCTTGTTCCATTACTTTGACTCTCCGCGGGATATCAACCTAGGGCTTCGAATCTTCCACAATTTCTCCGCGATGCTGTGTTTCATGTTTGTGGTTTACTTCATCCAGCGGTATGTCGAACAGCGGGAAGTGCTGGCCAAAACGGTCGAGCGGCAGCGTGACAACCTTCTTCAGGATGTGGATCTGGCCGCGGAAGTCCAGCGTTTGTTTCTTCCAGTGGGCAAACCGGCAATCGCTGGACTCCAAATCGCCGGCATGATGCAGCCAGCACGAGGCGTGGGTGGTGATTACTATGATTACATCCCTATCGACGCGCATACCATTCAGATTGTCATCGCCGACGTGGCCGGAAAAGGGATTCCCGCCGCTCTCTTGATGTCCGCGACAGCGGCGGTCATGCAGCTTGAGTCCAACCATGATCGCAACATGCTGGAAATCGTAAAACGGTTGAACACGGAAATCCACTCCGTATCGGACGGCAGCCGCTATGTGACGTTGCTGCTTGCGGAAATCGATGCCTGCAAACGCACCGTCCGCTATGTCAATTGTGGCCACAACCCCGCGCTTCTATTTCGAGCAAAGACCGGCGCGGTCACGCGCCTGGAGTCGTCTTGCCCTCCCATCGGAATGTTTTCAGGAGAGATTTGTGAATTAGCGTCGGCAGACCTCTTCGCTGGCGACGCGTTGGTTCTCTATACAGATGGGGTTACGGAGGCGGAGAATCGGTCGCAAGAGGAATTCGGTATGGAACGCCTCGGTGATGTGCTTCGCCACGGTTCCTCGCTGTCCGCAGAGGAACTTATGCACGAAATCTTCAGCAGCGCGGCAAATTTCTGCAGTGAGGTCGGTTTCCACGATGATGTCACTATTCTCGTAGTCAAACGCGATTCTGACAGCTCGTTGACCGGCGCTTCGTGACTCATTCCATGAGAGGCCTGCTTTAAGTCGTGCGGGACCCAGGGTTGCGCAGGCAGGTCCCGTCCAGATTCGTTCTACCTCATCGTGGAGATCGACCCCTACGCTGAAGGACGCACTGTCAACATGCTGACAGGCATTCAATTCGCTGGACTCTTCGCCCGTCAGACTCCCTGCCTGGTTCTCTTTCCCCTCCCCTTAAGTAGCCGTTGTTTCAATGATTTGCCGAAACGACCGTTGACCTCCCGTTGTGGCATTCGGGCTGCATCTACTGGTTCCGAGACAAGGAACAAAACAGAGTTAAATCGACTGCGCTTGAGGACTTGAGTCATGTGGATCGTCAGGCTGGCACTAAAACAACCGCACACCATCGTCGTCCTCGCAGTCCTGATCATTCTTCTTGGGGCTCTCGCGATTGTTCGCACCCCCACGGACATTTTCCCCAACATCGATATTCCCGTCGTCAGCATCGTCTGGAGCTATAACGGGCTCGAACCCCAGGATATGGCGGACAGGATCGTTTCGATCACCGAACGCTCTCTCACCACGACCGTTGATAACATCCAACATATCGAGTCACAGTCTCTCTATGGCATCGCGGTGGTGAAAGTATTCTTTCAGCCCACCGCCAGCATCGACAAGGCCCTCGCCCAGATCAGCGCCGTCTCCCAGACACAATTGAGGCAACTGCCCCAGGGGACGACGCCGCCCTTGATCATTACCTACAGCGCCTCCACGGTTCCGATCCTGCAACTCGGACTTTCCGGCAAAGGCCTCTCCGAGCAGCAACTCAATGATTACGGACTCAACTTCGTCCGCACCAGACTGATCACGGTACCGGGAGCAGCCGTCCCCTACCCGTATGGAGGGAAGCAACGCCAAGTCCAGGTGGACCTGAATACAACGGCTTTGCAGTCGAAGGAGCTTTCTCCCTCCGACGTCGTCAATGCCATTTCCGCGCAGAACCTCATTTTGCCCACAGGTACGTCCAAAATCGGTTTGAAGGAATACAACGTCGATATTATTAACGGCGCTCCCCAAACCATGGCGGAGTTGACCCGCATCCCGGTAAAAACCATCGGTACGACGACCATCT
>Ga0181535_10004888_pt1 | contig 14607 bp, 11 predicted proteins | sample PEATcosm2014_Bin_44_FD_119774 | JGI IMG/M metagenome (GOLD analysis project Ga0181535, IMG submission 119774) | Peatland microbial communities from MTU Mesocosm Facility, Houghton, MI, USA - PEATcosm2014_Bin17_30_metaG | ecosystem: Environmental > Terrestrial > Soil > Wetlands > Peat | place... | reverse complement strand
GCATAGGGGCCGGTGGCGACGATAACCGGGTCACCCTCGCGCGGATTCTGGTTGTAGTTGAGGCTGGCGGGGACATTCTTGAGGCGATAGACGACGAATTGCGACGAAGCGTGTTTGAGTTGGTCGTAAACGCGCGCGCGATCGTCCTCGGTTTTGCCGTACAGGAGAGAACCAACAGTGTCGAAGCCGGTGAGATCTGCGAAGTGGTCGAGGTCGATCCAATCGCCTTCGGACTTGATCATGCCGTGATCGCTGACGACAACCAGATCGATGGGCAGGCCCGTGGATTTGAGCGCGGCTTCAAGCCTCCCGATAATGGCGTCCATTTTGAGCTCGGCGGCGCGGGTCTGCTGCGCGTCGGGGCCAAACTCGTGGCCCTCATGATCGGGTTCAGAAAAGTAGAGGGTGATGAAGTGTGGGCGAACAGCGGGAGGGAGACGAAGAAGCGCAATGGTGTCGTCGATGCGCGCCTGCTGGGACTCGGGCGTCGGCTCGTTCTGGACGTCGTAGTGAGCGTACCAGGAGGGAAGAAAGCCGGCGATCTTCGCTTCGGATCCAACCCAGAGCAGGCACGCCGTGCGCATGCCATGGCTCTCGGCGAGGCTCCACAAGGGAACGCCGCTGTACCAGGAGCCGTCAGTGACGGCCTGCGAATCGACCATCGAGTAGCGTGCGCCGCGCACGGGATCGAGAAAGCTATTGGCGACGAGCCCGGTGTGTTCGGGATAAAGGCCAGTGACGATGGCAAAGTGGTTGGGAAAGGTGAGCGTGGGATAGCTGGGCAACATCCCTTCCGGCGCTGAGACGCCGTGTCTGGCGAGCGAAAGCAGATGTGTGGCGTTGTCGCGCTTCGCGTAGTCCCAGCGGAAACCATCCAGCGAAACAAGGACGACGTAGTGCTGGCTCTCGGCCCATGTCGAGTTCGGGCCGTTGTCGACGTGCGTGAGGGGAAGCGCAGGATTAAGGGCGGGATTTTGTGCGCCAGCGACGTGCGGAGCTAGCGCCAGCCCGAGAGTCAGCAAAAGAAAGACAAGCGGGCGCAAACCGTTGGTTCGAGTTCGCATCGAGATTACCTTGGAATCAGGTTATCGCATGGACGGAAGCCTTTGCCTCCGGCCGGCTTTACCGATGCTATACTCGCGGCATTCAACTTCCCCGGGCCCGTAGCTTTTCCAGCTCTTACCTGGAGGTCCGTCCATTACGATTTCGTGTTTTCGCGCAGCCTTCTTCCGGGTGCTTCTGATCGCTTCGCTGTGCTCGCCAGGGTTGATGGCGCAGCAGTCGCGCCTGGACGATCTGAACTCGCAGAAGGTGGCTCTCTATCAACAAGGCAAGTACGCTGAAGCCATCCCGATTGCAATCGAGGCCGTCAACCTTGCCGAGTCCACCTTCGGCCCTGACGATGCCCAGCTCGCAGTGGCGCTAAACGATCTCGCCCTGCTCTTTCGGATGCAGGGCAAGTACGCCGAGGCGGAGCCGCTCTACCAGCGCGCATTGGGCATCGATGAGAAAGCGCTGGATCCGGATCATCCTAACGTCGCAAGAGACCTCAACATCCTCGGCGAGCTTTATCGGATGCAGGCCAAGTACGACGAGGCGGAGCCGCTCTACCAGCGAAGCCTCGCAATCCTGGAGAAAACAGACGATCCGTACGTCGCCAACCCTCTCAACAACCTCGCGCTCCTTTATAAAGCGCAGGGCAAGTACGCCGAGGCGGAGCCGCTTTACCAGCGAGCCTTAAGCATCGAACAGAAAGCACTGGGGCCGAATGATCCACGCGTCGCCTTGGCGCTCAATAATCTCGCCGAGCTTTATCTGGCGCAGCGCAAGTACGCCGACGCGGAACCGCTTTTCCAACGAAGCCTCGCAATCAAGGAGAACGCCCTGGGACCCGACAACCCGGCCGTCGCTGCAGCCCTCACCAGCCTCGCCGAGCTTTATTTCGAGCAGGGCAAGTACGCCGAGGCGGAGCCGCTTTACCAGCGCGCATTACACATCGATGAAAAAGCGCTGGGAGCGGATGATCCAGGCGTGGCTTCGGCGCTCAATAGTCTCGCCGGGCTCTATTCGGAGCAGGGCAAGTATGCCGAAGCAGAGTCGCTCTACGAGCGAAGCCTTGCGATCCGGGAGAAATTGCTGGGACCGGACCACCCGGAGGTCGCTGCAGCCCTCAACAACCTCTCCACGCTCGAACAGCTGGAGGGCAAGTACGGTGAGGCGGAGCAACATCTCCAGCGCGCCTTAGGGATCGCTGAGAAAGCCATGAAACCGGATGACCCGAATGTCGCCAGAGGCCTCGTCAACCTCGCCACACTCTATCAAGCGCAGGGCAAGTACGCCGAAGCGGTGCCGCTGTACCAGCGAGCATTAAGCATCGATGAGAAAGCACTGGGGCCGGAAGACCCGACCCTCGCTGGCGCCCTCAGCGACTTCGGCGTGCTGTATTTCGAAGAGGGCAAGTACGGCGATGCAGAGCCACTTTTCCAGCGCGCAATACAGATCGATGAGAAGGCGCTGGGTCCAGACCACCCTGGACTCGCTACGATTCTCGGCGCTCTCGCCTCGGTTTATTCTGTGCAGGGCAGGTACGCCGATGCGTTTCCGCTATACCAGCGAGCATTAAGCATCGAAGAGAAAGCACTGGGGCCGGATCATCCCAACGTTGCCCGAGAGCTCGACAGCCTGGCCACTCTTTACGGGCGCCAAGGCAAGTACAGCGAGGCCGAGCCGCTACTCCAGCGCAGCCTCGCAATCCGGGAGAAATCGCTTGGGCCGGACCACCCGGACGTCGCTTTCGCCCTCGACGACCTCGCCTCGCTATTCGATGAGCAGGGCAAGTTCGCCGAAGCCGACCCGTTTTACCAGCGCGTCCTCGATAACCTCTTTCACCAGTTCCAGTACGACTTTACTTATATGACCGAGAAAGACCGACTGGCCTTTCTCAACACGGTGGACTTTCGCTTCCCCGGTTACTTCAGCTTTGTGTACCGCTATCGTCAGCAGGATCCTGCGCTTGCTGGCTCCATGTACAACTTACTGCTTTGGGAGAAAGGATTTGTTGCCGCGAGCATCGCCGGCATGAGAGGCCAAATTGAAGCCTCCGGCGACAAACAAGCCATCGACCTGCTCAACCAGCTTGCAGCCAAGCGCACGCAGATTGCGGCCCTAATCAATGTCAATCCCCCCGACCGTGACCTTTGGCGCAAGCAGATCGACCAGTTGCGCACCGAGGCCGACGACATGGAAAAGGCTCTCGTCGCCCGCTCTTCGGCTTTCGCCGAAAAACAAAAGCTCGACCGCGCCACATGGCAGCAGGTGCGAGACGCACTCGCCCCCGGCGAAGCCGCAGTTGAGTTCGCCCGATTCGACTACTTCGACAAGAACTGGACCGACACGTCCTACTATGTTGCCCTCGTGGTGACGCACGAAACGAAGGAACAGCCGGAGTACATTGTTCTGGGCGAGGGTAAGGCGATCGAGGGCGATGCGTTCACGCGGTTCCGAGACGCGACGCAAGCGCGTGGATTTTCCACAGAAGAAGACACTGCGCTTCCGGGCCAGCAGGCCTACGACCTGATCTGGAAACCGCTTGAAACCGCGCTCAGCGGCATCAAGCGCATTTATCTTTCTCCCGATGGCGTGCTGAATCAGATTCCCCTCGGCATTATCCCCACCCCGGACGGGAAACTGCTGATGGAGCGCTACGATCTGCGCCTGCTCTCGAGCACTAAGGACATTTTGCGCTACGTGGGGAAAACCTCAACGAACACAGCGCTGCTGGTTGGCAACCCTACTTTCGATCTGAGCGAAGACCAGCAACGCGCAGCGTCGGAAAAGCTCGCTCTGCCCCCGCAGCCGGCCAATCTGCGACAGGTTGCAGCCCTTTCGCCCAAAGACATCTCGCGAGATGCAACTGGCAGCGGCTCGCAGTTGCCAATGCTTCCCGGCACCGGAGCTGAAGTGAGCGCAATTGCCGGGCTGATGCAGAGCCATGGCTGGAAGACCGGTGTTTATCTGCAGGATACCGCCCTCAAACTCGTCGTTGAGCAGATCTCCGGCCCCCGCGTCGTCCACTTGGCCACGCACGGCTTCTTCTACGCCGACCAGAAAATCAAACTCAGCCAGCTCGGTGCCGGCCAGACAGACCAGCCCACGGGGATTGAGGACCCGATGCTTCGCTCCGGCCTCTACTTCGCCGGGGCAGACCGCACGCTGGCCGGCAAGCCGACGCCCGAAGGCCTCGACAACGGTGTGCTCACCGCTATGGAGGCTGGCAGCCTGAACCTGACCGGAACCGAGTTGGTGGTTTTGAGCGCCTGCAACACGGGCCGCGGCGACGTGGGAAATGGCGAAGGCGTGTTTGGCCTGCACCGCGCCTTGGAAGAAGCGGGCGCCCATGCGGTCTTGATGTCTCTCTGGAGCGTTCCCGACCGCGAGACGCAGGAGCTGATGCAGCACTTCTATTCGAGGTGGCTCTCAGGCACGGAGATGCATGAGGCGCTGAAAGAAGCGCAATTGCAGATGCGCGCGCAAGTCAGGAACGAACACGACGGCCAGGATCTTCCGTACTACTGGGGCGCCTTCGTCCTTGTGGGAAGATGAGAGGCGCGCAGTATGGGCAGTTCCCATCATTCGTGTGGATTGCAACGCCGTGTTTCCTGAAATAGCGTCCGCAGGTTTGTGCCGATTTGCGGAGATCATGGTGACTAGCCGAAGACGCGCGCCCAGGCCGTCCAGACCAGACCCACGGCGAGAATGGCAAGCTTTTGCCACAACGGGACAGAGGCACGGCGCGTGAAGACATCGTAGTTGGCGCGTTCGATGCGCCTCAACAATGCGTGATAAATGGAGACCAGCACCCAGAGAGCGGGACGGCTGACAGGGTCGATCAGGGGTAAGAGAAAGCGCGTTCGACTGTAGTACTGTTCCGCGAGGCGGGCGATGGCGGCCAATAGTTCCCGCTCGGCCGCGGTGGGTGGCGCGAAGGGCGGCCGGTGAAGCAGCTTATCGAGCGAAATGCGGTGATGCTCGAGATTCTTGAGCGGAAGATAGACGCGATTGCGCGCGGCGTCTTCGGCCACGTCGCGCAGAATGTTCGTGAGCTGGAATGCGATTCCGGTTTCCTCGGCCAGCTTTTCGGCGCGGAGGTCGCGATAACCGAAGATGCGAATGCAGACGAGACCGACAACCGACGCGACCTGGTAGCAGTATCGGTAGAGATCGTCGAAGGTCGCGTAGGTTTCCGGCGCGCCGTCCGCGGCGTGGTCCAGGTCGAGAGTGACGCCTGCGACGAGCTCGTCGAGCAGCGTGAGAGGGATTTGGAAGCGCGCGGTTGCGTCGCGCACGGCAAGAAAGACGGGATCGCTGGTCGCGTCACCCTTCGCGGCGTCACGCCAGGCGGCGAGCCAGGCGTCCAGACTGCGACGGCGCTCGCCGCGTGGGATGGATTCGTCGTCGGCAAGGTCGTCTGCCTTGCGCATGAAGGCGTAAATGGCGCAGATGGCATTGCGGCGATGGCGCGGAAGAGCAAGGAATGCATAGTAGAAGTTCTTGGCTTCGCGCTTGGCGATTTCCCTGCAGGCCGCATAGGCGTCGTCCAGGGCACAGTCGCGCGATCGAGTCTCCGGCGTCAAGGCCTCTGTTGAGGGTCGAGGGTCGAGGCGCAAGAACGGCAGTGTCTTGCCGGCCAGTGCGCGAGCGGCGAGCGCAAGCTTTGTCACTTTTGAGATGGCCGGCCGCGCGCTGAGCACATCGTAATCGCGGCGTTCGATGGCACGCAGAATCTCCAGGCCGCCGCGGCTGAAGAGATCGAGGTCGAGGGCAAGATCGCGATTGACTCTGCCGATGAGCGGCAGCCCTTGGTCGAAGAGAGAACGCGCGTAATTGACTTCATGGCGCAGCAGGGCGCGAAACTCTGGAGTGGCCACTCCTTGAGAGATGGTCTCGTCGGTGACGCCGAAGCGGCGCATGTCGTCCTGGGGAATGTAAACCCGGCCCTTCAGGAAGTCGACGCGCATGTCCTGCCAGAAGTTGGCCAGTTGCAGGGCGGAGCAGGTCGCGTCAGAGAGCAAAAAGTTTTCGTCATTCACTTCGCCGCAGGCGTAAAGCACCAAACGGCCTACCGGATTGGCGGAGTAACGACAATAGCCAAGCACGTCGTCCATGGTGGCATAGCGCGTGACGGTCTGGTCCTGTCGGAAGGCAACGAGTAAGTCCGCGAACGGCTCCTTGGGAATTGCGCAGGCGCGGATGGTTTCAGCGAGCGCGACAAACACCGGATGGCGCGCGCGGCCTTCGTAGCAGGCGTCGAGTTCCCTGCCCCATAAATCAAGGAGGGCCAGAGCCGCAGATTTGTCCGGGACTTCGTCGCCAAGATCGTCGGAGATCCGACAGTACGCATAGATGGAATAAAAGTGCGGCTGGAGCGCCTTGGGCAGGAACCAAGTGGCCACGTGGAAGTTTTCATAGTGCGTTTCGGCAAGTTGACGGCAGTAAGTCCGGGCTTCTTCGAGTGTGGGCGCAACCTCGGGGATTCGATAGGCCGCCGGAAGCGCACTCCAGCCGCGAGCGATGAGCTCATCGGACGAAGGCTGGGCGGCGGTGACGGTCATGGGGTTCAAACCTCATCGATATTATTTCACCGCCGCGGTAGGAACGCGATTCGCGCCAAGAAAGGAGGCTGCGCGCCGACACTCACATAAAATGACCGAGCAGCCACAATATGGCGAATCGAAAAGGTTTTGACATGCGATTTGTCAACATCGGACATGCCTGTGATCTGACTCGTAAATCCCAACTAGCTGGTCATCCGGCCGGAATCTAAACATTGAATAGAGATCGAAACTTTAAACGTTGGTCGGAAATTAAAGAAGTTTTGTTTACAGAGATTGATCCAGGTGTCAGGATTCCCCCATGCGGGTCAATCTCATCACCAGGGCTTTTGGTCATTCCCAATCGGGCACGGATGCAATTCCGATCTCGCTGACCGTTCGCCCCGCGTGTGGATTGCCTGGCGAGTACGAATACCGAACCGATAGCGCTGCGTTGCTGCTCATGCTTCGGGAGCAAACCGAACTGCCTGCGACCGTCCTCCAGAGATTTGAAGAAAAACTGCGGGCCTTCCACAGCGCTCGCCTGCTGGGCGTAGATTTGAGTGACATCGCCCTTGAAAGAATTGGCTACTTCATTGACTAGCTCAAGGCTTCGGCTGTTTGCCGGTTCGAACGGGAGCTACGGCACGATCGCGGTCTTGATCTCACTGGAGCGGTTCATCAGCTTCTCAAAGACGCGGTTCAGTTCATAGAGGCGAGCGCGGCCGGTGATGAATGCGCCGGCCTGGAATCGTCCCCCGGCAATGAGCGCGAGAGCCTTGCGGCAAATGGCTGGCGTGTGGTGAAACGTGGCGCGCAGCGTGATGTCGCTATAGTGGATGCGATTGGTGTCGAGCGTGACGTGGGTGTTGGCCGCGCAACCGCCGAAGAAGTTCACCGTGCCGCCCTTGCGGACAAGCTCCACCGCCTCCTGCCAGGCTTCAGGCGTGCCGACGGCCTCAATGGCGACGTCGACTCCGCGATTGCCGGGAGTGAGGGCACGGGTTTCGCGGATGGCTTTGTTGACGATCGAGGCCTGGACAACATGCGTGGCGCCAAGCTGTCGCGCAGCTTCAACCTGGCCGTCGTGCTTGACGATGGAGATGGTCTCGAATCCGGCGAGCGCGGCCACGTGCAGAATCATGAGGCCAAGCGGCCCACCGCCAATGACGGCAACTGTGTCGCCCTTGCGCGGATAGGAGTCCTCGAGCCCGTGGACGGCGCAGGCCAAGGGCTCGGTGAGCGCGGCGTGTTCGAGCGGCACGTTCTCAGGAATGATGAGCGTGTTCTTGGCGACGATGCGTTCGGGAATCTTGATGAATTCGGCATAAGCGCCGTTGTTGAAGAGCAGATCGTCGCAAAGATTTTCCTGGCCACGCAAGCAAAAGTAGCACTGGCCGCACGGAGCGGAGTTGAGCGCCACAACCCGGTCGCCGGGAGCGAAATCGGTGACGCCCTCGCCCGCTTCGACGACCGTTCCTGCCTGCTCGTGTCCGAAGAGCGCGGGAGGAACGATCATGCGCGCGTGGTATCCGCGGCGAAAGACCTTGAGATCGGTGCCGCAGGTGAGAGCTGCACCCACCTGGACGACTAGCTCGCCCGCCGCGGCCTTGGGAATGGGAACCTGCTCGATGCGAATATCTTCGCGGCCGTGGAGGATGGCGGCGCGCATGGTCACGCGACCCGAGAGAAGTGCATTCTCGACCGTCCTGCGTCCCTGGTGGACAACGGTCTCGACCGTCTTGCGCCCCACGACGACAGCCGACTCGACTGTATTCAGGCCGGCCTCGACGACCGTCTCGACTGTGTTCAGGCCGCCCTCGACGACGTCCTCGACTTTTTTCCGGCCGCCTTCGACAACATTCTTGACGGTCTTGCGGCCACGACGGATCGCGTCCTTCACCGTGCTGGCCATCGTGGCGCTCCTACTCCGCTCCTGCCCCCGGCACAGGCTCCATCATAATCTTCATTGAGCCAGGCTGGGGGTGCGAGGCGATTTCGATTGCCGCGGCCGCTTCTTCAAACGGGAAGCGGTGCGAGATGAGCTGGGTGAGGTCGAAGCCGTTGCGATAGCCGTCGAAGACCAGGCCCGTGACCTCGTCCATGATTGGGAACGACGAGGAATATGAGCCGATGAGCGTCTTTTCGTCCACGCAAACGGCTGCGGGATCGAATGTGGCCTCGCCGTGCTGGGTTTGTGCGAAAAGCATGACCTTGCCGCCGGGGCGAACCGCGTCCATGGCGGTGCGAATGAGCGCGTTGCCGCCGACAGCGATGATGACGGCATCGGCGCCGCGGCCTTCGGTTTCAGCCAGGACGCGCTCGACGACGTTTTCCTGGCCTGCATGGATGGGATGGGTAAGCCCGAAGCGCGCGGCGATGGCGTGGCGCTCAGCGAAGAGGTCGGAGGTGAGTACGCGCGCGCCGATGCGCTTGGCAAGAGCCGCATGCATCAGGCCAATGGGGCCCTGGCCGATGACGAGGACCGTGTCGTCCGGCGCGAGATTGAGCAACTTGACTCCCTTAAGCACGGTGTTGAGCGGCTCGACAAACGCGGCCTGTTCGAAGGGCACGCCGTCGGGAATGCGGACCACCCCGCCGTAGTTGACCACAAAGTCCATGACGCGGATGTACTCGGCGAAGCCGCCGCCCGAAGGCTCAAAGCCGGCGGTCGCACCAGTCTTTTTATAGAGCGGGCACTGCGCGGGCGTGTTCTTGCGGCAGTAGTAGCACTCGCCGCAGGGAACATGGTGGAAGCTCATGACGCGGTCGCCGACGGCAAACCTGGTGACGCCTGCGCCGACTTCTGCGACAATGCCGGCCATCTCGTGGCCGAAGATGCGCGGAGCCGAGTGTGAGCCCATGTGAATTTTCTTGAGATCGGTCCCGCAAACGCCGCAGGTGGCGATCTTGATCAGCAGCTCGCCGGCGCCAATGCGTGGAACCGGAACGGTCTCCAGGCGCATGTCGTTGATGCCGCGGTAGACGACGGCGCGCATCGTGGCGGGGATCCTGGGGTCAATCTGAAGTCTGGGACGTGAGATTTGGGTAGCCATTCCGTTTCTTAATACGACCTCGTTCACGAGAGAAAGTCGTGCAGCGACTCCGCGATGCTTTGGGAAGCCCGCTTACTATTTTCGCCCATCCGGACGAGTGAGGGCCAGTACCAGGGGCGAAGGATGGCAAAAAGAGTAAACGTGGCCAGCTCGAAATCGCCGCTTGGCGAGAGAAAGCGGTTAAAGTCGGGCAAGCGGTCGGTGAAGCCGTCGCTGACGCCTTTGATGGCGTAGAACGGAATGCCGCGCATGGCTGCCAGACGCGCGACCGCAGCGGCTTCCATGTCGACGAGGGTGGCGTTGTAGGCGGAGGCGAGGCGGCGCTTCTCCGGTTCGTTGGCAACGGTGGGGCTGGTGGCGAGCCAGAGATCACCGGCTCCTGCATCGCAATGGAAGCGCTCGCCGGTGCGAACATCGATGACTCCGGCGACGTTATGGGCCGTTCCGGGGGCGATCTCGGCGCGCAGCGCGCCAGCCCAGCCGACGGAGAAGACGAGATCGATGGGGCCGCCGGCCTCAATGGCGGCAAAGGCGCGCGTGGCTGCGGATTGCCCGGCTCCAGCGCAGGCAGCGATCCATTCGTCTTCCTCGGTGCGCTGCGCCCAGAATCGCGTGCCGTCGCGAGTCGAGTGGGGCCAATGGCGTACGAGCGGCTTGAGCTCGCCCGGAAAGGCGGCAATGATGGCGGTGCGGGTCATGACGAGGTTTGGGCGCGGGCCTTCGGGTTGCCGGCAGGCGCGTAGCCGTTTGCGCGGAACCAGTCGATGGCGGCGCGCATGGCGGGGTAGACGGGCATAACGCGGAAGCCAAGCTCCTGCTGGGCGTGAGCAGAGGAGGCATACATTTTCTTGCGCCCCATGCGGACCTCTTCGAGCGTGGCGCGGGGCTCACGCCCGCGGATGCGGCCTGTGATCCATTCTTCAAAGAAGGCGTAGGTGGCGGCGACGGCAAAGGGAATCTTGACGGTGGGCGAAGGAATGCCGGTGATGGCCGACATCTTGTCGAGGATCTGCTTGAGGGTCAGGTTTTCGCCGCCGAGAATGTAGCGCCGGCCGGGAGTGCCCCTGGTGAGAGCCAGAACGTGGGCGCGGGCGACTTCCGAGACATCGACAAGATTCATGCCAGTGTCCATATATGCCGGGAATTTGCCGTTGAGGAAGTCGACGAAGATGCGGCCGGTGGGCGTGGGCTTAACGTCGTTGGAGCCGATGGGGGTGGTGGGGTTCAGGATCAGCACTTCCTGCCCTTGAGCCGCGGCACGCACTGCCTCTTGCTCGGCCAGGAACTTGGAGCGCTTGTAGTGGCCGACCATGTCTGCGAGCGAAACGGGCGTGTCCTCGTTGATGACGATGCCATCCGTACGGAAGTGCATGGTGGCCACGCTGGAGGTGTATACGAAGCGCTTGACGCCGGCTTCGCGCGCGAGGCGGAGCAGTTCGCGCGTGCCGTCGACGTTGGATCTGTACATGACGGCGGGGTCGGGAATCCAGAGGCGATAGTCGGCAGCGACGTGAACGACAGCGTCGCAACCGCCAAGGGCGCTCTTGAACCCCTCAGGCTCGGACAAGTCACCGACGACCGTCTCGCCGGGAATGCCTTCGAGATTGGCGAGATTGCTGGTTTTGCGGGTGAGGAAGCGCAGATCCGCGCCTTCGGCAGCAAGGGCTTTGGCCACATGGTGGCCCACAAACCCGGTAGCGCCGGTGAGGAAGATCTTCATAGCGAGTTTGCGGCGCGGGCGCGGTTCGCGATGTTGGCTGAGTCAGGGGTGGTCGCGCGGGAGCCTTTTCTATTTTAAGCGGCGCGGCGGTCGAGGATGCGCGTCAGGGAGACGAGCCATGAATTGCCGACGAGTCGCGTGCCGAGCGCCACCCTCAATCACCGACAAAAACTCATTCGCACATCGGCGAAATGATTTATGCGCGATTGCATTACGACATTCATGCTATTATGCATTACTTTTGTCATGCATTTTTGCCTTACTTATATAATGCGATATTGCCTTACTCTTTCATGCGAAATCGCCTTATTACCTTGGTGCAAATTCTTCTGCCGTTTTCATGCAGAATCGCCTTACAATAGCTCTATTGTTTGAGTTTTGGGGGCTTTGCCATGGCAATACTGACGGTTACGGCGCGCGGACAAGTCACTTTCAGGAAAGACGTGCTGCGGCACCTGGGCGTCAAGCCGGGCGAAAAGATCGAACTGGAGCTCGTGCCTGGCGGCAAAGGAATGGTCGGCGCGGCCCGCAAGGTTGGCAGCATCGAGGACTTTATCGGGGTGCTCGCCGGCAAATCGCGAAAAACGGCGGCAATCGGGGAGATCGTCAAGGCCGCGGAGCGCGGATGGGCGGGAATGCGATGAGGATGATTGTTGACAGCAACGTGCTGATCCGCGCCGCGGTGCGCGACAACGCGCGGCAGGCCAAAGCGGCGGCCAGCCTCCTGAGAGAAGCCGAGGTGATTGCGGTTTCGCTCGCCTGTGTATGCGAGTTCGTAGGGGTTCTGCGCAGTGTTTACAAATTCAAACGCGAGGACATCGCGGCGGCACTACGCGCGCTTCTTGACGCAGGCAATGTCGAAATCAATCGCCCGGCAGTCGAAGCGGGAATGGCTGTGCTGAATGCGGGAGGGGAGTTTGCCGATGGGGTCATCGCCTACGAGGGCAGATGGCTGGGCGGAGAAACCTTCGTCTCCTTCGACACGAACGCTTTCCCTGTCATGGCCGTCTTGGAGCAAAAAGCCAAGCTGCTCGCGTGATTCGAGCCAGGCGGCGCTCGCCCGCTACTCCAGCGCTTCAGGAACCAGCGCGATGTTCTTTTCGCCGGCGGCCTTCTTCTCGGTGTAGGCCTTGACCCAATCTTCCCAGTGCTTGCCGGCGGCGCGATCTTTTCCAGAGAACTCCAGGCGGGCGATGTCGGCGTAGCTTAACTTGCGCTTGTCGTCCGCTTTCGGGGTGAAGTACTGCACAAACGACTCCGCCAGCGTCGCGCCGGTCGAGCGATTGAAGATGTAGGCTTCGATTTTTTCGCCGGACTTGAGCGTGATGGTGACGTCGCCGCGATAGTCGAAGGCTTTTTCGAGAGCGTTTTTGAGATCCTGCTCGCTGGCAAGCTCGGGAACCCAGCCCTCGAGCTGTTCATGCTCCGTCCCTGGAGCCAGCTCCAGCGCTTCGACCTGTTCCAGCGTGTATTTCAGCACTTCCGCGGTCATGCGCGCGTCTCCTCAAGCTCCCGATTCGGATGCGTGATGTTGACCAGCGACGAAGGGCCGTGCGGCATGGGCTCATTGAGCAGGTTAAGCGCATGCTGGTCGGGATAGAGCGAGAAGTTGCCCTTGACCATGGCGAAGAAGCCCTTGAGCGAGCCGAAGCCTTCGAGCACGGCGGTCGGCTCATAACCGCAACTCACCATGCAGTTGGCGCACTTGGGATTGCCCGATGCGACGCCGTACTCTTCCCACTTGGTGGTTTCCATCAGCTCCCTGAAGGTTTCGGTGTAGCCATCCTGAAGCAGGTAGCAGGGCCGCTGCCAGCCGAAGATGTTGAAGGCGGGCGAGCCCCACGGCGTGCATTCATAGTTGCGGTCACCCATCAGGAACTCGAGGAAGAGCGGCGACATGTTGAACTTCCAGGTCTTCTTGCGGTTCGACAGAATGGCGCGGAAGAGGCGGCGCACGCGGGCGCGGCCCATGAAGTGTTTCTGATCGGGCGCCTTTTCATAGCTGTAGCCGGGCGAAAGAACAACGCCCTCGACGCCCATCGCCATCACCTCGTCAAAGAAGGCGCGTGCGTGGTTGGGGTCTGCGCCGTCAAAGAAGGTTGCGTTGGTCGTGACCCGGAAGCCGCGCTTGACGGCTTCTTTGATGCCTTCAACGGCGATATCCCAGCCACCTTCGCGGCAGACGGAGAAATCGTGCTCTTCGCGCTGGCCGTCGAGGTGCACGGAGAAGGTGAGGTACTTCGAAGGCGTGAACTCCGGCAGGCGGCGCTTCAATTCCAGTGCATTCGTACAGAGATAGACGTATTTTTTCCGCGCGACAAGGCCGTTGACGATTTCGACGATCTGCGGATGGAGCAGCGGCTCGCCGCCGGGGAGGGAGACCATGGGCGCGCCGCATTCTTCGATGGCGGCAAAGCACTCCTCGGGCGTGAGCTGCTTCTTGAGAATGTGCGGCGGATATTGCACCTTGCCGCAGCCGGCGCAGGCCAGGTTGCAGCGAAAGAGCGGCTCAAGCATGAGCACGAGCGGATAGCGCTTTTGTCCAGAGAATCGCTTCCTGATTACGTACCATGCAACCGTACCCATCTGGGAGATTGGAACTGCCATATTCGGGTAAATCCTCCGTGTCAGCTTCTAGCTTCTGGCCTCTCGCAAAAAAACCAAATCGAAAATCGAAAAACACTCAACAAACGGCCAAAGCCGGCAGCCAGGGGCTAGTAGCTAGTGACTGTCCTTCCGTTCCATTGCACGCTTGTACGCGGTGAGCGCCATGAGCGGGAAGTACTGGCGGTACATGGTATAGGCCAGATAGAAGACCTTGGGGAATCCTGTTCCCGTGATGATGGCCTGGCGCGTTGGGCCTTCGCCCATCGACTCGTCCCAGCTTCCGTCAGCATGCTGGCGCTCAAGCAGCCAACGCACACCCTTGGCGACGGAGTCGGAGCGGTCGTCGCCGGCGGCCAACAGGCCAAGCATTGCCCATGCGGTTTGCGAAGGGGTGCTCGGGCCAATGCCGCGCGTGTCAGGATCGTCGTAGGTCCCGCAGGTCTCGCCCCAGCCGCCGTCGGGATTCTGCACCATGCGGATCCACTCGGCTGCCTGCTGGATTTGCGGTTCAAGGTGGTCGACGCCGATGGCGTCGAGCCCGCGCAGCACCAGAAAAGTTCCGTAAAGGTAGTTGACACCCCAGCGGCCAAACCAGCTCCCGTCCGCTTCCTGCGCGCTGAAGATGAATTTGATG
>Ga0181535_10004886_pt1 | contig 14608 bp, 9 predicted proteins | sample PEATcosm2014_Bin_44_FD_119774 | JGI IMG/M metagenome (GOLD analysis project Ga0181535, IMG submission 119774) | Peatland microbial communities from MTU Mesocosm Facility, Houghton, MI, USA - PEATcosm2014_Bin17_30_metaG | ecosystem: Environmental > Terrestrial > Soil > Wetlands > Peat | place... | reverse complement strand
TCGCCGCTGGCTCAATACCGCGAACAGGCCACGGGGTTGAGCCGGGATGATCGGAAGTTTTTGCCGCAAGTGCTTCGCGTTATAGATAAAGCGTTCTCTCCTGACGGCGTGCTGCGCGAATACAGACATATGAAACCAGCCGCTATTTCCAGCCAGTACAATCATGCTTCATGGATGGCATTCTGCCGGGGATCGCGGGGTGTTGCCATCCGGTATCTGTTGCGGTCGGAATGGATCGCGCTGATTTCCAGGCGGCAGACTGGCCATGGCCCCATGGATCATTTCCTGCCTCTTTTATGGAGGTATGCAGTCGGGTCCATACCAGGACGCGATCGCGATACGACTGGGCATGAGGGGAAACCGGTGAATCCATGGAAGGCCGCGTGGAAACGGCTTCTCTTCGTTGCTCGCATACTTTTCTCGGAGACGACAGTTGCCGTGTGCATGAAAGTTGACAATGAGGAACACATCGATCCCGAGGAGGGTGACGGTTGGCTTCACACCTACCGTTGTTTCACGCAAAGGCATGCCAAGTTTCCCCTTGTCAGGAGCAAAGAATTTGGAATAGCGATGCTGCCTGTTCCTGATGATATTGATGCTTATATCCTATCAATCAACGGTAAGAACTCCGCTGCCTACTATGCCCGCAAGGCTGAACGGCGGGGCTACAGAGTGATGGAGATAGATCGGAACAGATATGCAGATGACATCCATGAGGTCAAAATATCGAAACCTGAGAGACAGGGGAAATCCATTCCGGAGAGGTTTCGCCAGAAGTTATTCTACAACGTAATGCCAAATTACAACTATTTCGGGGTCATCAGCAGCCAAGGCAAACTGGTGGCCTGTGCCTGGGTGGCCTCGTATAATGAAGTCGCCGTTATAGCCGTGCTATTGGGCCATGGCGATTATCTTAACGATGGGGTCATGTATCAGTTGGTTGTTCACATTGTCAGATATCTCACCGAAAGAAAGAGAACGGGGAATCAGGTAAAGTACCTGATGTATGACAGTTTCCTCGGCGCCTCGGAAGGCATGATAATGTTCAAACAGAAACTCGGGTTCAAACCGTATCGTGTGAAGTGGGGCCCTGAAAGAGATGGTTATTCAATAAAGCAACTATCATTGGTTGGGTCATTGCCTCGGTGGGTATTACGTAAACTGCGCCGACTATTCCTTGTGAAGTCGGGATTATGGAGAACAATTAGCCTGCCGAACGGCACGAAAATGACAGTAAAATATCTTGCCGAAGGTAGGCACAATTATGTGTTCAGGATCAGAGGTGATGAATTTCTCTTACGAATAAGCCGTAAACAGTACGGGCAACCTAACGATGTTCTTGACGAGAACGCGACCAAGGAGAGTTGCCGACTAATGAATAGCATGGCGGAGAAGGGGTTGTCGGTGCATTGTCGGCACTTGGTAGGTGAAGTCTGCCTTGTGGAAGACGCCGGGCACATGGTTCACAAGCGGGAATTGCGCGATCGAACCGTGCTCACCGCTTTCTTTCTGAAGTTGGGGGTGTGGACGCTGGAAACCGGGGTCGTAATTCTGGATTTCAATGAAGGTAACTGGTGCGTGAAGGATGGAAATCTGAAGTTTGTGGATGTGGATGTGAATCGCATATGCCACATGTCTGCGATAAGAGACAATACGATAGTTAAGAAGAGAACTCATGAGCTGTGTCTCGCGACAAATGAGCAGATTCTAAATGCCTTTCTTAAGAAAGAGGAAGAGCTTTATTGGGAGTACTTGACTTCATAATGGCCACTCGCCAACAGATGTGCAGAATTGATTGTGGCCAATATCAAGAAAGCGGGATGCATTTAAGATGAAGAAATGTTTGCATGATCTCCTTTTCAAGTACTTTCCAGGACTGTGGTTTGTCCTGAAGTACAGGGTAGAGAACGAATACCAGAGCTATGTCTATTGTCACAATGATCTTGCGGCTTATGGGGCAACGCTGAAGAAATATCGGACCATGGAGAAAGTATTCTCAGCACTGGTCAGGCAGAGGTCGTTCCTTGAAATAGGCTGTGATACCGGTTTCTTTGTTCTGGAAGCCGCGATGTTGGGGGCTTCCAAGGCTGTGGGTGTTGATCGGAACGCCAGAGCCCTTGCCAGGGCAGAGAAGACGTGCGTCGCATTGGGGTTGAAACAGGTGCAGTTTCAAGAGGCTTGTATCCCCGACTTCAATGCGAAAGAACGCTTTGACGTCGTGATATTCATGTCGGCGATTCACTACATGTTTTCCGACAAGCTCGGAAACAGCGTGCTCTTTGAAACGATGGACAAGCTCGTGGAATATCTTTCGGGGTTTGTCAGGCAGAACATTTTCATCGAGTTCGTCAGTCCAACGGATGAGTATGCCTTGAAATTGGTCGCGGAGCGTTTTCTGAAGTCGGGCGAGTATTCCGAAAGGGCTCTTCTGGCGGCTTTGCAAAAGAGATATGCAGCCGTATTCGATCTTGGTGAAACTCATTATGAAACGAGAAAACTGTTCCTTGCCTGCAAAACGGACATTCCAGCCGTGCTATTGGCAGCACCGAGGATAGTGCCCTGATGCTGTATCAGTTCATTAACGAGGTGTACGGACAGCTCCGTGGTTATGGCCGTCGAATGATCCGCCGGCAAGTGTTGGTCAATGCGCGGCTCTCGCGAGACGAGTCGGATCGAATAGCCACTTCGCTCTTCCATCAGCGTGTTCGTGAAGCCATCGGCTTGTTTCCTGCATATGCTGAAAAGGTCCGGGCTTATCGGGGTGGGTTGCCCGGTGAAAATGAAGACATTGTGCCTGACGAACTACCCGTCTGGACCAGGAAGGACCAGAACGCGCTCTTTAACGCGCTCGTTGCTCCTCCCATTCGCGGCAGCTTCGTTCATTCTACCGGCGGTTCAACAGGTGTGCCAACGCGATTTTATGTGACCCGCGAGAGCTACGAATGGCGCATGGCCGTGGCAAACAGGGGTTATTCCTGGGCTGGCGCCGAAGAAGGGCGCAGGAGTTACTACATTTGGGGTGTGCCGATGAAGGCTCCGCCATTTGGCGACAGGTTCAAAAAGAAACTGTCCAACAAACTCCAGCGTCGTCGTTTCTTCGACAGCTTCCTGTTCGGCGACGACAAGAAACGGAAGTGCTGCGGGGAGATCAACCGTTACATGCCTGAATCGCTCGTGGGATACGCGGGGAGATTGGTCGAGCTTGCTCGATTTGTCGAACAGAATCCCGATGCTCTTTCGTGGAGAGCGAGGACTGTTGTGACCGCTGCGGAAGGGCTTCACCATGAGGATCGCGAGTTGCTGGCGCGGCGGCTCGGCGACGAGGTGTTCATGTCCTATGGCAGCCGTGAATTCATGTTGATTGGAATGGAATGCCGTCATCATGGCGGTTACCATATTTCTTCCGACAACCTGCTTGTCGAAGTCGTGGATGAAAACGGCAAATCGCTCCCGCATGGCGAACCGGGACGAATTGTTGTCACGGATCTTCGTAACGCGGCAAATCCGTTCGTTCGTTACGAGATCGGCGATTTGGGCGTCATGGCCCGCGACGCCTGCCCGTGCGGGCTGCCGTTCCCAATCCTTGATCGCGTCGAGGGCCGAATTCAAGAAGTCTTGCATACGACTGCGGGGAATACGCTGACAAGTTTGTTCGTCCCTCATCTGATGAAGGAATTTGAGTGGGTTAAAGGTTATCAGATCATACAGGAAGAGACTAATCGGATTCGAGTACGGCTCGTCTGCGACGCGCTTCCAGCTGAAAAGAATCTGCTGCCCATGATCGACCAATTCAGGAAGACGCTGGGACAGGACATGATCATTCTCTTTGAGCGGACGTGTGAATTGGAAGCTACGGCTAACGGAAAGACCCCCGCCGTGATCGTTAGAATGAATCGCTAAGTCCAGGGAATTGGCGTATGTGCGGAATCTGTGGAGTCGTTGGAAAAGGCGCTGAACAATACCATGACGCGGTCTTGCGGATGTGCAGGATCATGGGACATCGCGGTCCAGATGACGAGGGAATTGCTGTTGGTGAAGGTTGGGTGCTCGGGCATAGACGATTGAGTATCCTGGATTTGTCGTCGCGTGGACATCAACCCATGTCGGACGACTCGGATACGATGGTGATAAGTTTCAACGGCGAGATTTACAATTTCAAGGAACTCAGGGCGCAACTCCAACGGCAGGGGTGCACCTTCAGATCTTCTACGGATACGGAAGTTCTCCTTCAATGGGTCAAAGAAAAGGGAGATAAAGGGCTTGCGGCATTGGATGGCATGTTTGCTTTTGCGTGCGTTGATAAACGGCGCAATGCGCTTCTGCTCTGTCGCGACCGGTTCGGGATCAAGCCACTGTACTATACTCGCATAAATGGTTTGACCGTTTTTGCATCAGAGGTAAAGGCCATACTGTCGTTTCCTGGAATGTCTGCGAAGTTGGATGGCTCTCATTTTCGCGAGTACCTTCAGTATCGCTTTGTGGCGGGAGAAGAAACGCTTTTTTCCGGTGTGCGTGAGTTGCAACCGGCCTGCCTGATTCGCTGTGACTTTCTTTCCGCAGATCCGAAACAAATGCGATATGTTGACTTGCCGCTCCACGGAAAGGCTGAGGATGCCACACAATCTGAAATAGCGGACCGACTATCTGCGAGCGTAAAAGCACAACTGGTCAGCGATGTGCCTGTGGGCACACAACTTAGCGGCGGACTGGATTCGAGTCTGGTGACGGCATTGGCCATAGAAGCCGGCGCAAAGGATATGCATTCGTTTTCCATCTCGTTCACAGAGGCAAAGGAGGATGAATCCGCGTGGGCGTATTGCGTTGCTTCGGCATTGGGGACGCTTCATCACTCCATTGCTTATGCGCAGAACGAATTTCTAGAGGATTTAGCTTATTGTTCATGGTTGAACGATACTCCGCTGAATCACGCTAACAGCGTGCCCATGCACCGGATGTGCGTGACCGCGAGGAAGTACGTGCCTGTGCTGCTTACCGGGGAGGGGGCGGACGAATTGTTTGGTGGGTATTACTGGCATAGGCGGCTATTCCGACTTGCTGCGTTTCGAGGGATCGCCGGTTGGCGGGGCATTGGCTGGCTTGCGCGCCACGCTCTGGCAGGAAACGTAAGAGGTGCTTTGGGCGATGTTTTCGGCAAGTCCATCAGGGACATGGCTTTGAATGCAAGTAAGTGGAACTCCGACAATGTCGCGGAAAAGCTTTTGCTGCCATCCGTAATCGGTCGTCCGGTGACTCTTGGCCAGGATATTTCCCTTAATGACGAAAATATATTGTGGGCGGGGCTGGATACCGATCTGAGGAGATATCTTGTGTCGGTGCTTCAGAGACAGGATCGCATGAGCATGGGAGCATCCGTCGAAACCAGGGTGCCATTTCTGGGCAACGAGGTTGTGGCTGCCGCCTTACGCCTGCCGACGGCGTCTCTTTTCGACTCCGATGGCAATGGAAAAGACGTGCTTAGAAAGATTGCACTTTCGTATCTGCCGGATGTTGTTGTTCATCGCGCCAAGGTCGGATTTAGCGCCCCATTGGGCAGTTGGTTTTCCGATGCGCATGGACTGGGCGCTTTGCTGGGGTGGTTGTGGAATGGAGATTCGGCGGGGCGCGGCCTCTGGCGCCCTGAAGTCGTGCGCAAGATGGTGGAAGACAACGCAAATGGAAAACGATCACACGCAGACGTTTTGTGGCCATTACTGTCTTTCGAGATCTGGGCAAGAATTTGGTTGGACGGACACAATCATAATGAGGTCTGCGAACAAATAGCGCGGACGCGCGCCGATTCAAAGGGGTCTCCAGGTATCAATGAGAGCAAGAATAGTCGCGGAGGAGAAGGGTTGTCTCGCCGCGTTCGCCGCTTGTCGGTTTCTGTTCCTGTTGTGTGCCATGTGATTCCGTCGCTGGAAGTGGGAGGCATGGAGCGAGTTGTAGAGGATCTATTTGCGTGGAGGCGGAATCGGGGACGTACCGTCGTCGTGTTTTGCACGGACAAGTATGACGATTTGCAATCCCGAATTCCGGAATCGTCGCGCGATTGCGGGCATCGGCGCGATATGCCGATTCTTCTGAACATGTGTGTTGTATCTGATCTGGTCGCATTCCTTCGCGAACATGATGTTGACGTGATCCATGCCCATAACCACCTGGCGCACCTTTACGCGGTGGCGGCCGGGTACAGGCTGCGATTGCCGGTGGTGGTGACCCATCATGGACAGGGGCGGTTCGATTTACCGCGCACCGTCTTGCTTCGGCGTCTTCTTGCTCGAATGACAAGAGGCATTGTGGCGGTTTCCGATGATGCGAAGCGCGTTTTTGTTGACAAGCATGTGGCATTGGAAGGCGACATTTGGGTCATAAGGAACGGCATAGACTTAGCACAATACAGAGCGGCCGATGCCACTGCAAAATCGGATCGCCGGAAGCAGCTTGGCATACAAGAGGCGACTTATGTGTTTGGGAGTGTTGGACGTTTTGCATGGGAAAAGGACTATCCATCTCTTGTGATGGCACTTTCCATTTTGGTGAACAAGATGAATTTGGATGTCACGCTCGCGCTCGTGGGCGATGGATCGGATATGAGGCGTATCTGTGATCTGGTGCAGACGCTAAAACTTGAGAAACATGTGTTGTTGCCTGGTATGCAAGCTGATGTTCGCCCTTGGTTGGAGATAATGGATGTGTTCTGCCTCTCATCGCTTTCGGAAGGTACCTCCATCACATTGCTGGAATCGGCTGCGGTTGGATTGCCGGCGGTTGTCACAACTGTCGGTGGCAATTCTGAAGTCGTGAAAGACGGTATGAGCGGTATTCTGGTTCCACCAGGTGATGTTGAAGCCATGGCCATGGCTCTTAACCGACTGTATCTCAATCCCGACCTGAGAAAGACCATGGGCGAGGCAGCGCTGAGCCGGGTCAGGCGTTCTTTTTCAATTGAGCAGATGGCGTGGGCATACGAGGCGGTTTATCGTCAGGCAGACAAACTATATTCGGGGTAATATTTATCCGTGGGCCGCCGCTGCACACGAGGATTAGCCGTGCGACTTTTAACAATAACCAACTTGTATCCGCGCCCTGATCAGCCGCAGCGGGGCATGTACAATGCGCAGTTGTTCGAGGCGATAGCAGCTGAACTGGCAAAGGGGCAAGCGGCAAGAGCAAAGGATGGAAAAATATCCAATGTCGAATGTGCAATATCCAATTCTCAACTAAGCCCTGAATCAGCTTCTCAGGTTTCAGGTTTCGGGTTTCAGGTTTCATATCTTCTGAATGTCTGCCTTGTTCCGGAATGGCGGGTCTGGCGCTGGCCGGCTATTCGCAAGTGGAAGGACGCGGGAAGGTCTACGTGGGCGGGAGGGCGCGCGGAAGGCGAAATATCCAATTCTCAATGCTCAAGTCTCAATGCTCAAGTCAACACTCAATACGTGCCCGTGTTCTATCTGCCCGTGATTGGGCGCAGCGTAAACTCGTTGTTCTACGAGATGAACTTGCGCAGAGTGAAGGAGATGTTTCATAAATGTGATGCTGTGCTTGCCACATGGCTCTATCCTGATGCAGTGGCAGTGGCAAGGCTGGCGCGGGAATGCGGGAAACCTGTTTGGATAAAAGTGCATGGCAGCGATACGTTTCATCTGCGATTCAGATTGCGTCGCACGGCGATATTAGATGCGTGCAATTACGCAAGCGGTATTTTGCCGAACTGCGGGTTTCTGGCGGAACGTTTGATTGAGGCTGGAGTGGACCCTGCAAAAGTGCATGTGGTTCCAAACGGCGTAGATACTCAGTTGTTTCGTTATAGAAGCAAAGAAGAAGCGTTGAAGGAGTTATCTGGTTCCAGAATTAACCTTCAATTATCAAGTGAAAACAAAATTGTCCTTTTTGTCGGCAATCTGGTCCCTATCAAAGGTCCCGATATTCTGCTCGAGGCATTTGCGCGAATGATGAGTGAAATGTCAAATATCGAGTCCTCGATCAAGTACTCGGCACTCGGCACTCGACACTCGACACTTCTCTTTATTGGCGCCGGACCGATGCGCGGGCAGTTGGAGCGGCGGGCCAGGCATCTTGGGATTTCTGATTCAGTAATATTCCTCGGCAGTCGTCCGCATGAGGAAGTGGCGCTATGGATGAATGTGGCTGATTGCCTGTGCGTGCCGAGCCGGTCAGAGGGCATGCCGAATGTGGTGGTGGAGTCGCTGGCATCAGGATTGCCGGTGGTGGCGACTGATGTGGGAGCTTGCCGGGAATTGTTGGCCGATGAATCGGCTTGCATAATCGTGCCGACTCTCAAAAGGGATCGGGCGGATGATCAGATAGAACCTGACATTGCAGGTCTGGCCGCAGCGATGGAAAACCGGATCGTGTGCCCGGTGGTTGATCGGCAGGACATGGCGTTGGGGCATGCAGCACGATGGAGCTGGACTGCGACAGCCGGGTCCGTGGTGCGGTTAATTCGTCAGATGGTAGCCGTTTAGCGCCTCGCATATTTCATAACTTTCTGAAACGGCATGTGTAATCCACTTGTTGCGAAACGAGTTGCGATGTGAGTGAGCCTGACCGTTCTCCCTCACTGCGTTCGGGATGAACGGTCCTACATTGCGTTTCTCTGTTGTAGGACCGCTTACTCACCGCGAAGCGGGGAGAAGCGGTGTGAGAAATGCGGGTTAGCGCCTCGCAGAAACTGGTAATTCGAAAAAGATTATATGGACGTTATAATCATAGGTAATCCGTGGCACTTCGGAGAGGACAATCCGACCAGCAAGCATCACATTGCTTTGGAATTATGCAAACAGGGCCACAGGGTTCTCTGGATCAATTCCGCAGGCATGCGACGTCCAAGCGTAGGATCGGGTTTGGACCGTAATCGCATCAGGGAAAAAATCAGTCTGGCATTTCGGGGCTTGATGAAAATGCAGGAACGCATTTGGGTCGTTTCTCCTCTGATCGTTCCGCTTCCCACCGTGGGAGTGGCAAGAGCGTTCAATTCGTTCATTTATCTTTTGTGCGCTTTATCATGCGCAGCGTGGCTGGGATTCCGTCGCCCTCTCCTGATCAACTTTTTCCTCATGGTGCCGGGTCTGCTGAAACTATGGCCGTGGCGGTCGGTTTATTATCTTGTGGACAGGTGGGACGCGTTCAGTCGTTACGATTCGCGAGTGATGTCCAGGATGAACCGGCTCTCGTGTGCCAATGCGGATTGCGTGATCGTTTCGGCGCGAGACCTCTACGAGGATGTCAGGGATCTCAATCCGCGAACTTATCTCGTTCCACACGGAGTGGATTATGAACATTTTGCACGCAGATTCGTTGGAGAAGCGGACAACCGCCTTGACGTACCGGCCGATGTTCCACCCGGTCCGAAGATAGGCCTGATCGGGTTGCTGGACGAGCGTGTGGATCAAGATCTGCTCCGTCGTCTGGCACAGGAAATACCCCAGGCCCAGGTGCTTCTGGTCGGCAAACAGGACGATATTTCCACGGACAAACTCAACGATCTCGCGAATCTTCATTTTCTTGGGCCGCGACCTTTTCGGGAACTTCCAAAATATGTGGCAAGTTTTACGGTTGGGCTGATCCCATACCTGGTCAACGAACAGACATTGTCCGTGAATCCCATCAAATTGCGAGAAATGCTGGCGGCAGGCTGTCCGGTTGTGTCAACGGCTTTGCCGGAAGTCATGAGCGTTAGAGAAAGGTTGGCGGGTGAGATAGGTGGGGCGGGAGATGAATTGACCCGTAGAACCGGTATTTGGATCGCACACAATCATGACGAGTTCATTGCTCAGGCGCGTTACCTAGTGTCGCAACCGCTGACATGGGACGAACGGAAAGCTGTGAGCGGTCTGATGTCGTCCGAGACGTGGTCTGATAAAGTACATGAAATCCTGCAGCTCGCGCTTCGTGCGCAACCATAAAGAGAATGAATATTTGCTTTGAGATTTGCAGCAGACTTTATCGCCGCCGCCACATTTCTATGTCTTCTCGCGGGACCGTCCAATCGCTGGAGGAAAGGCAAATGGATGGCTACGCAGAATATTGGCAATGGCAATTTGATTCTTCACCCGCATATTTCCAGAAAATCTTCGATATGTGCGATGTTGTGAAGCATCGTGCTGTTCTCGATATTGGCTGTGGCATCGGCGGGCGCACCTGTTTTCTGGCCACCTTGGAACCTGACAAGGTGCTTGGAATCGATATCAACGAGCGGGAGATCGAATTGGCGAAGGCTCTGGCGCTCAGAAAATCAGGCATTGAGGGAACAAGACAAAAAATATGCTTCGATGTGGTTGTGGAAGGCGGCACGAAGCATGCGGGGAGTTTCGATGTGGTTGTCCTCATAGATTGTCTTGAACACGCGCGCGATCCAGCGACGCTTTTATCCGCGGCGCATGCATTTCTCCGCCCTGGTGGCATCTGCTATTTTGCGACCATGGGCTGGTATCATCACCGTGGCGCGCACATCGGAGACATTTTGCCAATGCCTTTTGTCCAGTTGTTCTTTTCCGACCGTGTCATGTTGGATGCGATCCGGCGAATCCTCAGCGCTCCTTACTATGTTCCGAATTTATGGGATTCCGATCCGCCTGTTGCCCGGTGGATGGGCGTCTCCGATCTTTGCGACAGACCTGGCGAAAGTCTCAACAAGATCACTGTGCGAGGCATCAAGCAAATCGTCAACCAATCGCCATTTCTCAAAAAAAAGGTGGCAGTTACGGGATTCTCATGGAATACATATAGGTTTCTGCGATGCCTGAACGTTCTGGCGGCAGTTCCGGGAATTCAGGAAATGTATCACTCCGCTGTTTTCGGCAGGTTGGAGAAGGCTCGCTGATCTGGAAATGTTGGCAAATAAAATACCCGGGAGATATATGAATTGTGCGAAGGGTACACGACTGGCGGTATTCGCCGTTCTCATGGGTTTGGTGTTTGTCGTCGTTCTGATGTGGCCAGTGGCGACATGGCTTCAGTGTCGCGAGGTGTGGATTGCAGATGAGATGACACCGGACGCGGTGTATCTGGTTGCCGGATCGCATGAGCAGGATCGAAGAATTAACGGGATTGTTTTATTTCTACGCGACAAGGAGGCTAGTCTTCGCTTGAAGAATGGAGACGAAAAGGGGCAAACCAACACTCCGTTGCAGATTCTAATAGGCAACGACATGCTGATAAGCAGGTGGTCGAGTGAAGAACAGCGGAATTTAAAAAAGGCCGAATGGGCTGTGAAAAAACTGGAAGAAAAAGCTCCAGTTCAACAGGCACAGAAGGACGGACAAGTCATAATCAAAATTGTACCCGGGCAATTCAGCAACACGGATGGCGAAATGGTTGCGCTGGGAGCTTTTCTCAAGAAGCAACCCGAAATAAGGACGCTTGCGCTGGCAACTTCGTTGTATCACCTTCGAAGGGCAGTTTGGCGGTTGAGAGAGCATTTGGATCGTGACCTCGCCATTGTCGCCGTTAAGGATCCGCCCGCATGGCATGATCGCCTGCCGTGGGTGGTAGCCGGAGAAATGTGCAAGATGGTGCGGGATGCGATGGGTCTTTCTCAGGCCAGATTTGTTTCACGGTCCTGACGTTTGCGCAATTCAAAGTTGTCGATCGACATTGTGAAGCAGGAGATTGTTATGAATATATTGGGCATAGGCGGTTTCTCCCATGACAGTTCGGCGACGCTGATCTGCGATGGCCGGATCGTTGCAGCGGCTGAGGAAGAGAGATTCACCAGGAAGAAACACCAGGAAGGATGGCCCGAAAACGCGATTTCCTTCTGCATTAAAAAGGCCGGTCTCAGCGTTCGGGACATTGACCATGCCGCTTTCTACTGGCGTCCGTGGAGTTTCGATTCGTTGAGGGATGTGTGGCGGCGCGTCCGGTATTTTCCAGTACACCCAATCTATTCTGCCGGTTTTCTGCTCAATACCACAAACGACATGGCATGGTATTTGTTTCATTTGCGCAGGCTGAAAGAGAGAAGCGGCGGACGGGCTCAGATTCATTTTGTCAGGCATCACGATTCGCATGCCGCAAACGCTTTCTTCTGCTCGCCATTCGACGAAGCGGCCGTGCTTACAATAGACAGCCGTGGCGAATGGGCCACTTCGGTCATGTATCATGGCAAGGGCAATCGTCTTCAGCAGTTGCATCGGATCAATCTTCCGCATTCAGTAGGAGTTCTGTATCTCTGCGCAACAAACTACCTTGGCTTCAAGACCGGCGACGAATACAAGGTAATGGGCCTCGCAGCTTTCGGCGAGCCGAAGTATCGCGACAAGTTCGCGAAGATGATCGAGCTGAGAGCGGATGGGACATACCGCCTGGACACTTCTTATTTCACTGTGCAGCACAGTCCGGGCAGATTCGCGGGATATGTCTCGCGTAAGTTCACGGATTTGTTCGGTCCACAGCGCACGCCCGATGGTGACATTACGCAATTTCATAAAGACATGGCAGCCAGTCTTCAGGCAACCCTTGAGGATGTGCTCTTTCATGTTCTGAATGGGCTTCAACAGCTGACCGGCTGCAAAAAACTCTGCCTTTCCGGCGGCGTTGCCCAAAACAGCGTTATGTGCGGAAAAATCGCCGGTCATACGAAGTTTGACGACGTGTTTATTCAGCCGGCTTCAGGCGACAATGGTTGTTCCATGGGTTGTGCGGAATGGGTGCACAATCAAATTCTGGGCCTTCCGAGGGGAGAGGAATTTCCCGGATGTTATCTCGGTCCGGAATTCAGCGAGAAGGAGATTCTCGCGCTTTTGGAGGTCGCCAAGCTGCGATACCGGAAATCTTCTGACGTTGCTGCGGATACGGCCACGCTGATTGCGGACGGCAAGATTATTGGCTGGTTTCAGGGACGAATGGAATGGGGCGCGCGCGCGCTGGGGAATCGCTCGATACTGGCGGATGTCACAAATCCGGAAATGACGAATATCGTGAATCGCTACGTGAAGCACAGGGAGGATTTCCGTCCTTTTGCACCCGCCTGTACCGTTGAAAGCGCCGGCAGATATTTCAAGCTAGGAGGAACTTCACCGTACATGTTGAAGGTTGTTCCGGCGACTCAGGAAGCGAAGGACAAGATGCCGGCGATAGTACACGTTGATGGAAGCGCCAGGCTCCAGACGGTGGAAAAGGATAAGAATCCGCTTTTATATCGCCTTCTTGAGGAGGTGTCCCGGCTCAAGGGCATCCCGTGCGTACTAAACACGTCCTTCAACATAAAAGGCGAGCCGATTGTCTGTTCGCCGATGGATGCGGTCAAATGCTGGTCAAGCACCGGCATTGATGTTCTCGTCATGGGCCCGTATATCCTGGAAAAAGGGTGATGTTGGCAGGGCTGATTTCTTGGTCTCTCGCATTAGCGCTCGCCGGAACGGGCGTGATACTCGCATATGCGTGGGGAATATATCCGTTCGTTCTTATGGTGATTGCGAGCAAGATGAAAGGCGCTTCGATCAACACGAGCGCAAGTTCAAAAAACGGCGCGGCCTCCAGATCGGTCTCAATCATTTTCTCGGCACACAACGAAGAGTCTTGCATTGCGAAGCGTCTGGACAATCTTCTGATTCTATCCGGTCACCCAGATGAGTTCTCGATTCATGTGGGGGTCGATGGATCAACGGATCGCACCGTCGCCATCGCCGGTGAATATTCCCTCAAGCATCAGAACATTCATGTGCATGAATTCAAGGAACGCAGCGGAAAAGTTGCGGTGCTGAAGGAATTGGTGAAGCAATCGGATGGCAACGCACAGAAGTCTGAGTACAAGTCACAAACCGCGGATATATTGGTGTTCACAGATGCAAATACCCGGTTTAGAGAAGATGCATTGGCCAGACTGCTGGCGCCGTTCTCGGATGAAAGCGTAGGCGGAGTATGCGGAAGACTGATTTTTACAGGCGGGGAAAGCGAAGGCTCGTATTGGCAATGGGAGACGCGGCTGAAAATGGCTGAAAGCGCATTGGATTCTTGTTTGGGTGCAAATGGTGCCATCTATGCGATTCGGCGGGAATTGTTCTGGAGCGAATTGTCCGGCAATACGGTTGTGGACGATTTCGTGATAGGCATGAAAGTGCGCGAGCAGGGTTATAGAATGATATACGAACCTGAGGCTGTGGCGGAAGAGGAATCACCGGAAACACGGCACGAGTGGCGGCGGAGAGTGAGAATAGGCTCCGGTGATTTTCAGGCGCTTGGTTTTTGCCGTCGATGCCTCTCACCGCGCTTTGGCAGGTTTGCATGGATGTTCTGGTCGCACAAGGTGTTGAGGTGGTTTACGCCGCACATGATCATTGTGATGCTCGCGTGTTGCCTCGCGAGTGTTCGGTGGCCTGCCCTGAGCGTAGGCGAAGGGTCAGTGTTCAGAGTTCAGTTCATAATCTCGGCTTTCGTTCTTGCCGGCATGGCTCTGTTGCTGGTGTTTTCCGTTTTTGGCCGGCTGTCGCGAAAATCCAGCTTAGCTGGTTTTCGGTTTCTGCGGCTCTGCAACCATTTTGTGACGATGCAGGCGGCTCTATTCGTTGGATTCATTCGCTATTGCCGCGGCAATCTTGCCGGACAGTGGGAAAGGACTCCAAGAAGTGAGTGAGTATGTGCGTAT
>Ga0181535_10004877_pt1 | contig 14636 bp, 13 predicted proteins | sample PEATcosm2014_Bin_44_FD_119774 | JGI IMG/M metagenome (GOLD analysis project Ga0181535, IMG submission 119774) | Peatland microbial communities from MTU Mesocosm Facility, Houghton, MI, USA - PEATcosm2014_Bin17_30_metaG | ecosystem: Environmental > Terrestrial > Soil > Wetlands > Peat | place... | reverse complement strand
CTCGAAGCCAAATACAAAGTTGCCGAGCAGCGCGAATCCTGGGCCGAAGAGTGGATGACCGCCGACGCCGAGATTGTGCTGGTCGGTTATGGAATTGTCGGCCGCATTTTGAAAGCCGTGACCGCGGAGGCGCGAGCCGCGGGAATCAAAGTCGGCGTTCTGCGTCCCATCACTCTCTATCCATTTCCCGTGGTGCAGTTCCAGCGGCTGGCATTCAGCGCGCGTGTTTTCGGAGTGGTCGAGATGAGCACAGGCCAGTTGATTGAGGACGTAAAACTGGCGTTGAACGGATCGCGGCCGGTGGAGTTCCTGAGTCGCGTGGGCGGCAATGTGCCGTCGCACGAGGAAGTGCTGGCGTTGGTTCGCGAGCTGGCGCGCCGAGGCGGTCTCGCGCAGCCGGCTCAAGAAGAGGAGCGCGTGGCAAATGTCTACTGAATCGGCGGCAGAATACGAAGTTGCGCAGGGCAAGGCCAGTTCCTTCTACAAGCGCTATGAGCGCAAAGAAGACCTTCAGCACCAGACGCACTTCTGTCCCGGCTGCGGCCACGGCACCGTGCACAAGATGATTGCCAAGGCCATCGACGATCTGGGCATTCAGGATCGCACCATCATGGTTGGCCCCGTGGGCTGCGGCGTCTTCACCTATTACTACTTCGACGTGGGCAATGTGCAGTCCGCGCACGGTCGCGCTCCGGCGGTGGCCACGGCCATGAAGCGCAGCCGTCCCGAGAGCATCGTCATCAGCTACCAGGGAGACGGCGATCTGTCCGCAATCGGGTCGGCGGAGATTCTGCACGCCGCCAATCGCGGCGAGAACATCACCGTATTCTTTGTGAACAACGCCATCTACAGCATGACCGGCGGCCAGGCCGCGCCCACCACGCTTCTGGGCATGAAGAGCACCACAACTCCAAACGGCCGCAGCGCGGCGACAGAGGGCTATCCGCTTCATGTGAGCGAGCTGCTGAGCACGCTCAAGGCGCCCGCATATATTGAGCGCGTGGGCCTGGGCGACAACAAGCAGAATGCGCAGGCGGCGCGGGCCATCAAACGCGGCCTCGAGAATCAGGTGCGCGGGTTGGGATTCTCGCTGATCGAAGTGCTTTCGCCCTGCCCGACCATTTGGAAGATGAACCCGGTGGAAGCGCAGCACTGGGTGCGCGACGTGATGGAAAAGGAGTTTCCGCTCGGAGTTTTCTGCGACCGGGCGAAAGAGCGGACCTTGTCGGCGGATCAAAGGCCAGTGACGCCGCAACCCGCGCTCGATGAGCTGCCGCGCATTCTTGGAGTTGCCGAGAGTGATTTGCCTGAAGGCAACGCGGCAGCTCTCGCGCGGGATAAGGAGATCGACCTGGAAGTGCGCATTGCCGGCTTTGGCGGGCAGGGAGTCCTTCTACTGGGCGAAGTGCTGGCCGAGGCCGGCCTCGACGCAGGCCTCGAAGTGTCCTGGCTGCCGTCGTACGGTCCTGAGATGCGCTCCGGCACATCGAACTGCCACGTGCGGCTGTCGCGCCACTCTATTGATTCGCCGCTGGTCACTTCGCCTAATGTGCTGGTGGCGATGAATGAGCCCTCTCTGCGCAAGTTCGACAAGAGTGTGCGTGCCGGTGGTTGGGTGATTTACAACGGCGAGGAGTTTCCCGAAGATTGCATGCGTGACGGCGTGCATGTGCTCGCTCTCCCGTTCACTGAGCTGGCCGACGAACTGGGCGATAAGCGCGCAGCCAACATGGTGATGCTGGGTGCGCTGCTGGAGATTGCCGGCGCGCTGCCGCAGCAGAGCATTGTCGACGCGCTGAAGCGGCTCGTGAAAAACCCGCGCTGGGTTGAACTCGACGAGCGCGCCCTGGCGCGGGGAAGGGAACTGTACCGGGAGGCGCTTGTGGAGGTGTGACATGAAGGCGGATGCCGATCCCAACCTGATTGTGTACTTCGGCGGGGAATATGTGCCCATGCGCGATGCGCGCATCGGAATCCTGACCCACGCGCTCCACTATGGAACCGGCGTATTCGAGGGCATTCGCGCGCACTGGAACGAGGCCGCGAGCGAGCTTTATGTTCTTCGGCCCATGGAACACTACCGGCGCTGGAAGCAAAACTGCGGAATCCTGCGTATTGACGTGCCGCTCACGCCCGCGGAGTTGTGCTCGATCACCGTCGAGCTGGCGCGGCGCAACGAATTTCACACCGATCTCTACATTCGGCCGCTGGCCTACAAGAGCGCGGAGCGCATCGGCGTGGCCATCGACGACCAGGATAGCTTTTTCATCGCCGCCGTTCCGTACGGCGAGTATCTGAAGAGCGAAAACGGGCTGCACGCCGGCGTCAGCTCCTGGCGGCGCATCGAGGACAACGCCATCCCGCCGCGCGCCAAGATCTGCGGCGCCTATGCCAACAGCGCGCTGGCCGGCGACGACGCGCGCCGCTCGGGGTTCGACGAGGCCATTTTGCTCAACGAGAGCGGCCACGTGACCGAAGGCGCAACCTGCAACCTCTTCATGGTGCGCAAGGGGCGGCTGATCACCCCCGCCGTGACCGACAACATCCTTGAAGGCATCACCCGCGATTCCATCATCGAGCTTGCTGCACATGAGTTGGGCATCCAGACCGTCGAGCGGCCCATCGCCCGCAGCGAGCTTTACGTGTGCGATGAGTTGTTCCTTACCGGCACGGCAGTCGGCCTGGCGCCGGTAGTACGCGTCGATCATCGCGCCGTTGCGAGCGGAGCTATCGGCGAAGTCACGCGCCGCTTGCGGCGGTTGTACTTTGCCGCAACGCATGGGAATCTGCCGGCCTACCGCAAGTGGCTGCATCCGGTCTACGCGAGCAGTCGGCTGGTAGAACAAAACCCGGCGCGGCCCGCGGAAACAAGCTTGGCCTGAGCGAATGCCGGTGACGCTCGAGCGTGCCGGCTGCGATGCCCAGGCAAGGAGGTGGCATCAATGCCAACAGCAGTAGCAATTCAAGCAAACGCCTATGACGTGGCCATGGAGAACTTCGACACGGCGGCAAACGCCATGGGCCTGGAGCAAAACACGCGCGAGATGATCAAGTATCCCGAGCGCATGCTGACGGTTGGCGTGCCGGTGCGCATGGACGACGGCCACATCCACCGTTTTGTGGGCTATCGCGTGCAGCATAGCTCGGTACGCGGGCCGGCAAAGGGCGGCATCCGCTTCCATCCGCAGGTCACTCTCGACGAAGTGAAGGCGCTGGCCACTTGGATGACGTGGAAGTGCGCTGTCGTCAACATCCCCTTCGGCGGAGCCAAGGGCGGCATCACCTGTGATCCGAAATCGATGTCGCAGGGCGAGCTGGAACGGATGACCCGCCGTTACACCAGCGCGATTCTGCCCATCATCGGGCCGGAGCAGGACATTCCCGCGCCCGACGTCTACACCAACTCGCAGACCATGGCCTGGATCATGGATACGTACAGCATGACCAAGGGTTATGCAATTCCCGGTGTAGTGACCGGCAAGCCCATCAGCCTGGGCGGATCGCTGGGCCGCAACGAGGCCACCGGCCGCGGAGTGTTTTCGACCATCGAGAGCGCCTGCGAGCATCTGCACATTTCGCTCAAGGGCGCGACGGTCGCGGTGCAGGGCTTCGGCAACGCCGGCTCAATCGCCGCGCAGTTGCTCTACGAAGCAGGCGCAAAAATCATTGCTGTCAGCGACTCGACGGGCTGCGTCTATAACTTGAACGGCCTGAATATCCCCGAACTGATCCACATGAAGTCGCTCTGCGGCCATGTGGATGGCTTCCCGGAGAGCGAGCCGATTCTGCCGCACGAGCTGCTGGCCATGTCCTGCGACATCCTCGTTCCCGCGGCGCTGGAGAATGCCGTACAGGCTGAGAACGCCGACGCGGTTCGTGCGCGTATCGTCGCCGAGGCCGCCAACGGGCCGCTCACTCCCGCTGCCGACAGAATCCTCGAGAGCAAGGACATCTTTGTCATCCCGGACATTCTGTGCAACGCGGGCGGCGTCACCGTCTCCTACTTCGAGTGGGTGCAGGACGAACAGCACCTCTTCTGGGAGGCTCGCGACATCTACAAGCGCCTCGATCACGTGATGAAGACGGCCTTCCGCGACGTCCTCAAGATTCACTTGGAGCGGAAAGTTCCCATGCGCATTGCCGCCAACATGCTCGGTATCGGCCGCGTGGCCGGGGCCGTGCAGATTCGCGGCATCTACCCATAGGCACGAACTTTAAACCGGTTGCATCGATCCCCAGCCTGCGTTGACCTCATCCTCTCCGTGGACCGCGGAGAGGATGAGGTGTGCCTTGCGCCTGTCGGCGGTTGGGCCATTGCCAGCCAACGGTTCACAGGATGGGATAAATGGGGTAAAAAGCCGCCTGAATGGCGCAGGCGGGCGCCAACTCCTTCGCCAAACCCTACCCCAAACTGGTAGCTTGAAAGAGTAGGAAATTCTTTCCCACGATGACGACCAGTCCCTACTTTTCATTGGCAGTTTTGTTCGCCGCGGCACTCGGCTTTGGCCTCGCTCCGCTGGGGCTTGCGTGGCTCTGGGCGCAGGCGTTTTCGCCGGCCAAACCCAACGCGGTCAAGAACGCCATTTATGAGTGCGGTCTGGAGTCAAGGGGCGATGCGTGGATGCAGTTTCGCTCGGCGTACTACCTCTACGGCATCATCTTTCTTATCTTCGACGTGGAAGCCGTTTTTCTGCTGCCATTTGCGGTTGCATTTACAGGATTAAGCGCGTCGGCTTGCGCGGCCATGCTGGTTTTTGTCCTGCTACTCGTTGAGGGGCTGGCCTGGGCCTGGGCAAAGGGCGTGCTGACGTGGCATTGAAGGAGAGTTCACAGTTCTTGGTTCGTAGTTCGCAGACAAATGCCGGCGGCTGTGACGATCAAAACGGACTGTGAACTACGAACCGTGAACTATGAACTGGAGCGTAGCGACTCATGGCAGTTGACCAAAATCTGAAGATCGAGCTGGGCAAGCAGGGCATCTTCGTCACCACCATCGAGGAGCTCTACAACTGGGGCCGCCGCAGCTCGGTGTGGCCCATGCAGTTCGGCCTGGCTTGCTGCGCCATTGAGATGATCGCCACCACCATGGCGCGCTACGATCTGGCGCGCTTCGGCGCCGAGGTCTTCCGGCCCTCGCCGCGTCAGGCCGATCTGATGATCGTCTCCGGCACCGTGACCAAGAAGATGGCGCCGCAGGTTGTGCGCCTCTACAACCAGATGGCCGAGCCGCGGTACGTGATCGCGATGGGCGCATGCGCCATCTCCGGCGGTCCGTTCAAGCAGGGCTACAACGTGCTCAAGGGCATCGATCGCTACATTCCGGTGGACGTGCACATTCCCGGCTGCCCGCCGCGTCCTGAGGCGCTGATCCAGGCATTCATGACGCTGCAAAAGAAAATCGACGGCCAGCCGTTGACTGGCGAGGGCAGGCCGCGCCATCTCGACGCCAACGCGCAGGGCGAGTTTCCGGTGCCCGAGCAGGGCGAGCACGATCTGGAACCGACGTCGAACCATGGCGTCTGGCCGGTGCCGATCACGATTAGGTAGGAAGAGAACAGAGAACAGAGAAAAAGAAAGATCCTTGCGTCGGCGATAAGGCGGCTAGGAGCTAGCAGCTGGAAGCTAGGAGCTGGTTTTGAAGACAGTCGAAGAGATCAAGGCGGCGATTGAGGCGGCGGTTCCCGGCGCGGGCGTTGAATTTGTGCCGAACCCCAGCCTCTCCGCGCAACATTCGCTGCGCCTCGCGCCCGAGTCCGCCGTCGCCGTGGCAACCTTTCTGCGCGACGATGCGGAGCTGACCCTCGATTTCCTCTCCAACGTCTCCGGCGTCGATTGGCCCGATAAAGAAGTTGCCGAAAAAGTGAAAGTGACGCGCACGGTGACCAAAACCGTTGACGGCCCCGATGGGCAAAAAGTCGACCAGCAAGTTGAGGAAACCGTCGAAGAAACGCGCAAGCACGTCGAGCCCGGCTGCCTCGAAGCTGTGTATCACCTTTATTCGGTCTCGAAAAAACACGGACCGCTGGTGATTCGCCTGCGCACGGCGAATCGAACGGATCAGATCGAGCTTCCGTCGCTCACGCCCGTCTGGCGCGCGGCGGAGTTTCAGGAGCGCGAGGTCTTCGATCTCTATGGCATTGTTTTTGCCGGTCATCCCGACCTACGCCGCATTTTGATGTGGCCCGAATTCAAAGACCATCCCATGCGCAAGGATTACGTGGAGCCGGACGACTTTGAATACGAGCCCACCGCGCACGATGAAGTGCTGAAGCGGGCGCAAGAGCATAAAGACAGTGAGCAGGGAACCGGGATCAGGGATCAGGAAGCCGCCGCCAAATGACCGTTGTGGATACCAAAGCGGAGAAAGTCGCGGGCTGGAACCGGCCGCCGGTCATTGAGCCGGACGGCGAGGGTGAGCTGCTTGAAGTCGCCATGGGGCCGCACCATCCGTCGACGCACGGCGTCTTCCGCATGGACGTGGCGCTTGACGGCGAGCGTGTCATCCGCCTCAAGCCCGTCTTCGGATATCTGCACCGCAATCACGAAAAGATCGCCGAGGGCGCTTCGTATCTGGCCTCGATGCCCTACACCGACCGCCTTGATTACTTCTGCTCCCTCACCAACAACTGGGCCTACGCGCTGGCCGTTGAGAAGCTCGTCGGCCAGCAAGTTCCCGAGCGCGCCGAATATATTCGCGTCATCCTCGCAGAGCTCACGCGCATTCAGAACCACGCTTCGTCGATCGGCTTTCTCATTCAGGAGATGGGCGCCAGCGGCACGCCGCTGATGTACGCTTTCCGCGAGCGCGAAAAAATCCTCGACCTCTTTGAATCGCTCACCGGCTCGCGCATGATGTGCAACTACATGCGCTTCGGTGGCTGCCGCGTGGACGTTTCCGCGCCATGGCTCGACGCGACGCGCAAAGTGGTCGCCGGCCTGCCAGCGTTTGTCGACGAATTCGAGGCGCTGCTCTCATCCAACGAAATTCTCATGGCCCGCTGCCAGGGAGTCGGCATTCTGCGCCCGGATCTTGCCGTCAACGCCGGAGTCTCCGGTCCCATGCTGCGCGCGTCGGGAGTGAACTACGACATTCGCAAAGTGGACCATTACGGCATTTACGATCGCTTCCAGTTCCGCATCCCGCTCGGGGACCACGGCGACATTTATGACCGTTACATGGTGCGCGTGCTCGAGATGCGCGAGTCGATCAAGATTCTTGAGCAGGCGCTCAAGGAGCTTCCCGCCGGTCCGATCATGGACCCCAAGGCGAAGATTCGTGGCTTTCGTCCCAAGCCCGGCGAGGCGTACGGCCGCATTGAAGCGCCCAAGGGCGAGCTGGGCTTTTATCTCATCAGCGACGGGGGGCCGAATCCGTATCGTTATCGCGTGCGCCCGCCCAGCCTCATCAATCTGACGATTCTTGAAGATATGTGCCTGGGGCACAATGTCGCCGATGTGGTACTGATCTTTGGCAGCGTGGATATTGTCTTGGGAGAAGTGGACCGGTAGCAATGTTGACGTGGAGACCGGTTCAGGTCGAAACGCAGCGGCAACGGTTAGGAGGTCGAGATGAAGAATATGAACGCTATGAGGGCCCTGTTCGTAGTTTGCTTCACGCTGGGCGCGGCAATGAGCGCGCGCGCGGCGGGCACCTACAATCTGGCGTGCGATGCGGCAAATGGCGCCAAAATCAGCCTCACGCTTACCGGATTCACTTTCAAGGTGACCAGTTCCGGATCTGCAGCGGGCGAGCCAACCGCGGCCGGCGCGAGTTCCGGTAGAGCGGGGAATGCCAGCTTCGAGCTCACCATCCGCTTTGCTCCGGGCAAGGACTACGAAACATTTTTGTCCATGGCGCAAGACGGTGAGAACCTGAGGAGCTGCAAGCTGACGGATGGCGATAGCGGCGGATCGGCTGCCTCGGATAGTTGGACGCAGAATGCCGTGACCAAAGGAAAAAGTAAGAACAAGAACACCGAGCCCGCGCCTGCATCCACTGGGGGCGCTCTTGAGTGGATTCTGACCAATGCGCGCGTGACCAGCGTAACGGCGACGGGAAATGAAAACGCCTCGGGAGTGCCTGAGGGATCGATGCAGGCAACGCTCGAAGCGCAGACGTTTTCCTTCGCCGATTGACATGCGGTTGGACGAACTGTGAACTGTGAACTACGAACTGCGAACTGGAGTAAATGCTTTGCTGGGTGATGGAATTCTGAAAGGGATGGCGGAGACGGCGAGGAACTTCTTCGGCAGCTACGTCTCCAAAGAGCGGCTGACGACGGTGGAGTATCCGGAACATCGGATTCCCACCGTCGAAAACGCGCGCGTCTTTCCCTTTCTCGTCTACGACGGCTCCGACTGGGAGGCGGGCATGCGCTGCGTAGCCTGCCAGATCTGCGAGAAAGAGTGCCCGCCCAAGTGCATCTATATTGAAAAAAGCGCCGGCAAAAAACCGGATTACGTTGGCAAGCCGCAGTTTTATCCGGCGCGCTTCGACATCGATATCTCCGTCTGCATGAGCTGCCAGATCTGCGTTGAAGTCTGCCCGTTCGAAGCCATCAAGATGGACACGCAGTTTGAGTTGGCCACCGACGATCGCTTCGGCGGCCTGCTTGAAGACCGCCAGAAACTGGCCAGGTCCAACGAGTACTACCACTCAATCCATCCAACGGAAGCGGCTGAAGTGGACGCGCGTCTCGCGGAAGAAAAAGCCAAGGTGGAAGCGAAGGCCAAAGCCGCGGCCGAAGCTGCCGCCGCGAAGGCCGCCTCGGCCAACGCCGCCGCCTCAACGAACCCGGCGCCGCCCGCTGCTCCGCCTGCAAAGACCGAAGGAGGGAGCTAGACAATGTCGACAAATCCCTTCTTCGCGAATCTCGACCAGATCTTCATCCTTCTGCGTAATTGGCTCGTGGGATTCTTGCCTGCTGCGCTGCAGCCGGCTGCGGGGGTTCTGCTCGGCGTTATCGCTATCGTCTGCGTTTTTCCCGGCCTCTTTGCGCTCACCACTGTCTTTGAGCGCAAGGGCCTGGGCCGCATCCAGAACCGGATTGGTCCGAATCGTGTCGGCCCCTACGGCCTCTTCCAACCAATCGCCGACGGCATCAAATCGCTCACCAAGGAAGATATTGTCCCGCTCAGCGCCAACGCGGCGGTGCACTTTCTAGCGCCGCTCGCGCTCGTTGTAACGGTCTTCATGGGCTTTGCGGTCCTGCCCATGGGCCGCAACATGGTGCTGGTCGATATGGACTCGGGCCTGCTCTTCTTTTTCGCCATGGGCGCGGCCACGGAGCTTTCCGTCTTCATGGCCGGCTGGTCGAGCCGCAACAAATACTCGCTGCTCGGCGCCATGCGCGCCGTGGCGCAGATGATCAGCTATGAAGTCGTGCTGCTGCTTTCAAGCGTCGCCGTCGTCATGATCACCGGCTCGCTTTCCTTGCCGAAGATCGTCGCGGCGCAGGACCAATACACTGGCATCTTTCCACACTGGTACATCTTCACCCCGTGGGGCCTTGCGGGCTTCTTTATGTACGCCATCGCCGCCACGGCTGAAACCAATCGCTCGCCGTTCGATCTGCCCGAAGGCGAATCGGAGCTGGTTGCCGGTTACCATACGGAATACTCCGGCTTCAAATTCGCGCTCTTCTTTCTCGGCGAGTATCTCGCCATGTTCTCCATCTCCGGCCTCGGCACCACGCTCTTTCTCGGCGGATGGTCGGCGCCGCTTTCGTTCCTTCAATTCATTCCGTCGTGGATCTGGTTTTTCGGCAAAGTGATGATGTCGATCTTTGTCTTTATCTGGGTGCGCGGCACGCTGCCCCGCCTTCGCCAGGACCAGCTGATGAACTTCGCCTGGAAATTCGTTTTGCCCTACACGCTTCTCAACCTGCTGGTGACCGCGCTGTGGCGCTTTATGGGCGAAGGCTGGCAGCGTTGGGTGATCTGCACCGTCATTCTCGCGGCGGCCTACATCGTCATGGGCCGGCTGGGTATGCGCGGCGAACATTTTGGCCGCAGGAGCTACCGCTATGCTGAGTGAGGCACGGAATAAGGAGCCTTTGGTGCAAGTTATCGTGTACGCTCCGTCCGCTCAAGAAAGCATTGTCATCCTGAGCGACCGAAGTCCGCAGGACGAAGGGAGTCGAAGGATCTGCGGTTGCTTTTTGGCTGCGAGGTCTGCCTCGGCTTCTTCGCGAAAGGGATTGATCGCATGAATCCCATCTTCTATCTGCTTGCGGCTGTTACGCTCGCCGGTGGCCTGGCCGCGGTGCTGCTCAAGCACCTGGTTCACTGCGCGCTCGCCGTCACGGTTGCCTTCGCCGGACTCGCCCTGCTGTTCCTGCAACTCGACGCGCAGTTTGCCGGCTTCGCGCAGATTCTGGTTTACATTGGCGCCGTCGCCATCCTGATTGTCTTCGCCATCCTGCTCACGCGCGGCTCCGATCTACCCAAGGACGGTGTCTTCAGCAAAACGTGGTTCCTGGGTTTGATCATCGCTGCCGCCGTCTTCGCCGTCATTGGATGGGCTGTGCTGGCCAGCGTGAGCGCGATTCCGCAGCAGAATACCGTCCCTTCCGTCACCGTGCACGACATCGGCAACGCGCTTGTGGGCCGCTACGTGTTGCCGCTCGAAATTCTCGCTCTGCTGCTCACCGCAGCCACCATCGGCGCGGTCATCGTGGCCATGCATGAGAAAGCGAGGCCTAGATGACGAGTATGATGACGACGCCCCTCGCCGGCTATCTTCTCGTTGCCGCGTTGCTCTTCGCCATCGGCCTTGGCGGCGCGCTGGTCCGCCGCAATGCCATTCTCGTCCTCATTGGAATCGAACTCATGCTCAATGCGGCCAATTTGAACCTCATCGCTTTCTGGCGCTATGGTCCGCATCCCGAGGCGCTCACCGGCATGATGTTCGCAATCTTCTCCATCGCCGTGGCCGCGGCCGAGGCTGCCGTGGGTCTGGGCCTCGTCATCGCCATCTATCGCCACACCAATACCGCCGAACTCGACAAGATCGACAGGATGAAGGGGTGAACGCTTGATTCAGCAATCCGCTTCATTCGTCCCGCAGCTTGCCGCCTCCTCAATCACGCGCCTTTTATGGCTCATTCCGGCCGTGCCAATGTTTGCTGCGGGCATCATCTCGCTGCTCAAACAGCCGCACCGCAAGCTCGCTTCCTCATTGGCAACCGGCTCGCTCGGCTTTTCGCTCTTCCTTTCGTTGATCGCTTTTGTCCATGTTGTCAGCGCCTGGGCACATGGCACAGCCGTTCGCGAGACGGTCAGCTTCGCTTGGTTCCACTTCGGCGCATCGCGCGTCGATCTCGGCTGGGTGCTCGACCCACTCGCAGCAATCATGCTGGTGATGGTCAGCTTTGTCGGGCTGCTTATCTTCATCTACTCCGTCGGCTACATGGCCCACGACGAGAACTTCACCCGCTTTTTCTGCTTTCTCTCGCTGTTTGCTGGAGCCATGCTCGGCGTCGTCATCTCCAACAGCCTCCTTCTGCTCTTCATGTGCTGGGAGATCGTCGGCCTCACATCGTATCTGCTCATCGGCTTCTGGTATCAAAAACCTTCCGCTGCGGCGGCCGCAAAAAAGGCCTTCGTCACCACGCGCGTCGGCGACATCTTCTTTTTCCTCGGCATCGTCTGGTTGTTTTCCTCGACCGGCACGCTGCTTTTGTATAACAACGGAATCGGTTCGATCGAGCCCCTTTCTCTGGCCATCCTCTCGACGCAGCACGCGGGCCTCGGCCTCAGCGCAGCAGGAGCCATTGCACTGCTCATCTTTGCCGGAGCGGCGGGAAAGAGCGGCCAGCTTCCGCTTCACGTGTGGCTGCCCGACGCCATGGAAGGCCCCACGCCCGTCTCCGCGCTCATTCACGCGGCCACCATGGTTGCCGCCGGCGTTTACCTCGTCGCGCGCGTTTATCCGCTCATGCAATTCGGTGCCCCGCCCGGTGGAACGACTGCGGCTCTCACTGTCGTTACCTGGGTAGGCGCGGCCACTGCGGTCTTCGCCGCGCTCATCGCCGTCGCGCAAAACGATATCAAGCGTATCCTCGCCTACTCCACTGTCTCGCAGCTTGGCTACATGATGGCCGGCCTCGGCATGGGTGGCGTTGCCGTGGGCATGTTCCACCTGATCACGCACGCGTTCTTCAAGGCGCTCTTGTTTCTCGGCGCAGGCTCGGTGATTCACGGCTGCCACGAGGAGCAGGACATTCGCCGCATGGGCGGCCTCAAGGTCGACATGCCGCTCACCTTCATCACCTACACCATCGGCATGCTGGCGCTGTGCGGATTTCCAATCTTCTTCTCCGGCTTCTGGTCGAAGGATGGCATTCTCGAAGCCGCGCAACATTGGAGTGTCGCTAAGGGGCCGTTCTATCTTCTGGTCTTCGGCGCGCTCCTCACCGCGTTCTACATGACGCGCCAGGTCTGCTACGTCTTCCTCGGTTACTGGCGCGGGCACGAAACAGCGCACGAGAGCCCGAAGATCATGACGGTGCCGCTCGCTATTCTGGCTTTCTTCGCCATGGCTCTTGGCCTGATCGGAACTCCGGCGTGGCCCTGGTTCCGCGCGTTTCTTGAGGGCCGCGCGGCTACCTTCGGTTGGCGCGGATTCACCGAGCCGGGCCTTGGCCTGCTCATGGTCACTTCGTCGCTGGTGGTTTTTCTCGGTCTCGGCCTTGGCTGGCGGCTCTACGGCAACAAATCGCCAAAGCCGGAGGAACCAGACGCGCTCGAGAAATCCGTGCCCTGGCTTTGGGGCCCCCTTCGCGATCGCCTCTACGTCGACGAATTCTACGGTGTCACCGTGATCGCCTTCTACAAATGGTGGGCGCGCGTGGCCGATTGGCTTGACCGCCGCGTGTGGGGCGGCATTGTCGCTCTCGTCGCGTGGATCTTTGCGCTCTGGGCGCAGCTCAATCGCCTGCTCGACATCAACTGGGTCGATGGTGGCTTTGACAAAACCTGCGAGGAACTTTCGGAAGGCGGCGGGCTGCTGGCTAGCATTGAGAGTGGCCGCGTGCAGAATTATTTGCGCATCCTCGCCGTCGGCGTCGTCGCCCTCGTCGTGATTCTTTTCTGGAGTAGCCGCCCATGAACGCAATCGCCAGCGGCTTTCCGATTCTCACGGTCCTTACCGTGTTGCCCCTCATCGGCGCGGCAATCGCGCTCTTCGCGGGCAAACATGCGCGCGGCGTCGCGCTGATTACTTCACTCGTATGTCTCGGCTTATCACTCATGATATGGGCCAGCCTGCCCGCCAACGGAATCATCGGCCTCGTCGAGCTGCACACTTGGGCGCCGTCGCTTGGCATTGAGTATCACCTTGGTGTCGACGGCCTCGGCGCGCTCATGATCTTGCTCTCAGCCATCGTCACGCTCATGTCGGTTGACGCCTCGCATCGCGTCCACCACATGCCCGGCCTCTTCTATGGCCTCATCCTGATCCTCGAGTCGGGCCTCTTCGGCTCTTTCACCGCACTCAACTTCTTTCATTGGTTTTTGTTCTGGGAGTTGAGCCTCATCCCCGCATTCTTTCTCATTAAATTGTGGGGCGGTCCGCGCCGCGGCCCAGCGGCTACGCAGTTCTTCGTCTACACCATGGCCGGCTCGGTGGCGTTGCTACTGTCGTTCCTCGCCGTTTTTCTGTCCACCGGGACGAAATACGCGCCGGGCACGATGGATTTCGGCGACCTCGCCGCTATGGCCGCATCAGGCGCGCTCACGCAGATGGTCACGGCGCATCTGGGCGCGGTCATGCCGTGGCTCGCCATCGGCGTGCTGGCCGGCTTCGCGGTCAAGGTGCCGATCGTGCCATTCCACACCTGGCTGCCCGCGGCATATGCCGAGGCGCCTTCGCCCGTCACCATGCTGCTCACCGGCGCCATGTCGAAGATGGGCGTCTACGGCCTGCTGCGCATCGCGCTGCCCATCTTCGGCGTGCAGATCGCCGCCATGCGCACGCCGCTTCTCGTTCTCGCAGTGGCAACCGTCGTCATGGGCGCGTGGGCCGCCGCCGCTCAAAAAGATTTGAAGCGCGTCTTCGCCTACTCGTCGGTGAATCACCTCGGCTACTGCCTGCTCGCCATCTTCGCGCTGGCCGTTCCGGTTTCCGGCGCAGCGCAGCAAGCCAGCCAGGCCGCCGCGCTCAATGGCGTCATCCTGCAGATGTTCAATCACGGCATTACAGCAGCCGCCATCTTCTGGTTCATCGCCATGATCCAGTTCCGCACCGGCGGCCTGCGCGGCATCAATGATTTTGGCGGCCTGCGCAAGCCCGCGCCGGTCTTCGCCGGCCTCATGGGTATCGTGCTCTTTTCTTCGCTCGGTTTGCCGGGTCTCAATAGCTTTGTCAGCGAGTTCCTCATCTTCCGCGGCGTTTTTCCCTTGTCTTGGATCAGTGCAACGGTGTCGGTGCTTGGCTTGCTCGTTACCGCGATCGTGATTCTCACCGTCATTCAAAAAGTTTTCACCGGCCCGGTGCCCGAGCGCTGGGCCAGCTTTCCCGATCTGCATCACAGCGAGCGAATCGCGCTTGCTCCCGTAATCGGCCTCATGTTCCTCATCGGGCTTGCGCCGCGGCTGATCCTCGATACGATCAACCCCACGGTCGTGAACCTGCT
>Ga0181535_10004874_pt1 | contig 14642 bp, 25 predicted proteins | sample PEATcosm2014_Bin_44_FD_119774 | JGI IMG/M metagenome (GOLD analysis project Ga0181535, IMG submission 119774) | Peatland microbial communities from MTU Mesocosm Facility, Houghton, MI, USA - PEATcosm2014_Bin17_30_metaG | ecosystem: Environmental > Terrestrial > Soil > Wetlands > Peat | place... | reverse complement strand
CGGAGAGGTGGGCCCCGGAGAGGTGGGCCCCGAAGAGGTCGGCACCGGAGAGGTGCGCCCCGGGGAGGACGGGCCCGAAGAGGTCGGCCCCGAAGAGGACGGCCTCGAAGAGGCTGGCCCCGGAGAGGTCGGCCCGGGAGAGGTTGGCCCCGGAGAGGTCGGCCCCGAAGAGGTTGGCCCCGGAGAGGTTGGCCCCGAGGAGGTCGGCCCCGAAGAGGTCGGCCCCGGAGAGGTCGGCCTCGGAGAGGTCGGCCTCGTAGAGGATGGCCCGGGAGAGGTTGGCCCCGGAGAGGTCGGCCCGGTGGAGGTAGGCCTCGGAGAGGTCACGGTTCTTGGCGTACTGCGCGAGTGCTTCTGGCCTATTCATTGTCGTCTCCCTCAGCGTGTCGGATCGCATGTGTACATGATCGCACGTTTCGAGGGTTTTGCGTGTAACAATGTGTAACGAAAAGCGCCCGGGTGGTGTGGCCACCCGGGCGCGTGGTGGTCGGTTACTTGTGCTCAGGAGCTCAGAAAGGAATATCCACGCCTTCCGCGTCCACCATGGGCGCCACGGAGACGCCGCCAGAGCCGGCGGGCTCGTGAATGACACGGATCAGCCGGTAGGGGTGGTCGGGGAACTTCTTGGACGCGACGGTGCCAAGATCGCGGAAGCCGATCCGGTCACCGCGACGGACGTTCGTGACCACGCGGCCGTCCGAAAGCTCGCGCATGCCGACCTCGCGTTGGGCGACGGTGCCCAGCACGAACACGCGCCAGACGGTGGAGCCGTCATTGACGTCGATGATAGGCACGGGGCCGTAGTTCATCAGCGTGACGCTGACGCTCTCGACCTTGCCGGCGATGGCTGCCGCGTCCCCCTGGTCGGGGCGCCACGTGTGGGTGTCGGTCTGAAGCGCTGCGAGCATTTCGGCGGCGGCGTCTCCGACCGTTGTGACAGGCTTGTAACCGTCAATCTTCACTGGCCGTGCCATGGCGGTTACTTGACCTCCACGTGGTTGCCGTCCGCGAATGAGACGACGGCCTCATCCGGGGCGGTGCGAGGGATGCTCCGCAAGAGCGCGCGGAGGGTGCCCAGCTTGATCTCCCCGATCGTGTCGTGAAAGACTGTATCGAAAACTAGGCCGAGAGCGCGGGCGGTGAGCTTCGGCTTGGCCTCCCGCTTGGCGGGGGTGGTGGGCGCTGCGGTGTCAACCATGTCGTGTTCTCCTGGCGGTTGTGCGGCCGGGTGGCCGTGTTTCCAAACTATTGTACCACCATTGGCGCTTGGCCGTCGCGCTCCGTGGTGATGACAACCAGGCCGGCGAAGTCGGCAGAATCAGCGACCATGACCAGCTTGCCGACAGGGCGTGTATACCAGTGGTGATGCCAGCCATTGCGGGTGGCAGGGAGCACGGAGGCGAACCGCTCGCGCGTGGTCGGCAACGGTTCGGCGTCAGGCTTCAGAAAGAGAAGTAGCCCGATGTTGCCGCGTCCCGACACCGTCGTCACCATTCCCGGCACGGAGTAGACCTTGCCGGCCAATCGGCGGCGGGACGCCTCTTCATGGGTCATCCAGCTGGGAAGGGGGGTCATGCTCGCTCCTGAGAATCTCTGTTATCAGCACGCACGGGTGGTCCTCACGAGTTCACGGTTGACGTTCATCCACCACATGCAGCACGCGTTACCCGCTGCGGCGTGGTATTCGGCCTCTTCACGAGGGAGTGCGATCTCCCCGGCGGCGGCGCGAAACAGGATCATGGCGTGCGCGCCGTTGAGCCGGCCCAACTCGTCGAGAAAATCAAGGAGCGTGATGACGGTCATGCCACTAACTCTACGCCTTCCCCGCCACCACGGCGGTAACAGGCCTGTTACGATCCTGGCGCTTGGCCCACAGGGTTGCGGAGTTGACCGCCAGGCGGCGGCGGGCGACCTCGGCCGGCCAGTCGGTGGAGAGGATGCGGGTCGGGTCAGGGGTGCGTGGGCGGCGTTGTTTGTGGACGGGCAGGAACGTGGCCGCCGTGGCTCCCCGCAGCACGCCGCGCGTCTTTTGGGGGCGTTGGAACCATACATCGCCGTCCCGTAGATAGTGGTCCACGGCCCGCTGACGGTCCGGGGTCGAGCCAATCCCCTTGGCGCGGTACTTGGACGGCTTGTGAGCCAGCCAGTCGGCAAAGGATGAGTAGAGCGCATATTCCTTCGGCGCCGCCCCATAGAAAACCGCCGCCGGATTCTCGATCTTCCACTGCCCCAAACCCTTCCCGATGTCGGGCAACCGCGCAAGCTCTGACCGCGCGATGCTGAATGTCCATGAATCGGTGTCGCAGGCGAGCAGGGTAGCCCCATGTTCGACTAAAGTCATCCCGAAGCGGTGTAACAAGAGCCGCCCGCGCGCCATGATGAGCGCGTTCCACGGAATCATTATGAAGTCGGGGTAACGGTGGGGCAATTCGTCGGCGCGCTCGCACCATGCGTCACTGATCTTCTGATAGACGTCGGGGTCAGTGACGGCGCGAAAGCGTACGATAGGATCGACCCATCGCATCCCGAATTTGCCACTGAGGCCGTTCATGCTCAACTTCTCGGATTCGGAGCGTGGGTCGCCGGCCGCTTTGTAGGCCGCGCGCTTATCCCACTTGTCATGGATGTAGTGGGAGAAGGGGTCGAGCGTGAAAGCGTTGGGGGTGCCCTCCAATACCGCCATCTCGATGCCGGCGCCGAGTGAGCGGGCGTAGGCCAACTCTTCCGTCGTCCAACAGCCCTGTATCGTCTGCCCGACCGGATAGTGAATTCTGCCCGTATGCTCGTCCTGCCAGAGTAGCGGTCCGAGTGGCAGGAGGGGGAGCGAGACAGTCGCCCATGCCCAGCCGGTGTAGCGGTCCAGTGCTGACAGTGCCGGCCGCTTGATGACATGGTGCATTGCCGCATTGGGGAAGCCGCCTTGTGACATCACATAGGGATACTCGGAGTTCACGTCAGCTTGTACGATGATCTCATCATCGGCGGCCACGTAGGGGCCATCGTAGATAGTGGCGGCTTTGATGTCACTGGCGGCCTCTCGGATACTTCGCCGCAGTTCGGTGGCATCAGCGCGCAAGTCTCTCAGTTCGCGCTTGACGTTGACGCGTTCATCTTCACTATCCCACCCGGAACCATCGGCTACACCGGCCACGGTTTCCAACCTGGCCTCAGCCCAGGCAATGGCGGCTTTCACTCCCTCTAGCTCAGTCGTTAGCGCGTCGTGGCGCTCACCTAGATCGTAGTCATCCTCACGTAGCGTTGGCCGCGCGAAATGTAAGACTTGTGAGCGCCCGCCGTGCCGAGATTCCAGTGCCCGCAAATTCTCGCGCTCCGTGTATTGCATGAGCGGTTCGGGCAGGTACAGGGTCCGCCATTCCTTCATGGCGTGTGCGGAGCGGGTGAGAGAGGGGCGCATTCCGGCCGCGTTGCACTCGTCAACGTACAGCCACATGGCCTTATGGAGAATGGCCACGTCACGGAGATCGTAGCAGAGCCAACATTCTGCGCGGCCGTGGAGATCGCAGAGCGGAGCATCATCGAAGTCTCCGGGGTTGTCGATCTCGGCACCCGTCACCGCGTCGAGCACGGTGGGGAGAAACTTACGCGGCGTGCGGAGCTTTGGAAGCCCGATGATCTTGCCAAGTTCCGCGAGGCTGTGAGGCCAGATGGCGAAGCTGTCGCGGAGCATGATCTTACGCGCGTGCTTCGGGCGGCCTTCATAGTCGAAGATGGCGAACAGTGCGGAGCCGTTGCGGCGTGCGGTGTGGCTCTCATAACGTAGTCTGGTAGTCTTGCCCAGCCACGACATCATCACGCCCAAGTCCCATTCGAGGTTGTGGAAGTACATCAGGGACGGGCCGCTGCGGCGTGACTGCTCGATCAGAAAGTCTGCGAAGTCGTCAGGGTCGGTAAACCGGTCGGACGGTGTCGAACCATCCTCATCCCACTGGGCCGTGGCTGTGAACGTGCCCAGCTTGGCGGTGCCCTCGGTGTCCAGCGCGCAGATATTGCCGGCCCACGGCTTTTGGGACGGCTCACGCGGGGTCAGGCGAGGGTATCTAGGTAGCAAAAGCTCGCGATACCAGAGCGTATCGGGCAACTGGTTACGCCGGTTGCATCCAGGCTATGACGAGCAGGACTATGCACGCGATGACTGCGATCGCCACCGCGATACAGTCAATGGTGTCGGCCAGATCGTCGTCAGTCATGGCGAGCCTCCATCTTTCGTAACTCTGACCCAAAACCAGTGGCGCACGTCGCGCCGCAAGAACACGAACACTTCCGGCGCCTCTCCACGCCCCGTCGGCGCTTCCCACTGCGCCCACGGCTCATAACCGGGATACTTCTCATCGAGAGCTTGGCGGGCTTCATCGCTGATCGTGACGCGAGGCTGGGGCTCGATCAGCGAGTACGCGCCGCGCTGGCGCTCCTGCAAGCGAGCCGGCGGCATGGCGCGAATATCCCACTGTAAGGACGTGCCCCGGTAGCGGACATCGTAGCCGGCCGGCAGGGTGAAATTGGAGCGGACGAAAGTGGATGGCGAGAGCAGGAGCGCGCGCACGTCAAGCCGTGTGACCGGGCGGTCGCGAGCCGCCACGGAGTAGAAGCTACCGGGCGGGTTTTGGTAGTAGAATTGGGGCGCTCGGAAGGTCCGGTAGTGGACCTGTCCCTTGCCGGCGCGGGCGCGGCGGGTCCGCGTTCGCCCCTCCTCCTTGGCGTAGGTACGCTCGGGGTGCTCGGCGGTGAGCTTGCGGGGTCGGGTCAGGTAGACGCGTGCCATTTTCGGTTTTTCTACTTGACGCCCTGGCCGCGAGTGTGGTAAACTCGTTGTTGACCGGTGGTTGATCCGCTCATCTGGAATTGACGCTTCCGTGGTGGGTGGGGTCCCACCGGCCCGCCGGGAGGAGGGATGCCCTTCCGGTTGCCCTATGGTACCACGGTGGCGCATGTGCGGCTAGGCGCCTAGCCTGTCACATCATGTGATAGCACCACTATCACATTACCTTATAGCGACCTGGCTATAAGCTCATGCCTCTGGTGGGCTATCACATAATGTGATAGCACCACTATCACATTATGTGACGGCGAGAAAGGTTGACAAGGGGGTGAGGCGGTGGTACCATCGTCGTACATGGGCGAGTTCTCGGACGGCTACCGTATCGCGGAGGAGCTTCACGCTCTGCGCGACCTGATCACCGAGCACCTTGACCACCCTGGCGCCCACCCGTCCGCCTTCGCGGCTCACGGAGCTTCCCCCGGGGTGGTGGACGACGCGGAGCGCACCGCCGCCGAGATCATCAGCAACGCGGAGACGGTGGCGGAAGGGCTCGTGGATAGTGCGGAGAGTGTGGCCGACATGGCGCAGGCCGCCGCCGATGCCGCCATCGAATCGACCGCCGAAGTGGCCGCCACCGGCGTTGAGGATGTGGGCACCGTCGCGGGCGGTACAGCTGACGTGGTGACGCCGGCGGTGGAGGCGGGCGGTGAGGAGGAGAGCACTCCCGAAGGTGCCGGGGAGCGCGCCCCTCACCGTCCACCCCATCCCCTGATGCGGCGGATTGGCGGGTGATCATCGCTGACGCCCACGCTCACGAGAAGGCGCGGGCGGCGTCGTTGCAGTACCAGGCGGCCTCTCGGCACCATGCCGGCACCGACGACGCCGCCCGCCACTACAACGCGATGGTGGACACTCTGCAGTCGCTATTGCGTACCGGCAAGAGAGGGAAGTAAATGGCATGGTCGGATGCGGCGCGGCATGAGGTCTATGTGCGTAGGTACGGCGAGCAAGAGGGCGAAGCCCGTTACCAGGCGTGGCAGGACAAGCATGCCGCCAATGAGGAGTCTCAGCCCCAGGGCGGCGACATCGTCGGGGAGAAGGAGCCGGCGTCGCAGCGCGCCACGCGCACCCGCTCCACGCGCAAGCCGACTGTTGCTGACAAGAAGGACCTGCAGGCCACGATCTCGGTGGTTATCGCCAGTGCTGACAAGTACGTGTCCCACAACATCCCGGCGGAATTGTGGAAACCCCTTACCGGCACGGAAGAAATCCTCGACAAGTACGTTGGCGACGCCTTTGGCGGTAACGAGGTCGAGCGCCTTTCCGGCGCCCTGGCCGACGTGCTGGCGGGCAACAAGTGGCTAGTCGCCGCCATGAAGCGGGCCCAAAAGACAGGCGGTTGGGTCAAGCTGATGGCCGTCCTGGTGTCGGTGCTGGGCCCGCGCCTGGTGGCGCTCGGCATCATCCCCAATCCGTTCGACATGGGAGGGTCGAGTGATGGCGCTCCCGATATGGCGGGCGGGGGAGCATATGGCGGTGATCGGCCAGACGGGGGAGGGGAAGTCCGTTCTGATATCTTCTCTCCTATCGCTGACGCGTCAGCACTACGTGGTGCTGAAGAGCAAGGCGGATTCGGTGAAGTACCCGGGAGCCAAAACGGTAGCCTCAGCCGCCGCGATGCGCGATTCGCAGGCTTCGCGCCTGGTGTTGCGCCCACAACCGAACCGGGAGACACAGCGGCGTGAATTCTCCAAGGCGCTTCAGCTGGTTTGGACGGATGGCGGGTGGACGGTCGCCGTGGACGATCTCTACTACGTCGAAGAGCGGCTTGGGCTCGGGGAACCACTCGACATCCTGCTTACAAACGGTCGTGAGCCGGGGAAGATTTCGGTTTGTACTGCGTTACAGCGGCCAACCAAAGTCTCGCGCTTTGCGATTGGTGAAGCTCGCCACGTCATTTCCTTTGGCCTTGAAGGTCGAGACACCACCATCCTGCGAGACGCTACTAACGCGCGCTTTGCGGAGGTGGTCACTGGACTCGACGTTCACTGTTTCGCTTGGCTACACAAGCCCCGTACCATTTGGGTCGGGAAAATCAACCTTCAGACCGGAAAATACATAGGGAGAATGGCCGCGTGAAGTCCGGTTACCACTGGCATCTGACCGCCGATCACATCATCCCCACAGCGATCGGCGTGGCCATCGTCTTTCAAGTCACCCGGCTCGGGTGCGTGTGGGTGGGGGGCAAGGGAATTCCTGTCGTCAGCAAGGGGGCTCAGGTTTTGGGCTCGCTGTTCACCTTCGGAGGTGCATAAAGTCTCATGGCAACTGTGGCAGGGGGAGCGCCAACAGTCCAGCTTCAGACACCGGCCACGCAGCCAAGCGGCCAGGCGCGCATCCCGTTCCGCGCAGCGACCATGGAGCGGGTCAACATCCTCGCGGCCGAGACGGGCATCGTCCTGACCGGTAACGCGTTGCAGCCCATCGAGCGTACCGTGGAAGGTGCCGGCTACGTGTACGGCATCCTGCTCGACGTGGCGGCGACCGGTGCCACCTCGACCGCCGCGAGCGTCGCGGGGTACTCGGAGGATGCGCCGTTCAACATCCTGGACACCGTCAAGTTCTCCGACGCGAACGGCGAGCTTCACGCCCTGTCCGGGTGGGAAACCTACCTGGTCAACGTCATCAGCCACGAGGACGCGGACCTGCCGATCCTGGCCAACGCTCCCGGAGCGGCCCTGCCTGTGGCCGGAGCCGGCGGCGTGGGCACTCCCTCGTCGGCCGATCCGAACATCCTCGTCAACGTGGGCGCGGTCGGCACCGCTTCCACCGGCACCACGGCGGGCGGTAACTTCCGCTTCCCGGTTCGGGTCAAGGTTGCCGCCAACCGGCGGGACCTGCTCGGCATCCTGGGCAACCAGGACCGCTCGCAGAAGTTCGCGCTACGGACCGATGTGTCGGCCCAAAGCGTCGTGTTCGGCACGGCGCCGAGTTCGCTACCGTCGCTCACCATCAACAAGTATTACGAATACTACAGCGTGCCGCTCCCGACCGCCCCTGACGGGACGCCGGAAGAGGTATTCCCGGTCAGCTTCGGGACGCTGCTCTTCCACACTCACCAGACCTCGCCGTCCGCGCCGGCCAACGGGGGACAGATTCCCCACTACCTGCAGCGGCTGGGTAACACGATCCACTGGATCGCGATGATCTTCCGGTCCGCCACCAGCTCGTCCACCGCGCCCACCCGGGGTGGGGCTGACGGGGCGCCGCCCACCACCCTCCAGGTGAAGCTCGGTGAGGACACCGTCTTCTCCGAGACGTGGATGTACCGCCGCTTTCTCATGTTTGAGCGGCTCGGGTTCGACGCTCCGCGCGGCGTCCTGCTCTACGACTGGATTCACGACTTCGGGCCGTTCGCCGGCTTTGAGCTTGGCGACGACCTGATTCACACTGACGCGCTCGTCAACGCACAGCACGTCATCAGCTACCCGACCACCGCCAACACCTGGCAGCCCGGGTCCTCGCTGAAGTACGTCATGCGTGACGACATCTTCAACCAGCCGGCTGTGGCTCAGAGCCGGTAGGTAGTCGGACATGTGGAACCGGCCGCTGTCCAACGGAGCGCTCGCCGGAGCACTCGGCCGCCCCGACCTTTCCTACACCGCCGCACGGGGGGTGGTGGGTTCGCCACCCCTCGTGGTGGTGGGAGGGACGGCCGACGCCTCGACGGGGCTGACAGGATCGGGCCAATACGCGGTCGCAGGGCTGATGATACTGGTCCTCAGTTACGCCGGATTCACTTGGTGGGTCCGGGGCCATCTCGCCTAAAGGGAGATAACAAAGTCATGGAGTGGAAGTATCTGGTTGGCGGCGTGGTGGTCGGTGCCGCCATCGCCTACTGGCTCACCCGCAGGAGCAGCAGCACGTCGTGAAGATCGAAACTTTCGTCATGTTCGCCGTTGGCGTCGGGCTCGGATATTGGGGCGTCGCCCACTTCCGCAAGACCGGCAAGGCTGTCTAGGGGATAGAAGAGAATGAAGCTCGCAGACCTCGACAACGTCGAGAACGTGGAACTGAAGAGCCCACACGAGGGATTCCGCACCTTCCTGGTGATCGGGCCCGACAACCGCCCGACCGTCGAGCGGATCAGCACCGCCGAGCCGGCGGCACAGCCGGACGGCCCGCCGCCCGCCCCGGTATTCAACGCGGACACGGGCAAGTGGGAGCTTCCGGCCTAACATGCTGATCCGTGACCTGACCTCCGTCGCCATCGGGATCGTCATCCTGGCCGGCCTGGCGGTCGCGCTGAAGCCGGGAAGTTCGACCGGGAGCGTGCTCTCGTCAGGCTTCACCGGATTCGGCAAGCTCATCACCGCCGCCTCTGCCGGCTGACCGGCTGACAGTGGACGATCTCAACAACATCTCGACCGCCCGTCGGTGGTGGACGCGGCTCGATGTCCACGTGGATTCATCGTGGTATCGGGACCCGCGTTCACCATGGCGGCGGTTGGGCGACTACGTCATTGAGCGTGGGCACCGGCTCACGCCCAACGACATACTCGTCCTGTGCGTCATCGCCTCCACGGGCGCGACGCTCATTCGTGAAGCTACGATCACTTGGAAGGTGGCCCGAAATGGCATCGTCTCGCTACCGCAGTAGGTACAACCAGAACCAGGGCGTGCCCAACGCGCTCCCGGTCGTGGACCCGTGGTGGCTGCGCTTGCTGAAGGTCGCATCCCCCACCATGGCTCAGGCGGTCGCCGCGCGCTACGCGCAGGATTCCGCCAGCGGCCAGATTCCCCGCACGGGTGACGACACCTACGCGACCAAGATTCAGGCGCAGTGGCGCTCTGGTGGTGCCCGGGGCGGCCACGCCAACCCGCTCCATCCTCTGGGAGCACAGCCCAATGTGGGCGAGCAGTGGCCCGGAGAGCCGGGTGGACGGTGGGTGCCGACCTCGCGCATCTTCCGGCGTGACCCGCGCCCAGCCAGCATCACCCCCCGGCCGGCGTTCGGCATCGACCCGCGCTACAACGCCCCCATCCGGCTGTCCAGCGACACCAGCAACACGCGGGACGACGGCTTGCCGGCGACCATGGCCATCTGGCCCAACATGACGCGACCCATCCGGATCGTGAGGCAACACCGGCTGGGGCTCACCATGATGGCGGGCCCGTCGCAGCGCGGCCAGCATCAGACCTGGTCTGACCAGGGTGGGATCGTGCTCGCGCCCCCGCCGGCCGGGTTGTCGCGGCAGTCCAACAAGAACAACGCCCGCGCCATCCAAGGCATCCTGGCCCGCAACATCGGCACCGGCCGCAACCGGGTCCCAGCCGTGTTCACGCCGAAGCAGGCGCAGTAGCCCATGGCTGACGACACTCCTTCTCAGTCCCCCTCTTCGGGTCGTGGCGGTGGTGACAACTGGCTAACCCGCCGTCACGGCCCACTCCCCACATGGGCGTGGATCGCCATCCCCGTTGGCGCTGCAGGTGTGTACCTCATTTACAAGAAGATGAAGGGATCGTCAACGACGTCAACGACCGCAACCGCCACGCCTACATCGTCAGGCGGATGGTCGGGCGGTTACAGTGGCGGCACAGCTCAGACCGGATCGTCAACGACATCGCCATCAGTCGGGCCGCTCACCGGTAGCGGATACGGCCCCGCCACACCAAGTCAGGTAGTATCGTCAGGCGGTCAAAACTATGCGTGGATCGCCAGCCCTGCCAGTCTCGGATCGCTGCTTCAGGCTGGCAATGTCTACGTGCAGTCGGAGCCTGGCGCCTTCACTCCGGTCACATCCGCATCCATCACCGAATTAGCCGGTGGTACCCCGCTCTGGTACTCGACCCCGTACACATCACTCGGGAGTAGTGGTGGTGGGGGTGGATATGGTAATTCCTCTCAGGATCGCCTAGCACCGCTCAATGCCCAACTGGCGAGCAGGCCATATCGCGGTGGAAGTGGCGGCGGCAGCGGAGCCGGAGCGGCGGCCGCCTCGGCCGTCCCGGCCGTCGTCAACCCTCCCGCGCGATCCGCACCCGTACAACCGAATGTGACATGGTCAGGGCTCAACACGAACGTGGAGAAGGGTGAGAGCACGATATGAGCGCGACAAACACGGCGACCGGCTATCCGGCTGGCCAGTGCACCGCCTATGTGGCCTCCAAGCTCTCGTGGGTACCTAGCGATTGGGGCAACGCCAGTGGGTGGCTGTCGGACGCGCAGAATGACGGGCTGACAGTCATCAACGGTAGCAGCCTGGCGTCCGTCCAACCCGGCGACGTGGCAGTCATCGGCTCCAACACTTCCACCGCCAATGGAAAGGCATCCTCGGACGGCCATGTCGGTATCGTCACGGCCGTCGATGCTGCCACTGGCACCGTCACACTATCGTCGGAAAACTGGCCGGAGGGAGACAACTCTGCAAACCTGCTCACCTTCAATCAAGGTGACATCGAAGGGTATATCATCCCTCCGGCCGGAGCGACGACGCCGGCATCCCTGCTCAGTAACAACTCATCGTCCTCCACCCCCTGGTATGACCAGCTTCCGGTAGTGGGCGGCGCGCTCACGGCGGGGCAGACCATCGCCACCATCGGTAGTGACCTGCTCGACCCCTCCACTTATATCACCATTGCGTGGTTCGGAATCAGTATCGTCCTTGTCTTTATGGGCGTGCGCCTGATTCTCAACAAAGGAAGCGGCGCCGGTACCGTCATCAACATCGGCAAGTCATTGGGCAAGCTCGCGCCGGAAGCGGCGGTGGCAGCATGAGCGACCGCAAAGCCCTCATCATCCCGTCGTTACTCGTCATCGGCGGCGTGGGCGCTATCAAGTCCACGCTCGTGCCGGCCATCAAATGGGTGGTGCAAAATACCGCCTCCAAGAGTGGCGGCACCGCCAAGACCTACCTGGCCGCGAATACCCCCCAACTCTCGTGGGAGAGCTTCGGGGTATGGGGTGGTGGCGTCGCGCTCTTGTCAGTGATCTCACTGTCATTGGCTGACACTGAAAACGTGGGCGACGTGGTCGCCGCCGTGCTCGCGCTCGCGGCTACCTCCGTGGTGGTCATCAACTGGTCCGCCATCAGCACGGCCTTCCCCGCTCTCGGCCTCAGCACTACCAAAACGCAAGCCGGCAGCACGGCAAAGACACAGGCAGCATCCGGCGTCAGCGGTAGCAGCTACCCAGGCGTCAGCGGTAGCAGCTACCCAGGTGAGATGTGAACGGGTCGCGCGCCTTCGGCGTCATCTTCATAGCAACCGGTATTACCGTGGCTTTCTGGACGGGGCAGGCGCGAGGATGGTGGGCGAGTAGCGGTGCGCCATGGGGAGCGAACAGTACCAGCGGCAACGGCCTCACTAACAACGGCAGCCCACTCACCCCCATCACCGTCCCCACTCAGCCAAAGGGCGACATCGGTAACCCGGCCGGCGCCCCCGGCGGCGTCCCATTGTATAAGCCATAAGGGGAAAGAATGAACGGTGACCCACGTTTCAGAATGTTCCGTGATCGCGACCAGCACAACAACGCCACCCCTCACACGGACCAGCCCATTCAGGGCGCGGGCGAGACGGCAGGGGTGACCGAAGCGCCCCCGGGGCCGATGCCATTCGGAGCGCGCGGACGCGACCCCTCCGGCTTCCCCGAGGCCATCCCGGTCGGCGTCCCACCGGCCGTGGCCGGCGCCCACCGGATCGAAGTGCCCAAAAATCTGCGGTGGCCCGCGCGCCCCCCACTCATCCAGCACTTTCCCAGCATCCTCGCGGCGGCGGCCGGCGAGCTTATCAACGAGGGAATCGGCTTCCCCGCCCACTCCGTGCGTGTGGATAACTGGTCGAGCGTCTTTGTACTGCTCGACGCGGCTGACTTCTACGTGCTCCCCTGGTCAGTCGGGTGGATGATCCCCATGCCCCGCGCTTCCAGTCAGCTGAAGCTCGTGGGACGTGCCCCCAGCGGCTTCACTCAGCCTGCCCTGACGGCGGGCGGGTTCGTGGTGGTGGACTGTTACGAAGATGACCGCCCCTTCTCGCCGGGAACCCCCATCCCCACCGGCGTCCACCCATGAGCCGGCGCGTCATCGGCCGCATCATCGAGGGCGTATACGTGGACCTGGAAGCCTCGGAGATCGACGGCACCCCGGGCATCCACACTCGGACAGGACCGGAGCGATCCGACTACTTCGCCGGAGTGACGCCGTCCAAGCTAAAGGAGTTGAGCGGACCGGCCCTTTACATGGCCGACCGCCGGATTTATGATACCATCGTCAGCAACAGGGGGACAGCCAGTGAGCTTGCCAATGCCAGAGACGCCCACGACGCCATCATCCGAGAAGCCCGTGGTAGACGCGCCAGCCTCCACGACTGAAGAGCTTGGCCGCGCCCACATCACCGTGGAGCGCCCACACCTGACCCGTGTCATGTCCACATCAGATGGCTATGATGTGGACATGGCTGTATGGGGCGGCAACCAGTGGCCCAACAACGAGCGCGTCACGGCATCCCTCAGCGGGCTCGTCGCAGCTGTCAGATCAATCGGAATCGCACGCGTCGAAATCCGCATCGAGAAGCGGCGATGACAACCGAAGCCGTCCCGCTCGGTACGGCGATCCCCAGCGAGCGCGAGCAAAAGCTAGCCATCATCGTGCCCGTCTACATCTATGTCAGTAGCAAGTTCTTCACTAACTTCTCGTCACTTCTCCTGACACTGTCGGAAGTACCGATCCTGAAGATCATGCAGAGCGTATATCCCGCTCAGGCGATGCGGCACGCCATCGCTGATCTTCTGAAAGATAAGACATGGGAGCGCATCCTGGTTGTTGAGACAGATATGGTGATGCCTCCGGGGGCGTTCCTGGCGCACGCGCACCACACTGACGACATCGTCGGCAGCACGTACTTTCAGCACGCGCCGCCCTTCCAGATGAACGTGATGTTCCGCCATCCCACCATCGGCAAACTGGCCCACCCGACCCAGCTGGCGGGACGCCACATGATCGAGCATCCAGCCCTCTATTCGTGCGCGGTTGTCGGGCTCGGCTGCACGTCCATCGCGCGCCGTGTCTGCGAAGAGTGGCCAGCAGACGTACCCATGTTCCGCACTGACTACTTGCCAGAGGCGGCCGGCGACGAGTTCACCCACGGCGAAATAAGCCATGATGTATGGTTCGGAGATCACGCCGACGCGCTCGGCTTTCACACCTACCTTGACACGTCCATTATCTGCTCGCATCTGACCGAAGGATGGGTGGACGCCGGCCATTATCTAGCCGACGCGGCCCGTGCTGAAAAGCTGGCAGAGAATGGAAAGCCGAGCGGCATCGTAGTCCCCAACCGCGCCGAAAGGAGGCACCTGCATGTGGCCCAAAATTGACCGTCTGCTAGCCCTCTTAGAGCGCCTCGTCGCCGCTGTGGAAGAGATCGCCCACAAGCTCCCCGAGCCACCGCGATGAATAATGACGATTACGTAGAAGGACACGACGCGGTCGGTAAGGCGTGGCATATTCCTATCGTCATGCTCAGCGATCCTGCGGTGCGGGGGCGTTTGCATCTGCCTCTCATCGATGACGATGACCGCGCCAAGCTGTCAGGCCGCCAGGCGAAACAGTCGCACCTAGAGGCGCGTGACTGGATGCTGGCGCTACTCATGCTGGCCAGCATCATCATCAGCCTGGTGGCAGTGCTGAAGAGCAACAGATGAATAGCATCCAGACATACCTGGAAGGTTCTTCTAGCGATCCTGGAATCGGATTCTCCGCGCAGTCAGTCACTATTGACAACTACTCAGCATCCTGGCTGTGGGTCGTTAGTGCTGGCCGTTACGTGCCGCCTTGGACGTGGGGCGCTGTGTTCAGCGTCAATG
>Ga0181535_10004873_pt1 | contig 14645 bp, 11 predicted proteins | sample PEATcosm2014_Bin_44_FD_119774 | JGI IMG/M metagenome (GOLD analysis project Ga0181535, IMG submission 119774) | Peatland microbial communities from MTU Mesocosm Facility, Houghton, MI, USA - PEATcosm2014_Bin17_30_metaG | ecosystem: Environmental > Terrestrial > Soil > Wetlands > Peat | place... | reverse complement strand
GAACGACCCGACCGTATTGTACGGACCGCTGGTGCCGAACGGCCCGCGCATCTCGGCCAACGGGACGGGTGCGCTCCGGGCCTTCGGCGAGCACAAGGGATCCGGCGTCTCCTTCATGTGCGAGATCCTGGCCGGCGTGCTGTGCGGCGGCGGCACCGCGGGCCCCAACCGCGCGCAGTTCAGCAACAACATGCTGTCGATCTACCTCGACCCCGCCCATTTCGGCGCCGCGGATCTGGTCCAGGCGGCGATGGAATACGCGGACTACGTGAAATCCTCGCCGCCGGCGGCGGGGGTCGCGGAAGTGCTGGTGCCCGGCGAACCGGAAGCCCGCAACCGCGCCGACCGGCTGGCCAACGGCGTGCCGCTGCAGGTTGATGTCTGGGTCAACCTGTGCAACGTCGCCGCCGGATTCGGCATCGCCATTCCGGCCTGAAGCACGGCCGGGCGTTTTCTTCACCCGCCATTCATCCGTCCCGCCCACCCTGAACCGGGTATGGAGGCGGGCGGCATGGTCGAGGATTCGCGCCTGGCGCAGGGTTGCGCGGCGTTCGCGGCGGGGCGGCTGACGGAGGCCGAGGCGGCGTTCCGGGACATGCTGGCCGCCGCGCCGCGCGATGCGGAGGCGATGAGCAACCTGGCCGCGGTGCTGAACGCCACCCAACGCCACAGCGAAGCCGAGGCGGCTTGCCGGAACGCGATTTCCATACAGCCCAGCTTCTGGGCGGCCTGGGGTAATCTCGGCACCGCGCTGCACCGCCAGCAGCGCTATGATGAGGCGGTGGCCGCCTATGCCGAGGCCCTGCGGCGGAATCCCAACGACGTCAATGCCTGCACCAACCTGGGCGTGGCCCTGGCCGAGCAGGGCCGGATGCAGCTTGCGCTGGACGTGCACGATGTGGCGCTGGCGCTGGCACCCGGAAACGCCGCGGTGCGCTGCAACCGCGCCCTGGCCCTGCTGGCCGCCGGCGATCTGGCGCGCGGTTTCGCCGAGAACGAATGGCGCTGGCAGGTGCCGGACATGCTGCCGCACGGGGTGGCGGGGCCGTGCTGGCGGGGCGAGGACCCGACGGGTAGCACCATCCTGGTGCACGACGAAGGCGGCTACGGCGACACCTTGCAGTTCGTACGCTACGTGCCGTTGCTGGCGGCGCTGGGGGCGCGGGTGGTGCTGCGCGTGCAGCCGCCTCTGGTACGCCTCCTGGCACGCCTGCCCGGGTTGGCCGCGGTGCTGGCGCGCGGGACGGCGCCGCCCGATTACGATCTGCATTGCCCGATGCTGTCCTTGCCGCACTGCTTCGCCATGCTTGCCCCGCCGCGCGGCTTCGCCACGACACTGGAAAACGTGCCGGCGTCGGTTCCCTACCTGCGCGTCGATGCGGCGAAGGCGTCCGGATGGCGGGCGCGGCTCGCCGGCGAGGGGTTGCGCGTGGGCGTGGTCTGGGCGGGCGCGTCGCGGCCGGGGATGGCGGTGGCGCACGCCATGAACGCGCGGCGCTCGCTGCCGGCTGACGCGCTCGCGGCCCTGGCGGGTATCGCGGGCGTCCGGCTCGTGTCGCTGCAGAAGGGCGATGTCCTGCCCGCCGGGCTCGGCATGGTGGACCCGATGGCGGAATGCGCCGACTTCGACGACACCGCCGCGGTGGTGGCGGGGCTCGACCTGGTGATCGCGGTTGATACTGCGGTGGCGCACCTGGCCGGCGCGCTGGGGCGGCCGGTCTGGCTGCTGTCGCGCTACGACGCCTGCTGGCGCTGGCTGCACGACCGCCGCGACAGTCCATGGTACCCGGGGCTGCGCCTCTACCGGCAAACCGCGCCGGGAGAGTGGGCGCCGGTGCTGCGCGAAGTCGCCGCCGACCTCGCCGCGCTGGCCGGCGGAGCTTTCTCTCCAAGCACTTGATATTCTGGCATTGACGAGCAGCCCTGGGCTTTCTAGCGTTACCGGATGAACACCGTCACGCGCGCGCACCTCGCCGAGAGCATCTACACGCAGGTCGGTCTGTCACGCAATGAATCTGCCGACCTTCTGGAGATGGTGCTGGAGCGGATGTCCACCACGCTCGAAGCTGGTGAATCCGTCAAAGTCAGTGGGTTCGGAACCTTTTCTGTGCGCCAGAAGGGGCGGCGGATCGGCCGCAACCCGAAGACCGGGGTCGAGGTGCCAATCCTGCCGCGCCGGGTCCTGGTGTTCCGTCCGAGCCAGGTTCTGAAGGCGCATGTGAATCATGCCACGCCGCCCGAGGGCGGTGGAGACGACGAATGAACGCAACGCTGGCCGCCGACCTCGCCGATGACCGGCTGGGCGGCGGCGTGCAGGATGCGCTGCGGACCAAACCGAAGAAGGCGCCGAACGCCTTCCGCACCATCAGCGAAGTGGCGGATGAGCTTCATATTCCGCAACATGTGCTGCGTTTTTGGGAAACCAAGTTCCCCCAGGTGAAGCCGCTCAAGCGCGGCGGCGGCCGCCGCTACTACCGGCCGGACGACATCGCGCTGCTGCGCCGCATTTCGGATTTGCTGTACATCCAGGGCTATACGATCAAAGGCGTGCAGCGGCTGCTGCGCGAGGGCGGCGGCAGGCTGTCGGATGATATTCCACCCGCACCCGCGGACGAGCGGGCCGAGGCGGAGGCCGAGCGCGACATGGTGTCGCCCGACGCGGTGGAAGATAAGCAACTGCCCATGCCGGGACTGATGGCCGAGCCAGTGTCGCTGCCGCGCCCGCCGCGCCCGAAAGAGCCCGAGGCGGAACGCCTGCGCAGCGTGCTGATGCAGACTCTGGCGGAACTGGAAGCACTACGGACGCTGCTGCCGTAGTCAATCTGACGTCGGCTCGAGATCGACCCCCACCCGCACGCTGTGTTCGCCGCCGCCGAGAATGACGCCGCGAACCGGGCTGATGTCGCTGTAGTCGCGGCCCCACGCCAGCACGACGTGTTCATCGCGCACCACCAGGTCGTTGGTCGGGTCGAGATCGACCCAGCCGTGTTCCGGTCCCAGCCAAGCGCCCACCCAGGCATGTGACTGGTCGACGCCACGCCGCGCGGGCTGGCCCGCCGGCGGCTGGGTCCGAAGGTAGCCGGAGACGTAGCGCGCGGGCAATCCGAGCGCCCGCAGTCCGGCGACCATCACATGGGCAAAATCCTGACAGACGCCGGCGCGCTGGCGCAGCACCCGCGCCACCGAGGTGACGCTGGTGGTGACCCCGGTGCGGAAGGCGAAGTCCCGCCGGATGCGCGCGGTCAGGTCCAGCAGCCCTTCCAGCACCGGGCGCCCCGGCGGGAAGCTCTGCCGTGCATAAAGTCCGGCGGTGTAGTCGGCCGGCGCCAGGGGGCTGTCGAAGGTAAACTCGGCGGCCCGCCACCAGCCGGGGGCGCCGGCGCGCAGCCCCGCCACCAAGGTCTCCCAGGCCGGGGTGGCTCGGGCCGGCGGAGGGGCCGCGAAAGCGACGTCGATGTCGGCCTCCACCGTCACCTCGAAGCGCTGGTGCGGCAGGTCGAGGAACAGCCAGGTCGCGTGGTTGCCGAAATGATCCTCCGACCCCGTCATGCGCGACGGCGGCGGGTCCGCCCGCAGAGCCGCCGACAGCACGGTCTGCCCGGGAAGCGCGCGCGGCGTCAGGTGCAGCATGTGGCTCGCCAGGTCCACCGGCTCGTCGTAGGCGTATGCCGTCACGTGGCGGACCCGGTACCTCACGCGGTCCCTTTCAGCGCCGGCGCCGTTTCGGCCGACCAGCCCAGCGTCTGCACCCCCGGCAGTAGGGCGAAATAGTGGCGCGTGATGCGGTCCGAGAGGGCGGCGACGCCGGCCTCGATCGCCTGCAGGCGCACCAGCGCGCCGGCGGCCGCAACGGCCTGGTCGGGCGCGGCCAGCACGGTATCGACGACCATCTCCGCTTCACTCAACAGCCCGGCCGCGGCGCCGGCCAGGGCCTCGCGCGGCCCACCCGCGCCGTCAAGATCGTCCAGCAGGGTGTGCATCTGGGCGAGTTGGAAACCCAGGCCGCGCGGGTTGCCCTGATCGGCGAGCACCAGATCCAGCACCGGCGCCGCTTGCAGCACGTCGTAGTAGCGGCTGCGGTAGGTGATCGCGGAATCGCACAGCTCCAGCAGCAGGCGCAGCCCCGCCTCGATGCGCGGCGGCGGCTGGTCCAGCGCGATCGCCACCTCGCCCGCCACCGCCCAGGCGCGTTCCAGGCGCCGCCCCAGCTCGAGGAACATCCAGCCGCCGCCGCGCACCATGTTCTCGGCGGCGACCCCGGCGACGGCGGCGGTGAAGCGGGTGATACTCGCCATCCCCTGCGCCAGCGCGTCCAGGCTGTGCCCGGCGGAGGCGGCGTCGCCGCGCGCCGTCCGCAGGGTGGCGGTGAAGGTCGCGTACATCTCCGTGGTCAGCCGGTCGCGTACGCTGTCGGTCAGGCGCGCCACCTTGGCGAACAGGCGCGCCACCGTCCCGCCCTCGCGCACCATGCCGAGCAAGGCATCACCCAGGCCGCTGACGCTGCCGCGCTCCGGCGGCACGAAGCCGGCCTCGACCAGGCAGGCCGCCAGCACCTGCAACTCCATCGTCTCGTGCGGCAACAGGGTGGCGGCGCGCAGCAGGCGCTGCAAGGCCGCCCGGCCCAGCCGTGCCGCCCGATCGAGGCGCTCGACATAACGCCCCAGCCAGAACAGGTTGTCGGCCACCCGGCTTGGCAGGTCGCCGGCGGTGCGCCGGAGCTGCAACGCCGGCATGCTCAGCGCCGGCGGGCCGAGGACGTCGCCTTCGTCTTCGCTGAGCACCCAGACATCCTTGGAAACTCGCTCCGCCGGAGCGCGGCCGGTCAGCCACTCGGCTTCGTCGATAACGCGGGCGAGCCCGCCCGGCATCGCCCGCCAAGCCCTGCCGTCGTGCACCAGGAACAGCCGCAGCACCACCGGCCGCGGCGAGAGCCGTTCGCCATCCAGGCAGGGCGCCGCGGACGGCGGCTGCAGCCGGCCGGCCGCCCATTCCCAGGGCCGCGCCTCGATCCGCGCCATCAGTTCCGCGCACGCCGCGGCGGGCAGGTGGGCCAGCGACACCGGCGCCGCGGTGCTGTCCATCGCCGGCATCACCCTGAAACCGGCCGGATCGGCGGCCAGCGCAGCGCGCCCCGCCGCCTCGCCGAGCCACAGCGTGGCGAGCCCGGGGAGCGCCAGTTCCTCGCCGAGCAACCGCCGGCACAGCGACGGCAGGAACGCCGCCAGGGCCGGCGCCTCGGCCATGCCCGAGCCGGGATCGTTGGCGATCCGCACGCTGCCCTGGCGCAGCGCGTCGATCAGTCCGGGCACGCCGAGCAGGCTGCCCGCCTCCAGTTCCAGCGGATCGATCATCCTGCCGTCGAGCCGGCGCAGCAGCACATCGACCTGTTGCAGACCTTTGAGGGTTTTCAGGAAAACCGCACCGCCGCGAACCGTCAGGTCGCCGCCCTCGACCAGCGCGCAAGACAGTTCGCGGGCCAGGATCATGTGCTCGAACCACCGCGGCGCGGTGGTGCCCGGGGTGAGCAGCGCCACGGTCGGGGCCGGCCGGCCGGCCGGGGCGAGCCGGCGCAGCGCATCCGCCCAGACGTCGAAGAACGGCCGCAGGGCACGTAACTGCACCAGCCCGAACGCCTCGGGCAGCAGCCGCGACAGCAGCCGCCGGTTCTCCAGCGCATAGCCGGCGCCGCCGGTGGCGGCCGTGTGGTCGGCGAGCACGCACCAGGCGCCGTCCGGCCTGCGGATCAGGTCGGCGGCGTAGCTGTGCAGCAGCGGAGAATGCCGGGCGAACTGGCAGGGCCGCAGGAAGCCGGGGTTGGCGAACACCAGGGCCGGCGGCAGCAGCCCCTCGGTGGCAACCTCCTGGGGACCGTAGATGTCCTCCAGCAACAGGCCGAGCAGGCGGGCGCGCTGTGCCAGGCCCGCCTCCAGCGCGGCGAACTCGGCGGCCGGCAGCAGCAGCGGCAGCGGATCGCAGCGCCGGGCACGCGCCGCCGCCCCGGGCAACACGCTCGCGATGCCCTCCTCCTGGAAGGCGCGGTCCAACCGGCGCCCTCGCTCGGCCAGACCGCTCGCGCCGAGCGACGTGAAGGCGCTCAGCACACCGCGCCAGTGCGGCCGCAGCCGGCCGGCACCGTCCACCATTTCGTCCAGGCCCGCGGCGCTCACGCCGCCGGACTGGGAAACTGGTGCGGCAGCCTGTCGCGACGAATCGGGCCCTTGGGTCACGCTGTCATCGTCTCAGAGGAACCGGCGCAGGTCCAGGGTGCGGGGATGCTCGAGGCCGATCGCTCCGCGCGGCGCGGGCATCGGGCCGGGGGTATGGCCGAACGCCTGGAAACGGGCGCGCCGGCGAGCCTCCGCCTCGTTGGCGTTGACCGGGAAGGTCTCGTAGTTGCGTCCGCCCGGATGGGCCACGTGATGGGTCAGCCCACCCAGGCTGCGCCCGTTCCAGCGGTCGTAGAGGTCGAACACCAGCGGCGTCTGCGCCGGGATGGCCGGGTGCAGCGCGCTGGGGGGTTGCCAGGCCTTGAACCGCACCCCGGCCACGTATTCGCCCGCCACCCCGGTCGGACTGAGCGGCACCGCGACCCCGTTGCAGGCGAGAACAAAGCGCTCCGGGGTGAAACCCGTCACCCGCGCCTGCAACCGCTCGGCCGAGGAGTCGACGTAGCGCACGGTGCCGCCGGGCGCGACATCCTCCCCCAGCACGTGCCAGGGCTCCAGCGCGTGGCGCAGTTCCAGTTGCATGTCGTGCACCGCGACCTCGCCGAGCCGCGGGAAGCGGAATTCCGCATGCGGGTCGAACCAGGCGCGATCGAGCGCAAGGCCGAACGCCGCCAGCTCCTCCAGCACATCGCCGAAATCGCGCAGGCAGAAATGCGGCAGCAGGAATTCGTCGTGCAGCCGCGTGCCCCAGCGCAGCAGGCGGCGCTCGTAGGGGTGCTGCCAGAAGGTCGCGACCGCCGCGCGCATCAGCAGCATCTGGGCCGCCGCCATGCGGGCATGCGGCGGCATCTCGAAGGCCCGGAATTCGACCAGCCCGCGCCGGCCGCCGGGGCCGGCGGGATCGTAGAGTTTGTCGATGCAGAACTCGGTGCGGTGGGTGTTGCCGGTCATGTCCGCCAGGATGTTGCGGAACAGCCGGTCGGTCAGCCAGGGCGGCGTGACGCGCGACGGCGAAACCTGGGCAAAGGCGATTTCCAACTCGTTGAGCACGTCGTCGCGCGCCTCGTCCAGCCGCGGATGCTGGCTGGTCGGGCCGATGAACAGGCCGCTGAACAAAAAGGACAGGCTGGGGTGGTTGTGCCAGAAGCCCAGCAGGCTCTTGAGCAGGTCGGGCCGGCGCAGGAACGGGCTGTCCGCCACCGTGGCGCCGCCCATGACCACGTGGTTGCCGCCGCCGGTGCCGACATGGCGCCCATCGAGCAGGAATTTCTCCGTGGCCAGCCCGACCTGGCGCGCTTCCTCGTACATCTGGGTGGTGCGTTCGACGTGCTCGGCCCAGGTGCCGGCCGGATGCACGTTCACCTCGATCACGCCCGGGTCCGGGGTGACGGAAAAATTCAGCAGCCGCGGGTCCGACGGCGGCGCGTAGCCCTCCAGCACCACCGCCTGCCCCATCTCGGCGGCCGTCGCCTCGACCGCCGCGACCAGATCGAGCCAGTCCCCAGCGTCGTAAAGCGGCGGGAAGAAGACGTGCAGCAGCCCACCGCGCGGCTCCACGGCGAGCGCGGTGCGCACCAGCAGGTCCGGCGGCTCGGGTTCTGGCGCCGGGGCGATGGGCACGCCCGTCTCCGCGCGCAGCGCCCGCAGCGCGGCCTGCGCGGGGAGCGCCGGCAGGGCGGCGAACGGATCGGGCTCGAAGGGGGTTTCGATCCGCTCCGGGTCGGCCCAGGGCAGGCTGTCCAGCGGCAGGCGGTAACCGATCGGGCTGTCGCCGGGGGTCAGGAACAGGGTGCCGTCGCGGAAGTGCCAGCGCGCGGTCTGCCAGTGCGTGCCCGCCGCCGCGCGGCGCAGCGGCAGCACGCTGCCGACCGGCGCGGCCAGGCCGTGGGCGAACACCCGGGCCATGCGCGCGCGCTCCAGCGGGTCGCGCAACCGGCTGTCCTCGGCCGTCACGTTGGCGGGCAGCCCGTGCTCCTTCCACAGATAGTAGTGAACATCCTCGTGCGCCGGCACAACCATGGCCGGAACGAGCCGCAACCGCCCGGCCAGCAGGGCGGCGAAGCGGGCGGCGTCCGCGGCGGTGGCGGTGCCGGGTTCGCCGTCGGGGTCCGCCAGCAGCGCCGGGTCCTGCCAGACCGGCTCGCCGTCCGCCCGCCAATGTGCCGACAACGCCCAGCGTGGCAGTTGCTCGCCGGGATAGAGCTTGCCCTGGCCATGGTGCAGCGCCGCCCCCGGCGCCCACAGGGCGGCGAGCCGGTGCAGCAGCAGGCCGGCGAAGCGCCGCTTGGTCGGACCGAGCGCGTCGGTATTCCATTCCGGCGCTTCCTGGTCGGTGGCGGCGACGAAAGTCGGCTCGCCGCCGAAGGTCAGGCGCACATCCCCGGCGGTGAGCGCGCGATCCACCCGCGCGCCGGCCGCCAGGATGCCTTGCCACTGGCCCTCGTCGTACGGTTTGGTCACCCGCGGCGTTTCGTGGATGCGGCTCACCGACATGGTGAACTCGAAGGCGACCTCGCAAGGCTCGGTGACGCCGGTCACCGCGGCGGCCGACAGCGGATCGGGGCTGGCGGCCAGCGGAATGTGGCCCTCGCCGGCCAGCAGCCCGGAGGTCGCGTCCAGGCCGACCCAGCCCGCGCCGGGCAGATAGACCTCGGCCCAGGCGTGCAGGTCGGTGAAATCCGCCTTCGGTCCTTCCGGCCCCTCCAGCGGCTTCACGTCGCCAACCAGCTGGATCAGGTAGCCCGAGACGAAGCGCGCGGCGTAGCCCAGATGGCGCAGCGCGGCCACCAGCAGCCAGGCGGAATCGCGGCAACTTCCCTGCCCCGCCGTCAGCGTCTCCTCGGGTGTCCACACCCCGGGCTCCAGCCGCACGATGTAGGCGACGCGCTGCTGCACCCGGCGATTGAGTGCGATCAGCATGTCCACCGTGCGCTGGCTGCCGCGCGGCACCGCCGCGAGCAGGGCGGTGAGCAAGGGCCCCGCCGCCTCGATCCGCCGGAATGGCGCCAGTTCGGCATCCAGGATGGGGTCGTAGGCGAACGGCCAGCTTTCCGCTTCCGGCTCCAGGAAGAAGTCGAACGGGTTGATGGTGGCCAGGTCGGCGATCAGGTCCACGCCGATGTCGAAATGCGTGATTTTCTCGGGAAACACGACGCGGGCGAGGAAATTGCCCTGCGGGTCCTGCTGCCAGTTCAGGAAGTGCGGCGTGGGCGCGATCGTCAGCGCGTAGGACAGGATCGGCGTGCGGGCATGCGGCGCCGGGCGCAGGCGGATGGTCTGCGGCCCCGCCGTCACGGCGTGGTCATAGCGATAGACCGTGCGATGCGTCAGCGCGACGTGGATGGACATGGATCACCTGCGGCCTGGCGGAACAATTCGCGCCAGATCCTATATGGCAGCGAACCCCCGGGGTTCACCATCGGAAATGCCCTCGCGCCGGCGTGACCACGCGGGGTTGTTGACGGCCGACGATAACGGTAGTGTGAACATCAATCGGGTCGCGCGATGGTCGGCAAAGCGGCCCGGCAAAACAAGTGGGCGCGGCGACATGTTGTTGCTGTAACACTCAGATACAAGGGAGGCCAACAATGGAGCGGCGGAACGTATTGCGGCTTGGCGGCGGCCTGGCGGCATTGGGGCTTGTCCCCGCCGGGTTTGCCCGCCCCGCCTCGGCCCAGGATAAGATGGTGCTGAAGGCATCCGACGTACACCCGGCCGGTTATCCGACCGTGGTTGCGGTCGAGAACATGGGCAAGAAGCTCTCGGCCGCCACCAATGGGCGGCTTTCGATTGCGATGTATCCATCGATGCAACTCGGCGACGAGAAGGCGTCGATCGAACAGGCGCAGGTCGGCGCTCTCGCCTTCACCCGCGTTTCCGTCGGCACCGTCGGCCCGGTGGTGGACGAGCTCAACGTCTTCAACCTGCCCTTCCTGTTCCGCAACCCGGAGCACATGGAGCACGTGATCGACGGACCGATCGGCAAGGAGATGCTCGACAAGGTCACTACCGCGCCGAACAGCCATCTTGTCGGCCTGTGCTTCATGGATGCCGGCGCGCGCAGCTTCTACGACACCAAGCGCCAGATCAAGTCGATCGACGACCTCAAGGGCCTGAAGATGCGGGTGATGGGCAACCCGATGTTCGTTGACATGGCGAACGATCTCGGCGCCAACGGTGTGCCGATGGGCTACGACCAGGTATTCAGCGGGTTGCAGACCGGTGTCATCGACGGCGCGGAGAACAACCCGCCGAGCTTCGTCTTCGACAACCACTACCAGGTGGCGAAATACTTCACCCTCGACGAGCACCTGATCGTGCCGGAGATGGTGGTGATGTCTCGACCGGTGTGGGACAAGCTGTCGAAGGCCGACCAGGATCTGATCGTCAAGTTCTCCCGCGAGGCGCAGCTTGACGAGCGCGGTTTGTGGAACGACACGGAAAAGGATGCCTACGCCCGGATGAAGACGGCCGGCATCGTGGTCACCCCGATCGCCGACAAGACGCCGTTCCAGAAGGCGGTGAAGCCGGTGTGGGACAAATACGGCGCCAAATGGCCCGACCTGATCAAACGGATTCAGGACACCAAGTAGCCGCGGCTCCGACGTCACCCCGTGGGCGGAGGCCCGGTGGCTTCCGCCCACGAATTTTGACACGCCCGGCTGGAGGATGACGATGCGGCAGGCCATTCGCGTGGCGATGGACGTGCTCTACTGGATCAGCGCCACCATTGCCTCGGTGGCGCTGGTGCTGATCTCGGCGGTCATTCCGTGGGGCGTCTACACGCGCTACGTGCTCAACGCCGCCGCGGGCTGGCCCGAACCGGCGGCGGTGTTGTTGTCCATCGTGCTCACCTTTTTCGGTGCCGCCGCCTGCTACCGCGCCGACGTGCATATGCGTGTGCTGGTTTTTCAGCGACTGATGCCGCCGCTGCCGGGACGCGCCTCGGCGGTGCTGTCCGAACTGGTGGTGGGCGCGCTCTCCCTGTTCATGACCTATTGGGGCGCCGGGCTGTGCGCCACGACCTGGCACCAGACGATCGACGCGTTTCCGTGGTTGCAGGTTGGCATCACCTATCTGCCGATTCCGATCGGCGGGGCGATCACCGTTTGCTTCGTGCTGGAACGGCTGCTGCTCGGCCCGGCCCCCGACGTGATCCCCGACCCCTACGCAGCGGCGAAGGAATAGCGGCGCCATGGGCATCCTCGTCGTCCTCGCCGCCCTGGCGGTCGGCATCGTCATCGGCATGCCGGTTTCCTACGCGCTCGGCGTGTCCGCGCTGGTCGGCGCCTGGTGGGCCGACATTCCGCTGCAGGCGGTGATGCTGCAGGTGTCGGGCGGCGTCTCCAAGTTCGCCATGCTGACGATTCCGTTCTTCGTGCTCGCCGGCGCCATCATGGCTGAGGGCGGCATGGCGCGCCGGCTGGTGGCGCTGGCCAATGTGATCGTCGGCATGACCCGCCTGCGCGGCGGACTCGCCGCGGTGAACGTGATCGCCACCACGTTCCTCTCCGGTATTTCGGGCTCGGCGGTCGCCGACATCTCGGCGATCGGCTCGGTGCTGATTCCGCAGATGGAGGAAAGCGGTTATCCGCGCGTCTTCGCCACCAACGTGACGATCATCGCCTCGGTGCAGGCGCTGCTGGTGCCGCCGTCGCACAACGCGGTTATCTATTCGCTGGCGACCGGCGGCACGATCTCGATCATCGCGCTGTTCATGGCCGGCGTGGTGCCCGGGCTGCTGCTCGGACTGGCGCTGATTCTGATGTGCCTCTGCTACGCCTATCGCAACAAATATCCACGCGGCATCGTCGTGCCGTTCCGCCAGTCGGTCCGCATCGCCTTCGACGCGCTGTGGGGCATGGTGACGATCCTCATCATCCTCGGCGGCATCCTCGGCGGCGTGTTCACCGCGGTCGAGGCCGGCGCGGTAGCCACGCTCTGGGCCTTCTGCGTGACCATGTTCATCTATCGCGACTATCGCTGGCGCGACCTGCCGTTGCTGGTGCACCGCACCCTGCGCACCGTCGCCATGGTGATGACGCTGATCGCCTTCGCCGCCTCGGTCGGCTACATCATGGCGATGATGCAGATGCCGACGAAGGTGACGACGTTCTTTCTGTCGATATCGCACGACAAATACGTCATCCTGATGATGATCAACGTGATGCTGCTGTTGCTCGGCTGCTTCATGGACATGGCGCCGTCGATTCTGATCTGCACGCCGATTCTGCTGCCGGTGATGGTGAACTTCGGCGTCGATCCGGTGCATTTCGGCATCATCATGCTGCTCAACCTCGGCATCGGCCTGTGCCATCCACCGGTCGGCGCGATCATCTTCGTCGGCTGCGCCGTCGGACGCGTGTCGATGGAGCAGGTCGTGCGCCACATCTGGCCGTTCTACCTGATGATGTTCGCCGTGCTCATGCTGGTCACCTACGTCCCCGCGATCTCGCTGTGGCTGCCACGGCTGTTGCACCTGGCCTAGAGCGGGATGACTTCTGATAGGCGAAGTCATCCCGCTCTAGCCCTTTGTTTGATCGCGTGATTCACGCCCTCGGCCGATTCCGATTCGGGCGATCACGCTCTAGGCCGGCTTCCCCCGCCCGGCGGCAACGTGCAGAATGGCGTCACGCCCTCACGGTAACGCGGAGGTTCCGATGATGCGCGCCGTCACGCTGGCTGTTGGCATTTTGCTGGCCGGCCCCGCCGCGGCCGAGACGCTGTTGCACCTGTCCGAATCCGCCCGCGTGATGGTGCAGCCCGACGAACTCGCCGCGTCGCTCCGTGTCGAGGCCGTGGCCGCCAGCGCGGCGGAGGCGCAGGCGCAGGTCAATACGGCCATGGCCGGCGCGGTCACGCTCGCCCGCGCAGCCGCGGGGGTCAGCGTGACCACCGGCTTCTACACGGTCTGGCCGCAGGCCATCGTTCGCCCCGGCGGCCGGCAGGACTGGCGGGCCAGCCAGACCCTCGAGTTGCGCGGCGGCGACGGCGCTGTGCTGCTGACCCTGGTGGGCGCGCTGCAACAGCGCGGCCTCGCGGTGTCGCAACTCGGCTGGCAGGTGGCCGCCGAAACCGAGCGCCACGCTCGTGCCGAGGCGACCAGGCAGGCCCTGGGCAACCTGCGTGCCCGTGCCGAGGAGGCGGCCGGCGTCCTCGGCCTGCACTTCGACAGCTTCCGCGAGGTGCGGCTCGATGCCGCCGCCCGCCCGCACCCCATGCCGATGCGCGCCATGGCCGCCTCCCCGTCCGCCCCGCCGCCCACCGCCGAGGCCGAGCCCGTGCCGGTGGAGGCCAGCGTCGAGGCCGACGTGGTGCTGAAATAGGGGCGGCGGATGATGGCGTACCTCTGGGTGGCGCTGGGCAGCGCGCTCGGCGGCATGGCGCGCTACGGCGTCGGCCTGGCGGCGGCGCGGCTGTGGGGCCTCGCCTTCCCCTGGGGCACCATCCTCATCAACGTCGCCGGCAGTTTCGTCATCGCGTTCTTCGGCACCCTGACGCTGCCCGGCGGCCCCTTGCCGGCGAATGCGGCGTTGCGCGTCTTCGTCATGGTGGGCATCTGCGGCGGCTTCACCACCTTTTCCTCGTTCAGCCTGCAAACGCTGGAACTGGCGCGCGACGGAGCCTGGGGCGCGGCGTTCCTCAACGTCGCGCTGTCCGTGGTGCTGTGCCTGCTGGCCGTCGCCGCCGGCTATCTGCTGGCCGCGCGCATCGGTGTGGCGCCGCAAGCCAGGTTCTGACCCCGCCCGCTGGCTCGCGTTGCCGGTTTGCCATTGTGCCGGGGCTGCGTATCCTGGCGCCAATGACGCAGGGGAGAATTCACTGAACGCAGCTCCCGAGTCCGATCCCGTGCGGGTGCGCCACCGCGACCTCGAGCAGATCGCCCTGATCGCGCTGCGCTGTGCGCGCCTGCTGATGCAGAGCGGCAGCAACGGGCGGGTGATCCACGAATGCGGCGCGTTGCTGGCTCGCAGCCAGGGGGTGGAACTGCTCGGCCTGCGGGTTGGCTACGCCTCCACCAGCATCACGCTGGGCCGCGACGGCAACTCCATCACGCGCATGGTCACCGTCGCCGGCCATGGCGTGAACCACCGGCTGGACCAGGCCGTCCGCGCCCTGGTGCGCGAGGCGACGCGTACCGGCATGGCACCGGCGGAGATCGACACCCGGCTGGACGCGCTGGTGGCCGACACGCCGCGCTACCCGGGTTGGCTGGTGGCAATCGCGGTCGGCGTGGCCTGCGCGGCCTTCGCCGGGCTGTTCGGGGCCGACACGCGCGCCATGCTGGCGACCCTGGTGGCCAGCGGCGTCGGCCAGGCCCTGCGCCAGATCATGCATCGGCGTGGCGTCAACGTCTTCGTGATCGTCGCGGCGGTGGCCCTGCTGTCGGCTTTCCTGGGCGGGCTCGGGGCCCGGCTGGACGGCAGCGGCACGGTCGATCTCGCGCTGTTCGGCGCCACCTTGCTGCTGGTCCCGGGG
>Ga0181535_10004872_pt1 | contig 14646 bp, 14 predicted proteins | sample PEATcosm2014_Bin_44_FD_119774 | JGI IMG/M metagenome (GOLD analysis project Ga0181535, IMG submission 119774) | Peatland microbial communities from MTU Mesocosm Facility, Houghton, MI, USA - PEATcosm2014_Bin17_30_metaG | ecosystem: Environmental > Terrestrial > Soil > Wetlands > Peat | place... | reverse complement strand
GCTCTCAAGATTCGTGATCTCCAGCATCTCAAGCTGATTGGCGAAGAAATACATCAGCGAGGTTCGCTCAAAGATGTAACGGACCGCGTTCTCTTCCGCTGTTTTCCTCGCTGCATCCGCCGCGGGCAGGCTCTGTCCAGGAACGCTGGCAAACTCCGGGTTGAGCGAATTAAAGAGCAGATAGCTGCCCAGGCTGTGCGTCACGCCGATAAACTCCTGGTCCAGCGCGTTGTCCCGGTTCAGTTGCGACTTCCAGTCGTACTTTCCTATTCCACCGTTCCCGCTGGAATCGGTCTCTGCCGCGGCGGCATCGAATGCCGCCGATTTGGCCATCAATTGCCGCACTCCATCGCGCAGAATGCCGCCCATCGGTCCCACCGCCATCAACACGTCTGAAAGCCCCCAGTCGACGAGCCCGGCCTTCAACTCTCTGTTCAGCAGAACAGCGCGCGGCCGTATCTTCTCGAGTTTCGCCGCTTCATCTGCCGGAATCCAGGGATAGAAACGCCCCACTCCACCCGGATCCTGAACGGATTGTTGCGAGCAAACCTCGAGCAAATGCTGGTCGGGGCCTGAAAGATGCGCCTCGGCGGCAATCACTCGCCTGCATTTGAGCGCCAGCACCAGAGGCCACCAGTTGATCTCATCCACCACCAGCACTGCGGGATGCCGCCTGAGGTGCACAACCCAGTGCACGACAAATGGCGCTGCTGCATTCCACTCCTCGGGGCTGTTCCACACCGGGCTGCCCAGGTAAGCCAGTGCCGGTGGTTCCACGGTGCTCGCGAACTCGCCTTTGTCCGCGTACTCCGTGCCCTCATTCTTCCAGTCGCCCACCGCGCACAGCTTCAGCTCGGTGCAGATCGAATCGCGCAACTTCCCCGAATCGCCTGCCCCAATCTCATCGATCCCGTGAACATAGAGAATGTGCACCGGATGCCGGTCGGCTGAGTCGAGCGCATCTGCAATGCTGCTCAGGGTCCTGAGAGAACCGCTTGTATCCTCAACCACCTTGGCGCGAACCGGCGCCGCGCCTTCGGCGGCAGCCAGAATCAGGAAAGCAATCGTCCACTTGCGCGTCTGCATCGTTCGATCACTCCGGGTGGAGTGCTACGCACGACTATAGCATTTCGTTTTGGCAGATCAGCGCAGCGCGGGATGCGGAAGAATGGAGCGCCAAACCTGCCCGACGACGAGCCGTTTCGCGCCCGCCGAGATTACCGGCCCGCGCCGCCGCTCAATCCGTCGCTATCGAATCGCGGAATGCCGAAGTGGCCGCGCAGGTGCAGCATGTCCACCGGGCTCAGATTCCCGGCCACCGTTGCCAGCGTCAGGCTCTTCGGGCTGTCGACCAGCACTACTCCTCCGCGCACGTTCGCGCCGTCCATCACCAGCCACACGTCCGTAATATCGCTGCGGTCCGCTCCGCCCAAGTTCGTCGAACTCAACACGTGCTTCCAGCCGCGCAGGTGGTAGGCCTCGCGGATCGCTTCAATCTGTTCCGGGTCGGCTTGGCCGTCAGTCGCGAATCTCAACACGTGCACACTCACTCCGTCGAGCTTGGCCACCGTCTCCCTCAGGTCGGCGTCGGAATCCGGCATCAGCCCAGCCGCCGCGGCCAGCATCGTCCGGTCCAGCGTGAAGTTTTCTTTCGCTACTGCCTGCCCGCCCAACTCTGCGAGAGACGGTGGCGTCCACTCGAGGATCGCCTGACTGAGGTAAGCGGGCGCGGCGCCCGTCCCGTTCCCCGGATCGGGCGCTGCCGAGGGCTCAGGAGCTTGCGCCAACGCGGCCGCGCAGCTCATTGCCACGCTCAAGACAGGGATTCCCAGCCAAACCATTCGTTGCTTCATGCTTATTAAACGCGCCGCATCCAGGAAAGTTGCTTCGGAGCCTGCTCAGCACAGCGTCTCTTCGCCCTCATCCGGAGTCCGATCGCCAACCCAGCCGGAGACGGTCGTGAGTCCCGAGCTAAATCCCTCGCTGTGAACCTCAAATGAAAATACTCGAAACTCTGTTCGCACCCTCCAGGATGAGATAGACTCATGCGGGAACGTCAAAAAACGGCCACACTTCTTTTACCCACGGAGGGCACATAGAAATTGGGAAAACGCATGGTCCCAAAGAAGCTTTTCTTCACCAAAGGCGTCGGCAAGCACAAGGAACGGCTTACCTCCTTTGAGTTGGCACTTCGCGATGCGGGCATCGCCTCGCAGAATCTGGTGCGCGTCTCCTCCATCTTTCCGCCGCAGTGCAAAATGATTCCGCGTAAGGAAGGCCTCAAGTATTTGGATGACGGTGAGGTCGTATTCGCGGTCATCGCGGAGAATTCCACGCGCGAGCCGCACCGTCTCGTCGCCTGCAGCATCGGCGTGGCCATTCCGGCCGATCGCAACACCTACGGCTACTTGAGCGAGCACCACAGTTTTGGCGAGACTGACGATCAAGCCGGCGAGTACGCCGAGGAACTGGCCGCCGAGATGCTCGCCACCACGCTGGACGTCGAGTTCGACCCCGACAAGAGCTGGGACGAGAAGAAGGAGATCTACCGCATCTCCAACAAGATCGTCCGCACCAGTAACATTACTCAATCGGCTGTTGGCGATAAGCGCGGTAAGTGGACCACCACCATCGCCGCTGCGGTCCTGATTCTGGACGAGTAGGCACTGCGTGCGGCAGGCCTTTGGATAAGATTCGAAGCAGACGAAGAGCGATCGAGCTGACGATTCAGAGGACACGAGGCCAATTCCGCATGCCGGGGTTGGCCTTGTTGCATCGGCCACAAACATCCATAACGGAGGCTCGTAAAACCACGAATGACCACCGCGCACAAATTCACGGTTGCCCTCGTGCAGATGCGCATGGGCGCGGATCCCGAGGCAAATTTCTCGGCCGCGCTGCGCCACATTCGCGAGGCCGCGCGTCTCGGCGCGCAAGTCGTCTGCCTTCCCGAGCTGTTTCGCACGCAGTATTTTTGCCAGCGTGAAGATCTGCGCCTCTTCGATCTTGCCGAGCCCATCCCCGGCCCCTCCACAGCCAAGCTCGCCGAGGTTGCCCGCGAATCCCACGTCGCCGTCGTTGCCTCGCTCTTCGAGCGCCGCGCTCCCGGCCTCTATCACAACACCGCCGTCACGCTCGACGCCGATGGCCAGGTTGCCGGCATCTACCGCAAGATGCACATCCCCGACGATCCACTTTATTACGAAAAGTATTACTTCGCGCCGGGCGATCTCGGCTTTCAGTCCGTCGACACATCCGCCGGCCGCGTGGGCACGCTTGTTTGCTGGGACCAGTGGTATCCCGAGGCCGCGCGGCTCACGGCGTTGCAGGGCGCGGAAGTCCTGTTCTATCCCACGGCCATCGGCTGGCACCCGGCGGAGAAAGACGAGTTCGGTGCGGCGCAATTCGACGCGTGGCGCACCATCCAGCGCGCCCACGCTATCGCCAACGGTGTCTACGTCGCCGCCGTCAACCGCGTCGGTGTCGAACACGGTGACATTTCGGGCAATCGCGCCTCCGGGCCTGGCCTCGAATTCTGGGGCGGCAGCTTTCTCGCCGACCCCTTCGGCCGCATCGTCGCCAAAGCCGGCCACGATGCCGAAGAAATCGTCCTCGGCGAAGTCGATCGCTCCGTGATTGAAGAAACACGCCGCAACTGGCCCTTTCTGCGCGACCGGCGCATCGACGCCTACGCGCCCATCACCCAGCGCTTTCTCGATCCTGCGAAGCCACGCGCCGCGCACAAAGAGCATAAGTAGCCATGCCCGCTCGACCACCCGAGAAAACCCCATGCGCCCTCGGCTACCGCATGCCCGCCGAGTGGGAGCCGCACGAGGCTACTTGGCTCGCCTGGCCGCATAATCCCGAGGACTGGCCCGGCAAATTCCAATCCATCCCCTGGCTCTACGCTGAAATCGTCCGCCTGCTCGCTGCCCGCGAGCGCGTGCATCTCATCGTCGAAAATGCATCGTCAAAGCAGCGCGTCATCTCCATGCTCAACCGCGCCGGGGCCAATCTCGATCAGGTCACCTTCCACGCCTGGCCCACCGACCGCGGCTGGACGCGCGACTCCGGCCCGATCTTCGTTCGCAACGCCGAAGGCCGCGTCGCGCTCACCAATTGGCGCTTCAATGGCTGGGCCAAATACTCTGACTGGCATCTCGACGACAAACTTCCCGGCCGCGTCACAAAACTGCTTGACGTTCCGGCCTGGCAGCCCCTCATCCAAAACCAGAACGGCGCGAAGCACCACGTCGTCCTCGAAGGCGGCTCCATCGACGTCAACGGCGCGGGATCACTCCTCACCACCGAAGAGTGCCACCTGAGCGAAGTGCAACAGCGCAACCCGGGCGTCAGCCGCGAGCAACTTGAACGCGTCTTCCGCGACTATCTCGGCATCGACCAAACCATCTGGCTCAATCGCGGCATCGTGGGCGACGATACTCACGGCCACATCGACGACATCGCCCGTTTCGTCGCGCCCTCCACCATCGTCGCCGCCGTCGAGACCAACGCGGACGACCCCAACCACGCCCCGCTCAGGGAGAATCTGAAGCGCCTGACCGCCGCGCGGACTCCGCATGGCAAGCAATTCACTGTTGTCGAGCTGCCCATTCCGCGCCCCGTCATCTTTCGCGGACAGCGCCTGCCGGCCAGCTACGCCAACTTCTACATCGCCAACGGTCTCGTTCTCGTGCCCACCTTCCACGATCCCAACGACCGCATTGCGCTCAACACGCTGGCAGAACTCTTCTCCGGTCGCGAAGTCATCGGCGTCCACAGCGTCGACCTCATCTGGGGCCTCGGCGCGCTCCATTGCATGACCCAGCAGCAACCTGCGGCCGTACCATCGAAGCCATGATCGCCCAAAACATGATTGCCGATCCCCAAGCCATGCAGGCCGCGCTCGAAGAAGCCCGTCTGGCAGCCGAGGCCGGCGAAGTTCCCATCGGTGCTGTCGTCGTCCGCGATGGCGCGATCATTTCTCGTGGTCAGAATCGCGTCCTGCGCGACGTCGACCCGACCGCCCACGCTGAAATCGTCGCCCTTCGCGCCGCCGCCGCGGCCCTCGGCAACTACCGGCTCGCCGGCTGCACGCTCTATGTCACGCTCGAGCCCTGCGCCATGTGCGCCGGAGCCATGATCCACGCGCGCATCGACCGCCTCGTCTTCGCCGCCGCCGATCCGAAGGCTGGCGCCTGCGGTTCAGTCCTCTCCGTCCTCAACCACCCCGAGCTCAACCATCAGATGCAGCTAGGGCAGGGAATCCTGGCCGATGAATCCGCCGAATTGCTCCGCAGCTTCTTCCGCGAGCGGCGATGAGGTCAACGCGAACCGCCAACGTGCGGGCTTACTGGATTGCCAACTTGCCAACTCGCGAGCAGGCGCGCAGCGCCGCCAACTCGCTAACTCCGCTATCTCCTCGTCAGCTTCCTGATCCGCTCCGCCTCCGCAGGCCACTTTGCCGACAGCTCCGCGTAACTTCCGCCGCGATAATCCGCAAAATCGAAACCCGGGGTCACTGTGCACCCGAGCAGCGCCACTTTTCCGCCCTCCACCAGCCGCGTCCCCTGCCACACCCCCGCCGGAACCACGACTTGCACATTTTGACCGGCACTCAAATTTTCTCCAAGAGTCAAAACAACGGAGCTGCCGTCCCCATAGAGCTGCAGCATTTCGACCGGATCGCCAAGATAGAAGTGAAAAATCTCGTCCGAAGCCAGTACATGCATCTCTGAGAACGTCCCAGTCTCGAGCAGGTAATAAATCGCCGTGCCCTGCGCCCGCGCTCCGCGCGGCAGCTCCACGTTTCCCGCCGAGGTATACGTCCGGCGAAACCATCCGCCCTCCACCGGGTGCGGCTCCAGCTTCAGCAGCGACTTAACTTGATCTGCGGTCATCTAATCTCCCGGGTGCTTCTGATCACAGATCGCAGCATCGCAATTTGAGTAGGATTTTCCTATGAACGTGCAGGTTTACACCACCGCCTGGTGCCGCGATTGCCGTTCCGCCAAGCAGTTTCTCGAAGCGCATGGCGTCGCCTACACCGAGATCAACGTCGATGCCGACCCGTCCGCCTCGGCCGCGGTCATCGAGCATGTCGGCAAGCGCGCTGTCCCGCAGCTCGTCATCGACGGCGAATGGTTTCAGCCCTACAAGCCGGGCCGCGGCCTGCTCGTCGACGAACTGTTCATCCGCCTCGGAATTCCTCGCGGATAGCCCCGTGTAACTCGTACAATCAAAATGTCGTGAGTCGTGAATCGTGGACCAAGACCCGCGGGGTGGCTCACTGTGGGCCGCTGTCAGACTAAGAGCCAGCACGAGCCACAAATCACGAATCACGGACCACGAACCACGAGAGGACTGCCGTTGATCGATCGCTACACGCGCCCCGCGATGGGCGCAATCTGGACGGACGAGAACAAATTCCGCTGCTGGCTCCAGGTGGAAGCGGCGGCCAGCGCGGTTCTGGCCGAGGACGGCGTAATTCCCGCCTCCGCCGCCAAGGCCATTGCCACCAAGGCCACCGTCTCGGCCGCCCGCGTCCTCGAAATCGAATCCGAAGTCAAGCACGATGTCATTGCCTTCACAACAGCAGTGGCAGAGTCTCTCAAAGCTCAGGGCCTCGACGCAGAGTCACGCTGGTTGCACTACGGCCTTACTTCGAACGACATTGTCGATACCGCGCAGGCCCTGCAGACGAAAGAAGCCTCGGCGCTCATTCAAGATGGAATCAAAGCTCTGCTCGCTGTCCTCAAGCGTCGCGCCATCGAATTCAAGCACACGCCCACCATCGGTCGGACACATGGGATTCATGCGGAGCCCACCACCTTCGGCCTCAAGCTGCTCAACTGGTATGCGGAAATGGAGCGCAATGCCGATCGATTCGCAGCCGCCGCTGAGGGCATGCGCGTTGGCAAGCTCTCCGGCGCCGTCGGCACGTTTGGTCACCTGAATCCAAACCAGGAGAAGAAGGTGTGCAAACACCTCGGCCTCAAGCCAGCGCCCGTCGCCACGCAGGTCATCCAGCGCGACCGCCACGCCGCCTACATCACCACTCTCGCCATCATTGGCAGCAGCCTCGACAAGATTGCCGTCGAAATCCGCCATCTGCAACGCACCGAGGTTCGCGAGGCGCAGGAGTACTTCAGCGAGAAGCAGAAGGGCTCCTCGGCCATGCCGCACAAAAAGAATCCCATTACTTCGGAGCAAATCAGCGGGCTGGCACGAGTGCTGCGCGGCAATGCGCAGGCGGCGATGGAGAACATACCGCTCTGGCACGAGCGCGACATTTCCCACTCCTCGGTCGAGCGCATCATTTTTCCGGACTCAACCATCCTCATCGACTACATGCTCGCCAAGTCGACCGATCTGATTGACCGCCTGTTGGTCTACCCCGAGCGGATGAAGAAAAACCTCGAAACGACCGGCGGCCTTATCTTTTCCGGCCAGTTGCTGCTCGACCTGGCTGAAGCCGGCATGTTGCGCGAAGACGCATACAAGCTCGTCCAAACCCACGCCATGCGCGCCTGGAAGGACGATCTGAACTTCCGCGACGAAGTGGCTCGCGACCCCAAAATTGCAAAACTGCTCAGCCCTAAGAAGCTGGCGCGCACTTTCGATTATTCGCGGCAGCTCACCAACGTCGACGCCATCTTCAAGCGCGTACTCGGAAGCTGATATGAAAGGCGCGAAGCTCACCCTCGCCATCACCGGCGCTTCCGGCGCGATCCTCGCCCGCGAGGCACTCCGCGCCCTTGAAGCCGACTCCCGCGTCGCCCGCGTCCATTTTGTCGTCTCGGAAAACTCGCTGCGTGTGATTGCAGAGGAACTTGGGGTGAGTGGCCGCACGCAGTGCCTGAAAAAGCTCCTCGGCGCCGCGCCGCAAAAAATAATCCAGCACGCCGACTCCGATATCGGCGCATCCATCGCCAGCGGCAGCCATCCCTCCGATGGAATGATCATTCTGCCCTGTTCCATGGGAACCCTGGCCTCAATCGCCCTCGGCCTCGCCAACTCCCTCATCGCCCGCGCCGCCGACGTCACGCTCAAGGAGCGTCGCCCGCTTCTGCTCTGCGTGCGCGAAACACCCTTTAATCGCATTCACTTGCGCAACATGACGCTGGCCGCCGAAGCCGGCGCAACCATCTTCCCCTGTATCCCGGCGTTCTATAACCAACCGAAAAACTCGTCTGAAATGGCAAAAGAATTCGCCTGCCGCGTCCTGGCCCATTTTGGTCTGCCTCAGCCCGGCGCCTACGTCTGGAAGCCCGAAAAGTAGCTTTCCTCACGAAAAAACAACAATTCTTCATGGTTATCGCGGCAATTCTGCCGTTACAATGTGCGAACCCCCAAGTGCACGGGCGCCTCGCCAAATCGCGCGTGAGGAGCCTGGACAACGCCCCAAATCCCAAGTCGGAGGAGGCCAAAATGGCGCACAAGGACAAGAAGAAGAAAAAGGCCAGGCTGGAGGAAGAAAAGCTCGCCAACGGCAAAGCCCTCGTGAACGGCAAGGATCATTCCAACGGCAAAGGTCAAGCCAATGGCAAAGATCATGCCCCGCTCGCGGCGCATGGAACCGAAATCCCGATCATGCGCATCGGCAAGGACTGCAATTACGAAAAAGAGCTCAGCCGCCTGCAGATCGAGCTGGTCAAGCTCCACGAGTGGGTGCGCCACGAGCGTCTCAAGGTTGTGGTGCTCTTCGAAGGCCGCGACGCGGCCGGCAAGGGCGGCGCCATCAAGCGCATCACCGAGACGCTCAATCCCCGCATCTGCAAGGTCGTTGCTCTGGGCACGCCCACTGAGCGCGAAAAAACGCAGTGGTACTTCCAGCGCTATGTCGCGCACCTGCCCGCGGCCGGCGAGATGGTGATGTTCGATCGCAGTTGGTACAATCGCGCCGGCGTCGAACGCGTGATGGGCTTCTGCACCGATGCCCAGTATCAGGAGTTCCTGCTTACATGCCCGGAGTTCGAGCGCATGCTGGTCCGCTCCGGAATCATCCTCATCAAATACTGGTTCTCAGTCAGCGACGCGGAGCAGGAGCGCCGTTTTCAGGACCGCATGACCGATCCCACCAAGCGCTGGAAGATCAGTCCCATGGACCTCGAATCCCGCAAACACTGGGCCGATTACTCCCGCGCCAAGGACGACATGTTTAACCACACTGACCACAAACAGGCCCCTTGGTTTGTCGTCAACGCTGAAGACAAGAAAGCGGCCCGCCTCAATGTCATCCGCCACTTCTTGTCCAAGATTCCTTACAAGGATCTGACACCTGAACCTATGGATCTTCCTCCGCTGGTCAAGGCAGAGTATGTTCGTCCGCCTTTCCAGGAGCAGCACCACATCCCGGTGGTTTACCGGTAAATGTTGTTTACCGGTAATCGCGGGTCGCGCCGGCACTCTGGATCGGGTGTACGATCGTGCAGTGGTTTTCCCCACTCGGAGGTCAGCGTATGCGAAATGGGTTGTTGCTGGTCTGCTTCTTGGCCGTTTCCAGTGCCGTGATTGCGCAAACCGGTCCATCGTCGTGGGCCAATCTGAACGGGCTACGTGCGGGCCAGAAGATCCAGATCGTCGAGATGAGCTCGAAGAAACATTCCGGGATCTTCGAGAGCGTCTCTGACTCCGCAATCTCCATCAAAGACACGTCAGGCGAAATGAGCGTCCAGAGGCAGGACGTCCGAAGCGTAAAACTTATGGAAAACCATCACCGCCTGCGAAACACTCTCATCGTTACAGGAGTAGGCGCCGGCATAGGGGCCGGGATTGGCGCGGGCATCGGGAACGCGGACAGCAAGAATGACAATGGCTTTTTCGGCCCGATCCTTACCACGGGGCAATTGGCCGCAGTCGGTGCTTTGGGGGGTGGTCTCATCGGCGCGATCGCCGGTGCGCTGTTGCCAGACCACGAAACGATCTATCAAGCGAGCCCACACTAGCCCGCTCGGGAAAAACTCGTTGTCTTGAAAGGGCACGACTTCAGTCGTGCCGCAAAGGGAGCGAATTCATTGTGGGCTTCAGCCCCTGAGGGGAAGACCCGCCAAATTGACCCACAACCGTATTACTTCGCTCACTCTCGGCGACCTTTGGTTGAAGCAACTCCAAAAACACGAAAGCCCCTCGGTCTTCCGAGAGACTCGGCGTCTGCACTTTGACGAAACCAGGTGGAACTACGCCAGCGAACCGCTGATCTGGCTGAAGACCGTGTTGACCGCCGTGGCCACATTGCCAACGCCCGTAATGCAAACGAGAGCAATCAGGGCAACCAGCAAAGCATATTCAACCAGGTCCTGACCTTCGTCGCCGTTCTTCAAATCCTGGAATTTCGCAAGCAGCGTCAGATACAGGTTATTCATGGTGGTACCTCTGGTAACATTGAACCGCGTTACCATTGCCGACTCAATGGCACTTCCGGGTCATTCAATGGCGCAACTGTCCCATTACGCATGGTTTCAAGCTGCACCGCTGCCCGCACTTAAATCATTTGACACGCAGCCCTTCGCCCCTTGATACTGCCTGCATGTCGATTTCATGGGCTTACGGAATTGCGGTCATGGCCATGTGCATGTGTATGGTCTACGGGCCCCTCCGTCCGGCTCTTGAACGGCGCATGCGCTAAGCGCAACCGATTCTGAAGTCAAACGGCCCGGGTCCTGAAAACGGATGCGGGCCGTTTTCATTGCTTTTTCCACCCCATCGACGAAAGGTCTGTCGTCGGGGACCCCGGGCTTCCCAGCCGCTATCGATCCCCGCAGCCCAAAATGCAAGGCCCACACGAATCTGAAGGAGATCATCATGTCGGAACCAAAACCTCAGCAGCTTGCCACGCAGGCCGTTCACGCCGGCCAATCCCCTGACCCCGCTACCGGCGCGCGGGCCGTGCCCATCTACCAGACCACCTCCTACCTCTTCCAGGACGCAGACCACGCCGGCCGTCTCTTCGCGCTCCAGGAGTTCGGCAACATCTACACCCGCATCATGAATCCCACCACCGACGTCTTTGAGAAGCGCGTTGCCGCTCTCGAGGGCGGCGCGGCAGCCCTCGCCACGGCCTCGGGCCAGGCGGCGGAGACGCTCACCATCCTCACGCTGGCCGCGGCCGGCGACGAAATCGTCTCCACCACCTCGCTCTACGGTGGCACCTACAATCTCTTCCACTACACGCTGCCGCGCCTGGGCATCAAGGTCAAGTTTGCCGACGCCGACGATTTCGACGGCATTCGCGCCCTCATCAATGACAAGACCCGCGCCCTCTACACCGAGACCCTCGGCAACCCCAAGCTCGACATCGCCGACATCGAGCGCCTCGCCGCGATCGCCCACGAGCACAAGCTTCCGCTGGTCATCGACAACACCTCGGCCTCGCCGGCCCTCTTGCGGCCCATCGAGTGGGGCGCGGACATCGTCGTCAACTCGGCCACCAAATTCCTCGGCGGTCACGGAACGGCCATCGGCGGCGTCATTGTGGACGCCGGCAAGTTCGACTGGGCTACCTCCGGCCGCTTCAAGGACTTCACTGAGCCTGACCCCTCCTACCACGGCCTCCGCTACTCTGAAACCTTCGGCCCGCTGGCGTTCATCCTCAAGGCACGCATCCAGGGGCTGCGCGATACCGGCGCGGCGCTCTCGCCCTTCAATGCTTTCCTGCTCTTGCAGGGCATTGAGACACTCCACCTCCGCATGGAGCGTCACTCGCAGAACGCGCTCGCCGTCGCCAAGCACCTCGCCGAGCACCCCGGCGTCGAATGGGTCAACTATCCCGGCCTCTCGTCCAGCCCGTATTACGCGCGGACGAAAAAATACTTGCCCAACGGCGCCGGTGCTCTTGTCACCTTCGGCATCAAGGGCGGTTATGAAGCGGGAAAGAAGCTCATCAATACGCTCGAGCTGTTTTCGTTGCTGGCCAACATCGGCGACGCCAAGTCGCTCGTGATTCACCCAGCCTCCACCACGCATCAGCAGCTTTCGGCCGAGGAGCAGGCGGCCACGGGAGTCACGCCGGAGATGGTGCGGCTTTCCGTCGGCATTGAAGACATTCGCGACATCCTTGCTGACCTCGATCAGGCCATTGAGGCCGCCAATGGACACACCTTTACCAGCTCAACCCGCGCCGTTGCGGCAAAATAGGAAATGCAGCCAAAAACTGAGAGCCGAACCCGGAACCCTGAAACCTGAAACCTGAAACCTGTCTTTATGACCGATAGTTACAGCCGCAGCGGCGCTTCGCCGCCCGCATCGAAGACTGTGGAGCCAACCTACGAAGGCGACTTCGTCCTGGATGGCTCCCTGCCGCTCGAGTGCGGCCGTTCCCTTATCTGTCCCACGCTGCATTACGCCGTGTACGGCCGGCTGAATGCGGCGAGAGACAATGCCGTTCTTGTTTGCCACGCACTCTCGGGCTCGGCTCTCGTCGGCTCCTGGTGGCCCGAAATCTTCGCTCCCGGCGCGGTCCTCTCGCTGGAGCACGACTTCGTCATCTGCATCAATATGCTGGGCTCCTGCTACGGCTCCACGGGGCCTGGTTCCGTCAATCCCGAAACAGGCGAAATCTACGGGCCGGACTTTCCTCTGGTCGGCGTCCGCGATAATGTTCGTGCCCAGGCACGCCTTCTCGATTCGCTCGGCATGCTCCGTCTGCGCCTCGTCCTCGGCGGCTCCATCGGCGGCATGCAGGCGCTGGACTGGACCATCCTTCAACCTGAACGAATCCAACGCGCGCTCATCATCGGAGTGACGCCGCTCTCCGCCATGGGGCTGGCCCTCAACCATCTCCAGCGCCAGGCCATCCAGCACGATCCCGAGTGGGCCGGCGGACGCTATTTGCCGCAGCGCCCGCCCCGCAGCGGCCTTGCGCTCGCCCGCAAAATCGCCATGATCAGCTACAAGTCCGCGCCGCTCTTCGACGAGCGCTTTGGCCGCAATCCCAACCGCAGCGGCGAAGATCCCTGGGCTGCCGACAACCATGGCGCCGGACTCATCGGCGAGCGCTTCGACATCGCCGGCTACCTCGATCTCCAAGGCAGCCGCTTCGTCGAGCGCTTCGACGCCAACGCCTACCTCGCCATCCTGCGCGCCATGGACACGTGGGACCCGCTGCGCGGCTCCACCTCACCGGAAGAGGCGTTCGGCCGCATCAAATCGCGACTCAGCTTTATCGGCATCAGTTCCGACTGGCTTTTTCCCGCCGAAGATGTGCGCCGTTTTGCCGAATCCGTCCGCGCCGCCGGCGCTCAGGCCGACTACCGCGAGATGACCAGCGCTCACGGCCACGACGCCTTTCTCGCCGAGCAGGCCGAACTCGTCCGCCTGCTCCAATAGGCCGTCCTTCGACCTTGAATCGCAGCCCTCGCCCCGGGCTTTTCGCCCGGGCCGCGGCAGCTTTCCGACGGTCCCGTTACCACCGTGCTCCGCGCCCTGTAATCCACATCTTGCTTTCCTTGTCAGCGGCCTGTTGGCTTCTTATAATCCTCCTACGAACCGCTTGTGGCCATGGTATCTTTATTACCGTTGCCCCAGCTCTCAACCGCCAATCAGGATGGTTGCCCTTCGCTGGCGAATGAGTGATTGTTTTGTTCTCCATTTCCGCATTTCCCAGGAGCATTGCATGAAGAAGCTAGTCTTTGCATCTGCGATGGCAGTGGCCAGTCTGATCCTTGTTTGCCCGTTTGCACTGCGAGCGCAGGACTCCAGCCAGATCACCATCCAGGATCCCGCCGAGTTCAATTCCTATCAGAACGCGATCACTCAGACCGACCCTGGCCAAAAGGCCGCCGCGCTCGAAGGTTTTCTTCAGGCCTATCCGCAGAGCGTCGTGAAGAAAGCCGTCCTCGATCAGCTGATCGATTGCTACAACCAGCTGAACCAGCCGCCCAAGGTGATTGATGCCGCCACCCGCCTGCTTCAGGTCGATCCCAACAATATGAAGGCCATCTTCGCCGCCGTCTATTGGAAGAAGCAGCTGTGCGCCTCGAATCTCGATGCCTCCGGCGTCGCTACTGACCCAACCACCTGCGACGATGCCGGGGCACTGGCGCAGAAGGGTCTTACCGTCCCCAAGCCGGCCGCCATGTCGAGCGACGATTGGACCAAATTGACCTCGGCTGCCTATCCCGCGTTCCACTCCGCCATCGCCTTCGACGACGCGGTTTCAAAGAAGGATTTCGCCGGCGCCATCAAGGAATACACCGCCGAACTGATGCTCTATTCGCCCACTGCTTGCACCCAGCCCGGTCCCTGCCTTGCGGATACGCTTCAGTTGGCGCAGGCTTACGCCAAGCCCGGCGACTCCAGAGACGAAGTCAAGGCCGTCTGGTTCTACGCCCGCGCCTGGGACTTCGCGCCGGCCGCCTACAAGAGCCAGATCGAGCCCCAGCTTGATTACTGGTACAACCGTTTTCACGGCACGCTCGACGGCGAGGCTGCCAACAAGCAGCAGATCGCGGCCATCGAATCCCAGGCTCAGGCAACGCTCTTCCCGCCCGCCACCTTCACCATTGCTCCCGCTCCAACTCCGGCGGAATTGGCGCATCACGCCTATACCAGCGGCGATCCCAAGTCGTTGGGCCTCGAAGACAAGGAGTACATTCTCGCCAATGGCTCTGACGCGGATGCCACCGGCCTCTGGGCTCTCCTGAAGGG
>Ga0181535_10004871_pt1 | contig 14646 bp, 12 predicted proteins | sample PEATcosm2014_Bin_44_FD_119774 | JGI IMG/M metagenome (GOLD analysis project Ga0181535, IMG submission 119774) | Peatland microbial communities from MTU Mesocosm Facility, Houghton, MI, USA - PEATcosm2014_Bin17_30_metaG | ecosystem: Environmental > Terrestrial > Soil > Wetlands > Peat | place... | reverse complement strand
CTGATTACGTCATCTTATAGCGTGGTGGTGGACGTGCCGGAGCTCCGCTCCAAGAGTTTCGATCTGCATCTGGACGCGGGCGACAAGTTCAGCCTGACCTACCGCACCCGCTTCGTGCTGAAAGAGAGGTAAATACGGTGACAGTGAAACGCTGGATTCCGTTGTTCATCGTGCTGGTAATTGCCGCCGCGGTGGTGGCCTGGCAGGCGCATGCGAACCGGCAGCAGGCGATGCGATTGGCCCAGTTGTCGGCCGAGACCGAACGGTTGCGGGGACGCGTCGCGGAGCTGGCGCGCGCCGCTTCAGCCCCGGCCGGCGTGCCCGCGCCAGCGCCCGCGGCCGAGACCCAGAACGGGCCGCGTGCGCCCAACCCCGCGATCAACCCGGAAGACGCCATCGCCATTCAGCGGCTGAAGCTGAGTCTGGCCGACGCCAATTCATCCATAGCGCGCCTGGAATCCCGCGCGGATGAAGCGGAAGCCCAAATCCAGAATCTGCGGCTGGACAACAAGCGGCTGGCCGGCTCCGAAGCCGATTTGCAGGAGAATCTGGCGGCCGCCAACCAGGCGGTGGATACGCTGCAGAAGGAATTGAAGAGCAGCCGCGACCGCGCGACCCAGGTGGAGATCGCCTATCAGAAGCTGCGCGACCAGTCGGGCGCCGACACGCAGAAGATCGCGCAGCTCCAGCAGCTTTCGACGGAGTTGCAGGGTATTCACCAGCGGCGCGAGGTTTACCTGAACAGCATTTTGCGGCGCTACAAACAGATCACCGAGCAATACCGTTCGATGTCGGGCGTATTGCAGGCGCAGCGCACCGACGCGCCCGCCGCGGGCAGCGCCGACCTGGCACGCATTCAGGACTCCATCGCCATGGCGGAGGAGGATTTGCGGCAGTTGAACAATCTGAATGCCCAGGCGCTCCTGATTCAGAAGAAGATGGCGGGGAAGTAAGCAGGCGAGGCCTTAGTCTTACGGTCGAGAGTTTGGCCCCCGCTTCTTTCGGCTTTCCCTTCGCGGTTGGCAGATAGTCCCTTATAGAATATTGGCAGTTCGGTTGCACCGTGGGGCGGCCAATCTTGGCCGCAGCCGCCTTTCAGGCGGCTCCCACTTTCGCGGCGCGCCCCGTCGTGGTCGCAAAGGCCGGCTGCGGGCAGAATGCCTCGCTACATCGATCTATAAAGAACTAACTGGACGATGTACTAGATTCTGCCCATGCTGGGCACACCCTACGGCGGTCTGCCAGGCCGCCTGCCCCAGGAGCCGCTCAGATCCGCTTCACGGTTTCCGCCGGCTGATAGCGCCCACGGCGCCCTCGACGGCCGCGAGGTAATCCGTAGGCCGCAGCAGGATCTGCGTCCCCCGAACGCCCGCCGACACGGAAATCACATCGAACAATTCCACCGTGTCGTCCACGAACACCGGATATTTCCGCTTGCACGCCAGTGCGGTGACCCCACCCCGGACATATCCGGTAAGCGGCTGCACTTCCCTAAGCGGCGTCAGTTCGGTCTTCCGATCGCCGGTGAGCCGCGCCAGCGCTTTTTCATCCAACTCCATGTTCGCTGGTACAACCGCCATGCAAACGCCGTTTCGGTCCCCGCGCGCCACCAGCGTCTTAAACACGCTCTCCGCAGGCAGCCCGATCTTGCGAGCCACCGTCTCGGCATCCAACGCCGCCGGATCCACCTCGTACTCTCGCAACTCGTACCGAATGCCAAGTGTATCCAGCAGTCGCACTGCGTTGGTCTTCATGCTGTTCAGCGTAGCGTACCAAATCAGGATAAAATCCGTGTTGACACTACCATGACTACCCGTCGCCAGATCCTCAAGACCGCCCTCGCACCCATTGTCGCCCGCAGCGTGGTGCTCGGCCAGCGGGCGGGGGCCGTTGCGCCCAGCGACAAGATTGTTTTCGGCGGCATCGGCATCGGCGCCCGCGGGGAACACGACCTCAGCAAACTGCTCAACTTCAGCCAGGCGCGATTCGTCGCGGTCTGCGACGTTCGCAATGAACGGCGCGAAGCGGTCAAGTCCATGGTCGACCAGAAGTATGGTAACCACGACTGCCAGATGTACGACGATCACTACGCGCTGCTCGCCCGTCCGGACATCGATGCCGTGCTGATTGCCACCGGCGACCGCTGGCACACTCCTCTCGCCATCCTTGCTGCACAGCACGGCAAGGATGTGTATTGCGAGAAGCCCTGCTCCATGTCCATCGAGGAGAGCAGGGCGCTGGCCGATGCCTTCCGCCGCTACAACCGCATCTACCAGGCCGGCTGCCAGCGCCGCAATGGCGCCAACTTCCAGCTCTGCAAGGACCTGCTCAAGTCCGGCGCCCTCGGCAAGCTGCAAACTCTTTACGCCAACGTCGGCCCCTCGGTCAACTGGCCGCCCCTTCCCAGCCGCGACTGGCTCGCCGCCGAGGCACTGCCCCCCCGCGAGCTGCTCGATTGGGATCGCTGGCTGGGACCCGCGCCCTGGCGCCCCTACAACTCCGAATATGTGCGGGGCGGCTGGCGCAACTATTACGATTTTCATGGAGGCGGCATCCTCGAGTGGGGCTCGCACACCGTGGATCTGTGCCAGTGGGCGGCGGAGCTCGATGACACGCAGCCGGTGGAGTACCAGCCCGTCGGCGCCAACACCGGCCCCTACCAGGTGCTCTGCAAATATGCGAATGGAGTGAACCTGGTGATGCGCGATGACGGCTGGGATGGCAGCTTGAAAACCGGCTCCTGCAGCTTCCGCATAGAAGGCGACCAAGGCTGGGTGGAGACCGGCGACGCCACCCGCATCGAATGCTCCCCCAACATCAAGCCGCTGCTGCGGCCCACCGAGTCGGCCAGTCTCGCGCTTGTGAATCATGTGGAAGACCTGCTTCGCTCGATCAAGACGCGGCAGTTGCCCCGCGCCAGCGCAGCCGCGGCGGCCAATTCGCATATTGTGTGCCACGCGGCTTTCATCGCATTCCAGCGCGGCAAGAAACTGACCTGGGACCCCGGCAAGCGGGAGTTCACCAACGACGATATCGCCAACCGGATGCGGTCGCGCGCGTTGCGCGAGCCGTGGCGAGTCTGAACGAACGAGACATACCATGCAGCAAAAGACACAACCTGCACCGGCGCCACCGCCCGAGTTTCAGGAGGGCGGCATCGCTACGATGGATGCCGCCGCTCTCATCCGCATCCTCACGGATGCCGGATCGCCGGAATTCCAGAAGGCCAAGGCTTGCCAGCGGATCGGCGAGCTTGGGGCGAAAGAGGCAGTGCCGGCGCTCGCGTCTCTGCTCGGCAATGAGCATTTGAGCGCGTACGCGCGCTACGGTCTCGAGCCGATCGCCGATCCAACGGCCGATGAGGCTCTGCGTGCCGCGTTGCCGAAGCTCAAGGGCAATCTCCTGATTGGCGTAATCAACTCCATCGGGAAACGCAGGGATGCCCAAGCCGAGCCCGCTCTGGCGAAGATGATATACGGTGCCGACCCCTATGTCGCCCGCGCGGCGGCCGCGGCGCTGGGAAACATTGGCGGCGTGTCTGCCATCGAGGATCTGCAGGCTGCCCTAGCGAAGACCCAGGGTATGACCAGAATGGCCGTGGCCGACGCCGGCCTCTTGTGCGCGGAGCGTTTGCTGGCTGAGGGCGAGCGCGATCGGGCGCTGGCTCTTTATGCCTCCCTGAGCGCGGCCGGCATGCCTGGACCCGCGCGCTTGGCCGCCATGTCCGGCATCATTCGCGAGGAAACGTCCATCAGCCGGCCACGCTAGTCCTGCGCTCAGTTTCTTCGCGCGCCTTGTGGGGCAGGTTGGCAACCTGCAGGCCGATTGTTAATCGGCCTTCGCGAGCGAAGCTCGCGTGTAGCCGAGCGAAGCTCGCCCCCCATCACCCCCCCACAAACCGAGCATACAAACTCCGCGCCAGCCCGATATCCGTAGTGCCCTTAATAATCGCCCGGCCATCTGGAAATATGGTCATCTCATACGGCCCCGTGACAAACCGCAGCGCGAACTCGTTGGCCCGCACCTCGCCCAGCGGCAGCAGCGCCGCCTTAAGCTGCTCCAGATCGAGCGGCCGCGCGCGCTCGTGGATCTGCACCGCGTTGCGCCCGCACAAGCTGACCGGCGCCCGTCGCCGCCCTTCCAGATAAACGAAATCGCGCGCGCCGCAGGCCGGGCAATCCGGGTCCGGCGCAGGCTGCTCGATCTGCCGGACGCCGCCCTCCCACACGTCCACCGTCGTGAGGCGCGCGCGCACGGCGTCCGTCCGGCCCGCCAGAATCTTCAGCGCATCGGCCGTCTGCAACGCGGCAATCACCGCGGTAATGGAGTTCAGCACGCCGGCCGTTTCGCAGGTAGGCTGCGCTCCGGCGGGCGGATCGGGATACACACACCGCAGGCACGCCGTCCGTCCCGGAATCACCGGCATAGTCAGTCCGTAGCTGCCCACCGCCGCGCCGTAGATCCAGGGAATCGCGCGGCTCAGTGCGAAGTCGTTGATCAGGTAGCGCGTTTCGAAGTTGTCGGTGCCGTCCAGGATCACCTGCGCTTCGCCCAACAGGTCGCCGATATTCGCAGGCGTCAGATCGGCGACCACCCCACGCGCCTGAACCCACGAATTGATGCGCGCCAGCCGACGCTCCGCCGCCACCGCCTTCGGCAGAGCTTCGGCGGCGTCGGATTCTTCGAACAGCCATTGCCGCTGCAGGTTGCTCGGCTCCACATAGTCCCGATCAATAATGGTGAGCCGTCCAACGCCCGCCCGCGCCAGCGCCGCCGCCTGAAAACTGCCTAGCGCGCCGCAACCCACGATGGCCGCATGCGCCCGCAGCAGCCGCTCCTGGCCCTCCTCGCCCAGGCCCGCAAACAGAATCTGCCGTGAATACCGCTCCCTTTCCTCGCCAGTCATAGTCGGTAGGACAGTCCTCCTGGCCTGTCTAGCAGCCACCTGTTGTCAATTACTGGTGGCACAGGCTTTAGCCTGTGGAAGCCTTTTCCGCAACCCGCTAGGCGAGCGCGGCTCGCCCGCTGCCACAATGGTAGCAATGAAAGACACCCGTACCATCGCCAACCACCTGACGGCCCACCGCCAAAAGCGCGGCTTCTCCGCCGCCGATCTCGCCCACCGCGCCGGCATCAGCCGCCAGACTATCTACGCCATCGAATCCGGCAGCTATGTGCCGAACACCGCCGTCGCCCTGCGCCTGGCGCGTACCCTCGAAGTCAACGTGGAAGACCTCTTTGCGCTCCCATCGGACGCGCCCGCCGCCCCGCTCCCCACCGAACAGGTGACGATCCTGCCTCAACCGGACCCCCCGCGCGCCGGCGATCCCATGCAACTCTGCCGCGTGGACCGCCGCACCATCGCCTCGTCGCCATCGCCGCTCCCCTGGTATCTGCCCACCGCCGATGCGGTCCTGCTTGGCCACGCCGACGCTCCCGCCCCCACCGCCAAACCCGCAAAAGGAACGGTCCAGCTCTTTCATAGCGAATACGATCTGGCCAACCGCATTCTGGTCGCCGGTTGCGATCCGGGTATCTCCGTGCTCGCCCGCCACGTGCTCCGCGCCGGAGTCGAGTTGGTCGTCGCCCAACGCAATAGCTCGCAGGCGTTGGCGCTGCTGAAGCAGGGAGTCGTCCACGTGGCCGGTACGCATCTCCGCGACCAGGCCAGCGGCGAATCCAATCTGCCGGCCATCCATCGCCTCTTCGCGCGGAATAGCGTAGCGGTCGTCTCCCTGGCAGTCTGGGAGGAAGGCCTGGTGCTGCTCCCCGGCAATCCCAAATCCATCCGCTCGGTCGCCGACTTCGCCCGTCGCGACATCACCATCGTGAATCGCGAAACCGGCGCGGGCAGCCGCCTCCTGCTCGACGCGCATCTCGATCGTCTGGGCCTGTCCGGCGAAAAGGTGCGCGGATACGAGCGCCTGGCCGCCGGCCATCTTCCGGCCGCCTGGCAGGTGCGCACCGGCGACGCGGATTGCTGCATCGCCACACGCGCCGCCGCCCGCGTCTTCGGGCTGGACTTCATTCCGCTGGCCACCGAGCGCTACGACCTCGCGATTCGCCGTCCGCACCTGGACTACCCGCCCGTCGCCGCGCTGCTCGACACCTTGAACCGCGCCAGCTTTCGCCGCGAGCTCGAAGGCCTGGGCGGTTACGATACCAGCACCGCCGGCAGCCGCCTGCTTTGATCGCTACCGCACTTCCACCATTGCCAGGCAGTGCGCGCGCAGGTGCAGCGTCAGCGCGCCGTCCGCGCCGAGTTCCACCGTTTCCGGATCTCCTGGCTGCGCGGCGCTCCGCAGCGCTGCAATTTGCGCTGGTGAAGGGGAAGCCGGCCGACCCATGGCTTCCCAGGCTTTCAGCGGCGAGCCGTGCTCCGAATCCACCCGCTCGATGCGCGCCGTGTGCTTGCCGGCGCTCAGCCCTTTGAACAGCAGCGACAGTTCCACCGGCGAGCCAGCCTCTTCCGGCGCTGCATAGTTCCACGCAGCCACCTCCAGCGCGCCATCCGCGCGGCGCGTCGCCAATACCGACTCCGAATCCACGTTCAGGCGCTCGTTTCCCAGTTGATGCAGCAGGCGGAACGCGTGGAATGCCGCTTTGGGGATGCCCCTCTCCGCGAACAAGCCGAACCCCCCGTAAAACGGCGTCTTCACCACGCCCCCTTCCTCAAAGACATCGGAGAATGTCCAGTAAGACATGGTGGCTGCCAGCCCGTCGCATAGCCGGATGTTGTTGGCCAGCCACGGTCCCATGAACGGTGTGTCCGTTACGGCCGGCTCGCTCGAGTAGCTGGCGTTGTATTCGGTCCAGTGGATCGGCAGGTCGGGAAGCGCCGAGTGCTTCACCTGCTCGAATACCTTCCGCGCCGCGCGCGCCACCATGTCGCGCCGGGCGATTTTCTCGTCCGTGCCGAAAACATCCTGCGAGCGGTCATTTCCGTAAACATGCGTGGATACGAAATCGATCGGGACGTCGTTCTTCGCCGTGTACGCGATCAAGTGGTCCACCCAGGCCGCCTGCGCCGTGGCCGGGCCGCCGACGCGCAGCCGCTTGTCGACGCCCTTCAGCGCGCGGGCCGCCGCCGCATAGAGCTGATAATAGGTAGACTCCTGAGGCTTGCCCGCCCAAAAAAAGATGTTAGGCTCGTTCCAAACTTCGAAGTACCACTCGGCCACTTCGTCGATGCCATACCGGTCCACCAGGTGCTGCGCGAACGCGCGGACCAACCCGCCCCATTGGCCGTAGTCCTTGGGGGGCGAAACCAGCGGCTTGTACCAGAAGGGAAACACCACGGGCGGCGCCGCGGAAAGCTTCGCGGGCATGAAGCTGAGCTCCACGAAGGGCCGCACTCCGTCTTCGAGCAGCCCGTCGTAGATCTGGTCCACGTAGGAAAAGTTGTAGACCGGCCGGCCTTGCGCATCCTCGTCGTACACGCCGTTTTCGTCGTGGAAGATGGCGTGGAAGCGAACGTACTGGATGGCGGTGGCGCTCCGCATCGCGCGCAGATCGCGCCGATAGCTCTCGCGCAGCGCCAGGTTGGCGCGGCCCGAGCCAAAAACCTGTTCCCAGAAATGCGGGAATGGATGGCTCGCACCGGCGGAGTCAATCACTACGGTCTCCGCCAACGCGGGAACCGCAATCGCGGCTGCCGTAGCCGCCATGAAAGCCAATCGTAACCGTTTCAAGTAAAAATCCTCCGTGCGCCGCGTCTTCTCCATCCCGATGCCCCTCCCTTATTCCATTCGCGGAGCTTCTCAATTCTGGCTGGCAGAATTCTTGGGGGCAGGTCGGCCGACTCCCCTGACTCCTCCTACTCCTCCTATTATTACTGGACAATGCCGCCCTACGTCGAGTACAGTGGACTGCGGCTGGCACTTGGGGAACGTGCGGCCGTTAGCTAACAGGGCCCGTACGGAGGGCCCCTTGCGATGCCGTTGAAGCGCCGTTTACTCCCCACAGCCAAGGCTCTTACCATAAGGGAGCTTAGCATCCTGGAATTAATTGGCGCTGGCAGAAGCAGTAAGGAAATTGCCCAACAGTTGCATGTCAGCCTGCACACCATAGGGAACCACCGGAAACATATTTGCGCCAAATTGAACCGGCACTCCACGGCAGAACTAGTGATATACGCCCTTAGGAATATCGATTCTCTGAAGAGGGAAGGCAATAAGGGTCAAGGTGCTGGCGAGACACGTCTTTAAACATCAGGCAAGCGTATAGAGAAAAACTTCTCTATGTCAGACTTAGTGCGACCCACATATGCGCCCTTCCAGGATGCCAGAATCGTACCGGCCGACGACACCACGATCGTTTCCGGCGTAGTTCCCAACTTGTACAGCCTCAGTCCCTTGGCGGATACGTTAGTAAAGACTGGGAAGGTGAGCTTGTGCTCGGCAACAAACTCGGCCACACTGTCCGCGGACAGGGATATGCCGATTACACGATAGGATTTCCCTATTTCGTTAACCAAACGCGAGATGCCAGGACTGTTCTTTTCGCACCACGGACACGAAGGCCTAAACACGTAAAGAACAGTCGGCCCCTCAGCGCCTCCAAAGGTGAGCCGGGCGGGCTGGCCCCGGACGTCAGTCGCGTCCAGTGGTGCGGCTCGCGCTCCAGCAGGAAGATCTCCCTTTACGGACAACTCATCGAGTGCGTCCTGGAGCGCGAGTATACGCCTCCCCTGTAGAACATTAACTGCTACTGAAGCGGACGCAACCAAGGCCAGGATGAGCAAGACGCGTGCTGGGGCGCTCTTCGCCACGATAAATGACCACCCAGGATCGATCCTTCGTTCGGAACAGCTAGTTGCTGGCCGTGAAAAACTCCAGCGCATTTCTCGTCGAGGCTCCTGACGTCTTTCCGACGAGCGTGTTGCCGTGCGAGCCGTACAGTATCCCCCAACCCGCGCCGCCCCCGACAGTGGCCCACTCGCGGCGGCCACGGTCAAACCGCTCAAAACCCCAGCGCTTCGGATCCTTTTCAGTGACTGAGCTGATGAATGCACTACCGTCATCCGTAATCGCAAAACCAGTTATCTCTGCCACGCTGCTCGTATCGGAGCGAATGTCGCTGGTAACTGTGCCGTCGAGCGCTATCTCCACAAGCCGACGCTCGGCCATACAGTACCAAGCGACCGACGTTGCATTGGCGCTCAGATAATTCTCTAACCGCACGACATCGGTCGCGTTCTGAACAGTGCTCTGCAAAATAAACGAGCCTATTTCCTTTCCCTCCGAATTAAAGCGGCGAATGAGGCCGGCGTCGGGCCGAAGGGCAGATCTCGGCCGTGGTCCCCCCAGCTGCCGGGCAGCGGCCTCGGTCCCGAGAGTCCAAATGTCACCATCGCTTGCGACAATTACCCGTCTGGGATGGTACGGGGACGTTCGAATGACTCGGAGGGAGCTTCCATCCGCGGAAAAAATGGCAAGGTACGGTACCCCTCGACCTTCCGGATCAAACGCATCGCCACACGCCGTAATCTTCCCGTCGACACCGTGAGCAAAACCAGTGACCGTGATAAGCGAAGCACCGGGCATGCGTAGGGATACGGAGCTTCGCAGCCGCCCTTGATCGTCGAACACGTGCAACTGCGGCGCTGCCGAATTATCTGCCTCGACGCTCAGGAGGCCCCCGCCGGTCCAGTTCGGCACCAGCTTATTCCCTAAGTCATACGACATTAGTGCCGTCTCTGATCGCTTTGCGAGCGTAGCAGCTGCGGCGTGCGAGGACGGCACAGCGATGGACAGGGTCGCCGCCAGTACGATGGAAACGCGCAAGCAGTTTAACATATTAACCTCCAGAAACATAACAAAGCCGCTAACCTACCTCCTCTTCTAGCTGCCACAGCCCTCCCAGAAGCATGTATTGGGGCGGCAAATGCACGCGCTATCGTTCTGACAACCGTAAATACCCTCCCACTGGAGAGTGTCGTCTTCTTCAGAGCTGTAGTTGCCGATTGCATATGTCCCCTCCGGGCACTAGCCAACACATGTATACCCCTGCGCCTGCTGGTAGCAGTCACTGTCACCGCAGTCCATCGGGACGCAGTCAGGATCTTGGGCATGGACCGTCAGGGATATCCCCATGAAGGCGGCGATGCGTTCGAGTTTGCCCTCTTGCTTGCGGCATGAGCGTGCTCTCTGGGCGGGGCCGCGCCTCATGCGATTTGCCAGAGCGGCATTTGGCCTCACGCCATCGAAAAGTCCCGACAACGGCAATCCAGAGGCGGTGGCAAACGCGGTATGGTCGGACCTGTGCGCACGTCGGGCGTCCAGGCACAAAGCGACGAGCACCATGATCGCGATTCCGGCGACTGAGATCGATAACAATAGGCGTTTCATAACTTATCAATACAACGTAATCGTGGGTCGAGACAATGACCTTCGGAGGGCATTGGCGAGTTTTTCCCGAAATTCATGTGCGCTTTGGTACTTACCTCCCGACGGCGTCCCGCCTTGGTCCACTGGTTAACCACCCGTTTCCCATCCGTTCGACCTGGCTCGCATGGCTAACACAGAATTGACGTTACCAGGTGGGATTTCGTGCAGATGTGCCCAAATAGCCTCAGCGAGCGTCCCGGCCACGCGTGTGGGAGGCCTTCAGGACGGGTAGGACGGGGAAGCTTAACCCCGGCATACGGCCTGCCGTTCGCGGAGCGCCAGTACCCTAGCATAATGGGCCGCTTTGGCCGCCGGGCCGCTCGAAAAACCAATCGGTACCGCTTCGCGCAAAGTCCTCCCTGCTTGAGAAAGCGGGCTGCGGCGGGCCCTCGGCCCGCCTCCGCAGCCCTACCCGCTCCGCACAATTCCCAGCTTCTGGATGCGCGATTGCAGCGTGGTCCGCTTCAGCCCCAATCGCACCGCCGCTCCCGCCGGTCCGCCCACCACCCACTTCGACTCCCGTAGCCCGCGCAGGATATGTTCCCGCTCGGCCTCCTCCAACGTGGTCAGCGCCCCCGTCGTAGACGCTGCCTCGCCGCCGTTGCGCAACTCCGCCAGCGGCACGTGCAGCGCCGCGCCGCGCGTCAGAATCACCGCCCGCTCGATCAGGTTTTCGAGTTCCCGCACATTGCCCGGCCAGTTCCAGTTGGTCAGCGCTTCCATAGCCTCGCCCGGAATGGTCTCGATCGCCCGGTTCATGCGCCGTGCGTATTTCTGCGTGAAGTACCTCGCCAGCAGCGAAATATCTTCCCGGCGCTCGCGCAAAGGCGGCAGCGTAATGGGAAACACGTTCAGCCGGTAGAACAAGTCCTCGCGAAATTCGCGGCTGGCGATCATCTGGCTCAAGTCGCGATTGGTGGCCGTCACCAGCCGAATGTCCACCTTCACCGTGCGCGTGCTCCCCAGCCGTTCGAACTCGCGCTCCTGCAGCACGCGCAGCAGCTTGGGTTGCAACTCCAGTGGGATGTCGCCGATTTCGTCCAGAAACAGCGTGCCCTTATCGGCCAGTTCGAAGCGCCCGATCTTCTGACTGATGGCGCCGGTGAACGCGCCCTTCTCATGGCCGAATAGTTCGCTCTCGATCAAGCCCGTCGGGATGGCGGCGCAGTTCACCTTCACAAACGTGCGCTGGCGCCTCCCACTCAGATTGTGGATGGCGCGCGCGATCAGCTCCTTGCCCGTGCCGCTTTCACCCTGGATCAGCACCGTCGAATCGGTGGGCGCCACCGTCTCCACATCGCGCAGCACGCGTTTCAACGATTGGCTGTCGCCCACGATCTCCTCGAAATCGTATTCCGTGCGGATCTCGTCTTCCAGATACAGCTTCTCCTCCGTCAACTTGTCCTTCAGCTCCTCGATCTGGCGGAAGGCCAGCGCATTCTCCACCGCGATAGCCAGCTCATTGCCGATCTGCGTGAGCAGCGCCACGTCATCCGGCGTGAAAGCCGCCTCGCGCATGCTGGCTACATTGAGCGTCCCCAGCGCCCGGTCGCCGCGCAACAAGGGAATGCACACCGCCGATTGCAAACCCTCGGCCAACAAGCGCCGCACGATCTCGGAAGGAAAGCGCTCCACGTCCATGCAATTCAACAGCAGCGGCTGCCGTGTGCGCAGGGCATCGGCGGCGGGCGAATCTTCGAGCAAGGCCATTTGCACTTCGTGGATCTGGCTATTGCTGCCGGGGAAATCGAGCGCTTCCAGGCGCAGTTGCCCCTTGGCCGGATCGACCAGCACCAGGCTGGCGTACTCGTGCCGGATCAGGCGCCGCAACAGCTCCGAGACCGCCTGGAACAGCTCGCGCAGATCCAGGTTCGCCACCATCGCATTGGTCACGTCCAGCACCACTTGCACGCGGTCGCGCTGGCGCGCCATTTCCGCCTGATAACATTGCGCGGCTTCGTAGTTGAGAACGTTCTCCACCGCCACGGCCACCTGCCGGGCGACTTGCGCCAGGAATTCAAGGTCCGCGTGGGCGAAAGCCGAAGGCTCCGCGCCGCCCAGCCCCATGGCCCCCAAGCGCCGCTGCGCCGTGGTCAGCGGCAGCACGCAGCAGGACCGCACGCCATGCCCTCGCAGCAACTGCATGATCTTCGGATAGCGCGTCTCCTGGTCGATATCGGGTATCACCAGCGGCCGCTGCGTCTGCCAAACCAGCCCGGAGGGCGTTTCGTCCACTGGTGTTTCCCAAAAAGAGGAATCCGACGGCCGCATGGACGTCAGCACCCGCAGCCGCATGGTATTGCGCTCCGGAACGTGTAGCACCAGGTTCAGATACTCGAACGCAGCCACCCCACGCAAACGCTGCGCCAGATCTTCAAACAACGCGGGCAGGTCCCGGTTCCGCGAAATCGATTCGGCAACGTCCAGCAGGGCGCGGTACTGATCTACGGCGGTATCCGTCGCGAGTGTGGGGTCCAACTTCAATAATACGGCACGCGAACGCGGGATAACTTCTCGGGCTCTATCGCGGGCAGCTCCTTGTTGCGGCGAGTGCGGAACTCATGTTGCTCGATGTGCATGGCCGCGCGCGTCTCATCGGCCCGCACCACCCTGCCAACCGCCACGAATTTGAGCGGACACCCCCCCTCCAATTGGGCCGGCCAGTTCACCGACACCTCCACCCGCTTTCCGGGACGTAAGCGCTGGGCGGTTTCGAAGAGCACGCCTTTGCTGCTGATGTCCAGTGTTTTCCCATCGCCGCCCTCCGGGACCGCGGCCCTGTGGTCCAGAACCTTATAGGACACCTCCTGCTCAATCGCAAATCGCCTCGTCGCGCGCCGCTCCGCCGCTGGGTCGAGTCTTGGGTCATTGTCTGCCATAAGTTAATAGTGCGGCTTGGTTCACTGCGCGGCAATAGTATCGAAGTCTCAAATTCCAGCACCTACTTAGTACCAATGGAGGGCGGGCTTAAGCCCGCGCGAGGCTTTAGCCTCGCCCCGCCGCGCAGCTACAATAGTCCTTTCACATGCCCAAATCGGCAGCCCTATTCCTCCTCGCCTGCTCCGGTCTGTACGCGGCTGCCATCCCGCGTCCCGAGTATCCCCAGCCACAGTTCCAGCGCGAACACTGGCTGAGCCTCAATGGCTCCTGGGACTTCGAATTCGACGACGCCAACGCCGGCCTGGATGCCGATTGGGCATCCGCCACCCATAAATTCAGCCGGAACATCGCCGTCCCATACTGTTTCGAAAGCCGCTTGAGTGGTATCGGCGATACTTCCTTTCATCCCTGGATCTGGTACCGCCGCGCCGTCACCCTGCCCGCCGAATGGAAAGGCCGGCGCGTGCTGCTCCATTTCGGCGCGGTGAATTACTGGTCGATGGTCTGGGTGAATGGCAAGCTGGCCGGCAGCCACGAAGGCGGCAACACGCCGTTCACCTTCGACGTCACGCCCCTGCTCCAGCCTGGCTCCAACTCGCTCACCGTGCGCGCCCACTTCCCGCCCACGGATCGCTATATCCCCCGCGGCAAGCAGTTTTGGGAGCCCAAATCGAAAAGTATCTTCTATACCCGCACCAGCGGCATCTGGCAGCCCGTGTGGATGGAGCCGGTGGGCGCCAGTTACCTCGATCGCGTCAAAATCACGCCCTCCACCGACGGCGCCGTGCGCCTGGAATTCGCCATCGCCCGCCCGCAGCCCGACCTGGAAGTCACCGCATCGGCCAGCTTCGCGGGACAGCCGGCCGCATCCGCCATCGCCCACACCAGTTCTCCGCGCACCACTGCGCTGCTGGCCATCAACGAGCCGAAGCTCTGGTCGCCTTCATCGCCGAATCTCTACGACCTCGCGCTGGAACTGCGGCGCGGCGGCGTGGTGCTCGATCGCGTGCAAACCTATTTCGGCATGCGCAGCGTCACCGCCGAAAGCGGCAAAGTCCTGCTCAACGGCAACCCCATCTTCCTGAAAATGGTGCTCGACCAGGGCTATTGGCCCGAAAGCATCCTGACGCCGCCCACCGACGAAGCCATCCAATACGATATCCGCATGACCAAGGAGATGGGCTTCAATGGCGCGCGCAAGCATCAAAAACTGGAAGATCCGCGCTATCTCTATTGGGCCGACCACATGGGCTTTCTGGTTTCGAGTGAAATGGCCAACGCCTACGAATTCGACGACGCCTACGCGGACCGCTTCACCCGCGAATGGACCGCCGCCGTCGAGCGCGACTACAATCACCCGTCGATCGTTATCTGGGTG
>Ga0181535_10004868_pt1 | contig 14652 bp, 15 predicted proteins | sample PEATcosm2014_Bin_44_FD_119774 | JGI IMG/M metagenome (GOLD analysis project Ga0181535, IMG submission 119774) | Peatland microbial communities from MTU Mesocosm Facility, Houghton, MI, USA - PEATcosm2014_Bin17_30_metaG | ecosystem: Environmental > Terrestrial > Soil > Wetlands > Peat | place... | reverse complement strand
CACCAACATCGTCGGCCCATACGGAACAGCTCGACGCTTCGATCAAGAGCATGACGGAGGAGTTGCCTTCCGATGTGCGCACTCTTTTTCTTCAACTGCACAAGAAAGATCACATCGTCATCTCGCCCGCATCCGAGGGTTCCTGTGCGGTGTGCGGCATGCGGCTGCCGATAAGCCTTGTGCAGGCCGTCAGACTCGGCAGGGACATACACAGCTGTCCCAACTGTGCCCGCATGCTCTATTGCACAGAAGCTCCCGTCAGACGGCTTGGCAAAACGCCGCGCCGCACCGATCCGAGAAAAGTTGGGATTTCCCGATTCACATCCGAAAGCCTGATGATTCCGAAACTCGAATCGGATACCCGGGACGGTGCCATAAGGGAATTAGCTTACAAACTGGAGCACGAAGGATTTGTGGATAAAGCCGACAGGCTTCTTGAAGAAGCTTTGCGCCGCGAAACGATTCTCAGCACAGCAGTTGATCACGGACTCGCTTTTCCCCATGTACGCGGAGTCGAAGGAGGCGGCCTCACACTGGCACTAGGCCTCAGCCAGAAAGGCATAGACTTTGGCGGAAAGGACGACAACCTGACGAAGATCATGTTTTTGATCGTGATCCCGACAGCAGCGAGCGCTTTCTATTTGAAGCTGCTTGCCGGCCTCACGGAAACCTTCATGAAGATCGAGAACCGAAAGGCGCTTCTTGCGGAGAAAGACGCGGACAAGCTTTGGAAGACCCTGACGAAGGTCACTCGCGCAACGATCAAGTGACGCTCAACGGCAATGTTCCGTGCTATAGTATGTTTGAGAAGGCTGCTAGATCAACGTTTTCTCAACCGTTGCACAAACGCGCCAATCCGTTTCATGGCTTCCTTGATCTCCTCGATGTCAGTTGCATACGAACATCGAAGGTAACCTTCGCCAGAAGCTCCAAATGCCGAACCAGGCACACAAGCCACCTTCTCTTCGTTCAGCAACCTGAATGAGAATTCCTTGGAAGTCAGCCCATAATCGCCAATGTAGGGAAAGGCGTAGAAAGCTCCGCGTGGCATATGGCACGGCAAGCCCATCTCGTTGAGCGCCGCGTGAATGAAATTCCGTCTTTCGCGATACTCATTCCTCATGTCGGCTATATCAGGCATTCCGTTCCGGATCGCTTCAACACCAGCTTTCTGGCTCAAGATCGGAGCACAAAGCATAGTGTATTGGTGAATCTTCATCATGGCCTCGGTGAGTTCCGGCGGCGAACAAGCGAAACCAACCCGAAAACCTGTCATGGCCCACGACTTTGAAAACCCGTTCAGCAGGATCGTCCGTTCTCTCATCCCGGGCATTCTTGCTATGCTTGCCGGTTTCTCGTCGTACGTGAGTTCGGCATAAATGTCGTCTGCAATCACTACCAAGTCATGCTTGACCGCCAATTTTGCGATTTCTTGCATGTCCTTGCGCGGCATTATAGCACCAGTCGGATTGGTCGGAAAATTAAGGATCAGCACCCTCGTTTTATTCGTGATCTTTTTTTCGAGCATCTCGCGGGTCAGGCGGAAATCGTTCTCACGCTTCGTCTCGACACATACCGGTCTGCCGTGTGAAAAAGCGATCACCGACGGATACGAAACGTAGCACGGTTCGTGATACATCACGTCGAAGCCCGGTTCGACTACGGCGCGAATGGCCAGATCGAAAGCTTCGCTGACGCCGACCGTTATCAGAATCTCGGATTCTGGAGAATACTTCACTCCGTAGGATTTTCGAACATAGTCGGACACTGCCTGACGCAGATCGGGAGTTCCGAGATTTGCTGTGTAAGAAGTGGCGCCGTGATCCAGGGCAAAAATCGCAGCTTCCCGTATATGCCACGGGGTCACGAAATCCGGCTCGCCTATGCTCAGACTGATGACGTCTTTCCGTGAGCTCACGATTTCAAAAAATTCGCGAATCCCGGAACGGGGCGTGTCCCTCACATAGGGCGCAACGTAATTACGGCGAGACTTTGAGCCGCTCATCTTCCTGTTTGACCTCCATCATAACGCCTTGATCCTTGTAAGCCTTGAGCATAAAATGTGTAGCCGTTGAAATTACGCCCTGTATCGTCGCCAGTCTTTCACTCACAAAGCTTGCGACCTCCTTCAGATTCCGGCCTTCCACGAACACCAACAGATCGTAGGAACCAGACATCAGGAAAAGAGATTTTACCTCCTGAAAGTTTGCAACCCGCGCCGATATGCGATCAAAGCCGCCTTCCCTTTCCGGCGTGATCTTCACCTCGATTACGGCCCGGACGCGTTCAAGATCGAGCTGATCCTCGTTGATTATGGCCTGATAGCCGCGAATGATGCCTTTCTTTTCGTACTCGGCAATCTTGGCTTTGACTTTCTTCTCCGTGATTCCCAGCATCTTTGCCAGGTTGGCAGGAGACTCAAGTGCGTTCTTCCTGAGAAGTTTAAGTAATTCAAATTCGTCCATTTATCTTCTCCTTGCTTAACAATATCGGGCGTTCTTATAGCATCACAGATTCTGGATGCACAGATAATATTAATGTCGTGGTAACCCGTAAGTGGTAATTTTGTTTTGCGTTTAAGCAATGTCAGCGCCGGATCTAGAAGAACGCGTTGTACAGCGCTTTGACCGCGCGTTTGCGGTCAATGGCTTTGACTCCGAACATCAAGCTGATTTCAGAAGAGCCTTGGTTGATCATCTCTATGTTCACGCCGCCATCGGCCAGCGCTTTTGTGGCTCTTGCCGCGACGCCGACGGTGAAATGCATTCCTTCGCCCACAATCATCACAAGTGCCAGACCGCGCTCCACGGACACTTCGTCGGCTTTCATCTCGTCTTTGATGCGAGCGATTATTTTCAACTCTTTTTCGGCTGTCAGTCCCTTTTCTCTTAAAATCACGGAAGTATTGTCTATACCGGAAGGCGCATGCTCATAGGAAAGGCCTTCCTCTTCGACGATCTGGAGCAATCTGCGTCCGAATCCAATCTCGCGGTTCATTAGATATTTGTCAACATACACCGTGCAAAACCCGTCGGAACTGGCAACACCGACGACTGTTCCAGCGTCGCATTCGCGTTTGGGCACGATCATTGTTCCTGGTGCTTCCGGCCTGTTTGTGTTCTTGACGCAAATCGGAATGCCAGCATGGACCACAGGCTCAATGGCTTCGTCGTGAAAGACCCCGAAACCGGCGTACGACAATTCGCGCATTTCACGATAGGTCAAAAGTGGGATTGGTTTGCCGTCCGGGACAATGGCGGGATCGACGGAAAGTACTGAATCCACATCGGTAAAATTCTCGTACACGTCGGCTCCCACGCCAGCCGCGACGATGGAGCCTGTTATGTCAGAGCCACCACGGGGGAAAGTCACGACTTCGCCTGATTCCGTGTAGCCGAAAAATCCAGGGAAAACTACCACTCCTTTGTGGGAGCGCAGGGACTCGAGATTCTTGTAGGATTCTTTCAACACCAGAGCGTTTCCGCACTCATTGGTCAGCAACAGACCGGCGTCCTTTGGGCTGACATATGTCGCTTCCAGACCGTTCTTGCGGAATATCTCGGCCACCAGTTTCGCGCAATTGTCCTCGCCGGCAGCTTTCATGCGGTCAACGAATTTGCCCTTGTTCGCTCGATCAGCTTCAAGCCGGCCGCGCAAATCCTTCTCGATCTCGCCGACAATCTTTTCGGAGACGCCTGTCTCGCGCTGGATTCCTGCATAGCGCTCGACAAGGGCCTTGAGTTCCTGCTCGGCACTCCCGCCCTCCAGCTTAGCCTCGGCGCAGGCAATGAGCATGTCTGTGACTTTTGTGTCGCTCTTGTTTCGTTTGCCCGGCGCGGATACGACGACGATGCGGCGTTCCGGATCGGCTTTCACGATTCCGCAGACCTTCATGATCTGCGCGGCATCAGCCAGCGAACTGCCGCCGAATTTCGCCACCTTCAACCCGTTATGTTTCGATGCAGTCATAATTGTTGTCATCTTGAAAAGATTTCTCGCCAAGCCGCCAAGAACGCCAAGGTGTATCAACTTTGCGGTCTTTGCGCCTTTGCGAGAGTCCCTTTTGAATTGCGACTTTCTTGCATCTTGTCTTATTTCTCGATTCCCAAATCCTCGATCCGCAAACACACCGTCTTTGCCCCGGTAACGGCCATACGATCAATGATCTTGAGCGCCGCGGCAACACCCGATTCCTTGGCGCGATGGGTCACGATGATCACCGGCACATGCTTGTCGGCATGCTTTTCCTTCTGGATCACCGACGCTATGCTTATTCCCTGTTTCCCGAGGATTGTCGCAACGCGGCCAAGCATGCCGGCTTTGTCTGGAAGCGAAATGCGCAGATAGTACCGCGCCTCGATATCGCCTATCTTCCTGATCTTTCCAGCTTTCTCTTCCCAATTGAACGGATGCGGACGGGCCTCTTCCGCTGGTGCAACGGCGAGTGCACGGCACACGTCAGCGACGTCGCTCAATACTGCACTGGCCGTGGGCTTTCGGCCGGCGCCGCGCCCATAGAACATGGTTTGCCCGACAGTATCGCCCTCGACAAAGACAGCGTTGAACACACCGCTTACCGACGCGAGCATGTGTTCTACCGGGATGAGCGTGGGATGAATTCGCACTTCAATTCCACCATTGTAAGTCTTGATTACTGCCAAGAGTTTGATCCTGTAACCAAGCCCACGGGCGTTCTCGATGTCCACTTTCGCTATACCGCGAATGCCCTCGACGTGAATAGATTTCATAGAGACCGGGAAACCATGGGCGAGCGACGCCAGAACGACCGCCTTGTGTGCGGTGTCAAAACCGTCAATGTCCAGGCCGGGATTGGCCTCCGCATAACCGCCAGCCTGCGCGCCTTTTAAAGCGTCATCGAAACTCGCGTTTTCGTTTTCCATGCGGGTCAGGATGTAGTTGCAGGTGCCATTGAGAATTCCATACATCTGGTCAATCCGGTTGGCGATCAAGCCTTCCCGCAACGCCCTGATTATCGGGATGCCACCAGCCACGCTGGCTTCAAACCAAACGTCCGTGCCGTGTTCAGCAGCGACCTTGAAGATTTCAGCGCCATGTTCCGCCAGCAGCGCCTTGTTGGCAGTGACAACAGGCTTGCCGAGTTTCAGCGCTTCGAGGATGAACTTCCTCGCAACTCCAGTCCCGCCGATAAGCTCGATGATTATATCAATATCCGGATTGTTTATCACCGACATCGCGTCATTGGTCAAAATGGAGCGGCTGACCTTTACGCCGCGGTAAGTCTTTAGATCCACATCCGCAATCTGCCGCAGCACCGGTTTCACACCGAGCCGCCTGGCGATGAGCGCGCCGTTCTTCTGCAATCCTTCCACGACGCCCGCGCCGACCGTGCCAAATCCAAGTAATCCTATGCCTATTTCTTTCATTGGTTCCTTCCTAACATCGAGTCCGGAACTGTAATCAAAGCCCATAAGCGCTTACAAGTAGAAACGGGACGTGGAGGGTAATCAATCTTTCAATCCTAACAATGACTCGATAGTGCGACATTACAGTGGTTAATTCAAGGGAATAAGGGACGGTAAAAACTGGGAATAGACTTCTGTGGCGGGCAAATTACACGCCGGTCAGTCGTATGTTCGACTCACTTGTTTGGTGATGTATTCTGCTCGTTCTTCCAAGAGAATCATTTGCTCCGGCTTGGGTTCAACTCCGTGATTGTGATTCCGGATGTTGGCGTGGAAATTGAAGACGAGCGCCTCAACAACAGACCTGCGATTCTCGATTTTGCCGCCGGAGTGATAAAAATGATCGCGAGTCACCATGTTGAATTTGCTCCACAGAGAGTCAATAAATGGATTTGCGCGGTAATCATTGTGGTGCCAAGTCGAGAGAATGAAGCGCGCCGGTGTTGAGGATAGAAGGCTGAACAACCTCATTTCATCATCTTCAGTCCATCCGCTGTAGTAGTCCACATAGCGACCTATGTACGGCGGGTCGCAGTAGATGATGTCATCCTTTGTCGCCTGGCGGATGGTCTTTTCAAAGTCTTCAACTGCAAAGTTCCATTCCGGCTGAATAAGACAGGCAACGTCATGAACTTGATTCACGATCTTCGTGACGTATGAACGCGAAAATCTTTCAGGTTTTTTGCAGAAGGGAATATTCCACGCGCCACTCCGGTTGAACCGCATCACTTTTTCTCACGCAACTTATCAGAAGTGAAACTTTGCAACGCTTTGGATAGTGCGGAATTACGGGGGTGAATTCAAGGTAATACGGGACGGCAAAATCCTTGCCGAAGGCATTCGGCTCAACACGGATTTGGCGGCAACTGAGATGGATGCGAGGCGAACAGAGGCTATCCGCCAAATTGCTATTGGTCGTTATTGATATTTATTTCTGATTATGAGATCGTTGGGACATGAAAGGTTTAACAAACATTATCACATCGTCGCCCGATATCCTCGGGGGGACGCCTGTTTTTGCTGGTACTCGTGTGCCAGTGCAGAACTTGCTGGATTGCCTTGAAGCGGGAGACTCGATTGATCTCTTCCTGTACGACTTTCCTACCGTGAAACGGGAGCAGGTGGTTGCCGTGCTGGAGGCCGCCAAACAGGAAGTGTTGGAGGCAGTTCCCGCATGAGGATCATTCTGGACGAGTGTCTTCCCATGCGACTCCTGAGAGATATTCCAGATCACGTGGTGACGACTGTTCCCAGACAAGGGTGGGCCAGCATCACCAATGGAGCTTTGCTCAAACTCGTCCAACCTGAATTTGATGTCTTCATTACAATGGATTCCAACATTGTTCACCAGCAGAACTTGGTAGGTCTTGAGATTTGTGTGATCGTTCTGCACGGCCCAAACAGTCGGTACGAGACATTGCAGCCACTCTTGCCTCAAATTCGAGATGCGATCAAACAAGCAAAGCCCGGTTCCATTTTTCATATTCGCGACTAAAGCGACAGCAATCTCTGCTCGTTCCTCCAGCAGAATCATTTATTCCGGCTTGGGTTCAACTCCGTGATTGTGATTCCGGATGTTGGCGTGGAAATTGAAGACGAGCGCCTCAATAACTGACCTGCGATTCTCGAGCTGGACGCCGCTCACTATTGAAACGAACGTTTTTTGGGATTGCGGGGGAGTGCGGTAAGCACGTAAGATTACAGCATGGTTGATACGCACAAGATTGCGGCATTTCTGGACAAGGAACTAAGGGTTTCCGAGTTTTCCGATTCGTCAAACAACGGCCTTCAAGTTGAGAATTCCGGATGCGTCACGAAGATTTGCTGCGGTGTGGACGCATCCATGGAGTTTTTCGTGGAGGCAAATCGACGCAATGCCGATTTTGTCGTGTGCCATCACGGGTTGAGCTGGGGCGATTCGCTCAAGCGGATCACAGATCTCAATTACAAGCGGCTTTCATTCCTGATCAAACACGATATGGCGCTCTACGCCAGCCATCTTCCTCTCGACGCGCATCCGCAGTATGGAAACAACGCGCTCATTTGCAAAGCGCTGGGACTGCGTCATCTGCGGAAATTCGGGAAATATCACGGTGTGGAGATTGGATATCAAGGGGAATTGCCCCGACCGATGAAGAGAGAAGACTTCAAAAAGCTGGTCAGTAAAGCCATGGGCCGCGAGTTGCAGACGATGGATTTTGGGAAGACGACGGTCAAGTCCGTTGCCGTGGTGTCGGGCGGTGCGGCGGATCAGTTGATGGAAGCAGGCCAAAAGGGCGTTGATATGTATCTGTCGGGTGAGACGGCGTTGCATGTTTACAGTTGCGCGCAGGAATATGGAATCAACGCCATTTTCGCAGGGCACTACGCCACGGAGGTTTTTGGAGTTCGCGCGCTGGCAGAATTGCTGGGGCGGCGGTTCAATGTTGCTGCGGAATTTGTGGATTTGGGAATAAAGTATTGATTTCTATTGGAGCGAGTTGACGGGGACTTCGCATCGCTTTCCTTCGCTGCGCTCAGGGTAAGCGATCCTACAACTTGTGAATGCAGCGCCAAGTACGCCGAGCTTGCGCGAGAAACAGTGTTGGTGAATCACGGGAAAGCAGAGGTGAAACAGATGAAGACACTCTTGAAATTGCTCATGTGTGGCCTGTTTAGCTTATCCATATCTTTGCTGGCGCGCGCTGGAACGCTTGATGCGTTTGAACGTAGCGCGGATGCCGACAACACACATCCTGCGGCTGGAACCCCAACGCGGCATGGCGATGCGAACGATGGAACCTCATTTGGCGCTTGCCGCAACGATGAACATGGCGAGGACGACGGGTTTGGTGCATGTCTCGCAGAAGGCGCTGTAATGGCTCTTGCTTATGGCGGAGTAAACAGTCTGGCGCTCGTATATCCACCTCAAGATTCCGATTTTCAGCGGCGCGAGAATGGCGATGCGGTCATTCCATTCATGGCGTTCGATACATCTTATCAGAGGGTCGCGGGAGATGTTTCTGCGATGGATTACCGTGGCGAATTGGGGGCGGCATTCATTGGATTCCAGGCTCGCACCACGCTGTACGATGAAAACTCGTCTGGGGATGACCTGAAAATCACGCAGTTGCATGGTTTGTACAGGATGTCGTTTGGGAAGCAAGTCGAAGTTGATCTTGGATTCGGGTCGTTGACAATAAGAGGAGAACAAAAAGAAACTGGATTTTCGATGACAACGCCAGTCTTGATCCATCCAAACGATCACCTGGGAATCGAATGGCGCCCCGTATGGTCAACGATCAAGGAAAACAGGATCACCGACAATGATCTGTCGGTTACAACGGGCTGGCGCTATGTCAGTTTCCGGATCGGTTACAGATGGGTGACCAGCGATACGGTTTCTCTTAATGGGCCACAGGCAGGGCTATCGCTCAGGTGGTAAAGGCTGTCGGGTGTGGAAAAGATAGATTATGAACATACTTTTGATCAATCCGCCTTCGATAGATACGATAGTCGCAGACATGTCGGACTTTTTCGACGAGTCGAGTGGCGCGTATCCACCTGTTGGTTTGATGTATCTGGCTGCATCCATCAATAAGGCGGGAAAGCACAGTGTTCGGATATTGGACGCCAATCTGCTCAAGCTTGACTACAAGGGCGTCAAAGATGCTGTCGCCGCCGCGAAACCCGACCTTGTTGGCATAACCACTTTGACTTTCAATGCGCCGGCTGTCCTCCAGATCGCCGCCGACGTGAAGCAGGTGGACAAGCGCATAATCACTGTGCTCGGTGGGCCACACTCAACAATCTATCCCGACGAGACGCTGGCATTTCCACAGGTTGACTTTGTGGTGCTCGGCGAAGGCGAAATAGTTTTCGTCGAACTGCTCAATGCTATCCAGAAAGGCGAGCCATATCCCGATCTGCGCTCGACAGGGTTCAAGAGGGACGGCGAGGCGGTCATCGATCGGCTCTTCGACTTCATCGAAGACCTTGATTCACTGCCTTTTCCTGCCATCGATCTGATTGAGCCAGCAAAATATTTTTCCGTATTATCATCTGGAAAACAGACGATGGTGATGATGTCGAGCCGCGGCTGTCCTTTCAAATGCATCTATTGCGACAGGCCTCATCTGGGCAGGAAGTTCAGGGCGCGCTCCGCTTCCAATGTTGTTGATGAAATGGAACTGTACTTGAGAAGGCACAGCATCAACGATATCAAGTTCTTTGACGACACTTTCAGTGTGGACAGGAAGAGGGTGGTTGATATTTGCGCCGAGATAAAGAGGCGGAACCTCAATTTGACATGGAGCGCAAGGGCGCGCGTGAACACTGTTGATCATGAGTTGCTCGAAACGATGAAGGACAGCGGGTTGACATCGCTTTCTTTCGGGATCGAATCTGGCAACCAGAGAATACTTGGCAATCTGCAGAAGGGGATTACCATTGAACAGGTTGAGGCAGCAGTGTCGAACTGCAAGAATTTGGGCATCGAGGTCCTGGGCGATTTCATAATTGGAAATCCGGGCGAAAAAATAGAGGAGATCAAGGAGACGATCCGCTTTGCGAAGCAGTTGAACCTCGATTACGCCCAATTTACGATCATGACGCCATATCCGTCAACGCAGCTTTACAGTATGGGGCTGGCAAAGGGGATTTTGAAGAGAGACTACTGGAAGGAATACGCCGCACAGCCTTCGAAGGAGTTCGTGACGCCTGTCTGGGAGGAGTTCTACTCGAAGAAAGAACTCGTTGGCTTTCTCAGGAAAGCATACAGATCTTTCTACTTCAGGCCGGGATACATGATCAGGAGGGCGACGAAAATTCAGTCTTGTTCCGAGCTGATGCGCAAGCTGGGAGCATTTCTGTCCCTGCTGAGGCTTAGTTTTCAATCCAAACGCAAGTTGACGGCCAACTTTAAGCAGCAGTCGGAGTGAAAGCATGACAACGCCCATCAAAGTAGTATTGATAAGTCCACCATTCACGATGTACGCCGGTATAAAGGGCCATGGCGGGCTCTCGGCACCGCTCAATCTCGGCTATCTCACATCCTATGCGCATTCAAAATCGCAGCGTTTTGACATAAGCATTCTCGATGCCGAAGCGCAGGAGATGACGTATCGGCAAGTGATCGATCACCTCAAAAAGGAGAATGCGGCTGTCGTTGGGATAACGACGACGACACCTTCCTTTGGGGTCGTTACTGATCTTTGCCGGGAAATAAGGAGCGGATGTCCCGGCGTTCTAATCGTTCTTGGCGGGCCGCATGTCACTGCATTGCCCGGCGATCTCCTGCAAGACGGTACAGCTAATTTCTCGGTGATGGGCGAGGGTGAACTGACGTTTTTGGAGCTGCTCAACGCGATTGCGGACAAGACGGACATGACGGCAATCAAGGGGCTTGCGTTCAAAGCTGATGACGGCAAAATCAGAATCAATGAACGAAGGGAGGCAATCGAGGATCTTGATTTATTGCCAATGCCCGCAAGAGATAAGATGCCGTTTCATCTCTATTACTCGCCGCCGACAAAATCGCTTGGTCTCGGGAAAGTTGTCACCATGCTTACTTCCAGGGGATGTCCCTACAGCTGCAACTATTGCATATCGTGTGTCATGTGGGGCAAAGGCAAGGTCAGATATAGATCTGCCCGGTCGGTCCTAGATGAAATGGAATACTGCATCGAAAAGTATGGGGCGAAAGAATTCAATTTTCACGATGACCTCTTTGTGGCCAAGAAAGACCGGCTGAAAGACATATGTGACGGGATTGTGGCGAAAGGCTGGAAGATCGGGTGGGTGTGCATGGCGCGGGTGGACTTCATCGACGAGGACAGGCTTGTATGGATGAAAAGGGCGGGCTGTCAGAAGATCGCGTTCGGCATCGAGTCCGGTTCGGAAACGATGCTGAAACGAATGAACAAGCGGCTTGATCCTTCTAAAGTGAAAATCGCGTTCGAATTATGCAGGAAGCACGGGATCAAGAATGGCGCTTCGTTCATGATCGGCTACCTGGACGAAACTGAAGAGACGATCAAAGAAACTATCGCGCTGATGAAGCAGCTCAATCCTGACACGGTTGCCATTTTTCAGGCCAGCCCATATCCCGGCACGGAATTTTACATCGAGGCACAGCGAAGAGGATTGCTGAGAAAGGATTTTAAGTGGGAGGATTACGCGCTCGTGACGAATTCCAGGTCGGTCTTGAATCTGCCGAATCTATCTTCCGAACAAATACGCTATTGGGTCAAACGCGCATACCGCGAATTCTATTTAAGACCAGCATACGCATTCAGCCAGTTGGCCAAGATCAAGACCATCAGTGATGTCAGGAATATTCTTTCTGGAATCGGTATCTTACTCCGCGTTAGCGGCAACAAGCGCAGAGTTTCATGAGTGTTTAACCTCAGCGTATCTTCTCCGATTCCTTCGTCGGCGAAACGCGAAGTTGCGGAGCGACATTCGATTCAGTTCCGGTTTTCTTTTCCAGATAGTCCTTCAGCAGCTCCTTTTCTCCTTCAGTCTGGCCATATCTGTAGAGCCCTTTTCTCGTGACCTGAAACGTCTTGCCGTTCCAAACGTACTCAGTCTCCATGGCTTCAGCGCAACCCATATGGGCGAACACGATAAATCGGCTTCTTCCGTTAATCGTGCCCCATTGATATCTATTTCCTTCCATCGTTCCGACATGTTCGAACCCGTTGGTTCTCTGCACGAACAGAAAGTAGAGGCCGTTGTCTTGAACGCCACGCATTGTGCTGTACAGGCCATCGAGGTAGTCGAGTTTAATCACGAGGACGACATCATTCGTTTTATCTTCCAGCCGGAACCTCACGATCGAACTGTCTGCGGCCAGTTTGAAAAGATTCGTTTCATCAACTTGTGAGGTTTCTTGGGCATCGGCCATGAAACGAAAACAATCTTTGTACGTCGCGAATAAATTCGTCGCAGAGCCACTTTCGTGCTGCAATTCGGCTTTCTGATCTTTGTCGCCAGAATCTGGAGATGTCTTCACTTGAGTTTCTGATTTGGGCAACAGGACTTTGATTTCGATCACGTTAGATTCCATGGTGCCAATTTTCGACTGGAGTTTGTATGTCCCAAGGTGCCGTATGCTATTGTGAAGTTGTGCGCTGATGTTACGCCTGAAATCAAATCCAACAAATTCTCCTGGAATGTACGTGAACACTACCTTTGTTTCCTTGCCGTCTTCATCCGTTATAATCAGGTAGTCATCCTTGTGCATGGCCGGGTCATAGGGGATCGCCCGGCCTGATGTGTCCTTGTTGATATTGGACAGGACAATCCAAGCGTTCATTTCGGAGTTGATTTCGTATGTCGGCTTCTCGGACCAGACCGCTAATGTGATGCCGTTAGAAGTCGGACCATGTGGCCTGTCACTGGGCCATTCCAGGCAATGGCGGGACGTCGGCAGCCATTCGTCTATCGGATGTATTCTGTGATGTTTTCTGAGAGGTCCCGAATGCCTTGATTGTCTGACGATTATTGTCCGCGAAATCCTGAAGACGGGCTATTGCTGCGGACACATTATTGCTCTTGATATCCGCAAGAACGGCGTCCACAACAGTGCCCACCGCCGCTGCGTATTGAATTCGTACTGCTGTCTCAGGTTTATCCGCCTTGACTATGGAGTAGCTGTTGCGTCTTTCTGGTTCCGCGAGAAGGACCAAGCTGTATTTCGCAAGAAGCGACTGCAATGCAGGTCGCCATGGCTCGTCCACCAGATTCACGTACACCCCTTTGATTTCACTGATGTCGCGCGGATTGTACTGAATGTTCGTGCCCGTTATCCTTGAAATCAATGTCAAGACGTCAACAAGCTCCACGCCCTCAAGCGTTATCGAGATAAATCCATCCGATGGCTTCACGGATTCCGCTGCGTGAGCCGGCGTGAAAAGGAGTGCCATTGAAATGAGCGCAACAATGATAAGAGACTTTCTCATCGTCATTTCCTTTCTGCCAGTGCCCAATCCAAAGGTTTTGGTGAGTTAGTGTCAAATAGTATGAAGTCAATTGATCGGTATCAATTCTATCATTCTCCTGTCCGTCACTTGTCGCAGGCAGATTCGGTCCACGCGGTCTCATTGTTCCGATTCAACAACGACTGCGGTTCCGTAACAGATTACTTCGGCGACTCCCGGCATGACATCGTTCGCGTCGTATCGAACACCGATGATGGCATTGCCTCCAAACAGAATTGCGTTTTGTGTCATGCTGACATAAGCTTGCATGCGCGATTGCTCGCACAATTCGGTCAGAATCGAGATGTTTCCGCCGAAGACAGTTTGGACATTGGCGAAGAAGCTTCCAATGATTGAACGTGAGCGAACAGTTATGCCTCGCACGACACCACGGTTCTCGATAATTCGGTAACCCTGAATTGTGAATGCTGTCGTTATCAACTTCGGGTCTATGATGTCCATATGTCCCTCCTGTTGTTAGGACTACAAATGCTGGCTGCCGGGCAGGGTGTTGGTCTGGAGGTGTTTGTTCTCGTCGCGGTCCATCCACATTCCGAAGAAAAGCAGGTTCACTCCCGACAGGAAGAAGGTTGTGAAGAAAAGCTTCCAGCCGATCGATACGGTGATTGTAGTCAGCGCGTGAGAGGAGAGAATCATGAGCGCGAGATTGGTCAGCCCGCCGGCGAGACCGATGATGGTCAGAAGAAGCCCGACCATATAATAGAAAAATATCGGATGGAAATCGCGGACCACGTACTTGAAGAAAAGCCGGTAGAAGAAAAGCCGGAACAGGAGGTATGGAATGGTGAAAAGCACTACGCGTTTCTTCATCTTCGATTGCTCACCGACATGATAAATCGGCTCGATCGGAATCTGTGCGAGGCGGAAGTTGTAGATGTTGAGCTTCGTAAGAATGTCGTTTGGCACTCCGTACCGCTTGTAGATGTTGTCAAGGTTGAGAGTCTGAAGCGCCAGGAGTGAGATTGCAGTGTAACCGGTCTGCGAATCCACCACGCTCCAATAGCCGGACACGATCTTGGTGAGAAGCGATAGCGCTGCATTGCCAATGAATCTGGATTTGGGAATGGTTTTCCATGAGTTTTCCGTGAGTAGCCTGTTGCCTTTTGCGTAATCGGCCTTACCGTCAACAACCGGCATCACGATATTAGCGAGTTCCCCAGGTTCCATCTGGCCATCGCCGGCCATTACGGCAGTCACGTCAATCTTGTTGTCGCGGGCCCATCGAT
>Ga0181535_10004867_pt1 | contig 14652 bp, 9 predicted proteins | sample PEATcosm2014_Bin_44_FD_119774 | JGI IMG/M metagenome (GOLD analysis project Ga0181535, IMG submission 119774) | Peatland microbial communities from MTU Mesocosm Facility, Houghton, MI, USA - PEATcosm2014_Bin17_30_metaG | ecosystem: Environmental > Terrestrial > Soil > Wetlands > Peat | place... | reverse complement strand
GCGTACGCCTGTCCCACCAGGTCCACCCGACCCAGGGATCTGGCGAAATCCAGGCAGGCCGACCGGGTGAACCGGAGGTGCTTGCCCGGGGTGTGCCAGGCCTGGAGGTGGCCTTGGGCCACGGCGCGCCGGAGCGTCGACCGCGAGACGCCGCAGAGGCTCGCCGCCTCACCGGTCGTCAGGATCTGGTCCTCGTTCTGAGCCATCGTCGTTCCTCCCTTTCCGTCAGCCGAAGCTGACTCCGACGCGTTGACCGCGTCGGACGTCATCAGTGTACAGGGACTTTGGCGCGCTTGTCACGTTCCCTCAGGCTGCAGCCTCTCGGCCCGATCCCAGGATATGCGAGGACCTTGGAACGGGTCTCTGAGGGCCGATCGGCCCCCCCTGTGAAACCCCCCTGGGCCTCCCGCGAAACCCTCTGGCCCGCCCCGTGAAACCCCCTGGGCCTCCCTGCAAAACCCCTCTGCGCCCTCCTCTGTGCCCCCTCCGAGCTCCCGTCCGAGCCCTCCTCGGAGGACTCCCCCGGCCCATCGGGGAAGCTCCCCGGCCTCCCTCATCCGGCCCCGCCGGCACCCCCGGAACCCCTCTCCGATATCACCGCCGAGGGGCGGAAGGGCGCCCCGTATACTGACTGAACCCAACAATTGGCTCTTGTCGGGCCGGGAGGACCGCGGATGTCGGCACGGGTGCATGACCTGGTCACGCGTCTCGTCGAGAGTGTCGGCACCGTGATCGTGGGGAAGGAACCCGAGATCGAGCTCTGTGTGCTCGCCCTCCTCTGTCGCGGCCACGTGCTCATCGAGGACGTCCCCGGGGTCGGCAAGACCATGCTCGCCAAGGCGCTGGCGCGGGCCAGTGGCTGCTCCTTCGAGCGTGTCCAGTTCACCCCCGACCTGCTCCCCGGCGATGTCACCGGGGTGTCGGTCTTCGACCCGCGCACCACCGGGTTCGAGTTCCGGCGGGGACCGGTGTTCGCCCAGGTCCTGCTCGCCGACGAGATCAACCGGGCCTCTCCCAAGACCCAGTCCGCGCTGCTCGAGGCGATGGAGGAGGATCAGGTCACGGTCGACGGCCAGACCCACCGGCTCCCCGACCCCTTCATCGTCCTGGCGACCCAGAACCCGATCGAGCTGGGCGGCACCTTCCCGCTCCCCGAGGCGCAGGTGGACCGGTTCCTCTTCAAGGTCGACCTCGGCTACCTCCCGCTCGACGACGAGGTGGCGATGCTGGACCGCTTCCAGACCTCGTCGCCACTCGACGACCTGATGGCGGTGACCACCCCCGAGGAGCTCGGGGAGTGCCAGAGGGCGTGTGCCGAGGTCTACTGCGACCCGGTGCTCAAGGAATACTGCGTGCGCCTGGTCCAGCGCACCCGCCAGCATCCCGACGTCGCGCTCGGGGCCTCGCCCCGCGGCAGCCTGGGCCTGCTCCACTCCGCCCAGGCGCGGGCCGCGGCGGCGGGCCGCGACTTCGTCCTCCCCGACGACCTGAAGGGACTGGCCGCCGGGGTGCTCACCCACCGGGTGATCCTCACCCCCAACGCGGAGCTCCGCGGCGTTCTGGCCTCGGGCGTCATCGAGGAGATCCTCGCCGCCGAGACCGTACCGACAGCCGCGCGCCGGCTGGCATGAGCAGCCGGGCGCCCCTTCTCGCCGTCCTCGTCGTCCTCAGCTTCTTCGCCGGGCTCACCGGCGTTCGCCTCGCCTACACCCTGGCCTACGCGCTGCTGCTGCTGCTGCTGGTGGCCTGGATCTGGTCGATGATCCTGGCCCGGCGCATCGAGGTCCGCCGCCAGACGCCGGAGGGCGCCCACATGGTGGGGGAGGCGTTCACCGAGCGGTTCACCATCCGCAACCGCAGCATCCTCACCCTTCCCTACTGCGAGGTCCACGACCGGACCCGGCTGGCCGGGTACTCGCCGGGAAGGGCCTGCGCCCTCAACCCGGGCGGGTCGGTGGCGTGGACGGCGCGGGGGATCTTCACCCAGCGCGGCAAGCTGAGCTTCGGGCCCCTGGAGGTCAGGCTCGGCGACCCATTCGGCCTCTTCCCCAAGACGGTGCGGCTGCGGGAGACCGGCGCGGTGCTCGTCTACCCGGCGATCCACCCCGTGGAGTCCGTGCTCGGTCCGGTCTGGATGGGGGCGTCGTACGGGGACGTCCGGCGCGGGCGCGGCCTCGACGTGCCCCCCGACATCTCCTCGGTCCGCGACCACGCTCCCGACGACGGCCTGAGCCGCATCCACTGGCCGTCCACGGCCCGGGCCGGCCGCCTCATCAGCCGCCTGTACGAGTCGCGGCAGAGCTCCGACGTGATGGTCCTGCTCGACCTCGCCCGGGGCACCCACTTCGGCGAGGCGCCCGAATCCACCCTCGAGTACGCGGTCTCGCTCGCCGCCTCCATCTGCCACGCGGCGCTGGCGCGCGGCCAGGCGGTGGGGCTGCTCACCAATGACCGCCTGGGCACCGCGATCGGCCCGGGTCGCGGCGAGACCCAGCGCCTGCGGATCCTCGAGTTCCTCGCCCTGGCCCAGGATTCCGGGCGCCGCCCCATCGCCGCCGCCATCGCCCAGCACGGGCGGAGCTGGCAGGGCCGGGGCGGGCTGATCGTCGTCACCAGCGATCGCGACCCGGAGTGGGTCGAGGCCCTGGTCGAGGTGGGGGTGCGCGGGCAGCGCCACCTCGCGGTGCTGGTCGAGCCCACCAGCTTCGGGGCCTCGGGCCCGCCGATGCGGGTCAGCGCCGCCTGGCGGCTGGCCCTCGACTGGTGGATCGTGCGGCGTGGCGACGTCCTCGCCATGCCCCGCCGCACCCGCGCCGCCGGTATGTGATGGGCGGCGGTCGCCAGCCCATGCGCAGGGAAGAGAGCCGATGAGCAGCCCCGGATCCGGACCGGTGTCGGGCGGCGGGTGGGCGCGGGCCGTCGCCCAGCCCTCCCGGATGCCCCGCGCGGTCCTGCCCTCGGGGACCGCGGTGCCCCGGCGGGTGGCTCCGCCTCCGGCCTACACGGCCGTGGCCGCGCCGGTGGCGCCATCGGGGATCGGCGCCTACGCCATAGCCCTCGGCCTGATCGTCACCACCACCACCGCGGTGCTCGCGGGCAACTGGATCGGGGGCGCCCAGGCGACCCTCCTGGTGGCGGTGGTGGCGCTGGTCGAGGCCATCCTGCTCGGTCGATCGGGGGTCGGCCGGCTCGTCGCGATCGGCCTGGCGGTCCCCCTCTGTGCCGCGGTGGTGGTGCCCACCACCATCGGTCTCATCCCCTCCTCAGTGAGCAGCGGGGGACTGGAGCACACGATCGGGGAGTACGTCCTCCAGGCATTCACCGGGCTGCTCGCGAGCGGGCCCGGGGACTTCGTCCGCTGGGCCTTCATGGTGGGGCTGGCCACCATCATCTGGGCCTGCGGCTACTGGCTCGGGTGGGTGGCCTTTCGCGAGCAGCGGGGCGTCCTCGCCGTCCTCCCGGCGCTGGTGGTGGTCGGCGTCAACGTCCTCAACGCCCCCTCGGTCACGAGCGGCGCCGGGCCCGGCTCGTCGATCGGGCTCTCCGAGACCATGGCCATCTTCGCCGCCCTGCTGGTGATCGGCCTGGCCGAGCTGGGCTCGCTGGCGGCGGGCTGGCGCCGGCGGAGGATCCCGACCCTGGAGGGGGTCCGGGAGCGGTACACGATCGCCCTCTCGCTGGCCTCGATCGGGGTGGTGGCCGCCAGCCTGCTGATCCCGCCGATCAGCGACACCGACATCTCGGGCAACCTCTTCAACGGGGGGGTTGGCCAGGGCGGCGGTCAGGGGACCCGCAACCTCGCCAACATCGGCTTCAACCCGGTGGTGGCCCCCGGTGGCCAGCTGACCAACGTCCCGAGCAAGGTGCTCACCTACTACACCGACCAGGGCCAGTCCACCTACCTGGAGGCGGACGTGGACACCGTCTTCAGCGCCGGCGACTGGATCCCCGACTTCGACACCGCGGTGGGCCAGACCTTCCCGGCCGGCGCGATCCCGCGCGACTCGAGCGCGCTGGGCGCATCGCGCTCGTCGACCACCGCCCACATCGTCTTCGACCAGTCGGCGAGCGCCGCCACCGGGGCGGCCGGAGGCGGCCTCGACCTCTTCCCCGGCGACCCGTCCTCGATGACCGTGCCCGGCACCGTCATCGGCGACGTCGCGCCGCCGGCGACGCCTCCCACGCCCACCCCGGCGACCTTCCCGCCCGGGTACCAGTGCATCGGGAACGCCTGCCCCGCGGGCAGCACCGCGGTCCCCGTCTTCCTGAGCGTCGACGAGGTCGACCTCCCCGCTCAGGCCATTCACAGCCTCGCGACCGGCGGGTCGGTGAGCACGGCGACGGTCACCGAGCTCGAGGGCGCGGGCACCGACTACCCCTCCTGGGTGCAGCAGGACGCCGCGCCCCTGGTGGGCAAGGACGCCTCGAAGACGGCCGCCGCCGAGGCGGCGGCCATCGCCAGCCTCGCCAAGACCTGGACCGCGGGCGACACCAACCCGTACGACGAGGCGACCTCGATCGAGAGCCACCTCCGGGGTGGCGCCTTCGCGTACACGCTGACCCCGCCCAAGACCCCGGCCAATGAGTGGCCGATCGTCTACTTCCTGGACACCAGCCACGAGGGGTACTGCCAGTACTACGCCAGCGCGATGGGGGCGATGCTCCGCTCCCTGGGCATCCCGACCGTGCTGCTGAGCGGGTACGGCCCGGGGACGGCCACCGGCCAGGCCACCGCCGGCCACCAGCCGATCTTCCAGGTGACCACCACCGACGCCCACGCCTGGGTGGAGGCGTATTTCCCGGGGTACGGGTGGGTGCCCTTCGAGCCCACCCCCGCCTCCAACTTCGGCGGCTACCTCCCCTTCCTGCGGGGCGGCTCCACGGCGGCCCCCACCCAGCAGGCCTTCCCCAAGAGCCACGGCTCGACCCCGACGCCCAGCGCCCGCGCCGCCGCGGTCCCGACCTCGGGAGCCGGCAGGGGCACGGGGCTCCCCGGCTGGGGGATGGGGCTCGGCGCCGCCCTGGTGGTGGTGGCGGTGCTGCTGCTGGTCTTCTTCCGGTGGTGGCGAAGACCGAGCAGCCTCGCCGGGGTCTGGCGCCGGCTGGCCCTGGCCGGCCGGCTGGCTGGCCTGGATCGCGACGTCGCGGAGACCCGCGGGGCCTTCGCGGGCAGGCTCGCCCGCGCCCTGGGCGGCGGTGGCCCCCCGCTGCTCGAGGCCGAGCTGGGCACCGTCGCCGCGGTGAGCGGCAAGGCGGAGTTCTCCCCCCACGGCCTGGAGGACCCCGACCACCGGCTCTGGCGCGAAACCTGGGCGTCGCTGGCCCCGGCCTTCACCCGGCTCTGGCGGCGCCGCCTCTTCCGGCGCCGGCCGGCGGTCTAGCCCACCGGGCCAGCGCGGAGGGCTGTACGGTCGACCCGACCGCGGCCCGCGGCCGTGACCGGCGCGGAGCCCACGCGCTCGGCGGTCCGCCGCCCCCCTCGCCCCCTACCCGGTCAGCTCCAGGGTCAGCAGGTCGTGGGCCACCAGCGCCCCCGGGATCGAGACCGGGGCGGTGAGGTGATTGAGGACGAATCTCACCCCCGGGTTCTCCTCGACCAGCTCCGCCACCTCGCCCCGCCAGAGATGCCCCCCGCCCACCGGGGCGTCGGGCCCGGAGCACTCGCAGACCAGGGCATCGACCTCGCCGGCGAGTCGGCGCAGCCCGGCACAGAGGATGGTGTCCCCGCTGAAGCCCACCCGCAGCCCGCTCCGGGTCACCGAGTAGGCGAGCGACGGGCCGGTGGCGTGGGTCACGGCGTGGCTGCGCACCCGGCTCCCCCCGATCTCCACGTCGCTGCCGTCGTGGAGGACCACGTAGCGGGGCGTGACCCGCTCGTCGATGCGGCGCTGGGTCGGGCCGCCGAAGCCGGCCACGGTGAGCCGCTCGATCAGCTCGCGGGTGCCGGCCGGCCCGGCGATGGTCAACCGGCCCGGCTCCGGCGGCTCGTCACTGTGGGCGAGGGCGCCGAGCAGCAGCGGGAGGGTGCCGCTGTGGTCGAGGTGGAAGTGGGTGAGCAGCACCAGCTCGAGGTCGTGGATGCGCACCCCGAGGCGGGGGAGGAGCAGGTGGGCCGGGGAGCCGGCATCGACCATGACCCGCTCGTCGAGGAGGGCGGAGGCGTTGGCCCCGCAGCCGCTGAAGGCGCTGCCGCTGCCGAGGAAGGAGAGACGAACCGCCACGCCCGAAGCCTACCTGGAGCCGGCCGGTGCGCAGCGAGGGGCAGACCGCCGAGAGACGCGCTCGCCGGCCCCCGGTCAGCGCCCCGGCGTCGCCGCGGGGCTGGGGGCCGGGGTCGGTGGCAGCAGGGGCGGCAGCCCCTCCTGCTCGAAGCCCCAGTCGAGCAGGCGCGCCTCCAGCCTCGCCGGATAGTCGCCGTTGAGCAGGACCGCGAGCAGGCGGTGGCCGCCGCGCACCGCCATCCCGATCAGGCAGGCACCGGCGTTGCCGGTCCATCCCGGCTTGATGCCGACCGCGGCGGGGTAGTCCTGGAGCAGGGCGTCGAGGTTGTCGAGGTGGAAGGCGGGGTGTCCCGGCGTGGCCGGCAGCGCCATGCTCGGGGTGTCCACGATCTGGTCGAAGAGGGGGTAGCGGTCATACGTGAAGGTCGCGATCACCGCCAGGTCGTACGCGGACGAGTAGAGCCCCGGGTCGTCGAGCCCGGAGGTGTTCGAGAAGCTCGAGTCGGTGAGGCCGAGGGCGGCGACCTGGGCGTTCATCGCAGAGACGAACCGGAACTCGCCCACGGTGTCCACCGCGATCGCCGAGGCGGCGTCGTCGCCGCTCGGGAGCAGCATCCCGTCCAGCAGCTCCTGGACGCTCAGGGTCTGCCCGGCCTTGAGCCCCATCACCGTGTCGTCGGCGGCCTGGCCGAGGGCGGCCGGGGTGATGGTCACCTCCTGGTCGGGGCTGAAGTTCTCCAGGGCCACCAGGGCGGTGAGCACCTTGGTCAGGCTGGCCGGCGCGAGCTCCCGGTGGGGCTCCTGCTGCCAGAGGATCTCCCCGGTGTCCATGTCGACCAGGATCCCGGCCGTGGCCTTGATCGGAGGGGTCCCCACCGGCAGGGTCGCCGGCTCCCAGAAGCTCACGCTTCCGCTCGCCACGTTCATGTCGAACCAGGGGCGGGGCGTCGGGGTGGCTGCGGGGGAGGCGACGCCGGCTCCCGGCGTCTGCCCCGCGGCCACGGGCGCCGCCGGAGCGGCGATGAGCGCCGACCCCGCCGTCGCCGTGGCGGCGGCCACCACCATCAGGAGCTGGGCGGTGCGGAGCGGGTGGGGCGCCATCGGTGGGACCGCCCCGCATCGTAGTCCCGGCGGGGACGGGTGTCCCGAATGGCGATGCCGGAGACCGTGATCGGAGTCGACGCACGGCCTGACGACGCGGGCGCCGGCGCGGTAGCGCTTCCGATTCCTATCGCTCGATGCCCGGTCGATGCCCGAGATGACAACGGGCCTCCCGCCTCGTGGCCGCGGTTCGCGCGCGGCACCGCGTGGTATGCAGAGGACATGCGTCTTGATCGATTCACCGAACGCTCCCAGGAGGCTCTGCAGGCCGCCCAGACGGCCGCCACCAGCCTCCAGCACCCGACCGTCGAGCCCGAGCACCTGCTGCTCGCCCTGCTCCACCAGGATGACGGGCTGGTCCCCTCGTTCCTGCGACGGATGGAGGTCCAGCCCGACCCGCTGGCCGCCCGCCTCCAGTCGATGCTCGAGGCCCGTCCCAAGCAGGTCGGCGGCGGCGAGCCGCCGGCCGGCTCGGCTCTCCGCGAGGTCCTCATGGCCGCCTTCGACGAGATGGCCCGGCTCAAGGACGAGTACGTCTCCACCGAGCACCTCCTGCTCGCCATCACCCGCCAGGAGAAGGGCGAGGCGGCCCGGATGCTGCAGCAGGCGGGGGTCACCCCCGAGAAGGTCTACTCGACCCTGGAGGCCGTCCGCGGCAACCAGCGGGTGACCGACGCCAACCCCGAGGAGAAGTACGACGCCCTGGCCAAGTACGGCCGCGATCTCACCGACGCCGCCCGCCGGGGCAAGCTCGACCCGGTCATCGGCCGTGACGACGAGATCCGCCGGGTGATCCAGGTGCTCTCGCGCCGGACCAAGAACAACCCCGTCCTGATCGGCGAGCCGGGCGTCGGCAAGACCGCCATCGCCGAGGGACTGGCCCAGCGGATGGCGAGCGGCGACGTGCCGGAGGGATTGCGCGACCGGCGGCTGGTGGCCCTCGACCTCGGGTCGATGGTGGCGGGGTCCAAGTACCGCGGCGAGTTCGAGGATCGGCTCAAGGCGGTGCTCAAGGAGGTGACCGCCTCGGACGGCCGGGTCGTGCTCTTCATCGACGAGCTGCACACCATCGTGGGAGCCGGGGCGGCCGAGGGCGCCATGGACGCCGGCAACATGCTCAAGCCGGCGCTCGCCCGCGGCGAGCTGCGCTGCATCGGCGCGACCACCCTGGACGAGTACCGCAAGCACATCGAGAAGGACGCCGCCCTGGAGCGGCGCTTCCAGCCGGTGGTGGTCGACCAGCCGTCGGTCGCCGACACCATCTCCATCCTGCGCGGGCTCAAGGAGCGGTACGAGGTCCACCACGGGGTGCGCATCACCGACTCGGCGATCGTCGCCGCCGCCACCCTCTCGCAGCGCTACATCACCGACCGCTTCCTCCCCGACAAGGCGATCGACCTCATCGACGAGGCGGCCTCGCGGCTGCGCATCGAGATCGACTCCCTGCCCACCGAGCTGGACGTGGTGGAGCGCGAGATCCGCCAGCTCGAGATCGAGCGAGAGGCGCTCCGCAAGGAGTCGGATGCACCCTCCCTGGAGCGGCTCGCGACCCTGGAGAAGGATCTCGCCAATCTCCAGGAGCAGGCCCGCGGCCTGCGCCAGCGCTGGGAGCAGGAGAAGGGGGCGATGAACGCCATCCGCGACATCAAGGAGCGGATCGACCAGGTCAAGCAGGAGGCGGAGCGCGCCGAGCGCTCGGCCGACTTCGCCCGGGCCGCCGAGCTCCGCTACGGGCAGCTCGGCGAGCTCCAGGGCGGGCTCGCCGCCGAGGAGGCGCGCCTCGGTGAGGTGCGCGGCGAGCATCCGCTGCTCAAGGAGGAGGTCGACGCCGAGGACATCGCCGAGGTCGTCGCCAACTGGACGCACGTCCCGGTCGCCAGGATGCTGGAGGGCGAGGTCCAGAAGCTGCTCCACATCGAGGAGCGACTCCACGATCGCGTGGTCGGGCAGGACGACGCCATCGGCGCGGTCGCCAACGCGGTCCGCCGGGGGCGCGCCGGGCTTGCCGATCCCAACCGGCCGATCGGCTCCTTCATCTTCCTGGGACCCACCGGGGTAGGCAAGACCGAGCTGGCGCGGGCGCTGGCCCAGTTCCTCTTCGACGACGAGCAGGCGATGGTCCGCCTCGACATGTCGGAATACATGGAGAAGCACACCGTCTCCCGCCTGGTCGGCGCGCCCCCGGGCTACGTCGGCTACGAGGAGGGCGGGCAGCTCACCGAGGCGGTGCGGCGCCGGCCCTACTGCGTGCTCCTGCTCGACGAGATCGAGAAGGCGCACCCGGACGTCTTCAACATCCTGCTCCAGCTCCTCGAGGACGGCCGGCTCACCGACGGCCAGGGGCGCACCGTGGACTTCAAGAACGCGGTCGTGATCATGACCAGCAACCTCGGCTCCGACCTGATCGCCGAGCTGCCCCACGACGCCCCCCCGAGCGCACTGGAGAGGGTGCGCGAGCAGGTGATGACCCTGCTGCGCCAGCAGTTCCGCCCCGAGTTCCTCAACCGGGTGGACGAGGTCATCCTCTTCTCCCGGCTCGACCAGGCCCAGCTCCGCCAGATCGTCCTGATCCAGCTGCGCAGCCTGTACGACCGGCTGGCGGCGCGCAAGCTCGAGCTGAAGGTGGAGCCGGCCGCCGTCGACCTGCTGGCGGCCGAGGGCTACGACCCCACCTACGGCGCCCGGCCGCTCAAGCGGGTGATCCAGCACCGGCTCCAGGATCCCATCGCGATGGGCATCCTCGAGGGCCGGTACTCCGACGGCGACACCGTCGACGTGGACGTCGCCGGCGGGGAGCTGCGGATCACCCGGGTTGCGCCTGCGCCTGTGGAGGCCGTGTCCGCCGGCGGTTGACGCGACCCGCCGGGGTGTCTGGCGTTCTCCGGAGGTGACGACGGTTAGCCCGTCGGGCCCGCGTCCGGAGCGCGCGCTCGTGCCGCTCCGACCGCGGCCGGAGCCGCCACGTCGGCCCTGACCTGCCTGGGGTCGTCGCACCCCCCGCCCCCGTACGTCAGCGTCCCGAGGCGGTTCAGCCGGTTCGCCGCGCAGTGTTGGCGGACCTGGCGCCGAGCCCTCCGACCTGCCTCCTGCCGACTGCGCTCCGCAGCAGCATCCGGATCCTCTGGCGGCCACGCGCTGCCGCCCCTTCCCTGGTCGGACAACGACCGACGCAGGGAACCACCGCCCTCCGCCGCGTCCGGACACGAGGACGAATCGCCAGGTGCGCCAGTTTCCAGCGAGCCCCTCCAGGGACGACTCGCCTATGGGCCTTGTCATGACAGGCCACGACGGCGCCAGCTGGCGGCTGGTCTCTAACGGGGAGAGCTTGCCGGGTGGCCCCCACTCTACGACCTCGGTTCCTTCCCGTCAAACGTCCGTTCGGGGGAGGGCCGTTGGGGTAATCAGCCGTATGGAGCAGGCACTCCGAAATGATCTATAGCGTCAGTTAGCCAACTCCGAGTTTCGTTGCAACTTCAAGTCAAGTACGGAATCGCCCTCGCCGCCGACCAACGGAACTCGACCCGCCTGCCTACGCTCTCATGATCCAGCGGCAGGCTTCCATCACGACTTCCTCTGTGGTGGCTCCCTCACTCCCGAGCCCCCGGTGTTTGAGAGTTCTCAGCGGCACCGGCCACCCAAACGCGACCAGGTTGGTCACGGCGCCAGCCATCCAAGGATTCCCCCCATCCCAGCCACTCGTATACGAGGGCCCCTGGTGATCCCTGGGTACGTAGAGCGCCACTTCATTCACGTACGCCATGACCCACACAGGCTCTCTCACTTGCCCTCGAATGGCAGCGTCGTAACCGCTCACAACCTCATGACCGAGACCCAGAAGAGTGAGTCCGTTGAACTTCCAAGCTTGTGTCGGCATCCCGACGCTTTGCACTATCGCGTTCTGCCCGATCCGACGGAGCATCTCCTCCGAGTGTCTCTCCGTAGCACATCGAGCAGATCGCTCCTCTCTGCTGAGCGACTCCCTCACACCGACACCCCAGCGCCGCTTCTCATACCACGCCTCCAACTCGGGGCGCAACGCGACGAATGGCAGACGGACACATTCAAGCTCGGTGGCAATCGGACCGCCCACAGGTTCCCAAGGGCCATCGTTGATCAAGGCGAGCACTAAACTGCCCACCCTCTCCAGGTCGTTCTTGAAGTCGGTGCGCGGATCGAGATCACCTGCACACCCTTGGAAGAACAGAGCCGCTTCGAGGCCCTGGCCGCCTAACTCTCTCTCGATCCTGGCAGACGCGGCGCCGCAGTAGTCACTATCCCACTCGTAGTTCTTCCCAAGAGAAACTGGATGACACGCACACCCAAAGAGAACCGCTACCGGCTCCTTGGCACCCTCTAAAGAACGCGCCAGCAGCACCGACACGCGATCGTCAGCGTTGTCCTTTCCTGTTTCTCGGTTCGTGGCGAGCTGCGCACCGACCTCCGCGTATGCCAACGTCACCGGCTTACGCGCCTTCTCAACCACCTCGCGAACCAGCTCAACGAGCTCCTGGACAAGCCGCTGCGCGAAGACCTCAATACCATCGACTTCTTCCGGCGTTACGCCCATCAGCAGGTATGGATCCGGGAAATCGGGCATCGCCGGTGCCGAGTGGGTGTGGCTGGCCGCCAGCCAGAAATCCGCACTCGCGGTTACCAGACCCTCCACTCTGACTGCGCTACGGATCTGTCGGTGAATCCGCGGTGGGAACGCAAGAACGTCAACTCGCAGAAGTACCTTGGGAGAAACCCCGTCGTGGAGCACCAGACACTGTGCGCGCAGGGGGCGATTAGACTGAAACTTCTCGGCCGCCCTCCGGTCCCAGCCATATCCACCCATCAAAGTAGTGGATGTGTCCTTGATTAGTTGAGACAGATCCCGGGTTCCGCACGCGATCTCGAAGGTTGCACTCATGTCATCTACCTGCCCAGTGGGGTTCTCGACTCTGACGCGTGCTCCCTATCCGGCCGCCGGACCGCTGCTCAACCAGCGTCCCGCCTGATGATCTGCTCCTTTGATCGCTCCGGAAGACTGTCATAGAGCGCTCGTATTCGCTTGGGCTCCGAGATCATCCTATCGGCGATCAGGTTGACCAACCCGAATAGCGCCATAGCCGTCTCCGCGTCGTCTCGAAGATCCATTTCCCCGGGGTGCACAGCGTGGTTGCCAATCACACGAACGACGTCCAGCGCTTGCTGCACCTCTACAGATAGTCCCTTCTTCACAAGCGCTCCGATTGCTCCATTCAGATCGGACGTTGACTCACCCAGGAAGCCGCACAGCTTCTGAATCGCAAGCCGAAGCAGCGCGGCGCTCGAACGTGGCGAACGCGCGAGTACGCTGGCCGCCTCGGCATAATCCGCCCTCACTTCCTCCGGCGCATCGGCATTGGCTAGAGGCGCAGTCGAAGCTAAGGGGTAGATCAGAGAACGATCGAGCCAATAAGCATTGCGCCCACACCTAGTGCAGGTCGATATGTCGAGTTCCGATATCAACGCCCAGAGCGTCCCGCCGGCGTATCTCCCACCACGAAACCACGTCTGATGGGCGAACGCCGAGCACCAGGGGCAATCGAAGGCGTCCTGTCGGTAAGCCGCTGGCTTCGGTTCGATCATTGCCCCAAACAGTAGCCCTCGGAAGGGGGTGTTTTAACACTTGACGAGGTTCTCAAGGTCCGTGGAGCCCCCCTGGGCCCAGTGGGTGAGGTGGTGAGCCTGACTCCACGACGCCGGCCGGTCGCAGCCGGGCCAGACGCAACCCCCGTCACGGGCCCGGAGAGCTCGGCGCGTCGGGGGCGCGGGCACCCGTCGAGCCCGACCCACGTCGAGCACGGCGGACGCGCTGTCGAAGACCACCCGGGCAACGGTGGCATCGCAACCCAGCCGGCGGACCGTCTCGCCAGCGATGGGCCCGCCCCACTCGAGCTCGCCCGCGGGCGAGCCGTCCCGACCGGCGAGGGTGTCGAGTGTCGCCGTGACCTGAAGGTGAGGTCGCCGGCCACCGCTGCCGGTGAGCAGCCCCGCATCCATGACCTGCCCGGCGAGCTCCACGAGGGCGTCGGCGAGCCGGCGGTCGTGACGCCGGAGATCCTCGGCCCCGTTCCGGCGCGCAAGTGGTTCCAGGGCTGTGCGCAGGGTGGCGCCGGCCTCGCTGTCCAGGAAACCACGGAGGAACAGGGCGCCCCCGACACCCGGCTTCAACTCCAGGTAGCGGGCCTCCACCTGCTCCACCTGCTCGACGAGGAAGCGCCGCTGATCAGCAGCGTGCCGCGCGTGCTCACAGTCGTGGCGGAACCTCCCAACCGAGTGCATCCTCGCCTTGGCGAGGAGTGGACCCTCCTCGAAACCGTCAGTGGTTCCCGACCCGGTGACCGCCTCGGCCGTCCGCGCCAGCAGAGCGAGGTGGTCGAAACCAATCTCACCGCCCAGAAGGGCCTCCGTGCTCGCCGGAAGCTGCTCCTCCAGCTCGCCGACGTGGAGCGCGTCGACCGCCGCGGTGGCGGTCGTCCGGCACTCGTGCTTCACCCACTGGATGGGGCTCAGGTGCCCCTGCCACTCCGGCTCGTCGCAGCGAGCGAGCGTCGCCACATCGCGTGCGAACTCGAGCTCGAGGACGTGGATGACGTGGCGAGTGCGGAGCATCCGGTCCCGCAAGGTGTCAGAGGAACGCGCCTGGCGGCGTCGCGCCCGAAAGACTGCGACGGCCCTCTCCACGACGGCGAAGGCATCAGCCCTAGCTGTGATATCGTCGGCGCCGTCACACATGCTGGTAGTATATCGAACAGATGTGCGCAAGGCAATGTCCTGCGTGGGCAAACGCAGCAGGTCAGTTCGGCGGCGAGCTGAGGGCCGGTCCGGATCGGTGAACGGCTCGGCCGGGCCCGCGGGCGACCGGCGTCTGCACGTTCGGTCCGCCGGCGGCCACCGAGATCACCGAGAGCTGCGCGCTCCACATCGGCAGCCGGTCCGTCACCTGCGACGATGCGCTGCACTTAGAGACGCCGGGGAGCTGGGAACGGGTCTGCAGCGACGGGCTGCGAGTGGCCGTCTCGATCCCGGCCGGGGCGGCGGCCATTCCGATGCCGGTCCCACTCGGCGGCTGACGACCGGCGGCGGCCAGGGAGGCTACGACGAGACCGGCACTCCGTTGACGCTGGTGAGATCGGCGCGCCACACCAGCCGGTCGTAGTCCTGCCACCAGGGGGTGCACGTGATCAGGGTCAGCACCTGGCCGCTGGTGGGGACGAGCTGGGTCACGGCGCTGGGCGCGAGGTCCCAGCGCTGGGTGATGGTGTAGACGTAGGTCTGGCAGCTCCGGTTCTCGATGGTGACG
>Ga0181535_10004865_pt1 | contig 14659 bp, 11 predicted proteins | sample PEATcosm2014_Bin_44_FD_119774 | JGI IMG/M metagenome (GOLD analysis project Ga0181535, IMG submission 119774) | Peatland microbial communities from MTU Mesocosm Facility, Houghton, MI, USA - PEATcosm2014_Bin17_30_metaG | ecosystem: Environmental > Terrestrial > Soil > Wetlands > Peat | place... | reverse complement strand
TCGCCACGGTTACGCTGGCTTACGCCAGTTCTTTCAAATCCGATATCGAACCCCTGGTTCCGGCCCTCCGCAGCAACTGGCTCACGTTCCATGTCTTCACCTGCTTCCTCGGTTACTCAGGATTCGCAATTTCCTTTATCGCAGCAATCGCCTATCTCATCGCTGCAAAGCGCTCTTCCACTTTATCGGAGCAGCCGGCGGGAAACGCCATGGAATCTGTAATGACTCAGACTGTGGCTTTCGGTTTTATTTTCCTGACCATCGGCATCATTACCGGCGCCGTCTGGGCAAACTCGGCCTGGGGAACTTACTGGTCGTGGGATCCAAAGGAAACATGGTCGCTCATCACATGGTTTATCTATGCGGCGTTTTTGCATTGCCGCTATATGCGAGGCTGGAGCGGCAGGCGCGCGGCATGGCTTTCGATTGTCGGTTTTTTGTCGGTGCTTTTCACTTACATTGGCGTTAACTTTCTGTTAAGCGGTTTACACAGTTACGCATAATCCGCCAGGCGTAAATACACGCGAAACTGGCTCGTAAAGGCAGAACTTGCAAATGAACCAGACGAGACCCAAAGCGACAATATCGGATTTATTAAGGAACTGGATAAGCCTGGCGGGGATTTTCCTGGGCTGTTTCGCATTTGTCACCGGCACCGTTCTGCTGGTGGTGGATATCCAGCAGGATCAGCCAAATCCATACTTCGGCATACTTCTTTACGGAATCGTTCCATTGCTTATTGCCGGCAGTATCTTTCTGGTCATAGCAGGCATGTTATGGATGTCGTGGCGGCAGAGGAGGTCCGGCGGGGACATTCATCCGCTCGTGATTGACTTGAGAAGCCAGACAACACTGGCGCGCCTGCTCATAGTATCGTGTTTCTTTGTCATCTTTGTTGCGGTCTCGGCTGTGGCCACCTACAGAACGTATCACTTCACTGAGTCTGTCGAATTCTGCGGCAAAGTGTGCCACACTGTGATGAAACCAGAATTCACCACATTCCAGAATTCACCACATTCCAAAACAACATGCACGACTTGCCATATCGGACCGGGCGCGGAATGGTTCGTCAGGGCCAAGCTATCCGGGATCTACCAGGTATACGCCGTGATGTTTAACAAGTATCACAGGCCTATCGAGACTCCCGTGATCAATTTGCGTCCCGCGAAGGAAACATGCCTCACCTGCCACTGGCCGCAGAAATTTTTCGGCGCCGTGTTGAAGTCTTGGACAACATACCTGCCAGATGAGAAGAACTCCCCATGGACAATCAAAATGTTGATAAACATAGGCGGCGGAGATCCGGCGCACGGAATGATTCATGGCATCCACTGGCACATGGAAGGAGTCAATACGGTCGAGTACATCGCTTCCGATCGCAAACGTTCCATCATCCCGTGGATCCGTGTCACGGATCAAAAGGGCAACGTCACGATTTACGAAACGACAAACAAGGACGAACACCTCACGCCAGAACAAGCTACGACTCTGCCGCCACGAAAGATGGATTGTCTCGATTGCCATAACCGGCCTTCGCACCGCTACCTGTCCCCTTATCAGGCGCTCGACATCGCCTTGTCGGAGGGCTCGATTGATCGCACTATCCCAAGTATAAAAGAGGTCGCGGCGAAACTGCTGGTGGGCAAGTACGACACGACGCCCCAGGCGCTCGAAGCCATCGCCGGCGGCTTGCGCGAGAAATATCCGCAACATCCGAAACTTGGCGAGACGATCAAGGAAGTCCAGGCGATTTACACGCGCAACTTCTTCCCCGAGATGAAAGTGAGATGGGACGAATATCCGAACCTGACAGGCCACAAAATCACGGGTGGCTGTTTCCGCTGCCACGACGGTCAGCATGTGAGCAAATCCGGTGCGACCATCCGGAAAGACTGCAACATGTGCCACACCATTCTCGCGCAGGGCCCGGGCACGGAGGCCGATCTTAAAGGGTTTGTATCGGACGGCGTCGAATTCAAGCACCCGGAAGACATCGAAGACGCATGGAAAACGGATCGCTGCGATACCTGCCATACTGGCGCTCCGTAAGTGCATCGTGTAGTAACAAACACAGCACATTCAAAGCGGCATATCTTATGGGAGGGCGAGACTCCGTCGAGCCGAACGCCTCAAACAAACAATGAGACATCCGAACCGCATATTGACGAATGACGATTCCGGAATAATGAAGTGCGGAACAACATTCAGATTTTGCAAAATCATTCGGTACTTCGATATTCGATATTCATCATTCGTCAATCTACGGTTTAATTGCGTTGCGTGCGCTGCCCCGCTCCGAACAATATGAAGATATCTGTAGAGCCTTCGCAAAAACTTTCCATCATACTCCTGACCCGCATTTCTCAGACCGCTTCTCGCCGCTTCGCGCTGTGCAAGCGGTTCTACAACAGAGAAATGCTATGTAGGACCGTTCACCCCTATCGCGCGCTTGGCGAGGAGAGAGGGAGAACGGTGTGGCATCACCTCCGGCGCAACTCGTTCCGTCACAGGTGGATTACTCACGCCTTTTTAAGGAGTCGTGATAAGTGTGGTCTGACAATGCGAATCTGTCTCTGCTTTCTGCTGTCTGGCGCAAGTGCCTGTTCACGCGCCGCAAAACCGGTGAGCAATACATGGGCGTGCATGGGCACGTACGCAAGTCTCACCCTGTCGGCTGACGAAGAGGCGGCATTGGACTCAGCCTCGGCGACAGCCGCAGCCAGTCTCTGCGACTTGGACAACCGCCTCAGCATCTTCAAGCCCGATTCCGAGATCTCCCGGCTTAACCGGTCCGCAGGTGCATCTCCAGTGCAAATATCGGCAATGACTGAAAACATGCTTCAGCTGTCCACGCACTACTCCGAGGCCACCGACGGGACGTTCGATCCAACTGTTACGCCTTTGATGCGGTTGTGGGGTTTCAACAAGGGTCCGCCGTTATCGGTCGTTCCAGATAGCTCCACGATCTCGTCCGTGCTTGAGCGGGTTGGCTATCATCACCTCAGCGTGTCGAACGGCGCGGCCTTTCTCGACCGGGAAGGCATGGGTATTGATCTCGGCGGGATCGGCAAGGGCTATGCCGTGGATGTTTGTTACGAGGCATTGGTGACGAACAACATCAAGAATCTCATGGTCAACCTCGGCGGACACATCCGCTGCCGGGGTTCGGCTGGGCCCGGTCGTCCCTGGAGCATCGGCATCCGCGATCCGTTCGATCATGATCGGATCGTCGGTACTCTCCGCTTATCCGACGGCATGGCTGTAGCCACATCGGGCAACTACGAGAAATTCTTCATGCTCGATGGGAAACGCTACATCCATATCATGAACCCGCTCACAGGATATCCGGTCGAAGGGGTCGCATCCGTCACCATAATCGCCGACAGCGCGGTCAAGGCCGACGCCATGACGAAGCCATTCTTCGTGTTGGGTCTCGACAAATCTCTGCCGATTCTCGCACGCACGCCGAACTGTCATGTCATCTTCATCCCCGATGAACGCCCCACCCGAATATACATCTCTCCCGGCGTTCGCAAATACTTCACACCCGATTCTTCTTTCGACGGACAAATCCTCGACATAAATCAGAATACCCACGAACGCTTGCCGAGATGCAAATCCGCGCAAACTTCAAGGGCGCGACGGTCCGTTGGGGGCGGTCTTGTAGAAACGGGCTTCCTTGTCGGATAGCTTGCCTTGTTCGATCAGGTAGCGGAGGCGTTGCATATCAACTGGTTTGGCGCCGCTGCCGCTCATCCCCGCCTGCCCTCGATTGCCCATCGTCAAGATAGTACTGCGCCATGTCGCCGTTGTCTGGACGGCGAGAATGAAGGCCAGCGCAATGGTGGTGCTAAGCAATATTGTCCTGACAGGGCGCGCGGCAATCCAGTCCGGCGATCTGGCCAATACCCGCTCCTCCTGTCGCCCCGGCCTGCGACAGCGGTCACAGCACAGGCAATCCAGTTCGCGACTCTCTCTTACCCCATACACGCAGGCGCGCGGCGCGACAAACGGAATCAGCCGCTTGAAAAGACGGATACCGTTAAGCAAAGACAGAAACGCGCCGGTCGGGCACAATGTCCGGCACCAAAAGCGCGGATAGACAAATGCCAGCGCCAAAAGCAGTCCCCCCAGCCATAAAAGAATGTGACTTCGTTCATGCGCGAACATCGTGACAAGCGGATCGTTTGACGCGAGCGCCGATTCAAGAGTCGTGGCAAAGAACAGGGTCATCAGCGCGAGCAACAGGTATTTCACGAAGCGGGCGTAAGCCCAGATGGTTTTGTCCGGGTCTGTGCGCAGGAATGCCGGCCTGAGATCCCCGACGAGCTCCTGTAACGCGCCAAACGGACAGAGGTAACCGCAATAAACGTTGCCGAACAGCGTCACAACCAAAGGAATCCCGGCAATCAGCGCAAAGATAGAAGCAAGTCCAAAAGGCGGAATCGAGAGTTTCAAAAGCGAAAACACGTGAGCAAGCGAATACTGCATGTTGAACACAAACCCGAAGAACACAACGACTAGAAGAAGAAATCCGCGCCGCAACCAGCGGGACGGTCTGATTCGCAGAGCCAGCGCCGTCATAATTGCAATCACCAGCCACACGTTCTCTTTGTATAGCGTAGAGAAGGAAACCGCAGGCGTCGTCGCCGCGCCAAGCGACAGGCCCAGCGCATCCCTGCCAAATGCGGGACCGGCCTGTCGGAGAATGCGAAGAATTGCAGTTGACGTTAACGTTGCGCCAGTCACGGCATCCACATCCTTCAAAGGGTCAGGCGTAAAGAGTTTGCCGCCGAGAAGCCGATTGATCCAAGGCCCGAGAAACTCCAGATAAGATGGCGTTTCCTCAGAATTCAACACCGTGACATTCTGGATCGTGCCATCGGCATCCAGAACGACAGCGAGTGTGATCGGGCCGCCATAACCGACGATGTCGGGAGATAACGTATCGGTCTGAAAGATGTATCTTTCGCTCGATCCAGTCTCCGCAGGCTGCTCGTTGGTCACGCAAAAGTAATCCATTGTCTTTCCATTGCCGAGCGTCAGCTGGCGCGTTTGCAGTTCGCTTTTTCCCGCCGCCGAGCGTGCAAAGGCCAGGAATGCCTGACGCTTTTCATCGGTGCCTCCACGATGGAGCAATATGCCTGCCATCAACGCGAAAGCGATAGTGCCGAAGATGACATACCCGAAAGCTCCAATTGATCGGCTGGAATAATCCGGGATTTCAACTCTGTTCCTCGCAGGCAACCACACCATCGTCAGATTGGTTGCAAGCAAACACATCAGGACGACAAGTGTGTACGACGCTCCGAAAACGGGAAGGAGAATCAGTCCGGTCACTAATCCGCCCACAGCACCGCCGAGATGATCGATCGCTTCGATCCAGGCGCCAGCCGCCGTGTCCTGCATACCGGCGGCGTTCATACGGCGCACGGCCAGCGGAACATAAGCACCATTAAATAGACCGCTCAGGAGAAAAGCAGCGACGAATTCTGCGCGGGTAAGACTCGTCGCCATGGACATGATCGCCCCGCAAAGAAGCACATGCATCAGGATGACGCCGCACAGCAGCCCCGGCGATGTCCTACCAGAACCAACGCTCGCAATACGGGCTGACGCTGCGCTCCCGAGCGCGAGCCCGAGCATGAAGACCGCCGAAATCAGCCCCATGTGCAGAAAAATGGAACCAAAGGCGGACTGATACAGGAACATCAACAGGATACTGCCGCCCATACCTGCCGCGCCGGTCGTGAATACGAGGGCGTGGCCGTCGAAGGCCGAGAACTGCTTGCCGTCCGCTGGCGTTTCAACTCCACGGCTCTTGAGCAAAAAGACGACTCGAAGCAGAGCGAAGAGAAGCAGACCCAATGGCAGAATAAGGAGACCGTGAAGAGCAAACATTCTGATGGCGCCGCCCAGCCACTGGACGCCGCCAGCTTCATGGGCCGCAAATAGCAGCGCGTGCAGCAAAGCTCTTGGATGGCGATCTGTGTTGAGCAGCATCTCGCCCGGCGTGTCTCGCACGGCCGCCTCGTAGCTTTGCATTTCAAACTCAATGCGTTGCGGCAGGTACAATGCCATCAGCGCGTCGGCAGGATAGATCTGATTTGCGCCATTGATGGCCGCGAACCGGTCCCTGAGCGCCGCTGGACTTGTCGTCAGTCCCGGATTGTCCGACACCAGCAACCAGCTTTCGTCCCCGGGTTTGATGACGAGATATTTGAACACGGAGCGCAATGTCGCGAAAACTGATGCGCCGGCATTCACCCGGTCTTCGCTCATGAAGTTCTCGCCTGCGGAAACCCGCACGCCTATTATGCCGGAGTCGCTCATGTGCGTCTTTAGCAACTCGAAGAACTCCTGGGTAAAGTAACGATTTAGCGCCAGAGTGGCGTCATCTGGCCAATCCAGTATGATCACGTCGTATTTGTTCTGCGTTTGCCCCAACCAGCCCCGCATGTCGGCTTTGGGTAATTCCAGACGCTCAACCCCTGGCAGAAAGCGTTGCGGCAATATGCTCAGCAGTTGTGCGGGATAAGCCGGATCAGGATCGAACCACGTAATCTTCTCCGTCTGTGGCAAGATCAGCAGGCGTCGGCAAATCGAAAAGGCTCCGCGCCCGGCCACCAGAAATCGGCGGGCGGCTGGACGCTGCGCGAGATGTAACGCCACGATTTCCGATGCGTGTTCGGTGGCTGGAATAGTATCCGCCACCGTCTCCCACACCATGACGTTAAACTGGTCGCCATACTCGCCATACAGGTATTTCGCCTCAGGCGTCGTGAAGCTGCCTTTTGGCAACTGTGCTGATATAACACGTTGCCACGTATGCCGGTTGTCGGAATCCCGCCAGTGATCGGCGACACCGGAATATAACGCAGCAACAACAGCGAGAACCGGCAACACAGCGCTGACGTGGGATCGTTTGCTCAACCTGTAGATGGCAAACATCGCAGTCACTAACAGAGCCGCGTAAAGGAAAAGCGTTTCCTCGGCCACGCCTCGCGCCAGCAGGAGCGTCACCACGAGACCTCCAAAAACTCCGCCCACGCATTCCCATGTATACACTTTCGCCACGGACGAACCATCGGAATCACGCGCCCACCGGCAGGCCAATGTGAACAGCATGCCGGTGCAGAAACTCACCGGAGCGTTGCCAAGAAATGCGACGGGCATCATGGTCAGCAATGGAAACAGTGCGTACGGGCGGACGCCGGCCAGTTCACGGGCATGACTTATCAGCCACCACTGAAGCACGTATGCCGGAAGATAGAGAAGAGGAAGAAATTCAAAACGATCGCTGAGAACGTTCATCATCGGCGTGCGTAAACGCGCAAACAGGGCGCCGACAAAGACCCAGACAAGCCAGGAACTGAAAAAGCAGGCGATCCCTATTTCGTTGCCTTCGAAAACGGTCAGGAAAATCCGGAAAAGCAGCGTCTGTGCCGCGAGCGCGAAGAAACCCGCAGAAACGATGATTCCCAGACTTGGCCAGTCAGGCTTTCGAGCATCTTCCATCATGTCACTCCGGTCTTGCGCGAAGCGCTTTGGAGTGCGCTGGCTTGACAGCGCCTTCTCTGCCGCTCCAAAACATGTTCCTCTACCCCTGCCACTTGCCTTCTTTTCTGATCTCGTCGTCATCGAGCGGGCGCACACGACCGGGGAAAGTCCGCGCTTTCAAGGCTCCAAGAAAATACGGAACATCCGTCTTGGCGGCGAGCCATCGCACACCCGCAGCACACACGATTCCAACCGATGCGATTATTTGGATGAACTGACGTCTTGTCATTTCCACACTCCGTAGATCTTTTTCTTGCAGTCTGGACAACATCCTTCCACCAGTTTGTTCTCCAGCATCTGATGTCCAACGCGACGGATCAAAACTGTGCGGCACGTCGGACACTTGGTTGTGGAACTTTCGGCATCCATCAAGTTCCCGATGTACACGTAGTCCAGACCGACAGCCATTGCGATTTGGCGGGCTTTTGTGAGCGTGGAGGCCGGTGTCGGCGGCAGATGGCGCATACGGTGATACGGGAAAAATTGCAGAAAGTGCAGCGGGGTTTCACATCCGAGGTTTTCCTTGATCCATCGGCACAACGCCTCTATTTCTTCATCCTTATCGTTTAAAGTCGGAATCAACAGGTTGGAAGCTTCAACATGCACGCCCAGCGATTTGCAAACGACGAAGTAGTTAAGGACCGGCGCCAGTGTCGCTCCACAGATCTCCCGGTAGAAACGATCCGACATGGCTTTCAAATCTATCGTCACGGCATCAACGACCTTGCAGAGCTCACGCAAAGGAGACTCATTCAGGTAACCTGCTGTTACGAGGACGTTGCGTAGACCGGCTTCACGGACTTGAATGCAGCTGTCGAGCGCGTACTCGTAGTAAACGGATGGATCGGTGTAGGTATAGGCCACCGAAACACATTCCGTGCGCTTCGCCTGCGCCACCACTTCTGAGGGAGCCATATCGAAGGCGACAGCATCCACCGGATCCTGCTGTGAGATTTCCCAGTTCTGGCAATTCAGGCAATGAAGATTGCAGCCGACTGTGGCAATCGAGAAGATCGAACTCCCAGGCAGGAAGTGATTCAGCGGTTTTTTCTCAATCGGATCCACATGAGCGGCGGATGGAAAACCATAGGTCACGGCGCTTAACTTGCCGTCAATATTGACTCTAATCCGGCAGTCACCGCTTTCACCTGGTTTAATCATGCAATACTTTGGACACAGATCGCATTGTACAATCATCTCTTTGCCTTGTTCTGAGAACGATTTCCCCGACGGTCAGGAATCATATTGCCATAATATCCCATTTGTTTCGTGAAAACAACTGACTTGCGCCCGACAAATCCTCGCTTAAGAACGGTTGTTCTGTTTGAGATCGTGCATTTCACGCAACATTTTCGCGGCGGTCGGAACGACCGTCCTCCCAAAGAATCCCATCGCAACTCTGGATTCTGCTGGAAAAACCGGAATCCCCTTCGAACGTTCAGGGCGCCTACAGAGCATAACCGGGTATTTTCGTGTTTTCTGTAGCTGCCCTCCGTGAAGGCGGATGTTTTTTTAGTAGAATCAAGCTGGAGAGCATTTCCGGGGCCCGCATGTTGCGGACCGCTGCTGCAAGGGCGTCCACGAGGTGTCACACAAATGAGCAAAGCTCTTAGGCGATGATTCCGTTTTCCGGAGCGGCAGTGGTGCAGCCGCAAGCGCACATTCTTGCGATATCAGGGCCCGTCCGAAACTTCCTGAGTATGGCGCACAATCCGGCCTTCTATCAGGTATATCAAGTCTTCGGCTATGTTGGTCGCATGATCTGCGATCCTTTCGAGATGCCGGGCAATGTTCATGATCTGTGTTAGGGATTCAAACATGGCTGGATTTTGCATTACGGCTTTCTTTACCTGCTGCGTTATCTCATGCTTCATTGCATCTATTTCACTGTCGCTCGCGCATACTTCGTGAGCTTGCGGCTCACTCAAATTAACAAAAGCATCCAACACTTTCTTCAGCATCGCCTGTGATTTATCGGCCATCTCACCAAGGCGGAAAGGAACACCGACCGGTGGTTGTCCACACAGGAACAGCCCGTGTTCGGCTATATGCACGGCCAGGTCTCCAATTCTTTCAAGGTCCTGATTTATTTTAAGCACGGAAATTACGTAGCGCAGATCGCCTGCCACGGGCTGATGCAACGCCAGTATTTTGAGGCAGTTCTCTTCCACGTCCACTTCCAGTGCGTTAATTTGCGGCTCGCGCTTGATGACTTGACGGGACAGTTCTGCGTCCCGGTTCTCGACCGCACGGACCGCGGCTCGAACGTCATTCTCAACCTCGGCGCTCAACGCCAGTATCTGGTGTTTCAGCTTGTCTACGTCTCTCTGGAAATGCACTCGCATCCATACCTCCTCATCATCCGAATCTACCTGTAATATAGTCTTCAGTTTGTTTCTCTTTCGGCTTTGTGAATAATTCCTGGGTCGCCCCAAATTCCACCAGGACTCCTTCGTACATAAATGCCGTAAAATCCGAGACGCGCGCAGCCTGCTGCATGTTATGGGTGACAACTATGATCGTATACTTGCCCCGCAATTCGTCAATCAGATCTTCTATACGCTGGGTCGCCCGGGGATCGAGCGCTGACGTTGGTTCGTCCATAAGCAGAATCTCCGGATGGACCGCCAGCGCGCGCGCAATGCACAGCCGCTGCTGTTGCCCGCCGGAAAGTCCGAGCGCATTTTCATCCAACCGGTCTTTGACTTCGTCCCACAACCCGGCATCCACGAGACCGCATTCAATCGTTTCCGAAAGCGTAGCGTGATCCGATGCGCCGTGAAGGCGCGGCCCGTAAGCTACATTGTCGAATATGGATTTCGGAAAGGGGTTGGGCTTTTGAAACACCATCCCAACGCGCCGGCGCAGCGTCACCACATCCACATCGGGATCGTACACGTCCTGCCCGCCGAACAGAAGTTTTCCATCGGTGTGGGCTCCTGGGACAAGATCGTTCATGCGATTTATGGCCCTCAGAAAGGTGCTCTTTCCGCAACCGCTTGGCCCTATAATGGCGGTCACCCTGCCGACCGGTATTTCAAGGCTCACAGATTTAACAGCTTGATTGTTTCTATAGAATACCGAGAACTGTACAGCTTGCACATGACTGCGAATCGCCGCTTCATCTGCAATGAACGCTGAACTCTCTTCATTGACCTGGCTCAATTGTTGTCTGGAAGACTGTATGGTTTCGACATTTTCATCCGGTTCAGTTTCCAACATCCTGTACATTTCCAACATTACCTCATGTCCGTGCATAAATCTTGCTCCCTCCTTATGCCCGCAGCCGTCTTGCAACCCGCGCTCGCAGGATTATTGCAACCAGATTCAACAATAAAACCATGCTCACCAGAACGAGGACCATTCCGTATTGAACGTGGCGGATTTCATCCACAGCTTCGTGTTCGGTCGCCAGATTGTAGATATTCCAGGGAAGAGCCGGCGTAGGCTGCGTGAACGTCTGCCATAAAGCCAGAGGCTTGCCCACGCTAACGGCAGCCGTAAAGATGATCGGAGCCGTCTCGCCGGCAGCGCGCCCCATGCTGATGACGATCCCGGTAAGAATGCCTGGCAATGCCGCCGGCAGAATTATGCTGCATACGGTATGCCAGCGTCCCGCTCCGAGACTCAATGCGGCCTCCTTGTAGGTGCGTGGAACTGCTCGAATCGCCTCTTCCGCTGCGCGGATAACGGTAGGCAAGATCATTAGCGCAAGCGTCATCGCACCTGCCAGAACGCTTTTTGAATTGGAGACCTTAAGCGTGTTTATGAAGAACGCCAGGCCGAACAGGCCAAAGACTATGCTGGGAACACCAGCCAGGGTGCTGATGCATGTGCGAAGAAGATTCAGCAGCCGGCTTTCCCTGGCATACTCGGTCAGATAGATTGCTGCGATAAGTCCCATTGGAATTGCAAGAAGCATGGCGCCAACTGTCAGATAGAATGTGCCGAGTATCTCGGGCCAGATGCCGCCGAAGAAATGTGAATCGAACGAATCGTCGGTTAGAAACTGCCAGTATACGGTTTTGCGCGGTAACAACATCTTGTCCAGGTTTTGCTCAAGATAGGGAAATAGTTTCTCGATCGGAGTGCCCGCAAAGTCGGCTGCGCGCAATTTCATTACAAGCACGCCGCTTTTAGCCGGATTTGAATAATCCCATTCCTCGCGATACAGAACGTGCGCCAGCTTGACCTGGGCTCGGTCCCAACGCGTCTGACCGTACTGGTCCCGCATGAGCATGGGACGGACACTGCCCGGCGCAGGACCAAGCAACGTTTCCAGCGCTTTCTTCAAGTCTTTCAACGGCTTGAGGTATTTGCGGCGCTCCGCAGGATCGAACGAGTCAAAACGTCTTTCAAAATCGCCGATCATTTCATAAAGCGGTGCGCGCGCGGTGCGCGTAGATTCTATTTCGGCCTCGACCTCCCGGCGATCCCCACGCTCGAATTTCTCCAGCATGACCCGGCGATGCTCCACTGTGCCGGTAAAAAAGATTGCGCCTGAGCCGCGGTCAAAAATTGGCCACAGCAAGATTACCAGGGCGGCGGCCATGAGCGCTATGGCCAGGACGCCGGAACCGGAGAAAGCGCGATCCAGAATCTTTCTGGTCTGCAGACGCATGTCGCTACCCTCCCGCTTTCTTCCGGGCGCGCCGGATAATCCATTCACTGCTCACATTGCATGCGAAGGAAAACGTGAGGAGACAAAACGCCATTGCGAATAGCACATGAAAACGGGCCGATCCAGTGACCTGATCGGCTTCTCCCATGTCGCCCGCTATTGTCGCAGTGAGTGTCCTCACCGGCTGAAGGAAATTGTACCATGGGTGGGGGATCTGCGTGGCGTTTCCTGATGCCATCCACACAACCATCGTCTCGCCGATCGCGCGCATGACCCCAAGGATGACCGCCGCAAGAATGCCGCCGGATGCCGCCGGAAGCACGGTTTTCACTAATGTTTCCGCCCTTGTAGCGCCGAGGGCGTAACTGCCTTCGCGCAACTCGCGGCCCACAGCCTGCAGGGCGTCTTCGGAAACGCTTACCACCGTCGGCAACGCCATGATCCCGAGGATTATGGAGACATTGAGGGCATTGGTACCGCTGGAAATGTGCAACCCGGTAAGAGTTTTGCCAGCCAGCGTCAGCGCAACAATCGCACCCGCGCCTAACAGGCAGATTGCGGCCCACCGTGCAACCGACCTTGCCCGATCCGGAAGCTTGTCCGTCGCCAGATCGGCCATGACCAGTATGGACAACGCGGCCAGTGGCGCGCCGACGATCCACACCGCCACGCCAAGAATTGGGCCGCCGCTCTGCTGAAGCAATGGCGCAAGGACAACCAAGGCAAAGAAGCCATAGGCCACGGAAGGAATTGCCGCCAGAATTTCGATCACAGGTTTGACGACCTGCCGTACCGAAAAAGGAAGAACATCACTGAGGCAGATGGCGGCCGCAACGCCCATCGGCACCGCCACGATGACCGCACCGAGCGTCACCAGACCACTGCCAACGAAAATCGCCAGCGCGCCAAATTCAGGATGACTGACCGCCGATGGATACCATCGGATGCTCGTGAAGAACTCTCGGAATCCTTCGGCGCGAAAGAAAGGAAATGCGTCGCGCGCGATAAAATAGAAGATAAACAGAACTGCCAGCGTCGAGATGGAGGTAATTGCCAGTAAAAACCCGTTGCCCAAAAATGTGATGATACGCTGTCGGCGTCGCGCACTACTGCTCAGGAGCAGCGGAGGCAGATCCCGGCTCTTCCCTTCCATCGTTGTGGCGTTCTCCATAATCGCTCCGCACCATAATACATAAGGCACAAAGGCGGCCGGGCCCTCAAGCCTGACGACCGCCTTGTGTGCCTGCAATTTTCGCCATTATTTCAAGGATACGAAACCGGTGTCGTCTATGATCTTCTTTCCTTCCGGAGTTGTGCATAGCTTGATGAAGTTGTCAAGTGGGCTGCCGGCGTCCGGCCTGCCATTTGTATACATGTAGAGGGGGCGTGCGATCGGGTACTTCTTGCTCACGACAGTCTCCGGTGTGACTTCAATTCCGTTGACGGTCACCGTCTTGATCCCTTCCGTAAAAGCCAACCCTACGTAGCCTATCGCTGCCGGCGTACTCATCACCCGTTGGCGAATGGCTCCATTGCTGCCCTCAGTTTCCACACTGCCGGCGATCTTTTCGCCTCTCAGCACCATCGTTTCGAAGGTTTCGTACGTGCCGCTGTTCGTATCGCGACCGATCACCACAATCGATTGATCGGGGCCGCCAAGTTCTTTCCAGTTCTTGATTTTTCCAGTGTAAATCGCCTTGATTTGTTCGAGCGTCAAATTCGCTATCGGATTGCTCGAATGCACGACAATGGCAATTCCATCCATGGCTATAATGTGTTCGATCGGCAGAATGCCGGAATCCTGTGCCGCCTTCATTTCCGATTCCTTCATGGGGCGGGACATATCTGCAACATCGCACGCCGCATTAATTAAACTTTTCGCGCCATTTCCGCTGCCGGATTCGCTAACCGTGATGTTCACTTCCGGATGCTTGCCCATGTAGTATTCCGCGAACGCTTTCGCTATCGGCCCGACCGTGGTTGATCCGTCAACAACAATCTTGTTGGCATCTTTCGCCAACACCGTCCCGGCGATCATTCCAACCGCCAGCAAACCTGTCACTGTCTTTCGTATGTGTTTCATCCGCCCACTCCGTTCTTTGTTTTACGTTTGTTCTATCAGTCTGATCCAATAAAGGCCTAGCCATCGCGGTGGCGCGATGGCCAGGCCGGTTTCACTTCAGTCCAGAAGACATGCCATGGCCTCGCGCGCCGGCTGCATGTTCCATTGTCCATCCTTTGTGGATTGCGAAGAATACCTGTCGTCCGACCAGACCACCGTAGTAATCGGTATGTTTAGTCGAAAGAAGTCATGGTCGTCCCACGGATAATCCATGGGACGCAGCCGTTCTATTTCTCCGCATGCCATCATCTCTTCTATTTGTCCATGAAGGACGTCTTCCGTTACGCCGAGACGTATGCGCATCTCGCCAATATGCATTGCGTGGCGATCCTGGAGAAGCCGGCGAATTTGCCGGG
>Ga0181535_10004864_pt1 | contig 14662 bp, 12 predicted proteins | sample PEATcosm2014_Bin_44_FD_119774 | JGI IMG/M metagenome (GOLD analysis project Ga0181535, IMG submission 119774) | Peatland microbial communities from MTU Mesocosm Facility, Houghton, MI, USA - PEATcosm2014_Bin17_30_metaG | ecosystem: Environmental > Terrestrial > Soil > Wetlands > Peat | place... | reverse complement strand
CGGCGGCCCGGGATTCCCCTCCCTGGCCGCCCCGCCATCAAGGCAACCCCCATTTCCCCTTGGGGAATAGATCAGCTCAAATGTTGAATATATGAAGTTGCCCCCACTATCGGGACGCATTTGTTTCAGATTTCAGCGTTTCAGCTTTTGCCTGCAAGCCTCCAATGTTTCCAGGCTTTGAACGTGCTATCCCGCAAAACCGTGCCATACTAAGGTCTTATGTCATTTCGTGAACTAGGGTTGGATGCAAGAATATTGAAAGCGGTGCAAGACGCGGGTTACACCACGCCCACGCCCATTCAGGTGGAGGCCATCCCGGCCATCCTGGCCGGGCAGGACATGATCGGCATCGCGCAAACCGGCACGGGAAAAACGGCGGCATTCACCCTGCCCATCCTCAACCGCTTGGTGACGCAACCCGGCGGCATCGGACGGGGCACCCGGGTGCTGGTGATGGCCCCGACGCGCGAACTGGCGCTGCAAATCGACGAAAATGTCCGCGCTTACGGACGGCATGTCCCCCTCACGGTGGCGACTGTTTTCGGCGGCGTGGGGGAACAGCAGCAAATCCGGGCCTTGCGCGCCGGAGCCACCGTGATTATCGCCTGCCCGGGACGTCTGCTGGATTTGGTCGGCCGGCATAACGGCGATTTTTCGGCCTTGCAATTCCTGGTCCTGGACGAGGCGGATCGCATGTTGGACATGGGTTTCCTGCCCTCCATCCGCCAGATTGTCCGCCAATTGCCCGCCAAACGGCAAACCCTCCTCTTTTCGGCGACTCTTTCCAAGGAAATCGAGGTGCTGACCCACGAATTCCAGCGCGCGCCCAAACTGGTGCAGATCGGACGCCGCTCGAACCCGGCGGAAACGGTGACGCAATTGGTTTACGAAGTGCCGAAACATTTGAAGGGAGCGTTGCTCGTTCATCTGTTGAGCGACCCCAAAATGAACACGGTGCTGGTCTTCTCGCGCATGAAACACGGCGCGGACCGCATCGCGCGCAACCTGACCAGCCACGGAATCCGCACCGCCACCCTCCACTCCAACCGCTCCCAAAACCAGCGGCTGGCCGCCTTGAAGGATTTCAAATCCGGGGCGGTGCGCGTGCTGGTGGCGACCGACATCGCGGCGCGCGGCATTGATGTGGACGGCATTTCGCATGTGGTGAATTACGATTTCCCGATGCACTCGGAAGATTACGTCCACCGCATCGGACGCACCGGGCGCGCCCACGCGGTGGGCGACGCCATCAGCTTTGTCACGCCGGAAGACCACGCCGCGTTGCACGGGTTGGAACGGTTCATCGGTCGCGGCATCGTGCGCAAAAAGGCGGAAGGCTTCGATTACAGCGCAGCGGCCCCGCCCCAATCAGAACGCAGCTTTGACCGTCCCCCGCAACGAAGACAACAAGGCGGACGCGGCAATCAGGGCGGCCACAGCGGTCAAGGTGGACGCAGCAGTCAGGGAGGGCAAGGTGGAGACAGTTACGGCAGCCACGGTGGCGGTTCGCGCCGTCGTTTCGGGCGGCATTAATCAAAGTTTTTTGGCTGGAACCGCATTGGTGCGGCTCGTTTTATTGGTGAACGGGCCGATGCTCGTCTGTTTGAGATACATGACGCGTTTCGGAAAATTAAACGTGGTCAGGTTCCGGGCGAAAAATGCCAGTCCAAGGATATTTTCGCTGCACACCGCTCCCATGGAGGAATCTCTGAACGCAAGTTGGGTATTGGTCCCGCCGTTGATTGCGCATTTCGGAAGGTATGCCACCCGGTAAGATATGCCATTTGTTTTGTATTGAAGTGTCCAGACAGACTCTTGCTTGTCCAACGCCAACTGAAATAAACCGGCTTTTAAAGCACCATCAGCGTAATCGGCTGTATCAAGAGCAAAACGCGCATCTTTTTTGCCGCAAAAGTCAATCCGGGTGGAAACTTCGCCAGAAAACCAGGTGATGGGAAATGCCCTGCCCAAATTTCCATCCTGCGGATGGCCGGGATCAAGAAAGCGCAATTTCATGGCCTGGAAATCAAGTTGGAGACAATAGTTTTGCAAACAGTCCATGCCAAGTATCCCCATCATCGGACGACCGGGCCATATTCGCGTCAAATCATCCGTGAAAACCTGGCGACCGGTTTGCAACCGGGTGTTGCCCAAATAAAGTTTCGGGGGCGCATAAACTCCGCAAGCAGGTGCTCCATACTCTTTCCACCCGTAGGGAAGCTTTATTGTTTCAAGACGTTTCCCCAATTTCGATTCCAACGATTTATCCAAAAAAGTTTCAGGCGACCCTGTGTCCAGCATAAACGGCAATTCCCTGCCGTCCTCCAGGTGAAGCTTCACAAAAATCGGCCTTACGCCGAGCTTTATGTCGAAAGGGACTTCTGCGGGAAGGCTCAAAGGGATTGGTTTTTGAGTTGTGCAGGAACACAAACACACCAAACAAAAAGACGCAATGATTGTGCGGATTGTCTTCATGGATTTGAACACCATCGAAGATGGCATGTGCGCGAAGAAAACCAACAAAAAAGGGCCTCAAACACATGTTTGAGACCCAAAATTGGTTGCGGGGGCGGGATTTGAACCCACGACCTTCAGGTTATGAGCCTGACGAGCTACCAGGCTGCTCCACCCCGCGATCACGATTATTATCGACTGCAACACCATAGTGCCGCTCCATCCCCGGCGCAAGCCCTTTCCAAAACTAATTTCCCAAATTAAACCGCCGATTGCGGTCAGGGCGGGAAACCAAAGGAAAGTTTGATCGCGGAATATTCAGGATGAATGGCGCCTTCAACCGTTCGGATGACAAGGGGCGGATCGGCCCACGGACGCGCCCGGATTGCCTCCGGGATGTCGCCCGAATTCATCATGCAAAACAGGCCGAGCAACGGCGGGTCGGGTTGGCGCAGCACCACCGGACGCCAGCGGATGATGCTCAAACCCGCCTTGGCGGCCGCCGCTTCCACCCTGTTTTTTTGCGCCGGCGGTGTCACCGGAAAAACGCACGCGAATGTTCCGCCCCGCTCCAAATGCGGCGCGGCCGTGGCGCAGTAGTCGCCAATGTCGCCCTTCATCTCAAACCGGCAGGCGATTTTTTGCGGGTGATCGCCCGTGACCCCGCTGCCGGGCGGAAAATACGGGGGGCTGCCCAAAATGAGATCAAACTTTTCCGCCGCGCGCAAAACGGAGGGATCGCGAAAATCGCCGTGACGGATTTCGTAGCGCGCTTCGATTCCGTTCCAACGCGCGGATTTCCGGGCTAGGCGGACGCTTTCGGCTTGCGCTTCGACGGTCACAAAACGAGCCCCGTGCAATCGCCACGCGGCGATCATGCCTGCGGCCCCGATGCCGCTGCCCAGATCAAGCGCCGTCCGGGCGGACGGGCAGCAGATGGAACCAAACCAGGCGGTCAGAACGTCGTCGGTGGAAAAACGGTGGCCTTTGGCGAGTTGGAAAAGTCGAAAGCAGCCGCTGATGGCGTCAAGCGTTTCGCCGGGTTCAAGCGCAGGGCCGCCGCCCAACGCCCCCGGCGGAACGGGACCCGGTTTGGCCCAGCCTTTAAATACAGGTTCAGCGTAATTGTCGCGCAAGACTCAAGGGTCAACACAGACCTCAAAAAGGGCAAACCCTTTTTGAGCCGCCTCAAAACAACGAAATGCCGGCTCAAAGAGCTTGACCCGGGAGCCTAAATCGGATAGTAGTAGAGCGGACAAGCGGCGCGCTCGTCGAGCAAACCGAGTCGAACCTGTAGTGGGCAGAGAGCTGAGGAAGAACGCGATGCATTTGACAAATGCCACATCCGGTCTGCCGGTCTCGGTCACGCATCCGAATGGGTTGACGGATCCCTTCCCGCTGTGGAAGAGGGTTCTTGATGTCGCGTGCATTCTGCTTTTCCTTCCCGTCCTCCTGCCGGCGGGCGTGATTATCGCCATCTTTATCAAACTCGTCTCGCCGGGTCCGGCCTTTTTCCGCCAGCAACGCGTCGGCTTGTTTGGCCGGAAATTCATGTGCCTGAAATTCCGCACCATGAAGATCAATGCCGACGACAGCGTCCATCAAGCCCATCTCAAGCAACTCATCGCCTCAAACCGACCGACCGGGAAGCTGGACAAGTGCGACTCCCGGCTGATATTCGGCGGTTTGCTGCTTCGAACCATGGGCGCCGATGAATTGCCGCAACTCCTCAACATCCTGCGCGGCGAAATGAGCCTGGTCGGCCCCCGCCCCTGCACTCCCTTTGAGTTCGACCTGATCCGGCCGCACCACAAACAGCGTTGCCAGGTTCCGCCGGGATTGACCGGCCTCTGGCAGGTCAGCGGCAAGAATAAAACCACTTTCGAGGAACAGATGAATCTGGACCTGCACTACGTGGCGCATAAATCGCTCTGGCTCGACCTGAAAATCATGGCCCGCACCGTTCCGGCCATTTTGTTGTTGATCTGGGAAATGAAAATGCCGCCTGAAGACTCGCCTCTCAACGACCCAGGCAGCGCGCAACAAAAGATTTAAACGGTAGAACGGCGCGGTTCCTGCTTCCAGTCAAGCAGTGTAGGAATTCGCATTTCGGATAATATATGAAACAAATCAAAGTTGGCGTTGTCGGATGCGGTTACTGGGGGCCGAATCTCATACGCAACTTTCATGCCCTGCCGGATTGCCGCCTGAAGGCGATGTGCGATCTGAGCCAGGAACGCCTCAGTCACCTCGCCGCTTTGTATCCCGGGGTCCGGTGCGAACAAAATTTCGACCACATGCTCAGTAACGGGGAGGTTGACGCCGTGGTGGTGGCCACGTCCATCAGGCTGCATTATGCCATGGCCAAGGCCAGTTTGCTCGCCGGCAAACATACTTTGATCGAGAAACCCATGGCCGCCTCCGCCGAACAATGCGAGGAATTGGTGGCGATTGCCCGCAAACAAGGATTGGTCCTGATGGTGGGGCACACTTTTCTCTATTCCCCGGCGGTGCGGAAAATCAAGGAAATCGTCGATCGGGGCGAACTGGGGGAAATCCGCTATATTTGCGCCCGGCGGCTCAACCTCGGTTTGTTTCAAAAGGACATCAACGTGGCTTGGGATTTGGCCCCGCACGACATCTCAATCGTCCTGCACCTCCTGCAAGAGCAGCCTTATAGCGTCAATTGCCGCGGCAGCGCGCATGTCACCCCCGGCGTGGAGGACGTCACTTCGATGAGCCTCAGTTTTCACAAGGATCGTTCGGCCATCATCCACAGCAGTTGGCTGGACCCCCGCAAGGTGCGGGAGATGACAATCGTCGGCAGCAAGCGGATGATCGTTTATGACGATGTCGCCCAGCAGGAAAAAATCAGGATTTTCGACGCGCGCGTCGAACGCCCGCCGCACTACGACACTTTCGCCGAATTTCACTACGCCTATCACTACGGCGACACCTACGCTCCTTACATCAAACAGGAGGAACCCCTCAAGGTGGAATGTCAGCATTTCCTAGACTGTGTCCGCCACGGCAAACAGCCGTTGAGTTGCGGCGAGAAAGGACTCGAATTGGTCCGGATTCTCGAAGCTGCTTCCCGGTCATTGGAGTTTGGCGGCAGCCCCGTCGCGCTGCACCCCGCCCCCTCCTCCAGACTTGTTTCCTTGGACAACTTGTCGCAACCCAACCCCGGGACCGGCCGGGAAAACATCACTCCGTGGCCGGGTCCTGTCCCCCATCCCCAGGCCAATCGCATCGCCTTGTAAGCGCAATCATGTCGCACCCCCCGTCCTACCAACTAATTGCGCCCGACGTGAAATTGGGCAAAAACGTTTGCATTTACGCCTTCACCAATCTCTACGGATGCGAGATCGGTGACGATGTGAAAATCGGCGCCTTTGTCGAAATTCAAAAAGGCGCCCGCATCGGCGCCCGCTGCAAAATTTCCAGCCATTCTTTCATCTGCGAAGGCGTGGTTCTGGAAGAGGACATCTTCGTCGGTCACAACGTCACCTTTATCAACGACCGCTATCCAAAGGCGGGCAACCCCGACGGCTCTCTCCGCGCCAAAGCCGATTGGAAATGCATTCCCACCCTTGTCAAGCGGGGAGCGTCAATCGGTTCCGGCGCCACCCTGCTCTGCGGGATCACGGTGGGCGAGGACGCCCTGATCGGCGCGGGCAGCGTGGTCACGCGGGATGTCCCCGCCGGCGCCACCGTCGCCGGCAATCCGGCGCGCGTCATTAAATCTTCCCGCCCAAAAAGCCGATAATCACTCTGCTGTGAAAGTCCCTTTTTTGGATCTGAACGCCAGTCACCAGCCGATACGCGCCCAACTGGACGCCGCCATCCGCGAGGTGATTGACAGCAACGCGTTTGCGGGCGGCCCGTTCGTGGCCTCCTTCGAGCGCGCTTTCGCCCATTACTGCGGTTCCCCCGTTTGCATCGGCGTCGGCAGCGGCTCGAACGCGCTCTGGCTCAGTCTCCTCGCCTTGGGCGTGGGGCCGGGGGATGAGGTCATCACCGCGGCAAACACATTCATGGCCACAGCCGAGGCCATCAGCCATTGCGGCGCGACGCCGAAGTTTGCGGACATCGACGAACGCGCCTACACGATGGACCCCGGCCTGCTGGAAGCGGCCATCACGGCCAAAACCAAGGCCATCATCCCCGTCCACCTTTTCGGCCAATGCGCCGACATGGACCCGATTCTCGCCCTGGCGGCGCGGCATGGCATCCCGGTGGTTGAAGATTCATGTCAAGCGCATGGAGCGCTTTACCGGGGCCGCGAAGCCGGCACGATGGGCCAGGCCGGCTGCTTCAGTTTCTATCCCGGAAAAAACCTGGGGGCGTTGGGCGAAGCGGGCGCCATCCTGACGGCGGATGAAACCCTTGCCGAAAAAATCCGCGCCCTGCGCGACCACGGCCAGTACCGCAAGCATTGCCATGCGCAAATCGGCTGGAACGCGAGGATGGACGGCATCCAGGCCGCCGTGCTCAGCGTCAAACTCAAGCGCCTCGAAGCCGGCAACGACCAGCGGCGTTCCCACGCCCTGCTCTACGACCAGCTACTCGGCGGGATCAAAGGAATCATCACGCCCTTCCACTCCCCCGGCAACCGCCATGTTTATCATATCTATGCTGTCCGGGTGCAAAACCGCGACCGGGTTTTTCGCGCCATGAGTGAAAAAGGCATATCCTGCTCCATCCATTATCCGATCCCCGTGCATCTGCAGGACGCCTACAAATTTTTGGGGCATAAGGCAGGATCGTTCCCGGTGACGGAAAAGTGCGCCAAAGAACTTCTCTCCCTCCCCATGTTCCCCGAACTAAACCCCGCGCAAATCCAAGCCGTGGTGGACGCATTGAAGGCATGCGCCGGCAGCGTGAGCATCGGCCCGTCAGCCCACGGCAAAGAGGTCGCACCGGGCTTTGTCCATTGATCTTCCCCAACGAGGGGGTGGTGGGCTTGATTTATCCTTAACCTCACTTAACATTTCCCGGTTGTTGTATGCCACTGAGTGATGACGAGATTCGCCGCTATTCGCGCCACCTCACCCTGCCCGAAGTCGGGATGGCGGGGCAGGAGAGAATTTGCTCCGCCAGCGTCCTCTGCATCGGCGCAGGCGGATTAGGCTCGCCCATTGCCATGTATCTCGCCGCCGCCGGCATCGGCAAATTGGGCCTGGTCGATTTCGATACGGTCGATTTTTCCAACCTGCAACGCCAGGTCATCCACGGCACCGGCGATGTCGGACGTTCCAAAGTCGAGTCCGCCCGGGATGCCATCCGGCGCATCAACCCAAATGTCGAAGTCACCCTGCACGAAACCGCCCTCAATAGTGAAAACGCGCTCGACCTCATCGCGCCTTACGACATCGTGGTGGACGGCACGGATAATTTTCCCGCCCGTTACCTGGCCAACGACGCCTGCGTCCTGCTCAAGAAACCCAATGTCTATGGCTCCATCTCGCGCTTTGAAGGTCAGGCCAGCGTTTTTGCCCCCCATTTAAATGGGCCGTGTTATCGTTGCCTCTACCCCGAACCGCCTCCTCCCGGCACTGTGCCCGGTTGCGCGGAAGGCGGCGTCCTCGGCGTTTTGCCCGGCATCATCGGCTGTATTCAAGCCACGGAAATTTTGAAATTGGCCCTTGGCATAGGCAGTTCCCTCATCGGGCGTCTGCTGCTTTTCAATGCCCTGGATATGAAGTTCCGCGAGCTTCAACTGAAGCGCGATCCGCAATGCCCGCTGTGCGGCGAGCATCCCGTCATCACCAAGCTGGTTGATTACCAGCAATTCTGCGGCATCCAGCCCGCCGCCTGCCTCAACCCCGACGAAGTGACCGTCCAGGAAATGAAGCGCGCCATGGACAATCCAAAACTCGGCATCAAGGTCATCGACGTGCGCGAACCGGAGGAATTCAGGATTTCCCGCATTGAGGGCGTGCCGCTCTTTCCCCTCGGCGTTTTGCCCCGGCGTTTCACCGAACTGGACCCCAATCAGCCAACGTACATCCATTGCAAACACGGGTTACGTTCCCTGACGGCAGTCAACTTCTTGCGCAAGCAAGGCTTTAAACACGTCAAAAGCGTCAAGGGCGGCATCGACGCCTGGTCGAACGAGATAGACCCCCATGTTCCCAAATATTGAACTCATCAACACCGGCAGCGAACTGCTCCTTGGACGCATTCTCAACACCCATCAGCAGTGGATTTGCCGCCAGCTCGCCGATTGCGGTTACATCGTCAGCCGCCAAATTTGCGTGGCCGACGACGGCCCGTCCATTCAGGCCGCCGTGCGCGAATCCCTCGGCCGCGCCGACCTGGTCCTGACCACAGGCGGACTGGGGCCGACCTCCGATGACATCACCCGCGACCTGATCGCAAAAATGCTCGGACGGCCCCTTGCGCTCGACGCCGCCGTGATGGCCGACATCGAAGCCCGCTTCGAGCGGCGCAAACGGATCATGCCGGCCAGCACACGGGTTCAAGCCATGGTGCCGGCGGGCGCGCGGATTTTGCCCAATCAAAACGGCACAGCGCCCGGTCTGGATATTGAGGTGGACCCCAACCCGTTTCACGCCGGCCAACGCAAAAGCCGGCTGATTCTTTTGCCGGGACCGCCCCGGGAATTGCGCCCCATGTTTTCCGGGGAGGTGTTGCCGCTTGTGCTGCGTGAATACCCGCTCGCGACGCCCTTTGTTTGCCGCACCCTCCACACCAGCGGCCTCGGCGAATCGTCCGTGGAGGAAAAAATCGCCGGGCCGCTCCAGCCGCTGCTCGCCGCAGGATTGGAATTGGGCTATTGCGCGCGAATCGGGGAAGTGGACGTGCGCCTGATCGGACACGGCCCGAAGGCCGGCGCCATAGTCAGTCAAGCAGAAGGAATGGTGCGCCAACTGCTGGGATCGCTTGTCGCCGCCGCCGACGAAGCCGGCATGGAATCCACCGTCGTGCAATTATTGACGGAGCAGAAGAAGACGCTGGCCGTGGCGGAATCCTGCACCGGCGGACTCATCTCCAGTCGCATCACCGACGTGCCGGGGGCGTCCGTCGTGCTGGTTTGCGGGTTGGTGACCTACAGCAACGAAGCCAAAAAGAATTTGCTCGGCGTCGCCGGGGAGACATTGCAGAAACACGGAGCGGTCAGCGCCGAAGTCGCGCAACAGATGGCCGAAGGGGCGCGCCGGCGGCAGGGGGTGGATTTTGCGCTGGCGGTCACCGGCATCGCCGGGCCGGGCGGCGGCACGGAAGAAAAGCCGGTTGGCACGGTCTTCATCGCGCTGGCCGGGCCGGACGGGACGACGGTGAGAAAGCAGTTCAATCCCTTTGACCGCGCCACGTTCAAATACGTCACTTCGCAGCAGGCGCTGGACCTGTTGCGGCATGCGCTGGTCGATTAATCGCCGAACAACTTTTTCAGCTTGTCCCGCGCCGCCTCTTCCCGGGTGTTGACCGACTTTTTGGGGACGAACACACGGCGGGCCAGCTCGAAATATTCGCAGAAATTGCCGGCCGCCTTTTCCATCACGGGATCGGCCCGGCGGTCGCGGCACTGATAGGCCAGGCTGGCGTCGTAACTGATACAGTTCAGACAGACGCGCATATCGGAACTGCACTGGTCGCACGAATCTTCGCGCCCAGGCTGGCAGGAAAGCGTCCATTCCCTGCCGCAATGATGACAATGACGGGTTGCAGCCATTCATCGGCAGACTAACAGAAAAGCTGAAATGCGGAAAGCTGAAATGCGCGTCCTATTTGTCATTTTGGGGTTCGGCTGGAGGGCGGTGGGAATGAAATAAAAATAAAGGTGTGGAGATTTGCGGAACCTACCGATTAACAAATAGGTATGGCAAAAGTGTGCAAAAAATACGCTAAAACGGCAGGACGGCAATGTTGCCGGGCCGGGCTGTCATCCTTTGGCCTGACCCACTTTGCGGGGAAATTGATAATTTCGTCTTAAAGGAAATGTCATGATTCATATCATTCGCAAACTTTGCGAGAACGCCGGATGCCAGCCCAAAGACCTGGTGGTGGAGTGGACGCCGGCGCAAGGGGTTCGCGTGATCGGCACCAACAGCCAGGGCGTTAAAACGGCCATCAACGTTTTGGCGCGTCTTGATCACGTCGCCCAGGCGGTTTGGTTGTGCGTCAACGGGCAGGAGCATTTGTACCCGCAAATCCAGCAGCAACAGGCGGCAATCGATATCCGGGTCAAGGAGTGGATGGTGCAGAACGCCGCCCAATTCGAGGTGAAGCAGGGCAATCAAGCGAAAAAACGTTTTACGATACCCAAAGTAAATGTCGAGAATGTTGAGCAGGACTGGCACCAGCTTGATACAGTTGAGGAGATCATGCGCGCGTTTCCCAGGCATCCATCGGCGGATGACATCATCGACCTCTATCAGCGAAATAAAAACCTCAAGAGTTCCGACCTGAAGGCTCTGTTGGAAAAGCATAGCCGGTAAGCAAATGGGTTCGGATGGGGATGGGGAATTTGGGGGCCTGTTTCTTCGATTATTCGCTTTAAATAGCGCCCGAAATCGTATAGGATGAAAGCGAATGAAAATAATCCTCTCCATTTTGTGCGGCGCTCTCCCGCCTTTCATTTTTTCCCTGAATGGTTCAGCCCAGACCATTACGAACCAGCCGGCAGGCCTGGCCATTAACAACGCTTCCACCGCGACATTCACCGTCGGAGCGGACGGGGCCACGAACTACCAGTGGCAATTCGACGGCACAAACCTGAGCGATGGCGCCCAGCGCGATGGCTGCTCCGTCACCGGCTCGACCAACGCGACGCTGAACTTGGAGGATGTGACTGTCGGCGAAGCCGGGACTTACACGGTTCTCATCAATAATACCGTTACCAGTTCCAACGCCACATTGGCCGTTGTGCCGGGCACAATTGTCACATTCACGCTGTCCGGATTGCCCGCCGGCATGTCCAACACCATCGATGTGCAGCTTTTTGATCATGACAAACCGGTCACGACGGCGAACTTTATTCATTACATCCGGTCAGGGGCTTACACGAACATGTTCTTTGAACGGTGCCTTCCGGGATTCGTGCTGCAAGGCGGAGATTACGGAACAACAAATCTGACCAACACGATAAAGGAGATCACAACCAACATAACAAGCATCGTAACAACCAATGCGAAAAACGTGGTGATAACCAACATGTCAACCAACATGATGACCAACGTGTTGAATGTGATATCGGGATGGAGTATCGAGGGCAAATTTACCGGCGGCACCAATCATCCCGGCACGAATTACCCAGCCCAGATTGAGAGCGAAGCCGGTGTCGGGCCGATGATCCACAATCATTTCGGCACCATCGCAATGGCCTTGAGTAGTGGCAGCAACTCCGCCACAGGCGGGTTCTTCTTCAATCTGAACGACAATTCGACGTCGTTGGATGGCACCAACGACGGCGGCCCCTTCACGGTTTTTGGAATGATACTGGATGGCTCCAATGTCCTGCAATATTTCAACGGCCTGAGCGCCGGAAGCGGTATCGTTGCCGCCGATATTTTCTCGAACAGCGGGGCGCTCTATACCAACGCGTTTACAAATCTTCCGGTCAATTATTCGGCCACAAATTTCCCGACCAATTATCTCCCGGCCAATTCCAACCTGATCTCTTGTGACTTTACCTTTTCCAATTCCCTGCCCCCGGATACCGTCGCTCCCACCCTGTCAATCGCATCACCGACCAATACCACTAATTTGTTTTTCACCAACGGCACCGCTTTGACCATCACCGGAACAGCCGGCGACAACGTCGGTCTGGCGATGGTGATGTCCACTTTGGTTCCCCTGGCGGCCGGGGATGGCGCTTATCCGGACTACGGTGAAACGATCACGAACTTCTCCAGCGATCTGACTAATTGGTCGTTCGACGTGCAGGGCATCGAGGTTTACGATTACTTTTTGGAGATACCTGTCCCAATCCCCCCGGGCAGCTACTCGCTTGGCGTTCAGGCGCAGGATGGCGCCGGAAATTTGAGCGAGATTACCTTCCCCGTCACGGTGACCGGAATACTCGTGAATGGCGGCGGAACCGTCACCGTTGCGCTGGGGACGAACAAGGCGCAACCGGCGATTGGTTACCCCTTGCGTTACGACACCACCTATGTCGTGAAAGCCAAGCCTGCCGCCGGTCAGGTGTTTGTCAATTGGAACTACGGCGGCGAGATCGCAACCAGTCCGACCACTGACTTCACCTACAGCGGAGGGGTTCTCACGGCCACCTTTACTTCGAAAAAGGAAATGGGGGAAATTGGCTTCACTTACCCGCCGGCCAACGCCGTGCTGACCACCAATAATTTCGCAATAACAGGCACAATCGCGGCCGTTGTCGGCCCCGCGCAGGTCGCCTGCCAGATTATTTCACAAACCACGGGAACAACCGCCTCCTCGCTGACCGCGAACGGCACAAACACTTGGTCCGTTGCGGTGACCAATTTGCCGCCGGATAATTACCTCGTTCAGGCGACTGTGACCAACTCGTCCGGATTCATCGCCATAATCTCCGAAAAATTCTCGCTGCTTGAGTTCAAGGGAATAGCCGGCACCTACAGCGGCCTGTTTATCTGCACCAACGGACCGGTGGCCCCGACTAACTCCGGTCTCTTCACCTTCACTCTCAGTTCTTCGGGTGTGTTGAGCGGGAAGATATATTTTCCTGCTTACGAAACGTTGCCGATCTACGGAACCGTCAGCCCCACCGGCAGAGTAGGGTTCTCTTACACGGGTTTCCTGAACAACTACATGGACATTGTTTTCGCCCTGCCCCTGACCAACGGCACGGATACCGTCACCGGCTCTTTTTACTCCCAGAGCACCGGCGGTTGGTCCTCGCAACTCGTTTGTTATCGCGAGGCCACCAAGCTTTCCGCCCAAACCACCCCGCCTACCGGACAATATATTCTCAGCCTCAATCCTGCCGGACAGACTAATTGGCCGGCGACGAACGGTTACGCCACTGTGTCTGTGACCTCCAGCGGCGCGGTCAGCGTGGGCGGCGCTTTGCCCGATGGAGCGACTTTCTCCGGGGGGGCCACCATCTTCACCAACGGCGTGTGGCCGCTTTATGCGGTCCCCTCCGGTTATAAGACCAACGGCCTCCTGCTCGGATGGGTAACCAACCAGGCCGGACAGTCGGACGGCCGGCTCTATTGGGAAAAGAGGGCGCATGTGGGCGCTTATGACACGAATGTCGTTGCGGCCGGGACCAACTTCCTCCGGCCTTCTTCGGCGGTCGCTTACTCCATCGTGTTTGGCGGCGGATCCCTGACCAACTCTCTGACCAACAGTTTAAGTGCCAACGCCGCCGGCCAGTTTGTCGTTCCCAAACCCGCCCCTTCCGACCATCTGTCAATTTCCCTGTCATCCACCGGGTTGGTGACCGGCCATTTCCTGAATCCGGTCACCCAAAAAACACAGCAATTCGAAGGGGCGTTCATGGACACAGCCGAAGGCGGCTGGGGTTTCTTCCTCGATGTGAACGGCGAAATCGGATACTTCCTGATCGAGGCGCAATGATCCCAATGCCGCTCCTGCTCATCGCCACCCGCAACGCTCATAAAGTCGCCGAGGTCCGCCAAATCCTCGGCGAAGGCTTTGGCCTCCTGACCTTGAACGATTTTCCGGACGCGCCCGCCGTGATTGAGGACGCGGGCACGTTTGCCGGGAACGCCACGAAAAAAATCCTGTCTCTGGCCGGATGGCTGTCGCAAAACCCCGCCAAGGCTTCCGCCGCCATACCCGGCCAGACGCGCCTCCATATCCTGGCTGACGATTCTGGATTGGAAGTGGATGCGCTGGGCGGCGCGCCGGGCGTTCACTCCGCCCGCTTTGCGGCCAATGGGTCGGGCGGCGGCAATGCGCCGGATGCGGCCAACAACGCCAAACTGCTCCAACTGCTCGAAACCGTGCCGGCGGAACGACGCACCGCCCGCTTTCGTTGCGTCCTCGCCATGATCCCCGTGAATTTTCCCCGGACGACCGCAGCGGCGGCTCCTTTTGCGCCCGATCAAGTTGTGATTTTTGACGGCGCGTGCGAAGGGATCATCAGCAGGACTGCTTCAGGCGCCGGCGGATTCGGATACGACCCGCTTTTTGTGCCGGCGGGATTCACCCAGTCATTCGCCGCCCTGGGCGGGGCAACCAAAAACAGCCTCAGTCACCGCGCCCGCGCCCT
>Ga0181535_10004862_pt1 | contig 14664 bp, 11 predicted proteins | sample PEATcosm2014_Bin_44_FD_119774 | JGI IMG/M metagenome (GOLD analysis project Ga0181535, IMG submission 119774) | Peatland microbial communities from MTU Mesocosm Facility, Houghton, MI, USA - PEATcosm2014_Bin17_30_metaG | ecosystem: Environmental > Terrestrial > Soil > Wetlands > Peat | place... | reverse complement strand
GACTTTGTAGGCGCCGATGTGCTGCGTAATACCGCCAGCTTCGCCTGCTGCTACGTCGGTTTCACGGATGGCGTCGAGCAGGGAGGTTTTGCCGTGGTCGACGTGACCCATGACCGTGACCACGGGGGCACGGGGCACTTCGAGCTCGTTGGAGTTGGGTGCCTCAAGCACTTCTTCGATTGCCTGATTGGCCAGTTCTTCTTCGTAACTGATAACGGTGGCAGCTGCGCCAAACTTGGCTGCAACGTCCTTGACCATTTCGGCGTCGAGCGATTGGTTGACTGTGACGAAGACGCCGCGCATGAGCAGCATGGCGATTAGGTCCTTGGCGCGGATTTCGAGCTTTTCTGCCAGGTCCTTCACACTGATGCCCTCGGTCACCGTAATTTCGCGGGTGATGGGCAGCGGTTCTGTACTGAATTGTGGCGCACCGCCGAAGCGTGGCGGCGGCACAAAGCCCTTCATCGGGCCTTCCTTCGTCTTGGGATACTGCTGGCGACCGCCGCGGCCCCTGGCATTGCTGGCTCGTTGCGCACGTGGCGCTTCGCCTGGAGGCGGAGTTGTGCCGGGAGCGCCACCGAATCCGGGCCGTGCGCCGCCAAAACCACCTGGGCGCGGAGGGCCGCCGAAGCCTGGACGTGCCCCGAAGCCTGGACGAGCGCCTGGACCTCCGGGTCCGCCTGGCCCCGCGAAACCGCCAGGCGTGGTGCGCGTAGGATGTTTGGGGCGCGGACCGCCGGGGAATTGTCCCGGAGCGCCTTGACCTTGCGGAGGACGCGGAGTGAAGCCGCCGGCATTTGCGGGGCCTCCAGCGGGCCGTCGATCGAAGATGGGCCTTCCGCGCTGAATCACGCCGGGCTGAGCGAATGATGCAGAGGGAGCGTGGGCAGCCGGAACTCCCAGCGGCGCCTTGTAGACCGGCCTCGGCCCGGTTTGCGGCATCACGACCCGTCGAATTGGTGGCGGGGCTACATCGGGAACTCGCGATGCTACTGGTGCTGCGGCAACTGCTTCGGACGGCGCTGGAGCAGGTGTTTCAATGAATGAAGTTGGCGTATGAACTTTCTCAAGGGTTGGCGCGGAAGCGACGCTCATTATTGGAGGTTCCGTCGAAACCGCGGCCGTGACAGAAGGTAAAGGAGCTGAAGCAGCCTCGACGGCAACCGCTGCCGGTGCTATTGGCGCAGGTGGAGTCGTCTGCGGTTTGGCAGAGGGTGCGGGTTCTCCAATGTGTGCCTGTCCCTCACGAGCAGGGGATAGGACGGGGGGCTTGACCACCACGGCGACGGGAGGCGGGACAACGGCTACGGCCGGACGCACAGGAGCGACCACGGCAGGAGCCTTGGCGACAACCGGGCCGAGCGGAGGCTTGCTGGCAATGGCGCGGATTGCGGGCGGGGCGGTAACGATGGGAGGCGCCTGCCTGACCGGCGGCATAATCTTTCTGGGTTCAGGGCGAGTGGGCGCCGGAGGCGCAGACGCAGCGGGCGAGGCTGGCTTGGCCGGGGTTGCCGGTGCAGCAATAGGAGCCGGTCGAGACGGCGTCGACGGCCTTCTGGTAACGGCTTCGTCTTCCTGCTTTTTGGCCAGAATCGCTTTCATCACGTCGCCGGGCTTGGAGACGTGCGAGAGGTCAATCTTGGGTGCGACGGCCTGAGAGCTGCGCGAACTCGACCCGGAACCTGTGTGATTGCCCGCGCGCGCGGCAAACTGCCCGCGAACCTTCTCGGCTTCATTCTCTTCGAGCGAGCTGGAGTGGGTCTTGCCCGCTCCCAGGCCAAGCTCCGCCAACACGTCAAGAATCTGGCGGCTCTTGACTTCTAACTCTCGCGCGAGATCGTTGATTCGAACCTTACTCATCCGCCTCTTTTCAGAAATGCTGCCCAAAGCCGTTAGTTGCTCATAGCTACCTCATGGCTTGTGCTTGAACTTCCATTATCGCCTGAATCGCCTTGAAAAAAGCGGCGTATGTTACACGCCGACTTATTCGGCCTATTCATCGGTTTCGGTCTTGCCTTCTTCGTTTTCTTCCGCTTCCAGCTCAGACAACTCTGCCTCGTCGGCCGGCGGCACATTCTCGACCGCCAACTCGGCAGCTGTCAGGCTCTCTGTTTCCACTTCCGATTCCGCGTTTGCTTCGAGCTCTACTGTCGTGGCTTCTGAGACCTCGTCCTCCGCCTCCGCTGCTCGAACGCTCTCGGCTTCTTCAAGAACTTCCTGCGAGTTTTCGAGTTCCGCTTCAGCGGTTTCGGCGACCGGCTCAGCCGTTGCAATTTCCGATGAGCCTTCCGAGGGATTTTCGGTGTCGGCCGCGGCAGACTCCGCTGCTTCGCCTTCCGACGGTTCTTCGGTCGCGGAAGGCACATGGCCTTCTTCCCCTTCTTCGAAGTGGCCGAAGTAGTGGCGGACTGCCACACTGATGCGCTCCAATGTCTTCTCGCCGATGCCTGGAATTTCCTCGAGCTGCTCCGGCGTCATGTCGGCCAGGTTTTCAACCGTCGTGATGCCCGCAGCCACAAGCTTCTGAATGATTCCTTCGCCCAACTCCGTCACTTGCTCGATTGGGGTTGTGGGACCGCCTGAGAGCGCCTGCATCTGCTGCTCGACTTCCTGGCGCTTCTCTTCCTCGCTCTTGATGTCGATCTTCCATCCGAGAAGTTTCGCTGCCAGGCGAACGTTCTGGCCTTTTTTGCCGATGGCCAGCGACAATTGCGTATCGTCGACGATCACCTCGAGCTGCTTGTCAGTCAGATCGGCGATTGAGACGCGGCTGACCTTCGCCGGCTGCAGAGCCTTCTCGGCAAACGTGGTGATCTCTTCGCTGAATTCGATGATGTCAATTTTTTCGCCTCGTAGTTCGCGAATGATCGACTGCACGCGCATGCCCTTCATACCGACGCAGGCGCCCACAGGGTCCACATCTTTGTCGCGGCTTTGCACGGCGATCTTGGTGCGCTCGCCGGCTTCGCGCGCGATGGCGCGAATGACCACGGTGTTGTCGTATATCTCCGGCACCTCGGACTGGAAGAGATTCGACACCAGCTCCGGGGCGGCGCGAGAGACAATCACCTGCGGTCCCTTCGCGGCGCGGTCCACTTTGAGCAGAACGACCCGCACGCGTTCACCGATGGTGAACTGTTCCAGCCGGGATTGTTCCCGTTTAGGGCAGCGAGCTTCAGCTTTGCCAAGATCGTAGATAACGTCCTGGCCTTCGATGCGCTTCACAGTGGCGTTCAGAACTTCCTTTTCGCGATGCGCATACTCCTGGAAGACCGTGTCGCGCTCGGCTTCGCGCACCTTTTGAAAGATGACCTGTTTGGCCAGTTGCGCGGCGATGCGGCCCAGCGGGCTGGTGTCGCGATAGAGCCGGATCTCGCTGCCGATTTCCACGCCCGGCGCGAGCCCGTTGGCTTCGGCCAGCGTGATCTGGTTGACGGGATCCTCGACTTGTTCTTCATCGGGCACGACCGTCTTGTAAATGTAGGCCGTGATCTCGCCGGTGTCCTTGTTCAGTTCACCGCGCATGTTTTCCTGAGTCTTGTAGTACTTGCGCGTGGCAAGGGCGATAGCCTCTTCCACGGCGCCCACAACGATTCCGGGCTCGATGCCCTTCTCGCGACTGAGGAGTTCGATACTTTGATACAACACGCTAGACATACTCTCGAATGCTCTCTGGGTTGTTACGCACACGGCACATGTCATCAAGCCGTGAGGTTATTCGAACTACGTTGAGGGACAAAGGCTGCAGCCTGCCCCGAACCATCGCTCGCTGTGTGGAAGCGCTCAGATCTCCGGGATCAACTGCGCCTTCTCAATGTTGGCGACCGCGATTTCCACGGTATCTACGCCAGCCTTCCGACTCTTGCTGTTCTGCCTTACCGCCGAAAGGTCGAGCGCGATCGCATTCCCGCCAGCTGCAGCCAGCCTGCCCTGCCAGTGCCGATTGTTGCGGACGGGCTCAAATGTCTGCACCTTGATCAGGCAGCCGGCAAAACGTTTAAACTCCTCCGGCTTGGTTAGCTTGCGGTCCAAACCCGGCGAACTGACCTCAAGGGTGTAATCCGCGCCTGGAACCAGATCCTCGATGTCCAACAAGACGCTAAAATCGCGGCTGAATTCAGCACAGTCCTCATGTGTGATGCCCGAAAGCTGCTCGACGCTGAGCCGTCCTTCTGTCAGACGCTCGGGAAGTCCTTCTTGCCCAGCGGCAACGGCTGCCTTCAACTTTGCTCGTCCCTCGGCGTTCTTTTCCAGAGTGACGCGAAGAATTCGTTCCTTATCCCGTCCGCTGAACTCCACGTCCACCACGTCCAGTCCGTGCGAAGCAGCGGCTCTCGCGGCCGCGTTCCGGATTTCGTCCAGCATTCCCGCCATCGATCGCGCCCCAAGGACGATCTTCGTTACGATCCTCGCGTCGAAATTCGCCTCTGGGGATCTTGCTCCTTGTGTCGAAACAACTGCCTCTCGATCTGAAGAGTTTGCCCCAAATAAAAAGTGGGCTGTCAGCCCACTCATCTCTCCGCCAGCTGGTGAACCCACAGCGAATGAAGCGGACAAACTCGCTCGCATAGTTAGAATACTGCGAATCGCCGGGAAACTCAACGACCCATGGCAATACTTGCGATCTTTATCATTCGATCAGCTCGATGAGGCTGTTTGCAAATCTCGAATCGCCTCAAAAGCCGCCTTCATGCCGAGTTCCGGTTGGCTCGCCAGCGCGCGGTTCTGCATTCCTATGGTTGAAGACGCAATCCTCGACTCCCCAATACGTAACTCCTGGAGGCATGGGCGAAAGCTTTGGAGGGACGCTCGACCCGGCCGCTGTGGCTCTTAAGTGATCGGGAATTGATTGAAGTTACCAAGAATAAGCGAGGGGCCAGTCAAAGCCGAGCGTGCTAAATCGCGCTGTTTTGACTGCGCAAGCTGAAGCATTTATTGTGGTTAGATATAATTAGCCGTCATAGACGAAGGGGTTGCGAAGTATGTTCGATGCCCCAAATTGGGGATTGCCGTAAGTGTCAGTTCTACGAAACATTAGTAACACCATAATGCGTACTTTTAAACAGCGCGTTTGGGTCGCCTTCCTGGCGACTTCTTGTGGATTAGCCGCTGGCGGCCTCGCCGGCTATCTGCTGGGTCGCGTCCTCACGCTCAGACAAACCGAAGCAAGACTCGAGCAGTACGCAACACGCCTTATCGACGAGGGACAGAAATCGACCGCGGAATCGCGGAAGGTTCTTGCGTCGATGAACGCTTCGCCGTTTCCGAGATGCTCGGACGCAGAGATCAATTATTTCAGCAAGCTGATCTTCGAATCCCAATATCTGAAAGCAGGGGGGCGGATGCACGACGGGAAGATCGAGTGCTCCACATCCCTCGGCCGTGCGACCCAGCCCCAGGTCCAATACAAGCCGGATATCTTCCAGAGAGATGGCACGAGGCTGTATCGTAACCTTGCGCCGTTTCGTGTGGGCAATGAGACGGTGATCGCGGTGCAGTTGGCCGATTCCTATATTGTTTATAGCCCGTACAATATGAAGCCCGTGCTCAACAGTTCCATGCAGGCCACGATCACCGACGTAGACGCTCCCAACCGCGCGGCCGGCCACATATACGGCACAGCTCCGAAGTCTGAAGAGACTTTTCTAATTACGAACGGCCAGTTCCGCGATGGGGACACTCTCTATGGAACTCACTGCTCTCCAGACGGCGTCGTGTGCTCGGCAGCTCACGTTCCCATTTCTCAGGCGATGCGCAACAATCGCCTCGAGGTGGGTGGCTTCGTTGCATTCGGTGGATTGACCGGTATATTGCTCGGATTCGTATGCGCTGTCATCTATCGCCGCCAGAAGGGCTTTGAGAGCCAACTCCTGCGTGCGATTCGCAAGGATACGCTGAGAATCGTCTACCAGCCCATTGTCGATCTTGAAAACGAAGAGATCGTCGAGGTGGAAGCCTTGGCACGCTGGACCAACGAGGACAACGTGCCCGTCAGTCCGGATGACTTCATCAAAGTTGCGGAGGAGCGCGGTTTTGTTGGGCAGATCACGAAGCTGGTGGTGCGCCACGTCCTGCATGATTTTGCGAAGACGTTGCGCGAACGTCCCGGCTTTCGGGTGAATGTGAACATTGCGGCAGCCGACCTTGCCGATCCGGAATTCCTTCCAATGTTGGAGAATGCGCTTGCGCAGGCGGGAGTTGCGGCGAGCAGCCTGGGCATTGAAATTACCGAGAGCTATACGGCGCGGCAACAAGTGGCGAAGGAAACCATTCTTCGGCTTCGCGAAAAGGGACACTACGTTCACATCGACGATTTTGGCACCGGCTACTCCAGCCTCGCCTATCTCCACGATCTATCAGTAGACGCGATCAAGATCGATAAGGCGTTCACCAAAGCGATTGGCACCGATGCGGTGACGGTTACAATTCTTCCGCAGATACTCACCATGGCCGATACGCTGGGGCTGCGCGTGATCGTTGAGGGAATTGAAACGCCGCAACAGGCGCGGTATTTTGCGCAATCCGAGCAGTCAATCTATGCGCAGGGATGGCTCTTCGGACGCCCTGTTCCTCCGGACGCGTTTCACCGCTTGCTTGAGGGGAAGGCAAGGATCGGTGAATATGAGGAGTCGATCGAAGGCATGGGAATGGTCGCTTCGCCAGTATCGGCTGCCTGACCGGGACCCTTGCAGTTCGACTAAGGCGAAGTTATCCTGCCGGTCTCATCCAGATTATCCAATGCATTTCATTTTGCCTCGCTCCGCTGAACAGACGACAATAGCGGAATGAAATTGACGCGATCTCTGAGCCTGACGGTGCTGGTTTGTGTTTCTTTTGTTCCCCCCACGCATTCTCTAGAAAAACAACCAGCGAGCGCTTATCACGCGCGCCGCGAGGCTCTGGCCGCCAAGCTCCACGGTGGCGTGGCGCTGCTGTTCGCCGCGCCGGAACCCATTCTCGATTTCATGCCGTATCGGCAGGACAGCGACTTCTACTACCTCACCGGGTGGAATGAGCCGGGCGCCGCGCTGATGGTTGTTGGTGGAAATGGTTCTTCGCAAGGGTACAAGGAGATCCTGTTTCTTCCGACCCGGAATCTGCACACCGAGCTTTACACCGGCGAAAAGATGGATGCGGCGACACCGGGCGTCGTGCAGGCTACGGGAGTGGATGCGGTGGAGCCAATGACGGCGATGCCCACGGAATTGAACGCGGTGGTCGCGCGCGATCGTCGATTAGCTTCGAGCCTTTGGACGCAGCCCGAGTCGCCGGCGGCCAAAGCGCTTGTTGCTTTGAATGCGGTCACCTTGGGTATGGATGCGGCACCGCCGGCACGCGATGTGACGACGCTCACGATGCTGTTGCGCGAGGTGAAAGATGACGGCGAAATTGCGTTGCTGAAAAAGGCCAGTGACGCGTCGATCGCTGCGCAGCGTGCCATGATGCGCGCCACGGCGGCAGGGGTCACGGAACGGACCCTCGCGGGGAAGATGACGGAAGTGTGGTTTCAGCAGGGTTGCGAGCGGCCTTCGTATGCACCCATTGTTGGTTCAGGCATCAATTCGACGACGCTGCACTATGCTTCGAATTCGCGGACGATGCAGGATGGGGACATCGTTGTTGTCGATGCGGCGTGCGAATTTTCGATGTATGCCTCGGACATCACCCGCACTGTTCCGGTGAGTGGACATTTCAGCGCGCGCCAGCGGGAGATTTACAACATCGTGTTGGGTGCACAGCAGGCCGCGATCGATGCGTTTGTCGTGGGGAAGTCGACGATCAACGATCGAGATCGCAGAGATTCGAATTCTCTCGATACTGCTGCGTATAACTACATCAATACGCGTGGCAAAGATCTGCACGGAGAGCCGCTGGGCAAGTACTGGCTGCATGGTTTGGGACACATGGTCGGCATCGATGTGCACGATCCGGCGGATTATCCTGCAGTGCTCAAGCCGGGGATGGTGTTCACGATCGAACCGGGGGTTTATATTCCGGAAGAGAAGCTGGGCGTGCGCATCGAGTGCGATTTTCTTGTGGGGTCGGATGGGAAGTTGATTGATTTGGATGCTGCGTTGGCGCATACCGCTGATGAAGTGGAAGCAGCGATGAAGGCGAAGTAGAGAGATGACCGAGAACGACACGGCGGACACGGGACAATTCGACGCACCCAATCGCGCCTTTGCCGACCAACTCAGAGCTTGTTTGGAAGAATGCGCTCGGGGCAGGCTTGGTCTGTTTTCTGACCTGGAACCGGCAGGCGATGAAGGGCAGAATCGCGCGTGGCCTGAAGCAGCGCGGCTGCGCGAATTGGCCCTTGCCCTGCAAGCTATTTTGAGCCAGGCGGAAGAGCGCAACGCGCTGTGCGACGAGTTTCTCGATCTGTGCACCATTCATGGGGAGAGCCATCCTGGCGAGCCACGTCTTGCGCGCGCATTTCTGACACGCATCGAAAGCGGCGCAGTCGGAACTCCTACCGAGACTGAGAAAAAGCCGTGGTGATCCTGCGCGCTTTTCTGGCGCTGTTCGCGGGCCTGGCCACGATGGTGTTGCTCGTCCTCGTCGTGACGGCGCTGCTCACGCGCTTTGCACCCAGCTGGGCGGGCGACCCGCCTAAGCTGCGCGCGGGTTATATCTTCGTGAACCTGGGATATTTGTTTCTTGCTGCGGCCGCGGGCGGGTACGTGAGCGCCTGGGCAGCGGTTGCCAATCCACTTGTCCATGTTCTGACACTTTCGATTATTGTTTTGGTGCTTTCGGCTTTGAGTGCGCTGCAGTCGCGCGGAAAGCAGCCCATCGCCTATCAGCTTGCGCTGGTGGCAGTGTCGCCTTTGGGGGCAATGGCGGGCGGACTGGTGCGATTGCGAGTTGAGGGGATTTTGTAATGTTGTCTAATCGGAAAGCTCCCGATCCTTTCTGCGACTTCATTTGATGGAGCCGCAGAAAGGACGGAAGGCCTATGAATGTTGGTTACCAGCGCACTCCAACAGTTACAGGAACGAGCTTGGTGCCGGAGCCGACGGTCGTGGTTCCCAGGCCGTTCGGCGAAGAAACTTCCGCCGGAGTGTCGACGTCGAGATAGCGGACTTCGGCGAAGAGTTTCATGGTGCCATCGCCGTAGATGCCGCCGAGCCGATGCGTAAATCCGCCGCCGACGTTCCAGCCGCCCTGATTGCTCGAGAAGTGCCCTACGACCGTGCTCTCATAGGCGACGCCGCAATAGAAGTAGGTGCAGTACTCCGCGGGCTCAGGATCGGTAAAGCTGGTGACCTTGCGATAGAATCCGCCGCCGCCGGTGACATAGACGTCATTCGTGCGCTTCGGCGCGAGGTCAACTACAGGATCGACCGTGAACGACCAGACGTGCGCGTAGCCGCCGGAAGCGCCTGTCTCGGCGATCAGTGCTCCGGGCAATTTGTCGTCGATAAATTGGTACTCGGTTAGAACGCTGACTCTGGGATTGATTCGATAGCCGGCGCCGACTGTGAAATTGCCGCCCCAGGTGATGTAGGGGGACGAATCGCTCGTGGGCGCGTTGAAGCCGCCGCCTGCTTCGAACGTCATGTGACTAAACAGGCTGTGATGGTGTCCGTAATCCTGTCCGCCGGCGCCGGAACCGGATGCCAACGGTGCTGCGGGAAGAGCGGCACCGTCGATGCCGGCATCGTCGGCCAAAGGCACCGAACTGGAGCTCGACTCGGAAACTGCGGCCGTATCGGATGGATCAACTACGGTCGAGCTTGACGGTTCGTGAGATGGTGCGACTTGGGCAGAAGCGGCGCCAACCGCAAGGACAACCGCAGCCGAAAGAATAGAAGCATGCCGCCTCAGCGACATCGAACGGGGAGATGCCATGTCTGAACCTCAAGAATCGAATTGTCTTAAGTGCGTCCGGGCGTAGGGCCGGGCACTCGGTTAGACACGGAAACTAGTTGGAAGGTTGCGGAGGCTGATGGGCAGTTGGGGGGCTGTCGGGCAGTCCCACTTTTTTCGATTGTGGCACTGTGATAAGATAGGGTCACAAATTCGGAGGTGGGAAACATGAAGACTGTGGGACTTCAAGAGCCAAAGGTGGGAGGAGAACAGTCCAAGGTTGTCGAGGAACTCCGGGTTCGGACGCGAATTGGGAAAAAAGGCCGGATCGTGATTCCTGCGCCGATGCGGGAGGCGTTGGGGATGGCCGAGGGCGATGTGCTCGATTTGCGCGTGGTGGACGGGGAATTGCGCTTTTCGACATTGCAGAGCCGCATTCGGCGTGCGCAGGAATGGGTTCGCGGAATTGTACCCCCAGGAGTCTCTCTCGCCGATGAGTTAAGCGCTGAGCGGCGCGAGGCGGCCAAACATGAATGAAGTCGTGTTCGATGCTTCCGCGATGCTTGCTTTTCTCCAGAACGAGCGAGGCGCGGAGCTTCTTACAAAAGAGATTCGGCTCAATGCCGTTGCCAGCACAGTGAATCTGGCCGAAGTGCAAGCGAAACTCGTGAAATTCAGCAACGACCCCGACAGAGCGTGGATCGCTGCTTTATCTACGGTGAATGCCGATGAACCCTTTACCAGCGAACAAGCGAAGATTGCAGGAAGTCTGATTGCGCAAACAGAGAAATATGGTCTGTCGCTGGGAGGCCGCTCCTGCCTGGCGCTGGCGATTGCTCTCAAGGCGCCGGTGTATACCACGGAACAGGTTTGGAAAAACCTGAAGGTGGGTGTGCCGATTCATGTGATTCGATGAGACTCTCCGAAGCGAACATCGGAAACAAAGAAGGCCGGTCGCGCGTGGCGACTGGCCTTTGTTTCTTTGGATTTACAAACGTTACCCTTGGATATCGAATTGCTCCGGATGCAGGGTGGCATCGCTCTTTACCAGGATATTTTTGCCGGTCAACTCTTCGAAATCTGTCAGCCAGCGGGCGTTGTTTGCCTTGAGAACCTTTACCGTTTCCGGGTTCACGCGCAGCAGGATATCTCCACTCTCGAAGTGCTTTCGCATTTTGCGTAGTTCCGTGAAGATTTCGTTGCACACCGTTGCCGGGCTCTTGACCATGCCTGTTGCTTGACAAATGGGACAGGGAACGCTGAGAGTGCGCTCCAGCGATTGCTTGACGCGCTTGCGGGTGATAGCGACCAGGCCAAAATCGTTAAACTGCAAAACCTTGGTTGGGGCGCGGTCGTTCTTTAATGCCTCTTCCAGCGTGGCCATCACTTTGAAGCGATTCTTGCGCTCATCCATATCGATGAAGTCGATGATGATGATGCCGCCGAGGTCGCGTAGACGAATCTGGCGCACGATCTCCGGAATCGCGTCGAGGTTGGTCTTGACGATGGTGTCTTCAAGCCGTGCTGTTTTGCCGACGTACTTGCCCGTATTGATGTCGATCGCGACCAGCGCTTCTGTCTGATTGATGACGATGGAGCCGCCCGACTTGAGCCAGACCTTGGAGCGCAGGGCCTTTGAGATTTCATCTTGAATGCCGAAGTGCTCGAAGAGCGGAGTTTCCTTGGTGTAGAGCTTGACGCGGCGCACAAGCGTTGGCGAGAAGCGATTCAAGAAACGCACGATGCGTTCGTAGTCGGCTTCTGAATCGACCCAGATCGATGAGAAGTTGGCGCTGACCTGATCGCGCAGAATGCGCTCGATGAGCGAAAGATCGTGATAGATCAATGCGGGCGATTTCGAGTTGTCGGAGCGCTGCTTGATTTCGTCCCACAGGTGAATGAGGAAGCGCAGATCGGCGCGTAGTTCCTCTTCCGAGGCGCCCTCAGCTGCGGTGCGCACGATAAATCCGCCGGAGGCTTCGCCCCGTTCGTGCGTGAGGATGCGTTTCAGGCGCTGGCGTTCTTCGTCCGATGCGATCTTGCGGCTCACGCCTACGTGGGTCACTGTCGGCATGAACACCAGGAATCGGCCGGGGAGCGCGATGTGACTGGTGATGCGCGCGCCCTTTTTTGCGATCGGTTCTTTTGCAATCTGGACAAGGATCTCCTGGCCGGGCTTAAGGAGATCGGAGATGATCGGCAGATCGGAGGTCTGCGCCGAACGCCGCGAAGGACCACGCCGGTCTCCCGGCTTGTGTCCGCCCTGTTGCGCTCCACGTCCGCGACGGCCGCGGTTTCCACGATCTCGGTTCGGCTGAGCTTGACCTTCGCCGGCGGGTGCGCCGTCGGCGGCGACAGGCTCTTCGTCTTCGTCCTCGGAATCCTCTTCTTCCTCAGCAACGGCCTTGTCATCGAAATTCATTTGAATGCGATGGTCGAGGTGCGCCTCCTGCAGCATTTCTCCCAACTCACCGGAGCGAATCTGGGTCTGCAGGGTTTCCTCTTCGTACTCATCCAAATCGTGCTCGTCGTGTTTGTGGGCGTGGCGATGGAGAGGAGTTTCGAACTCTTCGCCTTCGATCACTTCCTCCTCCACGAGGCCATTGCCTGGTGCGAAGGTCGACGCGACGGAGACGGACGAGGCCTTCGGTTCAGGAGCGTGCGTCGGTTGTGAAGGTGCGGCGGGCTCTTCGTCCTTCTTGCTCTTCCCGCCAAAACCAAACAGGCGAAATCCGCTCGGAGGTAGAGGATCGACATGGTGCGAAGCGCTGGCGTCTGCTTCGGGTTCGTTGTTGTCCGATTCGGATTCATGAATCTGGGTGGAATGCTCCGCCTCGTACTGCGTCGAGGGCTCAGGGACAACCACACCGGACGCAGCACGGGTCGCATCCAGGACGGCAGTAATCGACTCGGGCTTTTCGGCGATCACACCTTCGTCGACGAGAGTCTCTTCGATGAATTCCTCGTCGGCTGAATTTCCTTCTTCGAACTGCGGAGGAAGTTCGTGCGAGACCTCCTCAAACTGCTCTTCGAATGCTGCCTCCGATGACTCGGCATTTGCCGCGTCGGCAAAGACGCCTTCCGGTTCCCCCTGGACCGCAGGCTCCGCTTCAGGTTGGCGTGTGCGATGCCGTGAGATTGATTCTCCGGGGAGCAAGCCACTGCCGTCCCATGCAATCGGTGCATCAATGAGCGTGGATGGCTTGGAAGTGAACGAGGGCCTGGCGAATTCAGCAGCGGGTTTCTTTTCGGACTCGGCGGGGGCGGCGCCATACTTTGAAAGCGCTTCACCCGGAAGAACGAACGGCGCTGGCGCGCGATCTGGGCGTGGCACGCTGACAGCGGATGCGTGAATCTCGTGCGATTCCTGCGCTGCTCGATCAGGCGCGGCGGAAACTTCGGTCGCGGTGGTCTCTTCGTTTTCAGTCTGAGTGCCGGAAGAACCGGAGCCGCTGCGGCCGCCGCGACGGCGACGACGTCCGCGCCAGCGCTTTGCGCCAGGCTCTCCCGTCGAGTTGTTCGAGTCATCCTTCGGTTCCAAATAAGTGGTTGATTCGGGCGCTATGACTTCGGCTTCGGTGGCGGCGGGTTCAACTTCGATACCTGGACGCGGCTCGCGTGCGGGACGATCCTGACGCTGTCCACTGCGGGGTCCACTATGCCGCACTTCGCGAGGTGGTTGGTTGGGGCTGCTGGCGTTCGCCTTTTCCAGTTCGTCGGTTTCTTCCTGGTCTTCCAGCTCCATGAAGTCCGTTACATAAAGGAAGGCGTCGCGTTCGAGCCCTACGTCGACAAATGCCGACTGCATGCCGGGCAGCACGCGCGTGACTCGGCCGTTATAGATGGAACCAGCCAGCGTATATTCGTTTTCGCGTTCGTAATAGATTTCCGCGAGTTGATCGTCTTCAAGAATCGCAAGCCGCGTCTCATGCGGCGTGCTTGAAATACAAATTTCCTTGGCCATCGTACCTTTCCGCCCAACAATCAATCTTTGCTGGGACCTGCGGCGAGGCCAGATGGAAACGCACGGAACCGGAGAGGATGGAGATGGGCGGAAGAGAATACCTGTATGCCTGTCTGCGGCGATTGGTCCAATGGGGCGGACTGTCGTGACAGACGAGCTGAGTGAAACGGGGATCCTTTTGCAGAGATTTTGTGGCCGAGTTTGCCGTGGTGAACGGCGGGGCCGTTATCGCACTGGCGTATGCACGGTTGCTCCGCGTGACCGGGGCAAGGCTGAAAAGCCCATCCGCTCCCTCGCGATCCGTGCAATCGGTACGCTGCCAGTAGTTCCGGGATCCACGGCAACAAGTCTTCGTCGCCTGGGTGGAACGGCTTTCCCGTCTCTGCGTGCTCATGTGCTCAATCCTGCCGGGCCTGCGGTCCACCGGGACCTGGCCGGCGCAACTATTTCAAAATACAGTTCTTGTGAGCCAGCTATCCAAGCTTGTCACAAGAGTTCAAGCTGTTCGTTCGTGTCCAATACTTACTGGCGGAACACCTTAAGCATTCTCAGACGATGAAAACATCTGAGAACAATCTCAGTTTACAAACCGGCGCATGCGCACGTTCATCGCAACGCCCAGCGCGAGGAAGGTAAACAACACCGAAGACCCACCATAACTCATAAGCGGTAAAGGGATTCCGGTGACGGGCATAAACCCTATGACCATACCCACGTTGACCGCGATCTGGAAGGTCAACACAGCCACAACACCCATGATAATAAGGGAGCCGGGTAGGTCCGCGGCTGTCTGAGCGTTTTGAATCAAACGCATCAATATGAAGAAGTATAGCAGCAGCACGAAGATCGCACCGATGAAGCCGTGCTCTTCGCTAAAGGCGGCGAAG
>Ga0181535_10004859_pt1 | contig 14668 bp, 9 predicted proteins | sample PEATcosm2014_Bin_44_FD_119774 | JGI IMG/M metagenome (GOLD analysis project Ga0181535, IMG submission 119774) | Peatland microbial communities from MTU Mesocosm Facility, Houghton, MI, USA - PEATcosm2014_Bin17_30_metaG | ecosystem: Environmental > Terrestrial > Soil > Wetlands > Peat | place... | reverse complement strand
TCTTTCTATCGTCAAGCTGTAGTCGCGGATGGTGGCCGGCCGATAACTGATGTTGGTTGAGTTGACCGCCAGGAGGCCGGGAGGATTCGGCACGGAGCCGCTGCCCGATACACCTGCGGGGTTTGTGAATTCGGTGTTGAAGTAGACCGGGGTTTGCACGAAGGGGATATTGCTGAGCAGATTCGAAGTTTGGAGCAGGCCCACCTGCGTGTAGCCAAAGCCGGCTCCGCCATGCAGCGACATTTTGCCGTCGTTGGTCAAGCGGTAAGCAAAGCCCAGGCGAGGCGCAAACAGTGCCTTATGCGGCGTGGTGAATCCATTGGGGACGCCGTTGCCGGCGGTAACCATGCCATTGCTGGTCACATTGGCCGCCGTGACGCCGTCCTTCTCTAACGGCGAGTTGGTAGCGCTCAGGTACTGCCAGGTGTTGGAGGTGAACCCGTAGGACGAAACGGCACAGGCGGGCAGGCTTCCCAGCGCAGCGCCCGATGGAGACGCGCATATAGCCGGTTGACTCGCGGCTGAGAATCCGCTCGGAACAAAGTTGGACACCTGGTTGCCGTTCATGGTGGGCGCGGTGTAATAGGACCACCGCATGCCAAGGTTGAAGGTCAGCCTGGGGTTTAATTTCCAGTCATCCTCGAAGTAGGTCTCTGTCCAGACGTTGCGGAAAAGTCCGTCGCGCTGCAAGTTGGTTTGTTCGTATCCATAACTGCTGCAAGCGTGACTACCGCTGGCCAGGAAGCCCAACAAGTAGTCGCCGGCAGTGTCGTTGGAGTAGCTGCCGTCGAAGCAGAAGTTGCCCATGGGGAATGAACTGGCGTTGACATGAAGACGATCCCACATGACGGTGAGTCCGGCCTGGAAAGCATGGTTGCCCTTGATCCATGTGAAGTCGTCGAGGAGCTCGCCGCTTGAGCTATTGGAGTGCGTCGGCAGCGCTCCTTCACCGAGCCAGAACCAGCCGTTGGTCATTTGCGAATCGTTGTTCATGCTGATATCGGGAATGCGGTTCAGCGGATCCGCGCCCGGGAATTTCTGGTTGATGGTGACGCCGCTGGGCACGGTGTATTGTCCGATCAACGCGGCAATGTACTTGGAATAGATCAACGCAAAACCAACAGCATTGATCACATTGGGCTTAATGGTCGTCTGCCAGCGAAGCAAAGCGTCTGTTGACGGGGTGTAGGCTGCGGAGTTGGGATTTGGAGCGTAGTCGTTGTAGCCGCGTGTGGCATTGATCGAAGCGACTTCTTCGTGCAGCACGCGGAAGGTGACCATGTTGTTGGAATTGATGTTGTAGTCCCCGCGATACAACTCATCGTTGACGCTGAACTTTGTGGGATTGTCGTTCAAGTAGTTTTGGCTGGTGGCCGCGAGTGTGGTGTTGTAGTTGGGAAGCGGCCAGTAAGCGTTCATCAGGGCCACGGTATTGGTGTCCATGCACTTGGGCAGAATCTGGTTGTAGGGCCCGGTGCCGCCTTTCTGGTAGATGCAAGCCGCTCCTGAGCCGGCGCCGCCGCCTTCGCGCGTGTCGAGGATCGCCTGATACGCCGCGGGAAGCGACGCATAGGGCGTCAGGTTCGCGCTGGCTCCGGCTGGATCCACAACCTCCGTACTGAGGTCGCCGCCACGATTGGCCATCGAAAACACATCGCGAGCTCCGGATGTGTAGGACTGGTGAACTGCTTTCCAATCGGCGCCCACAAAGAAGAAGAGCTTCTTGTTCACATTGGTGAAGAGTTTGGGAATCTCTACCGGGCCGCCCAGCGTGATGCCCCAGTCGGACTGGTGCAGTGAAGTCAATGGAACCGATCCGTTCTGGAGAAAGCCGTGTGCCGTGCCGTATTCGTTGGTGCGGTCGAAGAAATAACTACTGCCGTGGAACTGGTCGCCGCCGCTCTTGGTGGTGACCAGGACCTGGCGGCCGGCCAATCCATACTTGGCGCTGAAGTTGTCGCTCAGCACGCGCATTTCGGCCACGTGATCGACGACCGGCGTGATGGGCAGAGTGATGTCCGACGCACTAACGTCGTTGTACACACCGTCGATGGTGTACATACTCTCCTCATCGGAGGACCCGTTGATGACGACAGCCGATGTGATAGCGCCTTGCCCGGCCTGATACGTGCCGTTGGCGCCGTTCACGCTGCTGACGCCCGGGACAACCGTCAACAAAGACTCAAAGTTACGGCCGTTAAGCATGATGTTCTGGACTTCTTTGGCAGTAATGGTGCCGCCGGCTTCAGCGCTTTCGGTTTGTACTACCTCGGCGTCGGCTTCCACGCTGACGGAGACGGATTGGCTGCCGACTGCGAGCTTCACATTCAGTCCGCGGCGCTGGCCGGGATCGAGGTGGATGTTCTTGATTTGCTCACTCTTGAATCCGGTCTTTGCCGTGGCGACCGAGTAATCGCCCGGCGCCAGCGACTCCGCATCGTAGAACCCGGAGCCATTGCTGGTCTCGGTTTGCGACAGTCCGGTGGCCTGATTGGTGATTGTCACTTGGACTGCGGGGACGACTGCTCCGGTGGCGTCAGTAATTGTGCCGGTAATTGAACAATTTGTTCCGCTCTGCGAGTGCAGCCATGCGGCCACGCAGAACAGACCGAACGCTACAACCAGTCGCGATGTATTCCGCACCTGATTCAGTGTCATTGAGGCCTCCCTCCAGTTGATTCGCTCTCACTCCTTGCTGCGAAGAGAGCACAGCTTTGCAGTTGCGGAGAGAACAGTAAGGAACCCTCAAAATGGGTGTCAACGTGAAAACCAGTTTTTCGACGCATGGAAAACAAGGGAAGATAACCGGGCAGAACCGCAAGTCCGACCGCTTGCAGATTTTCAGCAGAATAATCCGCAATGCGGAACATTTTTTCGTAGGGCGGAGCCGCGATTTTCGCAGTTTTGGCGCCGCTCAGCGCGAGGTGATTGCACGCAAATCCGTGCGCGCAGAGAATCGCGGAGTGGGCATGAATACTTGGCGAAAATCGATTCGAGAAAGAAATGCCCGCCTGCTTTCTGCCTTGGAATCACCCTGACTTTTGTGCGTCAACGATGGGCCATCAGAGAGCGAGGAGGGGCGACGCGGCGCCTGGGGAGCGCGATCACATCGAGCAGCAATAGGTATCTCGTTTCCGCGGCCGCGCGCAGCACCTTCCGGTTCCATAATCCGGAACGTCCACGCGGGCTCATTCGGGCGCTGCCTGGGCAATTTGATCGGCAATCCGTCGGCTTTCTATTGCCAGGAGAGTGACCTATCGTAGCCCAGTAACTTGACTACGCAAACGGTTCCATTGAGACGGGGCAGGCGCGCGATCAATCACCAAGGTTTAGAGCGCGCCACGGAAATGCCACGGACATCGTGCGGCCATTTCCCAGAAACCGCACAGTAGAAGTGGTAGAGCGCGCCATCGTGGAATAGAACGCAGGGCTTGTGGGCGTAGTCTTCATCCACCGTGCCCGGCGCGCCGCGGTCGATCATGATCTCATTTACTTTTTCGAAGTCATAGGGATCGTGGCCCAGGGCGAGCAGCTCGCGGGCTGCGCCGCGATGGTCGAGACCGAAGTAGTACATTCCCCAGAGATTCTCGTAGCGCACAACGAAGGGATTGCTGGCAAAGCGCGCGTCCCACGAGTCGGTGTCACCATTGCGCAGGATCGGATTGCCGTCATAGCGCGTCCATTGCTTGAGATCGCGCGAAGTTGCGACGCCGCCTTGCTCGCGCCAGCCTCCGCCCTCGCTCTTCGGCAACGCGTCGGTCTTGGCGTTGTAGTAAAGGTAAAACACGCCATCCTGTTCGATGAGGTTGGGCCGGTAAAGGCCGCCGTGCTCCCACGGTGCGCCGTCAGCGGGAAACAGAATCGGGTCGGTGAGCTCCCAATCCAGCAGATCGCTGCTCCACGCGAGTCCAATGACCGCCGCACCCGCTTCATAGCCCGCGCCGGGATAGGCATTCCATGCGCCCAGGTAGCGGCCATGCACTTTCTTCGCCTGTCCCTTGGAAGTCAGGCCGTCATCCCGCACAATGCAACTGAGCGCAATGTTGAAGCGAGTGTATTTCGAGTTGGGATCGCGACGCGCCACGCAGGCAACGCGCTCCCAATGCAGCAGGTCGGCAGATTTCGCCAGGCCGGTCTGGTAACCGGTCCCATCAAAGCCAATGTAGAGCATGTAGAACGCGCCCTCGTGCAAAAAGACGAAAGGGTCGTCGACGGATTTGCAGTCGAATGCGTTCGGATCGTCGGAAGCTGCGAGTACCAGCTTGCCGAACTTGTAGGGCGTACGGAAGGGAGCGATCTCGGATGCGCTGAATCCCTCGGCGGAGAGGCGCGCGCTGTGGAGCAACGGCAGGCCGGCAAGCGACACGGCCAACGAGGAAGAGAATTTGCGGCGGCTGAGGCTTCGAGTCATGGAATAGTTTCTCGCATTTCTATGCGCCCTCAGCGTTCATCGGTCGTCAGCACGACTACGCCCTGCGGCTCGAGATCGACACTCGTCACGCGCCGGCCATCATGGAGGACATCGCTCATGGTAGACGGCAGCGCCACGTGTGCCTGGGCGGTGCCATGATTCAAGAGCACGAAAACCGCGTGGTCGGCGTCTAAGCGGCGGCAGACTTCAACACTCGCAGGCACAGCAGGAAACTCGGCTTTGAGCTGCGCATCGTCCGTAGCCCACGCAACGACCTTGCGCATGAGCTCGGGATCGAGCACTGCGCCCAGGTAGGTAATGCTTCCCTTGCCAACGCGGCGCGTGATCATGGCCGGTTGATGGTCGAGCCAGCCGTTCGACTTTCCGTAACGCAGAAGGACGTCAACGTCCGGCGCGTTTGCCGAGAGCTGCTCGGCCCAAAGCGAAGCCGATCCGGATCCGAGAGTTCCAGCAACCGGCACGGCGCCATCGAGCGCGTAATACTGCTCCACACGCCCGCCAAGCGGCGCCGCCAGCGGGCCGGGCTGCCGCTGAATGTTAAGCGCGTTGTGCTCATCCTTCATGCCGGAGCGCGGCCCGAGCACGAGATGACCGCCCGCCTGTACATAGCCGAGCAGGTGCGCGGCAAGATCCTGCGAAATGACATTCAGGCTAGGCGCGAACACCAATTTGTAGCTGTCCAGCGAGGAATCCGCGCTCACGATGTCGACGGTGAGCTGTTCGTCGCGCAGCGGACGATAAGTGCCGAGCAAAACCTCGAGTTGATCGTAGTTCCTGTTGTGCGGCTGGAAATCGATGGCCCAACGGCTGTCGTAGCTCACCAGCAGCGCGACCTGTCCCACAGGTTTGGTTCCTTTGAGCGCGGGAGCCGCAAGCTCGAATTCGCGGCCGATGCGACCGACCTCCGCATAGATGGGCAGCGGCGCGCCGTCGGGACCTACGAGTGCGCCGTGATACTGCTCCTGGCCGTTCAAAGCGTCGCGCCACTGCCAATAGAGAACAGCCTCTGCACCGTGGCCGATGGCCTGCCACGCCATGGCGCGCGTCTCGCCGGCATCGAGCGTGGTGTTTACTGGCGCCCAGTTCACCGAGCCGGGCTGCGTCTCCATCACCCAGAAGTTTTCGCGTTTCCAGCCGCGCACAAAGTCATGCATGGCGGCATTGCGCGCAACATTCAAATGCCCTTCGCCCACGTAGTCGTCCCATGCGGCGAGATCGAGCGGTTTCGTGATCTCGTAGTGGTCCCAGTTGTCGCTCCAGCCCAGGCCGCCGATGTTCGTGGTGATGAACTGACGTGGGTCGGCGTACTTGCGAATGACGTCGATCTGCACCTGCTGGAAGTCGCGCCAGGTATCGCTGACGAAGCGGCGATGGTCCAGAAGGAGTCCGGGGTTGCCGCCGGCGGCGGGCAGAGAGATCTCTTCCCAGCGGTCGTAGGTCTGGCTCCAATAAGCCGTGACCCAGGCACGATTCAGCGCGTCGAGCGTTCCGTATTTGCGCTTGAGCCACTCCTCGAACTGGCGGCGCGTGGCGGGGTCGAAGGACTCGTCGGTGTATTCGTTGCCGATCTGCCAGCCGATCACGTCGGGATCATGCCCGAAGTGGCGCGCCAGCTGTTCCGCAATGGCCGCGCAGAATTTGCGGTATTCGGGGCTGGCATAGTTGAACTGGCGGCGGTTGCCGTGTTCCGCGGGTCGGCCTTCGGCGTCGACATGCAAGGTTTCAGGATGAGCTGCGGTGAGCCATGCCGGCGGCGCGTCTGTGGGCGTGCCGATAACCACCGCGATGTGGTGTTTTTCCGCGAGCCGGACCGCACGCACGAGCCAGTCCAGATCGTAGTGGCCTTCTTCCGGCTCGATGGTGCTCCAGGCGAACTCGCCCACACGCACTACATGCAGATGGGCGTCCTCCATCAGTTGCAGATCGGCATCCCAACGCGATTCGGGCCATTGCTCGGGATACCACGCCGCGCCCAACGGCAATGACGGAGGAGCATCATTGCCGCTTTGCGCTGCGGCCGGACCGGTTGCAGGGCAGAGCGCCGCAACAATCAACGTTGGCGCTAAGGCCAGCGTCAAGGCCAAACCTGCGGAGCGCAACCTACACGCCAAAGCTCTGTCTCCCACCCCGATTCGTTTTCCCATGCGAGGCTGTTGTATCACACAGAGCAAATGTTTTGTGCTTTACGAAGGCTAGTTTTCATTCCGCGTACCGGAATCCCAGTGCAGCATGGTTGTCATGGTTCGCAACTGGCGATGCAAATGCGGTAATTTGAATAGCAATCGAAAACCGGCTCGATGTTCAAGCCACACTCTCCGTATTATTCCTGGGCTTGCGCTGAATCGTTGCACGAGACTGGCGCACGGAAAGGCAAAACGTTGTTCACTCAAACCGCACCGACGCTCGCTCTCATTCATACCAGTCCTACACTCGCGCCTGGCTTTACCAAGCTGTGCCGTCTGCACATCCCCGAAGCCAAGGTATTTCACATGGTGGATGAGAGCCTGATTCAGGACACGGTAAAGGCCGGACGCCTGAAAAAAGCGACCATCCGCCGCCTGATCGAGCAGATTGCGTCGGCGGAAGAGGCTGGAGCGGATGCGGTCCTGGTGACGTGTTCGTCGATCGGCCCGGGCGCAACACTGGCGCAGCAGGTTTTCGAGATCCCCGTTCTGCGTATTGATGACGCCATGGCCGAGAAAGCAGTGCGGCAGGCGCACACCATCGGCGTGCTGGCTACTTTGCGCACCACGCTCGATCCCACCACCGCGCTGCTGCACGAAAAAGCCGCCAAAGCAGGCCGCAAGGTGGAACTGGTAGAGTGCTTGTGCGAGGATGCTTTTCCTGCCGTGCTTGCCGGAGACATCGCGACCCACGACCGCTTGCTGGCAAAGGCGCTGGTGGAAGATCTGAGGGGAGTCGATCTCATCGTGCTGGCACAAGCTTCCATGGCGCGCGTGTTGACCACCCTTGCGGCGGATGTGGAGCATGCGCCGGTTCTCTCCAGCCCCGAGCTCGCGGTGCAGAGCGCGCGCAATGCGCTCAAACTACCGCAACTGGCAAGGGTCGGCGCTTGAAACAGCGCTACAAGGTTCTCACGTTTCTCGGCCTGCTCTCAGCTCTCACATTTCTCGATCGCCTTGCCATTGCCGTCGCGGGTCCCGCGATCCAGGCCGATCTGCGCATCCAACCGCAACAATGGGGATGGATCCTGAGCGCCTACGTGCTGGCCAACGGGATCTTCGAAGTGCCCTCGGGCGCTATGGGCGACCGCCGTGGGCAGCGCGGCGAGATGACCCGCATCGTCACATGGTGGTCCTGCTTCAATGCTCTGAGTTCGTGGTCGCGAGGATTCTGGCAACTGTGCGCGTCGCGATTTTTCTTCGGATTGGGAGCGGCGGGCGCGTATCCCAACATTGCCGGTGTGATTGCACGCTGGTTCCCGGCGAGGGAGCGCGCGCGTTGCCAAGGCTTGGTGTGGGCCGCGAGCCGCCTTGGCGGAGCGCTGGCGCCGCTGCTGATCGTTCCCATGGTGCATTTCTTCGGATGGCGCGCGGCCTTTCGCGTGCTGGCGATGGCGGGCTTCACGTGGGCAGCGGTCTGGTGGTTGCGTTTTCGCAACAGTCCTCAGGACGACCCTTCAGTCACCGCAACTGAGTTGGCGGAGATAGGTGAAACCCGCGCAGCGCATCACGAAGCGTCCGTGCCTTGGCGGCGGCTCTTCCGATCGCAGGCGTTGTGGCTGATCGTTCTCGCCTACGGCTGCTATGGATGCGGAAGCTGGTTTTATTTTTCCTGGTTTCCAACATGGATGATGCACACCGCCGGTTTCTCGTTGAATGGCGTGTTGTTCGCTTCACTACCGTTTCTGGTTGGTATGGTTGCGAATCTCGTTGGAGGGCAAATGGGCGACCGTTTGACTGTGCGCTGGGGCGCACAACGCGCCCTGCGATGGATTCCGGCGGTGTGTCTCACGGTGACGGCGCTGTTGCTCGTCGCTATGGCGGTTTTTCATGGCAAGATCGCGGTGGTGGCGCTTTCCAGCCTGGGTTTCGGCGCGATGGATTTGATGCTGCCCTCCGCGTGGGCCTTGTGCGTGGCTATCGGCGGCCGCTTGAGCGGAACGGCAACCGGCATGATGAACACCGCAGGCCAGGCTGGCGGATTTTTGTGCACCGTTCTGTTTGGCTACATTGTGCACGCCACCGGGAGTTACAACCTTCCGCTCTACTTCATCGCTGCTATGGTGCTGGCGAGCGCCGCCATCTTTACGCGCATCGATTGCACGCAATTTGTGGACGCGGGTTAAGCACGATCAGGTGCGGCGGCCGTCGCGCACGTTGGCAAAGAAGTCTTCGGGGCCCATCTGGCCGCCCTTGAGCGCGAGTTCGAGCCCGTCGAGTTGCGATGCCGATCCGCCCCGGCAAAGTGGCACGCCCGCCACAAGCGGCGCGGTAAACGTCAGCGCGTTAAGTCCCAGTTGCTTCACGGAATGCGTCGCCGTATCGCCGCCGGCGATCAGAACCCGGCGCACGCCGCTCGAGAGCACGAGTTCGCGTAACAGGACGCCCAGCGCGGAACCGAATTTCTCACCGTAATTCTTGTCATGGGTCTTCGGGCCGAGCGCGGTATAGAGCACGACATTGCGCCCGCCGCGGAGCGCTTCCCGAGCCTTGGCTGCCGTAGCGCTCCACGGCGCAGCGCCTTCAAGACGCCACGCGGCAAACCCCATCTGCTTCGCGCGACGGATTTGGCGGGCAGTTACCGGCGAGCAACTTCCGCTCAGCACGAGGAGCCGATCGACGGGCGGCGCGGGCGCAAGCGCCTGCGGCGCGTCAATCAGTCCGGCAGAGCGCCAATGATGCAACAGCCCATGGGTGAGGCCGGAACTGCCCACGGCGAAGACCGCTCGCTGAGCCGCGCGCTCCCAGAGGAAGCGTGCGGTTTCTTCCAGCATGGCGTCGGAGAAACCATCGAAAACCACGGCTCCGGCGCGCGCGTCGACTGCGGTCCGCCAATGCTTTTGCGCAGTCTGCGACGGGAACGCAGTCAGGTCGACGAGTTCCATCGCGAGCTTTGTCTGCCGGGCGAGGTGCAAACGAAGATCAGCCTCCGTCATAGGCGTCACCGGATGATGCCGCATGGTCGGATGGCGTTCGATACGGTACCATTCGCCGTCAACTTCGGCGAACAAGTTCCCGAAGACCACGGCACGGCCCAGGTGCGGCGCTCCAACCACAACTGGTACGGTGCCGGAGCGAAATACGTCGCGACCCAGCTCCATGGCGCGGCCGATGCTGCCCACGCGGGGCGAACTATCGAAAGTCGAACAGACTTTGTAGTGATTGACGGGGGCGCCCAGCCGCCGCATGGCACGAAAGATTGCGGGCAGGTTGCGGCTCATCCAATGGGGACTGCGGCTGCGGCTTTCACCGGCGATTCCCACGGCGCGGCAATCAGAAAAAGCTGCAATCTCGCGAGGGTTAGGCGTATGTGTGAAGAGGACGGCCTTGACGCCGTGAAGCGCCAACGCTTCGAGCACGTCGGTCGAGCCGGTAAAGTCGTCACCATACCAGGCGTACAGCGGGCGCGCTGAACGTGCGGTGCTCACGCGGCAAACGCCTCCAGGGCTAGTCGCAATTCCTCGTGGCTCTTCGCATATTCGGCCAGTGGGATGCCCGCGGCCGCCGCCTCCCAGGCCTGATGCAGGCTGCACACGCCCGCGGCAGGGCCTGCGGGATGAGCCAGAATTCCCCCGCCACAGGCGTAGATCAGATCCATCGAGCCCAGCGCTTTGTAAGTGTCCGGCGCCTGGTGCGCGGACTGGCCTGAAGAGAAAACCGGCATGATTTCGCAGCTCTTGTGCGGCGCGGGAAACATGGGTGTGAGGCACTCGCGCGCGGATGCGATCACGCTGGCGTCGTCTTCGCAGAATTTATTGCGCAGGCCATTCACGTGGATGTGGTCGATGCCGGCAAGCCGCCAAACTTTTTGAAAGGCAATGAAGCTCATGCCCGTGGCGTGCGAGCGGCTGAACATGCCCCAACCGTTGCGATGGCCGTGGATGGCCACCTGCGCATGACGGCGGAGCGCGGTCATCGCGGGAAGTCCCACGCTGTTGACGCTGACCATGACGCATGTGCCGCCCGAGGCTGCCACCAGGTCGTGGCGGCGCAGCATCTGGTCGATTTCGCCGGTGATGTTGGCCGCATACATCGGCCGTTTGCCGGTTTTCTCGGCATAATCGCGCAGAACGCGAAGCACAGCGGGAACGCGCTGCTCAAACGGACAGTGCGGACCGTCAGATTGCAGCTCGTCGTCCTTGATGAAGTCCACGCCGGCTTCGACGAGCATCTCTACTTGCGCCGCGGTTTGCTTTGGCGTCAGGCCCACGCTCGGCTTGATGATGGTGCCGATGACGGGCCGGCCGTAAACGCCCGTGAGCCGCCGCGTTCCTTCCACACCGAATTGTGGACCTTGATACACGGACAGAAAAGCCGGCGGTAACGTGACGTCGAGCAGCTTGAGGCCGGAGAACGGCTTGAGCTCGAAAAGATTGCCGGCGACGGTTGCAAGCAAGTTGGGCAGCGAGGGCCCCATGTTTTCGATGGGCCAGGAAAGTGCGACTTCGGCCGTGCGGCGCACTACGGGGCCGGTGTGCTTTTTCGGCAGGCCGGAACCGGCGAGAGACGGTGCGTCAGCCGTTCCCAGTTCGACAATCTGCTCCACGCGCGCGGCGTACCGTTCGCGCAACTCGTCGGTCTCGCCGGGAACGCGCACGAAGGTTCCCGTGGACTGCTCGCCCGCCATGATGGCGGCTGCGTCGTCGAGCGGAAACGCGGTCTCGATCCAGTACCGCGCGTGAATGCGATCCGAATTTGCGCTTGTCTTATCCATGCTGGGCGTACATCGTATAGGCCTCATCGCGCACCAGGTAGAACGGCGCGTAGATACGGGTGCGGTTGCCCGCGTGGAATGAAAAAACTCCTTGCGTTCCAGCCTCGGATTGCAGAGCTTCAGGGTTTGCGTGCGTAGCCTCGCCGTCCGCCGGATTTTTTTCGACATACACCAGCGGGCCGCGCAACAGGGCCACGGTTTCAGGATGCAGATCGTCGATGGCTTCGGTGCGAAAGTGCAGTGGAAATTCGCACGTGAGCGCATCGCCGCTGCTCCAACGCCGCCGCACCACGGCAAATCCCTGCTGCAGGTCCGCGTGCACTGATTTTCCGTTCACGCGAAGCTGCGGCGTTTCGTCTTGCCAGGAAGGGACTCGCATGCGCAGCGCAAAGTCGATCGGCGTAGCGCAAATCATACGCAGAGCAACCGCCCCGCCGAGCGGGTAATCAGTCTCCTGCTTGAGCGTCACCGCGACTCCGCGTTCCGTCCAATTCACGCACGAGGGAGCATAGAAATTCACGGCCACGCCGTCGTGCGCGCGGAAATAAATATTCTTCACGTAGTCGGCGACGCCTTCCACCAACGTTCCCGAGCAGCACGGCCATTTCTTCTGATAGAAAACCTTGTGCGCCGCCGCTCCATAGGTGGAATAGTACGGATAATCGCCATCGGCATCGGGCTCTTTGACCGCGAGAATGCCATTGAAGACGACGCGCTCCAGGCTGTCGCCATAGCGAGCGTCGCCGGTGGAGCAGAGCAGATAACGCGCCAGTTTGATGGCCGCGTAACTGCCGCAGGGCGTTTCGAAATGGTCGTTGGTCGTATGCAGGCTCTCGCAGAGTTGACCTTTGTGAGGCTCGATGAAGGTCTCGTTCGGCCCCCAGCCCCCGGTCGCGAACTGCTGCGTGGATTGGAGCAGATGCGATGCGTTCTGCATGGCGCGCAGATACTTCTGATCGCCCAGAACCAGGCGCGCTTTGCCCGCGGAACTTAGCGCGATGACGTGGCTGTATGCGTGCCGGCCCGGCAAAACATCCTGTCCCGCGGCGAGTGGATCGAAGTAATCGCGATCCAGCAGATAGGCCATCGCGCGGTCATACAGCGCGCGATCTCCTGTCAACTCGTACGCGAGGAAGAGAGATTCGGGCAGCACGTAGGTTTCGTCATAGGGAGGATCCTTCTTGCCGATCCGGTCGTGTCCGCGCTCAGGTATGTACGGGAGAGCCCCACGAAACACGCGGGGAACAAGATCGCGACCCTGTGCGACGCCGCTCAACTGGTAAGCGTCCATCAACCCCGCAAGATGTTTGTCGAGAATGTAGCAAGGCCAGACATTTTCAGCGTTGGACCCGGCAAGGCACTGATCTTTGGGACCCAGTGTGGCCGCGAAGCCCTCGACCAACTCCGCAACTTTGGTCGCGCAGGCCGCGTCTCCGGTGGTGCGCCCGATCCGCGCCAGTCCGGAAATGTATTGGCCCAGCGAATGGCCAGGCACGAAGCCATCGCGGCCGTACCATCCGCCCATCGGCCCGCCGGGAGCGGGCAAACCCGCGCGTTCGCGGTAGACCTTGAGCAGCCGGTCGTTATCGAGGGCAAGATATGCGGCGTGCATGCGGTCGTACTGCCTCTTGAGCGGGCCGCCCGTCAGCTCGACCGCAGCGTAATCGAATTCTGCCAGTGGGTCAGTGGCAGCGGGAACGGCAGATGCGCGCTCGCCGCCGGCTAACGCAATTGCCGCTGCGCTGGTCAGAAAATCCCTTCTTGTGATTGCGTTATCCATCCCGACGAGATTGCTCTCCCTTGCACACTATGATGGGTATCGGTATGCGCCGAAGGTCAAACTTCGACGGCCTTTTGGTTCCGCATCGCGGAATTTTCAGGACCATTCGTAATCTTACGCGCGGCGCCCGCCCCCACCTCATCGAGCGGATAGACCAGGTCCACGTTGCGAGGGGTCAGAAGTTGATGTTTGACGAAAAGTGCCGCCGGCGCGGGCTTCTGTTGAAGAATATTGAGCGCCAGCGGAATCAGTTCATCGCCGTAGCGTTCGGGGAAATACGCCACCGATCCAACCAGCCGCGTACCCGGCCGGCGCAATTCCGCGCGCGCTTCGCGCAGAGCGTTCTGGCCCATGACCGCGCACTGCTGCGACGCTCCGGCTTCTTCAAAAGCACGCAGCGCGGCCAATGCGCAGATGTCGTTTACGGTGCCCACCAGCGTGCGGCGCGGTCCGCGGCGGCGCAGGTATTTGCGCAGCACGTCCAGCACCTGTTCAAAATTTCCGCGGCCGTTGAGGCGAACCAACGGCGCTTCGACAATCTTCGGCAGCTCCGCGCGCAGCCCGTCGACCAGGCCGGCGAGGCGCAATTCAAGGAGCGAACCGGCGATAGGAAGCTCTATGAGAACTAGCTGGTCTACCTTGCCCTCCCAGTTTTCGCGCGCCCAGCGGCCCAGGGCGCGGCCGCCCATGAGTCCGGCCTTGTAGTTGTCCGCGCCGAAGTAGGTGGCGCCTGGATGCGGCACTTCGATGGCGATCACCGGCACGTTCGCGGCCAGAAATTTTGAAGCGATGACGGGAGCGACGCGTTCGTAAGTCTGAAATTCGAGAACCAGGTCGACGCGCTCGCGAATCAGCAGGTCAGCGTTGCGCAGCGCCTCGCGCGCGCTGTAGCGATTGTTGAAGGTGATGAGCTGTACGTGCTCACGCGCCGCGGCGGTGACCATGCTGCGCGTCACCTCGCGGGCAAACTCCGTGTCGCCTTGCGTCGCGAAGCCGATGCGGAATGGCCGCGCCGTGACTGGTCCGAAGCTGTTGCGATACACGCCCGCGCTCACGCGCTCCACCAGCCCGCCATGAATGAGCGTACGCAACAGGCGAAAGGTGGTGGTTTTTGGCAGGCCGGTACGCTCCATCACGGTGGTGAGCGGCAACTCCTCGCCAAGATGGCGAAAAGCCTTCAGCACCTCGCATGCGCGCAGCACGGTCTGCGATTCGTTGCGGTCGCCGCTGCGGCCGGACGCACCGGTGCCGTCCCGATCCTTTGCCAATTCGTCTTTGAACTCGTTGATTTCCCGCCGGGCCACTTTCGTCCCCCTTGTTTTGGGTCTTCAGGCGGTACAGTATATTCCGAAAATCGGAATTGGCAAGTCCGATCTTCGTGTGACCGGTCCTGGCTTCCGAGGCATCCGATTTCAGCCGAGATCGGGCAGGTCGAATTCGCCAAGCTGAAGCGGGTAAACGCCGTGCTCGCGCACGAGCTTCACCACATAGTCGTAGCTCGCGCCGGGCACGTTCGTTGGCACGGAGTGATCGGACTGGAAGATAAAGCCGCCGCCCTT
>Ga0181535_10004856_pt1 | contig 14684 bp, 15 predicted proteins | sample PEATcosm2014_Bin_44_FD_119774 | JGI IMG/M metagenome (GOLD analysis project Ga0181535, IMG submission 119774) | Peatland microbial communities from MTU Mesocosm Facility, Houghton, MI, USA - PEATcosm2014_Bin17_30_metaG | ecosystem: Environmental > Terrestrial > Soil > Wetlands > Peat | place... | reverse complement strand
TGATCGTCTCGTCTTCAAGCGGAAGGCTGTTGTGACCGAGGGGGCTGTGGGCCTCCACCGCGATGCCGTGACGCCTCGACGCGGCGCGCGCGCCATGGTTGGCGAAGTACGGGTGCAGCTCGACCTGGTTCACGGCAGGGATGACCCCGGTTTCGGCGATGATGCGATCCAGGTGGGCGGGCTGGAAGTTTGAGACGCCCGCGCTGCGTAGCCGTCCCTCGGTTACGAAGTCGGCCACCGCTTTCCAGGTGGAGACGTAATCGCCGTCGTAGAGGGTGGGGAGGGGCCAGTGGATCAAGAAGAGGTCCAGCTCCTCGATGCCGAGGTTGTCGAGGGTCTCGGCGAACGACCGTCGCAAGTCGTCGGGCCGATGGTTGGCGTTGGAGAGCTTGCTCACGATGTACAGCTGCTCGCGGGGGATGTCGGAGGCGGCGATCGCTTTGCCAACGCCCCGCTCGGTGCCGTACGCCTGGGCCGTGTCGATGTGACGATAGCCGGCTTGGAAGGCGAGGCCGACGATCTCGGCGGTCAGCTCGATGTTCGAGGGCGTCGACTGTCGGTCGGGTTGCACCCGAAGCGTGCCGAAACCGAGCTGGGGGATGGTCCTGCCGTTGTTGAGCATGATCTCTGGGATCAAACGGTGGTCAGCTCGCATTTCTCTCTCCTTCGATCTGTGGGGCAGCATACCGATACGAAGTGACCCCTTGGTGGGTCGGCCGCGAGCGACCTCCGGAGGTACCACCGCCACCACGGCAGCCGCGGTCCGATCGCTGCGTTTGGTGCTGCCGTTCACTGTAGATCCTCAGCGAGGCCAAGGATCAGCGGGGGACGGCTTGCTGGTCGGGACGTAGAAGGGGATCCAGCCAGGCGAACATCCTGGAGTGGAAGAGGGTGCGCGCACCAACCTCGCAGTGGTCTCCGGCACCCTCCGCATCGGCGAAGATCAGATGTTTCTTTGGGCAGCGGAGCTCGGCCAGGAGCTGGGGGGCAGAGGCGCTGATGTCGTCGTTCTCGGCGCTACACACGAGGGTCGGGCAGGTGATCAAGCCGGCTCGGCCGCGGAGAGAATACTCGCGCAGGGCGAGGATGTACTCAAGCGGGTCGCTCACTCCATGCACCAACTGTCCGCGCCGCAGCGCCCACCCCGCGGTTGGCCGGTTCGCCAGTCGCAACAGGATGCGATGCAGGGCAGCGCGCCGCAGGCCCCGCTCTGCGTCCACCGCCTGACGAAGAAATCCGGGCATGCGGGCCACCGCTGCGTCGAGTAGGTCGAAAGAGCCACAGTCGGCGACGCAGGCGGCGAGCCGGTGCTCGACGCTGGCGGCGCGTGGAGCGAGGTGTGCCCCGAGGCTCCAACCGATGAGCGCGACCCTCTCGGCATCGACCTCGGGCCGGGCGAGGACGAAGTCGAGGACCGGGGTGACCACGCTCTCCCAGTCGGGGCGCAGCACCAAGCCTTGGCTCACCAGAGCTGCGCCCTGACCGGGTCCGTCGAAGGCCAGCACTGTGTAGCCGCGTGCCAGTGCCGCCGCTCCGTTCGCGAAGTAGAGCTCCTCTGCGCTGCCGTCGTACCCGCCGGTGAGGATCACGGTGGCTCGCCGGCCCTGCCCCCCCTCGGGCGTGAAGAGGTAGCCCGGCAGGGTGGTGTCCTGATAGGGGATGCGTACCAGCTTCGGAGGTGTGGCGAGGAGGGCCGCCCCGCGCTGGAAGGTATCGGCCTGACGCGCGGTGCTCTCGACGAGGCGGTGATCCAGGGGCGTCCCCATCAGCATCACGCCAGCGGTGCGGAAGTAGGTCGACGCCCGCCAGTAGGCAAGACGCGCGCTCTCGCGGTGTCCCGCCGCAATCTCTTGCTCGGCCGTTCCCAGGGCGGCGGTGGCCGCCGCGCTCCACGCCTCGTACCAGGAATCGAGATTGGTGCCCCGCACCCGGCGAGCGACGGCCAAGCACTCCCCGATGTCGGCGCCCCCGTAGGGTGCCGACCCCACGGCGCGAAGCAGCTGCAGGTCCAACAGATCGTCAGCGAGTGCAAGATGGGTCACGGTCCGCGGTCGCCTCCAATGACGAAGGGGGTGCAGGCCCGCCGTTGCGAGTGCCTCGAGCGCCGCCAAACATCTCGCCCCCGCTCTCTCTGGGTCTGCCCCAGCTTCGTAGTTGGCGGTGCGCTGACTCGATCAATCAGGGGTTTCAGCTTAGCCCACGCCCGACGACAGCCGGCCGTGGGCGTGTCGCCTGGGCCGGTTCCGAAGTTGTCTCAGACCCCTGGCTGATGGGCGAGGCGCTCCTCACATCGACCCCTCTGGCTGAGGGTCAGGGGCTGGGGCGGGCGCCTCGGTTCGCTCTTCGGCGGCTGCCGCCGGCGTCTCGACAGGGCTCAGCAGCTCTCGAACCCGCTCGCGGAAGGGGATGTGATCCCTGCCCTCAGCACGGCGACGACGGCGTGCGAAGAACTCCCGAAGCGAGATGGAGAGCCCGCCGAACGCGACCAGCAGCACCAGCGAGGTCACCAGCGGCTCGTGGCTCCGGTTGACGGTGTGGGGGATGAGCAGCACCTCAACCACGCCGAAGGTCGCCAGGCCGAAGCAGCCGCTCCACGCCCCCAGGTGCCAGTGGTGCAGGTCCCAGCCGGGCAGGAAGCGCAGCGGGAGCAGGGTGATCACCGTGCCCACCAGGCCGCTCACGAAGAGCGCAGCCAGGAAGTCGGCGACGATCACCGGGGCGAAGGCGGCGTTGGCGGCGTTGCTCGCCGCGTGCTCTGGGACCCAGGCAAGCCAGGCGAGCACTGAGACGACCAGGGTGGTCATCGAGGAGAGGGCGACGATGTGCCCCTTCTGGGCCGCCGTCGGCTTGGCGCCGAAGGCGACCCCGCAGATCACCCCGTAGAGGTAGCCGGGCTGGAAGTTGACCAGCCGGGAGATGAGCACGCAGGCCGCGGCGACCGCGAGCCCCGCGGGCAGAGCGCGCAGGTGCCAGGTGGTCTCATTGCGCCGGCCCCGGTGATACGCCCAGGTGACCCAGGCGGGAATGCCGGCCCCGGCGCAGATCGCCAGCACCACCGCGAGGAAGGTGTAGAGGGACCCGATCCCGCTCCCGAACCCGGGATCCAGCAGGCTGCCCAGCAGGGCGCCGACCACCACCACCACGCCGAAGCTCGCCAGTTCCCGAGCGCGCCCTTCCTCCCCCTTTGTAACCTCCGCAGGCTGGCCGGGAGGGTTGACGGCGGTGGCAGGCTGGCGGCGCTTCGGTCTCAGCCGCCGCAGCGGCTTGACGACGCCGCGCCACCAGTCGCGGATCTCCTCGTAGTTCTCCTTGAAGGTGAGGTTGAAGAGATTGGCCGGGAAGGTGATGAAGAGCAGAGCGCCCATCGCACCCGCCCCACCCGCCACCACCGCCGCCGCCGACCCGAAGGCCTGCGCCGGGGTGGGCAGGGAGCTCGAGATGGTGGACACCGTGGAGGACGACGCGGGGGCGGCGATCCCCGTGTCGATCTCGTAGAGGTTCTGGTCAGCCGCCGTGATGGCGATGCTTGTCCCCGGGCCGGGCGCCATGGCGAAAACGGTGGCCGTCTGGCCGGGGGCATCGAAGGCGGTGAGGGTATTCGTGCTCGAGTTGTAATAACCGAAGGTGTTGCCGAAGTTGTCAGAGAGGAACCACAGCCGGCCATCCCGCCCCTGGACCATCGCGGTCGGAAACTGGAAGAGATTCCACGGGAGCACGTGCACTCCTCCAGCGGGGCTCACCTCGGCGATGCCCCAGGGCACGTCCCCGTACGAGACCCACAGCTCCCCGGCCGGACCGGGGAGGAGCGCCTGGACGTCGCCGTGGGGCAGGCGCACCGTCCTGACCAGGGAACCCTCCGGGCTCAGCTCGGCGAGCACCTTCCAGGGACCGCTGTTGGGCACGCAGCTGCAGGGGTTGGTCCACACCGACCCGTCCGGCATCACCGTCACCTGGTTGGCGTTCTGGAGGCTGGGGGGCAGCGAGTATTCGCTGACGCTCCCGCTGGGTGTGATCATGGCGAGCGCATTGATGTGGTTGAGGGCGGCCCACAGCGACCCATCCGGCGCTGCGGCGAGGGAGAGCAGGTAGCCGTCCGAGCCCGGCACGGTGAAGGTCTGAAACCGGCCGGTGGCGAGGTCGAGTCGCATGATCTGGCCGGTGGAGAGACCGAACCAGGGGTCTCCGTTGGGGGTGACCGCGAGACATGCGGGCTCCCCGTCGTCGACCTGGAGCGTCGATGCGATCGGGTAGGTGCGTATGCCCCCGGTGGCGGCGACATCGAGAAGCCGCCAGCCGCTGTCGTAGGTGTCTGCCAGGACCCAGTCCCCGCCGGCTCCGTCGGCGGCCACGCAGAAGGCCTTCAGGGTCGAAGGCCCGAGGGTCACCGCCCGGACGGAGCCCACCCCGGAGTGGGGGACGGGGTGGTAAGGAGCCCAAGCCGTGGCGGTGAGGGGCAGCAACGCGACCAGCGCGGCGCCAAGAGCGCCGGCGACGGTCGCGGGGAGCCGCAGCCCCCGCCTCGCGCGCATCGCCCATCCCCCGACCGAGCCGGACCCGTCTCCGGCTTGTGCGCACTCTACCATCCACTCGGGCCAGGTCAATCTGCGCGCGCTCCCCGGTCGTCCGGGCGTCCCTGAATGAAGCCGGGCGCCTGATTGGTGAACCTGTATTGGGCAGTTGGCGATGACCACGGTGACCGAGGTCGTGGCCCCGAGGCCGCTGCAACCGGCCTACCTCGACGGCGGCAAGAGGGGACGCACCGTGTGGGTACCCCTCACGCCCGGCCGCCCGGGCAGCGCTCGCCGGGAGCGCGTGCGCCTCTGAGAGGATCGTCCAACAATCCGCCTGCGGCGAGAAGCCGAAGAACACCAACCCGAGCACGTTCCTTCCAAACCGGATGTCGCGAGCGCGAGTCTCGTCCTCCCGCTCCATGGACTGATTCGTTCAGCTGTGCCTGCCGTCTCAGTGCCATCGTCGCGGCCGTGCCCCTCCGCACCGGCCCTGAGATGGAGGAGCCGGTTTGCCCTCGCCCCAACGGTGGGCTGCCCTCGGCGGGAGATCCTCCGTCGCGCCGGGTGGCCCGCCGCGGACGCCGGGGTCACCGGGCCCGGTGGCGGACCGGCCGATCACGCGCCGAGCTGTGGCGGAAGCAGCAGCGCGGACAGGCTGTCGGTGAGCCAGCCCGTGTACTGCAGGCGGGTCCAGCCCATCCGCTGCGTGAGCAGCAGCACCATCTCAGCGCTCGTCAACGCCCAGATCGTCTCAGCCGCGCGGTCCACGGACACGCCCTCACGCAGCGGCCCGTTCCGAGCGATTGCAACCGCAACCTCCCGCATGCTCCGTCGCCGCTCGCGCAGCGTGTCGTCGTACTGGCCAGCCATGTCGGGCTCGGTTCGGGAAGCGTCGGCGAGGACGGCCAGCAATGGCGCGACGCGTTCCATGATCGCTGCGATGCTCTCGGCGAAGGCGCGGATCTGCGCCCGCTGGTCAGTGAGCGCCATCACCACGCGCGGCTCATCCCTCTCGATGATCGGGGCGGGGTCCTCGTCACCCGTGATTGCGATGTGGATGAGTTGATGCAGCAACGACCGTTTGCTGCCGAATGTGGAGTACACGGTGATGGCCGCGACTCCGGCAGCCGCGGCGATGGCCGCCACCGTCGTTCCGGCGTAGCCGCGCTCGGGGTAGAGGCGGCGCGCCGCCTCGAGGATGGCCGAACGAGTCGAGGCAGCCTGGCGGGCCCGGTGCTCTGAACGGTAGGTGCGCTCCCCTCGCTTGACATCGGCCATCACCCCTATTATAGTGGCCGCATCTTCGATATAGTTAGACTATATTCAAATGGAGACCGCGAGGAGGGATGGCGAGATGGCACCGGGAGTGGCTTCCGCGGGGGAGGAGGAGCGCAACGTCACGGCCTTCCATCGGCTGATCCGTGAAGGCTTCAGTGGGGGAGACCTGTTGGTGGTGGACGAGATCTGCGCTGAGGACCACGTTGAGCATCAGGACGGCTTCAACCCGCCGGACCGCCGGGGGGTCAAGCAGGGGATCGCGTTCCTGCACCGGCTGTCGCCGGACATCGAGGTGACCGTCGAAGACCTCGAGGCCCAGGGCGACAAGGTGTGGGCACGGCTGCGTGCTCGGGGGACGCACTCGGGCGACATCCTCGGCGGACCGACGGGACAAGCCTTCGACATCACGATCATGGACGTCTGCCGGTTCCGAGATGGTCGGGTCATCGAGCACTGGGGGGTGCCCGACCGCTTCGCTCAGATGCAACAGCTCGGGATCGTCCCTGGCGCAGGATCAGGGCGCTGATAGCCGGTTGGTGGGAGCGAGGCTGGGCAAGGCATCTGCCCCTGGTCCAGGCTCGCCGACCACCTCAACTCAAACGCGGCAACGGGGAAGGTCAGGGGACGAACGTCATGCGTACTGGCGTCGCAGCCACCAGTAGCTGAACCCGCAGAGCGCCAGCGCGGCCGCGAGGAAGATGCCCAGCTCGGCCCACTGGAACGACCAGAAGCGGCTGGCCGGCTGGTAGGTGACAAGCGTGTGGAAGGTTGCAGATAGCTTGTCTTGACAGGCGCGAAGCGCCGCCAGAGGTTGCGGCTGGTTGAGCTCGGCAATGCCGGGGCAAGCATGGAGCACGTAGGGGCCTGTCAGCATGGCACCGGAATGGTTGACGACGGTTGCCGCGTACACCCAGGCATTGGGGATGGTCACATGGGGTGGGGTGAGCGATAGGGTGCTTGCCGAAACCTGCACGTCAAAGCCCGGACGCGCCGTCAGGAACGAGAGGGTCTCGTGGAGAGGCGAGGTGAGGTTCGGGCGAACCCAGGCCGTGACCGCGATGCGCGCCACCAGGAATCCCACGAGCGTGGCGCCCATCGCCGCGACCGTTCGGCGCAGCAGCACCCCCACCGTCACCCCGAGGGCGAAGGCGAAGGCGGCGTAGCCGATCGGTACGATGCCGTGGAGACCGAAACTGACTGGATCGAAGCTGTTCTGAGTGGCGGCATCGAGCGGGGTCTGCCACCAGTCGACCATCCAGGTGAGAAGTCCGCCCATCGCCACCGCGCCCAGACCGACGAGTCCGAGCTTCACCGCGAGCCAGCGCCGAAGGGTGACACTCTGGGTCCAGGCCAGTCGAAAGGTGCCATCCTCGAGCTCGCGGGCGATGAGCGGTGCCCCCAGGAACAGGCCGATGAGCGCGGGGGCAACGGTCGCGATCGTCGCCACCAGGGCCTGCAGCCCCTGATCCACCCCGCGCACGGGGTTGGCCGCCGCGGTGCAGTTTCCCGAGGCCCTGCAGGTGGCCTGGAAGGCGTCATTGACCTGGGCCAGGTTGCCGCCGGTGATGCGGAGCACGACGGCGAGCACCGCGAGCAAGCCGACCCCGATGACTGCCTCAGTGCGGAGCTGGCGCAGCGCCAACCGGATCACGCACGAACCTCCAGCTTCGGCCGGCGGTCCTCCTGGGCGGCGCGGGTCATGTAGGCGAGGACGAGATCCTCGAGGTCGAGCTGTGCTACCGAAAAGGCCGGATCGAGGATGGGATTGCCGGTCCGAACGATGAGGGTTGTCTGCCGGTCGGTGTGGCTCTCGCTGATGACCTGCTGGTCGCTCGGCAGGGCGTGGCGATCGTGGCGTGGGCCGGTGAGTCGATGGTGGGTCCTGAGCAGCTCGTCGATGTCGCCGGCAATCTGGACCCGTGAGCCGGCCAGGACGACCAGATGGTCGCAGACCCGCTCCAGGTCGGCGATCAGGTGGGAGGAGAGGATGACGCTGGCGCCGTGCTCGGCGACGACCTCCATCAGTCCCTGTAGGAACTCACGACGTGCCAGCGGATCGAGGCTCGCGACCGGCTCGTCGAGGACCAGCAGCTCCGGTCGCTTGGCCACCGCGAGGGTGAGGGCGAGCTGGGCGCGCTGCCCGCCCGAGAGCTGGCCGGCCCGCTGACGGGGGTCGAGCCCGAGTCCGGCGACGCGCTCCTCCGCGAGCTTGGCGTCCCACGTCGGGTTCATCCACCGGCCGAAGCGCAGGTGGTCATCGATCGACAGCCCCGCGTAGGTCGGGGCGTCCTGGGCGACGAAGCCGACGCGGGCCAGCTGGCTCGGAGTTGTGCCCGGGCGTCCAGCGAGGACGTTGATCGACCCGGCGGTCGGGCGCAGGAGCCCGACGGAGAGGTGGAGGAGGGTCGTCTTGCCGGCGCCGTTGGGGCCGACCAGCCCGACAACCTTGCCTGGGGGAATGGCCAGCGTGCACTCCGAGAGTGCCCATTTCCGGCCGTAGCGCTTGCCGAGCCCGTTGGTCTCGAGGACGGCGCTCACGCTACGTCTTCCGTCGAGGCGGCCCGAAAGCCGTCGCGAAAGAGCGCCTCGATGCTCTCGTCGTCGAGGCCCGCACGCCGCGCCTCGGCGAACCATCGGAGGAGCTCCCGGCGCAGCCCGGCGTGTGCCGCGAGCGAGGCGTCGCTCAGCGTCCGGGTCACGAAGGTCCCGATCCCCGGTCGGGCAGCCACCAGTCCATCGTGCTCGAGCTCCCGATACGCCTTCAGCACGGTATTGGGGTTGATGGCCAGACGCGCGACCACGTCCTTGACGGTGGGGAGCTGGTCCCCTTCGCCGAGCAGCCCCAGGCGGAGCGCCTGGCGCACCTGATGGACGACCTGGAGGTACGGCGCCACGCCCGAGCGGCTGTCCAGATGGAACTCGATCACCGTCCCGCCTCCTGTTGCCTCTCGAGTATATCTATCATCATAGGACACTATATCGCTGGGGTGGCGGCTCGCGCCACGTCCGGATCTCGGGCACCCAGGAGGTCGCCGCCTTCGCAGAGCAGAGGGCAAGGCGGGGGACGACGCGGGGCGGTTGCGGGCCGGCTCTCATGACCGCGTCGATCTGTCGGGTGGGGCGGTCCGGGGCCTTGCGAGGGCCGGCGAGAGGCTCCAACATGCGTTCAGCGGGGGAGGGCGCGGAGTGGAGATCCGGGTTGCGACCGGGGTGTCGACCTGGAGCAGGAGGGGATGGGATGCCGGCCGAGGAGGTGACCGCGGAGATCCATGGGTTCAGCGAGCCCGGGTCGACCCCGACGCCGTGGGCAGTGGGACGCGAACATCTGCGTGCAGCAGACACCTTCTGGCTCTCCACCGTCCGTCCCGACGGCCGGCCTCACGTGACGCCCCTGATCGCTGTCTGGCACGCGGAGGCGCTCTGGTTCGCAACCGGGCCTGACGAGCGCAAGGCGAGGAACCTGGCCGGGAACCCGTCGTGCGTGCTGACGACCGGGCGCAGCGACCTGGTCGAGGGAGGGCTGGACATCGTGCTCGAGGGCCGGGCTGAGCAGGTGACGGACGACGCCGAGCTCGAGCCGGTCGCGACCGCCTTCGCGGTCAAGTACCCGACCGGTCCATGGGACTTCGTGGTGCGCGATGGGGCCTTCAGCGACCGGGATGACGGTGGGCGCGTGATCGTGTTCCGGCTGCGCCCGGCGCGGGGCCTGGGGTTTCGCAAGGGCGACCATTTCAGCCAGACCACGTGGCGCTGGAACTCATCACGATGATCGCCGGCCGCGCGGGTCCGCCTGCCTGTGGGGTGCGCTGATCTGCGCGAGAGGCGACGTCCCGATGGCGGGAGGTCTGGAGATCAGACGCGCAGTCGGGACGACCTCAGGAGGCGGGATCGGCCTCGGGTATGGTTCGGGTAACCCGAGCGGGCGATCCGAGGGCAACGATGATGGCGGGAAGGTCCTTGGTCACGACGGCTCCCGCACCCACCACCGTGTTGTCACCGATGCTGACGCCGGGGCAGACGATCACGCCCCCGCCAAGCCAGACGGTGGATCCGATGGTGATGGGCTCGGCACGCAGGGGCCGCCACCTGACGTGATCTGGGACCGCGGCTAAGATGCGGGTGGCGGTCGCATGGGACGGGAGGGCGGTCGAGGTGGGTGACGCACTGATGTGCGGGTACGGGTGGTCCGGGCAGCTCTGCCTGGCGTATTCGCAGAACGGCTCCACCTGGGGCTGGAACCGGATCGAGGCGCAGCAGACGGTGGACTCGGTGGGCCTCACCTACTCGCCCGACACGGATCAGATCTGGTGCGCCTTTCGTGGGACGCGCACGGGAAGGGTGTTCCTCGCCTCCTCGCCGGCGTGGGAGCATATCGACACCGGGGTGGCCGCGCTGGTGGGGCCGGGCCTGGCGGCCGCGGTGAACGGCGCTGCGCCCACGGACGTCCTCATGGTCGCCTTCCTCGATGATCCGACCTCGCGCATCAAGGTCCTCTGCCTGGACTGGGGCGACGCCCGCTACTACAGCGGTCCGTGGGACACGGGAGAGTCGAGTCACCTGGCGCCGGCCATCGTGGAATGGGGGGGGATCCCCACCGTCGCCTACATCGGCGAGGACTCGCATCGAGTGGAGGTGGTGCAGCCCTTCGTCGGTGGCGGCGGCGTGGGCGAGGAGGACACGGTGGACTTCCTCGACTGGGGGCAGCTGCCACCGACAGGGCAGTCGAGCCGTGCGGCCCCGGCCATGGCGGCGTTCAAAGGTGAGCTCTGGGTCGCCTACCTCGGCGAGGAAACCAATCGGATTGAGTTGATCTCCTTCGCCTACGGCGCTGCCGCCTGGTCCCAGCGGGTGGTGACGACGCGGACGAGCAGCCAGTCGCCGGCGATGGCCGTGTTCCAGGAGGCTCTCTACGTCGCCTACGTCGGCGTGGACGATTACCTCGAGGTGATCACCTCGGCCGACGGCGTGCGTTGGGAGCCCGCGACCTGGATGCCCATCCTCGTTCCCGTCGGCACCGGCCTCGCCATGATCACGGCGCCGGCGGCGGCCTACGGAGTGCCGGTCAACTGAGCTCGCCCTGGCGATGCGCGGTGCCAGGGGCTACCGGCCTGGTCAGTGGCCCACGCCGGGTGAGCTGGGCGTGGCGGGACGTGGCGAGCTCGAATCCCCGGTCCACGTCGCGGCCGCGATGGCTGCCACGCAGCCGTCCTCACCTTCACGATCAGCGCCGCTCCGAGCCCCCACCGGCGCCACCAGGGTTTCGGCCGACACGCCGGCGGCGTCCGTCGCCTCCCGCCCCGGGGGAACAGCCCCGGGTTGCGCCCGGGGTCGACCCATCACCACGCCGACCAGCATGATCACGCCGCCGAGGAGCTGGAGCGGCAGGATCGGCTCCCCGATCATCAGGCCCGCCGCCACCACGGTCAGGAAGGGCTGCAGGTAGCTGTAGACGGTGGTCCGGGCGGGTCCCAATCGACGGACCCCGGGGAGATAGAGCCAGGTCGTCAGGGCCACCGCGGCCAGGGCGCTGTAGGCGAGCAAGCCGAGCCACGAGCCGGTGACATGCGGATGGTGGTTGATGGCCTCCACGGCACCGAATGGGACCAGCATCACCGCACCCACCGCGGTGACCCAGGCCGCCAGGGTCAGGGGGCGGTAGCGCGCCAGCAGCGTGGGCAGCAACAGCAGGTACACCGCCCAGCTCAGCGGATTCGCCAGGGCGACGGGGACGACCGCCCAGCTCGACCACGTGCCTCCCGCCGCTCCCACGACCAGCACCAGGCCGGCCAGGCCGAGGCCGAGGCCGCCCCAGACCTTGGCTGCGAAGTGCTCGCGGTTACGCAGGACGAGCCAGCCGACCACCAGCAGCGGTGTGGTCCCGGAGATCATGGCGATGTTGTCCGCGTTGGTGAGCGCCAGCGCCCCGGCGAAGCTGGCCTGGTTGACCAGGACCCCGGTCGCCGCGGCGGCTGCGATCAGCCCCATGTCGGCGCGTGCCGGGCGCGACAGGGGACCTTCCAACCAGCGAGCCAGGCCGCAGAGCGCCAGACCCCCGAGGACATAGCGGATCGCCGAGTAGGTGAATGGCCCGCTGTTGGTGAGGGCCAGCTTGACCACCACCACGTTGACGCCCCAGATGGTCGTGGCGGCCACCACCAGAACGTCGCCCCAGCCAAAACCGCGTTGCAATCGCCGGGCGCGCGCCGCCATCTCCAAATTCACCACACCCAGCATAGTCACCGCGAAGGGGTTGCCGCCCTGGCAGCTCCGCGGCTCGTTGAGGGCGACCCCGTGCTCTCATGTCGCGCCACACCAATCTCCGCGGTGGAGACAGAGCTAACCTGAGCCCATGAGACTGACGCTGCACACCTTCCTGACCCTCGATGGTGTGATGCAATCCCCCGGAGGTCGGGACGAGGATCCCGACGGCAGGTTCGAGTACGGGGGCTGGCTGTTCGCGTACGGCGACCAGGAGGTCGGCGCAACCGTCGCCGGCTGGTTCGAGAAGGCCGGGGCATTTCTGCTCGGTCGCAAGACGTATCAGATCTTCAGCGGCCACTGGCCGAATGTCACCGAGCCTGACAACCGGATCGCGACAGCACTGAACGCTCTCCCGAAGTACGTGGCGTCCACCACGCTCGATGCGGTCGAGTGGGCACACTCCTCGCTGCTCGGCACCGACGTGCCCGCGGCGGTGGCCCGGCTGAAGGCGCAGCCCGGGGGCGAGCTCCAGATCCACGGCAGCGGCGTGCTGGCTCGCACCCTCATCGATCACGATCTGATCGACGAGTACCGGCTCCTCTGCTTCCCGCTGCACCTCGGCACCGGCAAGCGGCTCTTCCAGGATGGGGTCCGGGCCGGCGCGTTGCGACTGGTCAGCAGCACCACGACCAGTGGGGGTGTGGTGATCGCCATCTATGAGCCGGGAGGCCCGGTCGAGCCAGGGTCGTAGGTCAACCCCGCCGAGCGGGTGCGTCGGATCCGCGTCGCCCTTTCCTCGATGTGGCGCTGGCCTGCCGAGGGGTCGCGAGTGCGAGCTCGTCTCCCGCTCCGCCGGCCCGCCCGATCGGTGCTCGTGCGGCGCTCACGGGACCCTTCGCGCCAAGCTACCCTTCCCCCATGCCGCAGACGCGCCGGAGACGGACCTCGAGGGGGCGAAGGCCCCGCGCCCAGCGGCGGGGTGAGGCTCTCGAGGCCGGGGGCCGGCCGACCCAGAGCCTGACCGGTCCCCATCTGGCCGGAGCCGATCGTCGGGGCGCCCCGACCCGTCCCGTGAGCGCCGCCGGGCCGGCGCGAGCCACCCGGGCGGGCGTCTGGTACGCGGCCCTCTTCGGGGATTTGGTGGTCTTCCTCGCCTGCGGCTTGCTGGCGCAGAGCCTGCTGCCGCCGGTCGGCCGCACCGTGGCCTGGATCGTGCTGATCATGACCTTCGGGGTTGGCGCAGGGTGGCTCTGGGGGAGGGCGCGCCAGCCCCGACGGCTCCCTGAGGTCCGGCATGAGTGAGCGGGAATCCTCGGCCTCACCCGGTCGGGGGCCCGGGGTGTGGGCTATCGCGTCAGTGCGCTCTCGCGGCCACGGCCGTACAGCTCCACCGCCCGCCAGCAGTACCAGGCGACCACCGACCGGTACGGCCGGAAGGGTTCGCCGAGCGGCTCCAGCTCGCGCGAGCTGGGCTGAGCAACCCGCCAGGCCAGCGCGTACCCGTGCCGGACTCCCAGGTCGCCGGCGGGCCAGACATCCAGGCGCCGGAGCTGAAAGATGAGGAACATCTCGGCGGTCCAGCGGCCGACCCCCCGCACCGTCGAGAGCCGGGAGACCACCTCGTCATCCGGTTCCGCGCGCAGCTCGGAGGGTGAGAGGGCGACGGTGCCGTCGAGCACCTTGGCGGCGAGGTCCCGAAGCGAGGCCGTCTTGTTGGCGGACAGACCGGCGGCACGGAGAGCATCGTCGGGAAGGGAGAGGAGTGTCTCGGGGCGGACGTCCTCTCCGAGCGCTGCGGTCAGCCGGCCATGGATGGCCGCGGCCGCAGCACCGGCCAGCTGCTGGTAGACGATCGAGCGCACCAGCGCTGCGAAGTGCGAGGCGTGCGCGGGTCGGAGGCGCGGCGGCCCCGCCCCGGCCACCAGCTCCGCGATCACCGGATCCCGGGCGGCGAGGATCCGTGCCGCCCTCAGGTGGCTGACCTGCCGGCCCCCGGCGATCTCCGCGGTGGGTTCCCGCCCGTCCAGCCCGGGCCGGGGGAAGCGGGCGAGGCGCAGATCGACGCGGTCGCCGCGCAGCGGCACCCCCTCGCGGCGGAGCCGCTCCAGCTGGGATGCGCCGACCGGCGCCGAGCCGTCGGCCCGCACCACGCGGTGCCAGGGGAGCTTCACCTGGGTGGTGGAGAGGAGCAGACCGACGAGACGTGGGGCGCCCGGCTCGATGTCCCCGTAGGTGCTCACCGAGCCTCTGGGGATGGCCTGGATCCGCTCCACGATCCGAGCGGCGCGATCCAGCGGGACCTGACGGTGTCCGGGGGGTCGGATGGCCATCAGACCGTCGACCCTGCGAGGCCGGCCGCGGAGGTCCGACCATCTCGCCTCGGCGCCGAATGGCCGCTCTCACCGGGTCGACGACAACGGCGCATCTGCCCGCGGCCTCTCACAGAGCGGATGGTGCCACGGCGCTCGGTCACCGCCACCACCGGCCCATCGCCGGTGCTGGCAGACACACCGCCATCGGTTGATGAAAGTGATGTCAGCTTCTGACATGGGGGTCGGTGCCGCTCGGTCCACGGCAGACCAAACCACGGGAGAGAGGCGGCCCGCACCCGCGCCCGGACGGCTGACGTCGCCTCCGGTGAGGCGGTCATCGGTCAGGCGGGCAGACACCCCGCCCTCCTCACCGCTGCTGGCC
>Ga0181535_10004855_pt1 | contig 14693 bp, 13 predicted proteins | sample PEATcosm2014_Bin_44_FD_119774 | JGI IMG/M metagenome (GOLD analysis project Ga0181535, IMG submission 119774) | Peatland microbial communities from MTU Mesocosm Facility, Houghton, MI, USA - PEATcosm2014_Bin17_30_metaG | ecosystem: Environmental > Terrestrial > Soil > Wetlands > Peat | place... | reverse complement strand
TCATCATTTCGGCGCCATCGGGATCCGGCAAAAGCACGCTGGTAAGCGAGCTGCGCAAACAGGTCAGCGGGGTTGAGTTTTCGATTTCATGGACTACGCGCCCGCCGCGCGGCTCGGAAGAGAATGGGCGCGAGTACTACTTTACCTCCCGTGAGGAGTTTGAGCGCATGCGGGACAAAGGCATGTTTCTCGAGTACGCCGAGGTCTTCGGCAACTACTACGGAACAGCGCGGCAATCGCTCGATGAAGCGCGAAGGGCCGGACATGACCTTCTGCTCGATATCGACGTGCAGGGCGCGGCCCAGGTGCGCAAAATTATGCCCGAGGCGGTGAGCATCTTTGTGCTTCCGCCCCGGCCCAAAGAACTGCGCACACGCTTGCGCAATCGCAGCCGCGCCGAGGGTGTCGTGAACGAGGCAGAACTATACCGCCGCCTGAGCGAAGCCAGCAAGGAAATTGAGAATTATCGCGAATACGGCTATATTTTGGTCAACGACATTCTGGATAGGGCAGTGGCGCAATTGGAGGCCATTGTGCTTGCAGAGCGCTTCTATCGCAATGGCGAACCGATCGCCTACCGCTCGAGCAGGGTGTTGGAGGTCGCCGCAGGCTGCCGGATTGAAAATTCCCGCGAGCGGCTTCAACCCGTGCTGGAGGCATTTGGGATCGACGGTTCCTCCGGTCAGCAACAACTTCCATTTGGAGATGATTCCGATGACGATTGAAACCACATTCGATTCAAACTATCGCAAAGTCCTGGTGGCAGCCCGCCGCGCCCGCCAGTTGCAGAACGGCTCCGCTGCGCTCGTTCCCAGTCACTCCACGAAGGCCTGCCGCATCGCCCAGGACGAAATCGAAGCAGGCAAGATCTCCTATGTGAAGAAGGACGTGCCGGTTACCAAGCCGGTTGTGGAAGACCGCGGCATTCCGATTCTGTCCAACTAAACTGTCCGTAATTCATCGGGCCGACGCAACGCTTGCCATCCGCATCCTAGTTAGTCAAAGGTGGCGCAGTAGTTATCGCGCGTAATCCCGCCAGGTAACATTCTGAGCGGTACCTTGTACTTTAAATGCGCGACCCTTGCAATGACCTAATTCTCATAGCTTCCCGTCAAACCCGGTGCTATGATCCAGAAACGGTTATGTCGATTGGGATGGCCAATCTCGATGGCGCATTACAGGTCAAAGTTGGTACGTTCTTTGGCCGCGAACTGATCCTTGTCTCGCAGTCGAAGATGGAAATCCAGACCTGGTTCATGGGCTTCATGATTGGCCGGCGCAAATTCAATAATGAGCTTGTGCGGCAACTCCGCTACGAGGAATGGACCCACGATGGTGTCCGTACCTGCGGCATTCGGTTTAAATACAACGGGAAGACCCAGGTATTGGTAAAAGCTCTGCTCAATGAGAGCGACTCCCTCCGCACCGTCGTTCGGATCATCAACGTATACAAGTTCTCTCATACGCCGCCGGTCGAGGAAATCCAACTCACTGGCTCGTGAGCGGCCTCTTCATATAGCCGCCAATTCCCAAGCCAGGATTTTCGAAGATCAATACTGCTTCCGCCTCGCGGACGACTTCATAAGGCAAATCAGACTACAATTTCATCTATGCGAGTGACGGTCGGCGTCTCAGGTGGCATCGCCGCCTACAAAGCGGCGGAACTGGTGCGGGCCCTGCAGCGGCAGGCGCTTGAAGTGCATGTCGTGATGACCGACTCGGCGACCCGTTTTATTCAACCGCTTACATTCGCCGCGCTTACCGGCCACACGGTCATCACCAGTCTTTGGGACGAAACCAACTCCACCGAGGGCGCCTACGATTCGTCTATCGAACATATTGGAGAGGCGCAATGGGCTGAAGCGCTTGTTGTCGCTCCCGCAACGGCCAACCTTCTTGCCAAATTCGCCCATGGCATCGCAGACGATTTCCTGACCACGATGTACCTGGCCACACAGGCGCCCGTTCTCGTGGCGCCGGCAATGAACGTGAACATGTGGGAGCACCCGGCGACGCGGGCGAACCTCGACATCCTGCGCCAACGCGGAGTGAAGGTGATCGAGCCTGGGACAGGCGATCTAGCCTGTGGCATGGTGGGCACCGGCCGCATGGCGGAGCCGGATGCGATTGCCGACGCGGTTCTCAACTCCCTCGGACGCCGACACGATATGGCGGGTGAGATTGTTTTGGTCACTGCAGGCGGCACACGCGAGGCACTCGATCCGGTTCGCTTTCTCGGCAATCGCTCCAGCGGGAAGATGGGCTATGCACTGGCCGATGCGGCGCAGAGCCGTGGCGCCAAGGTCATTCTCATCAGCGGACCAACGTCGCTTCATCCTCCGTCGCATTGTGAGTTGATCAAGGTCACCACTGCCGATGAGATGCGCACCGCTGTGCTCGAACGAATGAAGGAAGTCACGCTCATCATCAAAGCGGCCGCTGTTGCCGACTATCGGCCAGTCAACGTCTCCGATCACAAGCTCAAGCGGACTGGCCCGATGACCCTGGAACTTGCGCCCACCGAAGACATACTTGCAGAAGTGGTTCGCCGCCGCCAGCCTGGCCAATTGATCGTGGGCTTCGCCGCCGAGACCGAAAACCGCATGGAAAATGGCCGCGCCAAGCTGCTGCGCAAGGGAGCGGATGCCATCGTGGTCAACGATGTTTCGGGTGACGGCGTCGGCATCGATGCCGACTTGAATGCCGCCACGTTTCTCACGAACTCCACTGCCATTGAATTGCACGAGATGCCCAAGCGGAAACTTGCCGACCGCATCCTCGATGAGATCCTTGCCCTGCGCAGGCCGCGCCCGCTGGTTGTGGAAACCGACGATTCAGCCGACAGGCCGACCCCGCAGGATCAGGTGCTGAGCCAATCTGATGCTCCCACCTGCTCGCGCCGCCAGCTTATCGTGGAGTAGCCCGCTTGCCCCGTTCGCTCGATACCGCTACACAACAGGCTCTAGCGGCGCGCCTCCGCTTCTATCGCGATCTCGGGCTGACCGAGTTCTATCGCCGCCCCGTCGACCCAGCAGTGTTTCAGAGCCTCCCGGCGACGACCGAAGAGGAATCGGTTTCCGTTGCGGCTGATTCTGGACTCGCCGCGGAGCCAGAGCAGGGAACTGCGCGCCCGCAGATTATTCAGGAGAGTACGACTATTCCGACCCGCAAGACGATTTCCGCCCCTCCGCAAATCTCCGGTGTGACTGCGCCGGCCGAGCGCGAACCCGCCCTCCGCCTCATCCGTGAAGACATTGGCGATTGCACGCGCTGCGCCCTCCACAAGGGCCGCAACAAGATCGTCTTCGCCGATGGAAGCGCCAACGCGCGGCTCATGTTTGTGGGTGAAGGACCTGGCGCGGATGAGGATGCGCAGGGACTTCCCTTTGTGGGGCGCGCGGGCCAACTGCTCAACAACATGATCGCGGCCATGGGGCTGAAGCGCGAAGAAGTCTACATCGCCAATATCGTCAAGTGCCGGCCGCCGGGCAACCGCACGCCCGAACCGGAGGAGGCGAATACCTGCTCGCCGTTTCTCTTTCGGCAGATTGATGTGGTGCGGCCGGAGGTTCTGGTGGCGCTCGGAGCGACCGCGGCGACCTATCTCCTTGGCCAGCGACAGCCGCTCGCCGGCCTGCGCGGACGCGTGCATTCGCTGCGCGGCTCGCGGCTCATTGTGACCTATCACCCGGCATATTTGCTGCGCGATCCGCGCCAGAAGAAGGAAGCCTGGGCAGATCTGCAGATTGCCATGAAAGAGCTGGGTTTGAAAGCGCCGGGCAAAGGCTAGGGCATAGGGAACTGGTATCTAAACTGGCGACCGTTGAAATCAGCGTGGGTTGCCGGTCTGTCTGCCTCGTCCGATTCATGACGAAGGGAGTGCAGGTTCATGACGGAGGGAGCAGGGGCCTTCAGGCCCCTGAATCAGGCTTGCGATATACGTGGCTTTAGCCACGGGCATTCTGTTTTATGCTGCCGAGATGAGGTTCGCGCCCCAAGAGACCCGGACATATCTGGTTAAATGGGTGCCCTGTCCATTCGCGTTCTTTGCGAATGGGTGGGAAAGCACGACGCTCCGGCTCGTACCCTAGGGAGCCGAGGCCTTCAGGCCTCGGAAAAGTGGTAGCAACACCAAGGCCTTCAGGCCCGGACACAGCCGCTACGCTTAGCTTCACAGTCCCCTAGCCGACATTTTCATTACTAATCTGATCGGTGATGAGTGCCTCGGCGATTTCGTATCAAAGTACACCCCTGGCCACGCTCTAGGACCTACCCCCTACCCCCTTTGTCGGGGTGACGCCCGCAGCCAAAACCAACGTGCACAAAATCCGCGCCGGCTTGCAGAACAGAATGTCGCTTTGTGCAGGTGTCCCGAACCGAGAGGCGCGCGGAGTCTACCGCAAAGCCCACATATTCTTCGCAAATTCCCGCCGACACCCGTGCTCCCCGATACAAATTGCCTCGGACACAGTTTGCGAGAAACTGCGCAACCCGCATGAACACTGGTGATCGTCGATACAATTGTTCCACGTGGAACAATTTGAAGTAACATGACCTCTCCATTGCAACCACGCGAAGCCAAAATTTGTTCAGGATGACAGCGTATTTATGTTGCGAACTTTAGGGACAGGACACTAGGAGGCCGTGGCTCCGCTATGCCATGCTGGAGTGCATGTCGGCGCCCGATGCTGGGGCGGTTGTCCCCGTTCCCTATTTCAAAGACAGTACGGTCTTCCGGTGGGAGAACCAGACGCTTCGCGGCGATCTGATTCTTACGCTGCCGGTTGCGCTCTGTCTCGGCATCGGTATCGCGGTCGGCCATCCTGCAGCCGGCATGATTGCAGCCGGCGGGGCGGTGAACACTGGCTTCGGCCAAAAGCAGTGCATCGATCATTCGCGTCTGCTGCCGATGATTTTTGTCACATTCGGCATGGCGTTCTCCGGTTTTTTGGGCGTGTTGCTTGGCCATGAAAATCTTCTGCTGGTGTTTGTGTCGGCGCTCTGGGCTTTCGGTTATGGCATGCTCACGACGCGGCCGGACGGATACAGTTGGGTGGGCCAGCAGTGTGTGATCACGTTCCTGGTGACGTCGGCGTTTCCGGCTTCGTTCGAGGCGGCAGTTGCTCGCGGTCTGCTGCTGTTCGCGGGCGGAGCGTTGCAACTTGTCGTTTCCTCTCTCCTGTTCGATGTGTTTCGCGATTTGCGCGCGCGTCTCTTTCAGCTCACGCGTTACCTGTCAGAAGAAGAAGCTGCTCTTCGCGCGGCGTTGATGGAAACTGCCGAATCGGTGCGGCAGATGCGGTTTCTGAACTCGGCGCTGCCGTATTCGATTCGGCTGGCGGTTACGATTGCGATTGCCACGGAGATCTATCGCAGGCTGCATTACCCCAGCGGCTACTGGATTCCGATGACCGCGCTGCTGGTGTTGAAGCCGGACCTGACCGATACGGTCAGCCGCGCCCTTGCGCGGGTGCTGGGGACCATGTGTGGGGCCATCGCGGTGAGTTTCTGCCTTGCACACCTGCATCCGACGCCCATTGTTCTGGCGTCCTTCACGGTGCTGTTTGCGTGGCTCGCGTTTGGGCTGGTGAATGTGAACTATGCGCTTTTTTCGATGGCTGTTACCGGCTATATCGTCTTCCTACTTTCACTGAATGAAATTCCGGGGCAGCTTGTCGCGGAGCGGCGAACTTTCTGTACAGTGCTGGGAGGATTGATTGCTCTGTGCTTGCGGCTAGTGGTTATTTCCTATCATCGGCGCCATTGGTTGAGGGCTTTGACGGTCGTTCGACATGTCGTACGCACAGGGCAAGTCGTGCGGTCTCTTCGAACTTCCACGGAATGATTTTTTGCCGGTTAGCGAAGAACGCCTGGCTGGGCTGCCGGCTGGGATTGCGGAGGCATGGCGGGGTTGAAGATGGAGAAACCGTTTCGGCCACGGTTCTTGGCCTGATACATCGCGACATCGGCGTTCTGGAGCAGGTCGTCGGCGTGGACGCCCTCTTCAGGGTAGGTGCAGACTCCGACGCTGACGGAGATGGAAACCTGCCGGTTTCCAGGTTCGAAGGGTGCGGAGAGGGCCGCTACGATCTTGGACGCGACTGGTTCAGCCTCCTCACGACGGTGCAGATCCTGAAGAAGAACGATGAATTCATCGCCGCCGATGCGCGCCACGGTGTCGGTCTTGCGCACGAGGGAGATGAGGCGTTCCGCGACCCAGCAGAGCAGCTGATCTCCGGCCATGTGGCCCAGGGAATCATTCACTTCCTTGAATCGGTCGAGATCGATCATCATGACAGCAATGACGGACCGGAAGCGACTGGACCGCTCCAGAGCCATTTGGAGGCGGTCATTGAGCAGAGTGCGATTGGGCAGATTCGTTAATGCGTCGTGTTCCGCCATGTGGCGGAGGCGTTCTTCGTTGCGGCGGATCAACTGAGTTTGTTGATCGACTCTTCTGCGGAGCAGGGCGACCCAGAAGAATGCGGTAATGGCGATGATTACGACCACACTTACCGTCAGCAGTGCACGGGCCGGGGTCCACCATGAAGGCGCTTGCAGTACATGGATGTCGTCGGGCGCGCGGAGAAGGAGGCGCACGGATTGCGTGCGCACGGCTCCTTCCTGCAGAGTTGTACCCTGGGCATCGATCTGCACGGAGCAGATTCCCGTGACGCGGAGGCGGCTTCCTTCTTTCCAGGGGAGGGGGAGCTCTTTATTTGGGCTTGCGGGCAGAATTACGGAAAAGAGAGCATTGTCGGCTTGCAGGAAGAGGGTGGGATTGCTGGTGCCCCGGTCTTCGCCGAGCAGGACGCCATCGATCGTGACGAGCTCATCGTCATTCTCGCCGCGTAGCGCTTGCGAGGCGGCCAACATTCTCGGTGTCGGCAAGCTGCCGGCGCCCGCGAGCCGAAAAGCGGCGTTCTCTAATGTCGCCTCGTAGTCGCTGGCGATGGGGAAACCAATAACGTCGACCAGATCTCCCACATCGACCTGGGTCGATTGCGCGGTCTGCATGCAGAGGCCGTTGGTGGCCTGCTGTATGCACAGGATCTGACCCGGCCACTGCAGCGTTACAGTACCCTGCAGGTGGACCCGGTGACGATATTGGAGATTTGGCGAATACCGGAGCAAATCGGGAATTGGCACCGCAGGCACTGCAAACGGATCGGCCGAGGCGGCCTCGATTACTTTTACTTGACCCAGATCAGGAAAGAAGAGATGGACGCCGACCAGTTGGCGGTGCCGGTTAAAAACAGGTGCTGAATTGGCATGGACCCGGACCAGCGCGTCAACTAAGCTCTCATAATCTTTGCCTGGCTCGCGGAGGGTTGTTGCGCTCAGCGGTCCACTCAAGGTGGCGATATCGAGGATCACGTTTCCGGCGGTCATGCGCACTGCGTGGACCAGGCCTTCCACCTCGACCCATTGGCCATCCTCCGGCGCAGTGAGCAGTTGGGCCATGGTGACAGCTGGAGCTTTTGATGGAACGTGCGATTGACCGAGGACCCGCATCTGAGGCCGCTGCACGATGGGCGCGTAGTCCCCGGCACCGCTTACCCCAGTCACGTCGACCAGAGTGCCGGCGCGGAGAGGCAGCACGAGCCGGGAAGGGACAGCCACAAAGATGCTGCCCGACGAATCGTGGACAAACATGGCGCCGCGCCTAGCGTCGATATAGGGATCGTAGTAGGTGACAACCGCACGCAGGTGAACCGGATACTGCCGTGCTGCCTCTTCAGGGGAGAGGCTATGGACTTGATGTGCTGTGAGGAGAGTGGGCAGCGGAATCAGGGGGCGCTGGGCATTGGCCACAGAAGATGCCAGGGCCACGAGGCAGGCAAATGCAGCGCTAAACTTCGGCCGCACTCGATGCCACCATTCCAGTCGCCCGTCCAATTCGATGTTTGTCGGGCGCCACTTCACCCGTTCCCTCTTCCTGCACTCGCGATCGCCGAGCCTGGCGCAACGATCGACTCCAACCAAGGAAAGGGTAGCACCGCTTTGACTGCGAAATGAGGGCTCGCGCGGTCTGGCTGGGTACGATGGTTTGTGTGTCCCGGAGGATTGGGATTTCGTATTGTTTGGCACAGACGATGATTTCGCGATGTGGCCGCATGTGTTCTTCAGGACTGTGCTAGGTTCTTTTCAGGACTTGTCGCTGATCGATTGGCGCATGTGCACTTCGATGAAGTTGAGAGTTGAGCTTCCCCTTTTCCGAAAAATTCCCTCCTACGCGTCGATTTGGCTGGTTTCGTTTTTTGCTGCGGTTTCGGTTTTCTCGATTGCGATCCTGCTGCAATGGCTGATTTACGACGACTGGATGCATGACAATGGCCCGGTCCGGGTAGTTGGAAGCGCGCTGGCGTTGGTGCTGACTTTTCTGTTCACTTTACGGTGGCAACTTGCCAAGCGGCAGCAGACGATCGAAATGATGCGGCGGTTCGAGACCATCCGATGGATGAACGATCGCATCAGAAATTCTCTGCAGGCTATTGAGTGTCTTGTATTTGCCACTCATCCTCACGTAACGGATCCGGTACGGGATGCGGTCGATGCGATCGAGAATGTGCTCCAGGAGCTTCTGAACGAGACGCATCCTGAGCTGGGTGCCGAGAGACGGGGTTTAACTGAACCTGATCGAGTGGAGCCCGCCTCATAAATGCCGCCTCAAGAGTTGAATGATGCGAGCGAATTCTACATGCTTGCGGTTAAGGGTATTATTTTAAGTGGTTTAGATAGGTTTTCCGAAGAAATTCTTGAATTATGCCTCAAAGGTTGTGCTAATCTAGTGCAACCCTTTCCCCCAGAACGAGCTCTGCCCACATCGATACCGCGAAGATGCGAATCGAATGCGAAATTGCGGGCTGGCTGTTCGTTCCTCACTGCGAGCGGCAAAGCCCGCGAAATTGAACCGCGCAAGTTGGAATGATCGCTTTGCACGCTTTGATTGCCTGGGGAAACATCCCCAAGAAAGTGAATTGGAAAGGGGCCAGATGAGAGTTGGAACGTTTCGGCTTCAACGCAGAACCGTGAAGGGACTCTACTACGCTGCGGGAAGCTTCACCCTCTTGGTGGTGGGAGCAGCCTTCTTTCTTCTTATGGGCATGCTTTTGATGCCGGAAGCCAAGGAAGTTCCTTGGCGGTAAAAGCCCGCGAGTCGAGCGCGAGTAGATTTCTTTGCGAGTCGGTCGGCTGAGAATTGGCCTGCTGCAGATTCCGGCGGACGCCGGCTGGTTTCTGAAGCTACGCAAGCGATCTCCCAAGTAATGCGAACGGGGAGGCCTCAAGGTTCCATGCGCGCAGTCGCATGGTAACTTTGCTCGCATGCAGCCCAATGCGATCTGCCCGCGATGCGGCCAACCGGTGGTGGAGAACCGCTGTCCGGGATGCGGCAGCATATATCCGCCGGGCTACTTCGGCGAAACGAAAAAATCGAGTGCTCTTCGATACCTGATCATCGGCCTGGTTGCCTATCTCGCCGTGGGCGCGTGGCTGCTGGTCATGGCGGGCCATCGCATGATGGAGCGCGCCAAGCACGCGGCGGCAAACCCAGTGCAGCCGCTTTATCCGCGGCACGACGGGCCTGTGGCGGGACCGAACGAGCTGAACGGCAGCGGGACTATTTATCTGATTCAAATGGGGGACCACAAGGCACCGTATTCCCTGGATGATTTTGCGCTGTGGCTGCGCACGAAGTACAAGGTGGACGTGCGGGTACTTCCAGCTGCAGCCGTGGACAAATCGGCGTGGGACGCTGCGCGGGGGCAGTACGTGGCGGAAGCGCTCTATGAGCAGATGAAGCGGGATCACGCGGAGCTGGCTGCCGATCCCAATGCCTACCTTATCGGCTTCACGGACGCGGACATGTATTCCGATCACCTCCTTTGGAAGTCGTCCTTTACGCAGCGGGACATGGAGCGTGCGGCGATCATTTCGGCGGAGGGCATGCAGGATAGCGAGCGGTGGCGATACGACCCTGACGCAAGTCGCGACCAGAAGACGGATGCGAAAAGAGCGGAGCAGCATTTTCAAGCGCGCCTGCGGCGGATTCTGCTGAAGGATGTAGCGATTCTTTACTGGCATTTGCCGGTGAACGAAGATCGGAGCAGCCTGCTGCACGACACGCTTGATCCCGATTTGCCGTCGGAGGATATTTACGAATCGGATCTCGATCCAGCGCGTTCGGCTGCCGGGCAGGTGCTGGACGAACCCTGCATTTATTTCGAGTACTCGGCGAAGCAGGGAATGCGGCCGAAGGCGGGACCGCTGATTCGCAGGTGCGCCGATGTTGAGGATCCGGACGAATACGAGGGGGTGGAGCGGTTTGAATTGGACTTGCGGCTGGGGCTGCTGATGGACAAGCGCACGGACTTTTTTCTGCCGGACACGATTCCGATTGCCTTTCAGCGCGTGACGCGGGATGGATGGAAGGGAAACAACCCATTCGGCATCAGCGGGACTGTGAATTACGACGAATATCTGTCGTCGGCGGATAATATCACGATTTCGCTGGTGCAGGCAGACTCCTCGCGCATCGACCTGGTGCGCGAGCCGCGCTGGCTCTCGAATCTGTCGCTGGTGAAGTATGTGGACACCGGGAATAGCGGGTTCTACGAGATGCGCTGGAGGCCGACGCCTTTTGAGCACTACGACCTGAAACGCTTCGACGGCACTGTGAAGACGTATCTTCCTTGCATGAGCCCGACGGTGTTTTGCTATCTCACGGGCTACCGGAATGCTCAGGGACAGGAACTCAAGTTCGAGCGCGGAGATGGCCGAAGGTTGATGCGCCTGACATCGCCGAATCAAAGCTGGATACGCATACAGTATGAAGGCGACGGCCGGATTGCCGAGGCGACCGATAGTCGCGGACGGACAGTGCACTATGGTTACGATGGGCAAAATCGGCTGACGAGCGTGTCGTACTCGACGGGCGAGGTTTGTCGCTATGAATACGACGGTACGCAGCACCTGCTCGCGTTCAGCGAAGCGCCGAATGCGAAGACGGCACCGCGTGTGTTGATGCGCAATGAGTATGCCAATGGCTTGCTGGTGAGGCAGACCATGGCCGATGGGGGCGTTTATTCCTACACCTACGATTCGACGGAGGCTACGACGATTCGGTCGGCCACGGTTAAGAGCGCGGACGGACGGATCTTTCATCTCGACATCGCTTACGCGTCCAGCACGGTGCACGAAGAGGGTCCCCCACGACCGACTTTGAGCCAACTTTGACCGGCCTCTGGGTATGATTGGAGAGCAGCTTCAATCATTGGTGGAAAGAGTTGGATGGAAGTTCTTAAAGAACTTTTTGAGCGGCATTTCAAAACACCAGCCGAGGAGGTAAAGTCGCTGCAAGGGCAGCTAGGCGGCTCGGGGCGGGCTATTGTGCGGCTTACGGGTGGGGCTTCAAGCGCGATTGGGATTCTGTATCCGGTGCGTGAGGAGAACGTCGCGTTTATCGAGTTCTCACGGCATTTTCGGCGAAAGGGTTTGCCGGTGCCGGAGATCTATGCGGAGGACTTGAGCCGGGGTGCGTACCTGGAAGAAGACCTTGGCAACACGACGCTGTTTGAGTATTTGAGTGCTCATCGGGATGGTGACACGATTGCGCCGGGAGCGATTGAGGCGTACCGGAAAGTTGTCGCCGTGTTGCCGAGATTCCAGGTGGAGGCGGGCCGCGATCTGAATTACAAGGTATGCTATCCGCGCGCGAGCTTCGACAGACAATCGATTGCGTGGGACCTGAATTACTTCAAGTACTACTTTTTGCGGCTGGCGGGGGTGGCTTTCAATGAACAGGCGTTGGAGGCGGATTTCGGACGGCTCACGAAGTTTTTGCTGGGTGCCCCGCATGAATATTTTTTGTATCGGGATTTTCAATCGCGTAACGTGATGCTGCGGGAAGGGAATCCGTTTTTCCTGGATTACCAGGGCGGGCGCAGGGGCGCGCTGCAGTACGACATCGCTTCGCTTCTCTACGATGGCAAGGCCGATCTGCCGCCGGCGCTTCGCCAGGAGCTGCTGGACTATTACCTCGATTGCCTTGGCGGCTTCATCGATTTGAAGCGCGATGCCTTCATGGAGCACTACTACGCGTACGTCTACGTGCGTATTCTGCAGGCGCTGGGGGCGTATGGCTTCAGAGGATTTTATGAGCGCAAGGCGCATTTTTTGCAGAGTGTGCCGTACGCGCTGAAGAACCTGCGCTGGCTGGCCGCGAATGTGAAACTGCCGATTGCGCTGCCTGCGCTGATGGAGGCGTTGGGAAGCCTGTCGGCATCAGAGAAGCTGCAGGGTCTGGCTGCGCCGGAGAATGTGTTGACGGTGCGGATTTTCAGTTTCTCGTTTCATCGCGAGATGCCCAAGGATGAGTCAGGGAACGGCGGCGGATTTGTTTTCGATGCGCGGAGCTTGCCGAATCCGGGGCGTGAGGAGAAGTTTCGGTTGCAGACGGGCAAGGATGCGGCGGTGAAAGAGTATCTGGAGGGCGAGGAGAGCGTTGGGAATTTTCTTGCAAATGCAATCGCGCTGGTGGATGAGAGTGTGACGACTTATCAGCGTCGGGGCTTCCAGAATCTGATGGTGTCGTTTGGGTGCACAGGTGGCCAACACAGATCGGTTTACCTGGCCGAGCAGTTGGCGAAGCATCTGCGGGGAAGCGCCGGAGTGACGGTAGTCGTGCGCCACGTGGAGTTGGAGAAAATGGGCCGATGAAGGCAATGGTTCTGGCGGCCGGGCTGGGAACGCGCCTGCAGCCGCTGACGAATGACCGTCCCAAAGCGCTGGTGGAAATTGCCGGAAGAACTCTACTGGAGATCACACTGACGCGTTTGCGGGAATTTGGTGTGCGCGACGTGATCGTGAATACGCATCACTTTGCGGAGATGGTTCGCGCCTATCTGGAGGCGAACCAAAACTTCGGGATGCGGATCGAGATTTCGCACGAAGAGGAGTTGCTGGACACGGGCGGTGGGTTGAAGAAGGCGGCGTGGTTTTTCCTCGAGGATGGGCCGGATGCGGCGTTGCCCTTTCTGCTGCACAACGTGGACGTGATCAGCACAATCGATCTGCGGCGGATGGTGCACTTCCATGGGGAGCAGAATGCGCTGGCAACGATGGCGGTGCAGGATCGCATGACATCGCGGCCTTTGTTGTTTGACGAGCAGGGGTTGTTATGCGGACGCAAGCTGGGGCGGGAGGGAACGCCGGAGATGGCGCGGTCTGCCGGCTCTGTGCAGGCGCTGGCATTTTCCGGGATTCATGTGATATCTCCGCGGCTGTTCACGATGATCGATGAGACCGGAGCCTTTTCGATCATTCCTGCGTATCTGCGTCTTGCGGGTCAGGGTGAGAAGATCGTTGCGTTTCGAGCGGATGAATATGAGTGGCGCGATCTTGGACGACCGGAGAATGTGATCGAAGCTGAGCGGGAGTTGCGTGGCAAGCAGTAGGTCACTCGGCGGGTGAAATCTCTCTTCGTGGTTCGTGCTTTCCCAGGTCTCAAAGGCGAGATCTCCACCCCAGCGACGAAGACCTGTCGCCGGGGACCCCGGACCTGGGGCACCCAATGCCAGGGCGACCGCATATGGTTGTTCGATCAGAGAATTGTGCCGGCGCGCAGCAGGACGCGTATGCTGCAGCATCTGCCGGTCTTTCGACTCGCGGCCGAGGAAAAGCGCGAGATTGACGGGAAGACGATGTCGCGCAACTCCTGAATGCGTTCGATGAGCCGGGACTCCTTTTCAATGACGGAAGCAGTGATCCACTCCGGAGGCAGGCTGTCATGTGCTTTCATGACTGCCTCGTGGCCATGTTTGCGAATGTGTTCAATCCAGTCGTGGAGGCCGGTAACCATTTCGGACTCGGGATAGATAAGCCGGTCGGAATAGAGGCAAGAGGTCAGTCGAGCCACTTCTTTCGAACCCAGGAGAGCGAACGAACTTCCGTGGTCGATGAAGATGGCCCTGAGGCTGGACGGCGCATCATCGGGAACGAAGAGAGCTTGACGAATTTCGAAGCGCTCGGTCCACACGTCGGCCGCATAGGCGCCCCAGAAGTCAGAGCGATTGGTGACGCGCGAAAACATGCGGGTAGGAAGGAATTCATAGAACGCGCCGCCGGGAGGCGAGACCAGGCGCGATGCAAAGTGCACGCCCGCGTTGGGGCGGATCATTCCTTTCGGCGAACTGATCCACATCTCCGGATGGGCGTCGAGGAGTTCATCAGGAATGTCGATGGGGGTCCATGTCGAAACAGGAAGACCGAGGTATAGATATACGGAATTACGCAGTGCCTCAAGCCGCACACTGACGGTGGACCTGGGGCCGTGCATCCATTTAACGACGTATTGCTCTTTGTCGCTGGCTCTAATCAGGGCTGCCTGAGACTTGCCCTGCATTTTGCGAACAAATTCTATTGCGGAAACCGCACCGCTTGGACCAGAAATCATTTTTCCCTCTTGCAGAGTCCATCCTGAAAACCGGGAGCGAAAAGGAATCGCGGCCGGCGGCAGGCCTGGTGGAATTCTCTGCTGAAGCGTCTGCTTGTTTCTAATCTGAGGGGTATGTGCGCGGAATGGAAGTGATTCGAGTCACTCGGAGGATGACAAAAGTACCGGTAAGCGCATTTCGATGAAGTTGATAACGACGAGATTTCGCGCAGATGCTCGATGAAGATTCGCTGATTCC
>Ga0181535_10004853_pt1 | contig 14702 bp, 18 predicted proteins | sample PEATcosm2014_Bin_44_FD_119774 | JGI IMG/M metagenome (GOLD analysis project Ga0181535, IMG submission 119774) | Peatland microbial communities from MTU Mesocosm Facility, Houghton, MI, USA - PEATcosm2014_Bin17_30_metaG | ecosystem: Environmental > Terrestrial > Soil > Wetlands > Peat | place... | reverse complement strand
GCGGTGATCGCGAATCCATTGTTCGAGAGCGCGAAATCCTGCGGCCTCAATGCGGCAGGTACGTACTCGGCCCAACTTCTCCGTGTGCACCAGACCGACTTCCTCAAGGATCTGCAAATGCTGCGTAACCGCAGTCAGCGTGACGCCGAGGGGTTCTGCAAGCCGCGAAACGGACATGGGTCTCTCGACAAGCCTGTCGAGGATTGCCCGGCGCGTGGGATCCCCCAAAGCGTGAAACAAGCGATCGGTGTCGATGGCGGATTTTTTCACTCGAGGTCCCTTTAGTCCGCTAACTCGCCAGCTCCTTCACGACGCGATCAAGCAAGCTGCGCCATCCGGTTTCGATCATCTTGGGCCCGTCCGGCCAGTCAAGAAACGCTCCTTGATGAGTCAGGACCAAGTCCGTCCCTGTCTCTGCAGCCACAAATTCGAGTGTCGCCAACATCACCACGATGGGCTTTCCGTTCAGAGACATCTTCGACGACATCACAATATGCTTCTCGGGCACGATGTCCTGATAGGTGCCTTCGTTCGCAATCTCGGAGCCTGCGATCGGGTGGCCTTCCTTGAAACGGTACCGGAACCGTTCGCTGCCTCCCACACGAAACTCCATCTCAAATTCCTGAATCTCGTGGTCGCCTTCGGCATACCAGCGGCGCTTGCGGGCAGGCTCAGCAAAGGCGGCAAACACCCGCGTCGGTGGTTGGGGATAGTTACGCTCAATCACGAATGTGCTGTGGACTGTACTCGGTTCTGCCATGACGGTTCTCCATTCCGCCAATTCAATACTGAAGTGGCAGATTCAGTATTAAGCGACTCCTGCTGATTGTCAAGTGGCCACTTCAGTATTTTTTCTCGGTGCGTGCAATGGGGTTTCACAGCCGGACATGTCTGGATGGCGGATTGGTCAGCCGCCAGTCACCGGCGCGGCACCCGCTCCACCCACACGAAATACCTTCGGCACACGATCTTGCGGCTTCGGCAGGGGAGGGAACTCCGCGTGCGGTTCTGTCTGATACCAGAACGCCGTCGAGTAGAAATTGTCGGAGCGATGGTTGGCGTGGCCGTGCTCGATGGTTACACGAATCGATTTCTCAAAGGTGATCGGGCTTTCAGTGTGCCAGCGATAGAGGCAATAGCGGCCGCCGATCCGCTCCGGGTCAACGATATAGGGCGCGCCCTGGTGCAGGTTGGCGAATTCCTTTCCGCCGAAATCCCATGCTCCGTTGTAGTAGTCCTCGGTCCCGGTGCCGTTGATAGTCGGCAACTGGTCGCCGTCGATGAAGATCATGTCATCGCCCTCGCCGAACCATTGGTCTTGATTCTGCAGCACGGCGTGCGTCACGCCAAGGAAATGTCCCTTTCCGGTTGCCTCCATAAAGACGTAATTGCCCTCGCCGTTCAGGTTCTTCTTGTTGTTGATGTCGGGCGAGTATTCGTTGGTCCAGTTGTCGGTCCAGCCTTTGCACGGTGCGGCCTGCCGATATTGCGCGTGGAAGCGGCCGAGGTTGTCCGGCAGCCTCGCGAGCGTGACATAATCCACGGCGAAGTATAGGTCGTCCGTCCGAATCGTTCCCTCGTTCGTCAGTGTCAGTCGCGCCGAAGTTGCAAAGGGCATCTTAAAGTAGGCATTCATCGCTTTCATGGGCGCCACAGCCAACAAAGCCGATTGATAGGTGTAGTACTCGCCGAGGCCGAGTCCGAAGAAATCGCCAATCGGCGTTTCGATCGAGGGGGAGCTCTCACCATCCCACCATGCGCGCAGTACCAGGTTTTTCAGATGCATCGGGTCCGGCGAATTGATAGTGAACCAGAGATGTGTCACCACGCCAGCTCCCTGCACGTCGAGCAGCGTCGCTTGCTTGCCGGGATCCACTGGGACTGCGTCGCCATTTCCACCAGCCCTGTCCCAGCTTGAAGAGCGGCGCGCTTTGTAGTCGCGCAATCGTGCTGGGGCAAACAACTCTTCCGGCGCTGGCGTTTCAGGCATCGCGGGCGCCTCCGCGGAATACGCTGCCGCGCCCAGAAACGTGGACGCTCCCGCGATGGAAGCCATTGTGCCGAGAAGCCGGCGACGAGAAACAGACGGATGAAGCGGATCGTTTGAAGACATTACCGGGTTCCTCGCTCTCAACGAAAGAATGAAAGCGAGTTGTAGCCGCACACGTCGGGGACTGTCAAGAGTGGGATCCAATCAGGATCGGCGTGGAGCTCTCAAGACTGCTTATTGCGAAATTCCTGCCGTCTTCCCAGCAGCAAGATAACTATCGATGGCCTGTTGCCACTCTTGTCCTGCGGACTCGTCGCCTTCGGTCATGGCAACCACATGTTCATTGCCATCGAGTGTAACCGCGGTGCGCGCGTACACCACATCGACCTGGGTGATCGCTTGATCCAGAAGTTTGAAGCGTACATCGATGGTGGTTACCATCAAATCGGGAATGAAGTAGACATACTTGAAATGCCGCGCCCTAACATCGAAAACCGTGTTCACCCAAACCGCGCTGAAAGACCCGTGCTTAATGGTGAAGACTGAGCCCTCGACATCATGTGCGGGCTTTGGATAAATGAATTGGGGGTCCCAATGTTTCCCTGCCCAGGCGCGCTCGCCTTCCGGGCCAAACAGAGAGGCAGTTTCGGCATAGGGAAGATGCACGACAAGACTGAAGGCGGTTTCGGTGTGCATCAGCGTCTCCGTCGGAGTTGTTGGAGCCTGAGAAGGGCCCGCGGCCGCCTGGGTCGCAACCATCAGCAGAAGAAGCAGGGACTTCATCGTTTGCGCTCCTTCAGGTTGTGGCTATCGGCCGCTTTGAGCGTCATCCCATAGAGGGATTTGAGCTGATCGATTTCCTTCAGGGTCTGCGAGCCGAAGGGAGCCTTGCCCTCAAACGCATGAAGAACGATTCCTTCGAGCAGATCGCCGAGCGTCATGTCCTTCAACTCGGCAATGGCTTTAAGCACCTTCAGCATGCGTTTTTCAAGACGGACCCCGGTCTGCACGCGCTCCACTTCAATCAATGGCCGGTCTTGCTTCTCGACTGACATACGTATCAATGTACCAATGTACACAAATAATCGCAACCGCTTTGTGCAGATTCAGCTCCATCAGCGCTCTTGGAGTCGCGCATCCGGACCCTGCCCTGTTATGGTCTCTTAGAAAAGAAAAAATGAACCCACCTTAGGAACCCGCGGGAATGCTCAAGCGTTGGCGAATCCGGATACTCTTGTTTTTGGCCGTTCTCGGCCCAGGATTCATTACCGCCAACGTTGACAACGACTCCGGCGGCATCCTCACCTACTCTCAGGCCGGCGCGCAGTTCGGCTACACCCTGCTCTGGACCATCATTCCCATCACCATCGCGCTGATCGTGGTGCAGGAAATGTGCGCCCGCATGGGCGTGGTCACCGGCAAGGGCTTGAGCGATCTGATTCGCGAGGAATTCGGCCTGCGGCTGACTTTTGTGCTCATGGTGCTGCTGGTCATCGTCAACTACACCAATGTCGTCACGGAATTCATCGGCATCGCCGGCTCAATGCACCTATTCCACGTGACCAAGTTCGTCTCCGTTCCCTTCTGCGCGTTGCTGGTCTGGTACATGGTGGTGCGCGGCAGTTACAAGAGCACGGAAAAGATATTCATTGTCGCCTCTTTGGTCTATATCTGTTATATCTTCGCCGGCGTGCTTTCCCAGCCGGACTGGCACGACGCGCTCCTGGCCACGGTTAAGCTGCCGTCCAGGTCGGTGTGGAGCGACAAAACTTATATGTACATGGCCATCGGCGTCGTGGGCACCACGATTGCTCCCTGGATGCAGTTCTATCTTCAGTCGTCAATCGTGGAGAAGGGCATTCGCGTCAAGGATTATGCGGCTTCGCGGCTGGACGTGATTATCGGAAGCCTCTTCACCGACATTGTGGCCTGGTTCATCATTGTGGCCTGCGCGGCTACACTCTTTGCGCACGGAATGGGGGCCATCCAGGTGGCTGCCGACGCAGCCGAGGCGATGCGCCCGCTGGCCGGCGACTACGCCTTTCTCCTTTTTGCGTTCGGGCTCTTCAATGCGTCGCTCTTTGCTGCTTCCATCCTCCCGCTCTCGACGGCATATACAGTCTGCGAAGGATTGGGACTCGAATCCGGCGTGGATAAGAACTTCAAGGAAGCGCCGTTCTTCTACTGGCTTTACACGCTGCTCATTGCCTGTGGCGCAGTCACGGTGCTCCTGTTGCCCGATGCGCAGCTTGTCAATGTCGCTATTCTTTCGCAGGTGCTGAACGGCATTCTACTGCCTGTAGTCATCATTCTCATGCTCCTGCTCATCAATCGCCGCGATCTGATGGGGGAACACAGGAACTCCCGCCTTTGGAACGTGATTGCCTGGAGCACGAGCGTCATCGTGATTGGAATGACGCTGGTGATGCTCTGGGGGTTGATACCCGGCCACTGAGTGTGGCCAGGAGCATGCGTCAGATCGAACCGGGATGGAGTCTTGACGTCATGAAAAAGGGACGATGCTTAGGCCTCGTGGGTGGGCTCGGAGTTGGAGCAACGATTCATTACTATCGGAGCCTGGCGCAGGTTCACACTGAGCGCGGGTGCGGCCTGAATATCGTCATTGCGCATGCGGAAACGGAACAGGTATTTGCGTGCGTCCAGGCCGGCGATCGCGACGGCCTGGCTAATTACCTTGCCGGATTCATTCACCGGCTCAAGGCCGCCGGTGCCGAGTTCGCGGCAATTCCCGCCGTGACGCCGCATTTTTGTATACGAGAGCTCGTCGAAATGGCCCCGCTGCCAATCTTGAATATCTTCGATCCCCTCGTTCGCCAGATCGCCACACAAGGCGCAAAACGTGTAGCAGTCTTCGGCACACGTTTTGTCATCGAATCGAAGCTCTTCGGCCTTGCCGGGGAGGTAGAGGTCTGTCTACCGCCGCAGGACGAAATCGAATACATTCACGCTACATACACGGATTTGGCGAAGCGGGGAACAGGCACCGAGGAGCAATATCGAGGCCTCACGGACCTTGCGCAGAAGATGCAGCAGCGGGACGACGTTGATGCGATCGTTCTCGCGGGCACAGATCTTTCGCTCCTTTTCAACCAGAGCAATACTAAGTTTCCTGCGATCGATTGCGCCGCTATCCATATCGTGGAGATTGCGAACGCCATGACAACCGGCTCGGAATAGCGTGAAGCTCGCTTTATTAATTCCTACAACAGCTTTCCCGCAGCCAAGTCCTTGATCAAATCGCGGTCGGCAGCCAGAAAATCGTAGCCTGGCAGATCCTCCAGACGCACCCACCTGAGCTGCTGAAAAATCCGATTCTCCAGCTCGCCCGAGAACTCGTGGACCGCGAAGAATTGCAGATCTACCGCCCCGCCGTGACGATAATTGTGGCGGATGTGGGTGACGTGGGCGCCGATCGTGGCGGTGATTCCAAGCTCTTCGTTCAACTCGCGCGCCAGGGCCTGTTCGGGGGTTTCGCCATGCTCAATCTTGCCCCCCGGGAACTCCCATTGCAGTGCCATCGGCTGATCGGGGCGGCGCTGGCAGATTAGAATTTCGCCAGCCCTGACAATCAACGCGGCCGCAACAAACCGAAGCGCAGGTCCGGCAGACCGCAAGCTGGATTGAGGCTGACCGTCTTCCACACATCCAGTGTAATCGCCCTGAATGGAATGCGGACGTACGGTGGAAGAGGAAGTTAACGCCCAGATGTTTCAGGCGCATCCCCCGTAATAGTTAAACTGCCACTTACTCTCCGGCCACTGCCGCTTCAGTTCCCTCGGCTGTTCCGGGACGAAAGTAGCCCCAACCATTTCTCGCCGCCGCCTCCAGCAGAGCCGGCGAGGGGTTTACGGGGAAGGCATTCCTACCGATCTCAAGCATGGCAAGGTCGTGAATGGAGTTGCCAAAAACGGCATCCGGCCGAGGCAGCCCCACCCGTTTGAGCGCCAGTGCTTTGCCTTCATCGGTGGGAACGTCGACCAGGTCGCTGCCGATAATCCCCTGCCTGACTGAAACTTCGGCGGCAAGCACGCGGTTTTCCGGAATGCCGAATCCGCGCACCCCCTCGCTGACCACCCACTTGTTGGTTGAGCTCACAGCCCACAACTCCACTCCCTCACTTTGCAGCGTAGCGAGCAACGACTCGATCTCGGCAAACACGCGAGGCCGTACGAATTCAGTCACGTAGCGGGCAGCTGCCTCGCGCAACTCCGGTTCATGCAGTCCGGCGTACATCTGCACCATCTCACCGCAAATCTGCAGCTCAGTTACGCGCCCCGCCAGGTAAGCGCGGTGGCGCGTGTCGATCCAATCGCTCGTGGAGCGCGAAACCAACCCCTGGTCGATGGACCAGACCATGAATCCGTAGCCGGAATCGCCACCCCAGATCGTTCCATCGCAATCGAAAACGGCTACGCGCGGCTTGCCGTCCAGAACGAGCCGTTCGAACTCCCGTGCACTCCATTTGGGTATTTGAATCCCTGTCGGTGTCAAGCTTTCCTCGATAACGCCAAATGATGTCCAGCTTTATTGTCTTCTAACTGACCTGTCTTTGCACGTGAACGTTTCGCGAAGAACTTCGGCTTTCGGTGTGGAGCCCCTGAAGCGAATGGATTTATGCGCCCTTGGCCGGTTGGCAACTTTGATACCGTGATGAACGTGGTTCGGTGGCTCTGGGGCGTCGCCCGATGTGACTTCGTTGACGCCGATAATCGAAATGTGGGCGCCAAAAACAATCTTGCATTGCTGAAGGAATATCAGCTGTATTTGCGCATAGAGAAGGGCCTTCGACCGCTCACCTGCGAGGCCTACGAAAGCGATCTGACCACCTTTGCCGAATTTCTCGAAGCGCGTGATCGAACGCTCCTGTCCGCGGCGCAGGAGGATTTGGGGGGCTTTCTCGAGCACCTTCGCGCGCACGCCGTCGATTCCCGTTCTGCGGCGCGCAAACTCAGCTGCCTGCGCGGCTTTTACAAGTGGCTGCTTCTCGACAAGCGCATCGATCACGATCCCACCGTGAACATCGAATCCCCCAAGTCGTGGAAGGTTTTGCCCAAGTCGCTGGCCGAGCCGGAAGTGGCCGAAATGCTGGAACGGGCCGCAATGGCCGCATCGCATCCGCAGGCGCGCGCGACGGCACTCCGCGATCGCGCCATTGTTGAATTGCTCTACGCGGGCGGGCTGCGCGTCTCCGAAGTTACTGCTCTTTCCACAGGCGACCTGGTGATGGACGCGGGGCGCGTTCAGGTTCGCGGAAAAGGGGACAAGGAGCGCATCGTTCCCCTTGGCCGATCCGCCCTTGTTGCACTTGAGGAATATTTGCGGGAAGGACGCCCGCATCTGGCGCGGATCAGCACAGCGCGCAAATCCCGCGGCGCTCGAGATGCGGGGCGCCTGTTTCTGTCTCTCCGCGGCATGCCGCTCACCCGCCAGTGGGTCTGGCACCTGGTGAAGGCGTTGGACAAGACGGCGAGCCCGCACCGGCTGCGGCATAGCTGCGCCACGCACATGGTGGAGCATGGCGCCGATCTGCGTAGCGTGCAGGTATTGCTTGGGCATGCGGACATCACTACCACCGAGGTCTATACGCACGTTGCACTGGGGCGACTCAAGGCTGTACATCGCCAGCATCACCCGCGCGGTTCTGCGAGATCGCCAGCATCGGAGCCGGTTTCAGAACAGGTTCCAGAAAGCGCCAGCGAAAAGAAACAGGACCGCGCGAAGCTGGTGCTCGTTTACTCGAAGCCGCGCAAGGCTCCTTCATGATCGCTTCGCCGCATAGGGTCGTTCAACCTTCGCTCGATTCGCTCGTGAACGAGTATCTGGCCGTATTGGCCAATGAGCGTAGTGCCTCGGAGCACACATTGCGTGCCTATCAACGCGAGCTGCATGGCTTTGCAGCCTACATGACAAAAAGCCATGGCGGCGCAAGAGCAATCGATCGCATCGAGCACACGCACATCCGCGCATACCTGGGCACGCTCTACGAACGTGGCCTCTCGAAGGCTTCGGCGGCGCGAGCGCTGGCGTCCATTCGCAGCTGGTTCAAGTGGCTTGCCCGCGCAGGCTATCTCCAAAAAAACGTGGCCTCGCTGGTGTCCACACCGCGCCTGCCCAAGCATCTGCCGCGCGTACCTTCCATCGAACAGTTGAACCGCGCCGTCGATGCCGTCAACAGCGATGCCGTAAGCTGGCCCGCGCGCGACAAAGCGATCGTTGAGCTGCTCTATGGCTGCGGCATCCGCAACGCCGAGCTTACAGGACTCAACCTCGACGACATTCATTGGGCGAATGAGGCGATCCTTGTTCGTGGCAAAGGCCAGAAGCAGCGCTATGTTCCCTTGGGCGACGCGGCTGCCGTGGCTCTCCGCGCCTACATTGCCGAACGCTCCGCTCGGCTCGCCGCAATAGACAACGGCAAGATTGCATCGAGTCCCGCGCTGCTTCTGAACCTGCACATGCGTGGACTCAACAAGTCCGGCGGCGATGCGCGATTGACAACGCGCAGTGTGGGACGCATCGTTAAGCGCATAGCAATTCTGCACGGACTTTCGTCGGACGTTCATCCACATACACTGCGTCACGCCTTCGGCACACACTTGCTTGAAGAGGGCGCCGATTTGCGGGCGATCCAGGAGTTGCTTGGCCACGAGCGCCTCTCGACCACCCAGCGATACACGCAGTTAACCAACGCGCAGCTCCAGCGTGTTTACGACGATACGCATCCAAGAGCGAAGTAGATGCTCTTCCGCGTAGATCAAGAGAAGACGATCAATCGAAAACAGGCCTTAATTCATCAGGTGTTTTGTGGCCGCATCGATCTCGCCGCTGAGTTGGCTTTCGATCCGTTGTTTCAGCGACGCAGTCAGGATCCTCTTTTTGCCGAGGTAAGAAGCCATCGCGCGGACCGGATCTGCGGCTCCAGATTGGTTGCGATCTTCGGCCCCGGAAACCGCAGTGGAGCCGTGATCGACGCACTCGATGAGCGTAGGACCGCGCCTCTGCCGGGCGCGAGAGATCGATTCGCTGGCCACGCGATACACCGCCAGCACGTCGCGTGCATCGACGACGATGCGTGGAACTCCAAACGCTAGCGCTTCGACCAAACCATTCCTGCTTTCTCGCGGTGCAGGAAAGCTCTCTTGACGATCCGGCGAGGAGAAATAGTGGAGCAGGACCAACGGCAAGTTGCGACGGCTGACAAATTCCAGTTGCTTGACTGACACTCCCGGTGCGGATGAATCCTTGCAAAATACGAGAGCAATCCTGCCGTCATTTACGACTTTGTACGACTTGGCTGCCTGGACGGCCGCGCTGAAGTCGACGTCTTTCCAGTCGGGCAGGTGGAGCGCGCCGCCGTTTCGCGACGCGGCCACTTTTCCATTTCGCCTCGCACCAGAGCGCCCGTTGCCATTGAGGGAAACCGCGACCGGCCCAAAAATGCCTTCGAGCGAAATCCCGTCGATCAGGGACCAAAGCAGCCAATTAACTGGGGCACTCAGTGTATCGGCTGGGCGCAAATCTGCCGTGACTCCAGCCAGGGTTGCTTCACCGCCGGTGCCGATCTCCCAATCTTGCGGAAGTTTCCCCCGCTGCGCCAGTTCGGTGGTCCGCTCCGCAATCAGGCGTGACTTCACCATCGCGGAATAAAGTTGCACTAGCTTTTCGCGAGAAATCAAATTCCTTGCCTCGCCTACGTCGAGTAGTCAGCGTTGATGTGGACGTATTCCTGCGTTAAGTCCGTGGTCAGAAATTCGCACGTGCCCGCGCCTTGATTGAGTTGGATGCGAATGGAAAACTCCGGCTGCTTCAGATAATCATGCGCTGCCGCCTCATCGAACTCTGGCGCCCGACCGCCGTCACGACACACCGGCTGGTCGCCGAACCAGATGTCGATTTTTTCGGGGTCAATCTCCGCACCGGAGTATCCGATGGCCGCGACGAGCCTGCCCCAGTTGGGATCCGAGCCGGCCCACGCAGTCTTTACCAGAGGCGATTGGGCGATGGATGTTGCAATGCGGAGAGCGTCGGCATCGTTGGCAGCTCCGCTGATTTGGAGTTCGACGACGTGGGTCACCCCTTCTCCGTCAGCTACAACCTGGCGGGCGAGAGACTTGCAAACATACTTCAGGCCCTCGGCAAAAGGCTCGCAATGCTGCTTGCCGAGATCGACGCCGCTGGCGCCCGAGGCCAACATCAACACAGTATCGTTCGTCGAGGTATCGCCGTCCACGGAGATTCTGTTGAAACTCACGTCAATCGCGTCGGTCAGATAGGTGCTCAACATGGTTGGCTCAATCGCCGCATCGGTCAGGATATAAACCAGCATCGTCGCATGGGGAACAAGCTGCGGGTGAATCATCCCGGAGCCCTTGCACAATCCGGCGATGCGCACCGCACTTTGCCCGCCGCTCTCATCCAGGAAAGTGAAATCGATGAACGCCGTTTTCTCCACCTTGTCGGTGGTCAGGATCGCCTGTGCCACCTCCTGAAAGTGATCGCCGTCCGATCCCAGCCGCGCCGCAAGGTCCGGCAAAGCCGCAATCAGCTTCTCTGCGGGCAAAGGCACGCCGATGATTCCCGTTGAGGAAGGGAAGACTTCTTCCGGTTCGCAACCGAACGTCTTTGCCGCGCCCATGCAGGTAGCCCGTGTGGCATCCAGGCCTGCCTGTCCTGCCGCGCAGTTTGCGTTGCCCGCGTTGATCGCGACCACGCGCACCAGTCCACCGGTCGCGCGCAAATGTTCCATATCGATTTTGAGCGGCGCAGCGATGACGCGATTCGACGTGAACGCGGCGGCCGCGCTGGCAGGGGCGTCGGCGACGATCAAAGCAAAATCGGTGCGGCCGCTCTTTTTCAGCCCCGCCTTGGTCGCGCCGAACTTGAAGCCTTGAGGAATGAGATATCGAGAAGGGTTGCTCATCAAGTGGACCCATTTAATCTAACAAATGTGGATAGTCTGCCAGAGAACAATCGCGATATCGCGGCCCCTATCGATCAAAACCAGTTTCTCGAACTCGAAAACGTCAACGTTGCCCGCGGCGATCGGATCGTGCTCCGCGACGTCAACTTGACCATTCGCGCCGGTGAGCATGTCGCCATCCTCGGACCCAACGGATGCGGTAAGTCCACGCTGATCCTTACCATCACCTGCCAGATCTACCCCATTGTGCAGCCGGGGATGCGCGTCCGAATCTTTGGCCGCGATCGCTGGGACCTGACCGAGTTGCGGAAGCATTTCGGGGTTGTCGGAGCCGATCTCCCCGGCGAGCGCACGGCCGTGACCACGGGCCTTGATGCTGTGATCGCCGGCTTCTTCTCCGCATCGACTCTCTGGCCCAATTTGCACGTCACCGATGAAATGAGAGCCAGCGCAGCCGAGGCCCTGGCGCGCATTGAAGCCTCGCACCTGGCTGCTCAGCTAGTGGGAGAGATGTCAGCCGGTGAGAAACGCCGCATCCTGATTGCCCGCGCACTTGTCCACGGGCCGCGCCAGCTACTTCTTGACGAACCGTCGAATGCCCTCGACCTGGCCGCCCAACGCGAACTCCGCGACACACTCCGTCGCCTCGCAGCTGAAGGCACAGGTTTGGTTCTGGTCACCCATCATCTGGGCGACATTCTCCCCGAGATAGATCGGGTCATCCTCATGCGTGGAGGCCGGATTGTAGGGGATGGCCCGCGCACCGAACTGCTCACCGCCCCACGCCTCAGCGACCTCTTCAACACACCAGTGCGCATTGGCCACGACGAGGAGTGGCTGCATAGCTGGTGAAATCCGAGGGTCTGCGGTCGCCAGACTTCGAGCGTCTCGAACTCAATGGGATGAATCGAAAAAATCGATTTGGCTTGATGCCAGCACATTTGGCGCCGTGGTACCATTCCCGCATCAGGCCACCTTTTCCTCGGCCACACGTGGAGGTCCCCATGAGTCCTTACTCAAGACGAGAATTCCTCAAAACCGGAATTGCCGCTGGAACCATCGCGAGCGTTGGAACCCTGCCGTTACACGCCGCCCAACCCACGGCGACCGATGTCGTCACCCTGGGTAAGTCGGGTGTCCAGGTAACCCGGCTGGCCTTCGGCACCGGCAGCAACAACGGCCATGTGCAGTCCAGTCTGGGCCAGCAGGAGTTCAGCAAGCTCGTTGCCTATGCCTACGATCGGGGAATTCGTTTCTTTGAGACTGCTGAGTCGTATACGACTCCGGCCATGCTTGGCCAAGCCCTCAAGCCCTATCCGCGTGAGAGCTACGTGCTGATGAATAAGGTGACGACAGACGAAGGTGTCGATCCTCACGTGCGTTTCGACGAGATGCGCCGCATCTCGCAGACCGAATACTTCGACATCATGCTGCTCCACTGGCAGCACACGGATACTTGGGTCGCCGAAACGGCCCGCTGGCAAGACGGCATCCTCGAAGCGCAGCAGAAAAAGACGATTCGTTCGCGTGGGGCCTCGGTGCACGGCCTGCCCGCACTGCGCCAGATGCCCGGCAACAAGTGGCTCGAAGTGGCCATGATCCGCATGAACCACAAGGGCACGCGCATGGACGGTCCCACCTACGATGACAACAACAATCCCGACCGTGTCCCCGAGGTTGTGGCGCACGTGAAGCAGGTGAAGAGCGACGGCATGGGTGTCATCAGCATGAAGCTCTGCGGCGACGGGACGTTTACGCAGCACAGCGATCGTCAGGCGGCGATGCGCTTCGCCTTCAAGAACGCCGGCGTGGATTGCGTGACCGTCGGCTTCAAGAGCAAACAGGAGATCGACGAGGCCATCGATAATCTGAACGTTGCCCTCGCCTAATTGGAATCGGGCAGCCATGCTCAACAAGCGTTTCAAGGCCACTCTTCAGAAGAGCCCAGCCAAAGGGGGTTGGACCTATGTCGTGTGGCCCGCCTCGGCGGAGTTCTTCGGCACGCGCGGCCTCGTGAAGGTGCGTGGCAAAATCGACGGCGTCCCCTTCCAAAGCTCGTTCATGGCGCTGGGCGACGGGAGACACAAGCTTCCCGTCAAAGAGGACATTCGCCGCAGCATCGGCAAAGAGGTTGGCGAGACCGTGACCGTGCTTTTGGAAGAGCGGGTCACGGCCCAGCCTCGCTGACTCAACTGACGGCCTGTGCCGTAGCCTGCGTCTTCGCCGTAAAGATCGCAAAGATCAGGCAAGCCACAATCAGAATCTCGGCAATCACCGGACCCAGAAAAAAGTACGTGTACGAATTCACCGACAGGGCCAGATAACCCGCCGCAAACGTCGCCAGGATCGGCCGCAATCGCGCTGCATCTCGGTTTGCGAGCGAACCGAGCAGCCAGAGCGCGACCCCTTCCATCGTCAGAGAGATCGAAACTCCAATGCCCATGCCCCTGTAGAAGTCCCAGAAGCTGCGCATGTGCCCCATGAGCGGAAATGTATTCACTCTCATCGCAGCTACGGCAATCGAAGCAGCGCCCGGTCCTATGTCGCCAAAGACGCCGCCAATCGTGTGAAGAACCGCGTGGATCAACGTCAAGATCGACGCCACGCGCAGATAAATTACAGGCTTCATTGCAAACCTCTCGCTCGTTATTCGGTGACCTTCTTGGCAAACAGTTCGAGAATTCCGGCCCACGCGCCCGGTCCGTCGAACATCTCGCGAAGTTGCTCGTAGCCCTCGCCGTGCCGCTCCAGTTTGCTGTGCTCCAGCTCGACCAGCGTCGAAGACGGTCCTTCCGAGGTGAAGCGAATTTCCACTTCGCTCGCCTTCGCCATATCGGGATCGCAGATCCAATCCGGCGAATCGTGTCCAGGGCCCACATGCCACGAGAGAGTCACCACGTGCGGCGGATCCCATTTGAGCACCGTGCCCCAATCGCACTGCGCGCCGTCGACATTGCGCTCATACCAGCGTCCCCCGACGCGCGGCTCGATGAAGATCGCTTCGAACGGGGTCTTGCCGATGTGATGCGTCGCCGGCCACCACGTCTCCATCTGCTCCACGAACACTGAGAACGCGCGCTCAATGGTCGCGTTCACGCGCACACTCTTACGTACGAGGGCTTCTGCCACTGGGTTTGCCATGCTTGTCTCCTGTCGGTGATTTCTCCGCTATTGCTTGAAAATTGCTCATTGCCTTGGTCCACATCTGATCGAAGTGCGCGCGCAGCCGTGCCACGCCTTCGGGATTCAACTGGTAGAGCCTGCGTGTTCCGGCCTTGTTATCCAGAACCAGTCCGGCATCCTTCAGCACTTTCAAATGCTGCGACACCGCGGGACGGCTGACCGGCAGCGTGCGCGCCAGCTCATTCACAGCGAGAGGACCGCCGGACAGCCTTTGAAAGATAGCCATCCGCGTCGCATCGCCCAGCGCATCCAGTCCGGCTTGTAGGTAAGCGTCCATAGTCGGTAAGTTTTAACGAACGGTAAGCTCAAACTAACGGTAAGCTACCACGAACCGATGGATGCGTGTCAAGGGAAAAATGCAGTGGGCAGGGAACAGTGCAGTGGACAGATGAAACAGACAGAAGCAGAGAAACAGAGAAACAGGGAAACAGTGAAACAGTGCCAGTGGAAAGTATTATGAGGAGATCATGATCACCATCGAGCTATCGAAGCAGGCGCGGGCCGACGCCGTCGCGTCGATTCAACGCTATTTTCGCGAAGAAATGCCGGAGCCGATCGGCGAACTGCCGGCGGGCCTATTGCTCAACT
>Ga0181535_10004852_pt1 | contig 14702 bp, 7 predicted proteins | sample PEATcosm2014_Bin_44_FD_119774 | JGI IMG/M metagenome (GOLD analysis project Ga0181535, IMG submission 119774) | Peatland microbial communities from MTU Mesocosm Facility, Houghton, MI, USA - PEATcosm2014_Bin17_30_metaG | ecosystem: Environmental > Terrestrial > Soil > Wetlands > Peat | place... | reverse complement strand
TGCCGGCATTACGTTGACAATGTTCGGCGAAGTGATTTCCTCATTGACCGCCTGGACCATGTCTTGTCCGCTCCCCGCCGTAACCACAACCTGCTCGTTGCTCGAGGCTACCTGCAAGACGGCGTTCAAAGGAGTGACCTGCCCTCCGGTGACGGTCACCGTCTGCACCATTTGCTTAAAGCCTACCGAGGTGACGGTAACGGCATAGCTGCCCGGAACAAGGCCGGTGACCACAAAGTCGCCCAACGAATCCGAAGTGGTGACGATGTTGCCGGGGGTCACGACCACCCGCGCGCTCTGAATCACGGACTCAGAAGCGTCGCTTACATGGCCTCTCAGCGATCCTTTACCCGTCTGTGAAACACAAACAAGAGGGAGGAGCAGGAACAACAGCGTGATCGAAAATGGCAAGCGTCGCATAGGGTCTCCTTTGGCCGGCGGAGGGTTTATCGCAAGGTCTTGAATGAAGGTCTCCGGCTGGCTACAGGCTGAACGCTACAGTGACTTTTTAAGCACACGTTAACATTCCGGTTAATTTCTCCTGAGGTTGAGCGCAAGTGTGCGAAACGGGTCACCTCAGCGCCTGATTCACGCAATCGGTGTCTGCGGAAAACATCTGTCATGTTCCTTTAATCAGGCATTCGTATGGTCTTAGCAGTGTAGAAATGACGCGCATCCTTGTTGTCGAAGACGATTTACGCATGTTGGAGTTATTGCGGAGAGGGCTCTCCGAGTCCGGCTTCGAGGTGACAGTTGCGTGCGACGGAGATGCGGGCCTCGCGCTTGCGTTGGCGCATCGATTTGACGCGGTCGTGCTCGACATCGGACTTCCGGGCCGAAGCGGCTATGCTATCGCGGCACATCTCCGCCAGCATTCGCGGCCTCCCGCCATCGTGATGCTTACCGCGTTGAATGAAGAGGATCAGATTGTCTGCGGGCTCGACGCCGGCGCCGACGACTATCTGACCAAACCGTTCTCCTTCCCGGAATTGATTGCGCGGATTCACGCGGCGGTGCGGCGCGCGCAGATCGCGGCGGCCGACCGATTCTCATTTGGACCGTTTCGCTTCGACGCAGCCAGCCGTCGCCTTTTCCGCGACAGCAACCTGGTCCACCTAACCCGCGGTGAGTACCTTCTGCTGCGCGCTTTGGTGCTCCACCGCGGCGAGATCGTTTCGCGCCGGCAGCTGATGCAGGCGGTTTGGGGGTCAACCATCACCAGTTCCGGCGCGCTCGATACCCTGGTCAACACGCTGCGGGAGAAACTCGACACCGGCGACACCCGCCTGATCACGACCGTTCGCGGAAGTGGCTATGCGTTAGCTGCAGACACCGAGCCGGCCAGGATTCCCGAGCCTTGATCCGTCGACTTCCAATTCGTGTTCGCCTTACGCTGTGGTATTCACTGGTCTTCGCGGCCGCGGTGTTTTCCACTGGCCTGGGCTCGTTGTGGATGGTGCATCGCGCCGTGGACGAGCTGGAAAACAACGAGTTGAAGCAGCGTGTGCGAAGCGTTCGGCGCTTTCTCGAGAGCCGTTCGGCGCAAGAAACGCCTGCCCAACTGGACGACGCAATCGCAGCTGCCTATAACGTGAGTCACGGCAGCAAATGGCTGCAGATAATCGACGAAAACGGAAACTGGCTTTACCGTTCTCCCCATGTTGCCGCTGCGTATCCCGAGCTTGTTCTTCCGCAGCAGGCATCGGAATCCGGTATTTATTTCAGCTACACCGCAGAGTCGATTCCCGTCCACGCGCTGATCGAACCGATCTCAGTCCGCGGCATGCGCTACACTGTGCAGACCGGTCTCACTCTGACCAAGACTCTTGCCATCCTCTCCAACTTCCGCCTGCAGCTCTTCTGTCTCACCTCAGGAGGCTTGATCGTCTCCGCATTGGCTGGATACTTTATGAGCCGCAAAGCGCTCCTGCCGATAGCACTTATCGCGGCGGAGGCACAGCGGATCAACGATAAGAACCTCGGTAGTCGATTGCCCACCCTCGACACCCGCGACGAGCTCGCATCACTCTCCACCACTCTTAACCAGATGCTCGGCCGGATCGAGGCTGGGTATCGAAGCGTCCGATCATTCACTGCCAATGCGGCACACGAACTCCGCTCTCCCGTTGCGCTGCTCCGCGCCGAGGCTGAGGTTGCCCTTGCGTTTCCTCGGGATGGCGATTACTACCGCGACACGTGCGAGAAGGTGTTGTTGAGCTCAGTGCAGATGACTCGCTTGATCGAACAACTACTTGCGCTGGCTCGCGCCGACGCAGGTGTTGAAGTGCTTCACTTTGAGCCGGTCAACCTTCCTGACGTCCTCCAAGAGGTTGCGGTGAAATGGACCGAGAGATTTGCCATTGCTCAAATTGAGTTTGCTTGCGATCTCCAGCCGCCTGAGTTGTGGATCGACGCGGACTATTTCGCCCTCAAACGGATGCTCAATATTCTGCTTGAAAACGCCTGGCGCTACACGCCCCAGGGCCGGTCCGTTTCCTTAGTTCTCAGGGAACAAGCGGGAGACGAGGGGTTAGGCACCGCGGAGGTCAGCGTCGCGGATACTGGGATCGGTATCTCGGAAGAAGACCAAGCGCGGATATTCGAGCGCTTCTCTCACATAGCCCGGCCAATGCGCGGAGACTTTTCCGGCAGCGGTCTCGGCCTTGCCCTTGGACAATGGATCGCCGAGCGTCACAATACGGGCATCAAGCTGGAGAGTGCTCCCGGAAAAGGCAGCCGATTTTCGTTCCTTCTGTCCACCAGCCCTGCAGCTGGCCCACAGAGACTTGCGCCGCAACGGATGATTTTGCATTCGGACCGATAAGGGCCCAATGTCCAGGAGTGAGTTTGCCCCTGAAGGGTCACTGAGTCTTCCTCAACCTAAAAACAGGATTGGAGATGCGTAGCCGCCGATAGATCTGGAAGACGCGGATCACGATGGAGCGGCGACAGGCGATTTGCGATGCGCGGTGTTGCTTGACGAAGCTCGGCGCAGCGAAGTTTACGCCGGTATCGAAACGCGTTCGGGCGCGCGGAGGTTTTACGTTTGATGCACGAAGAAAGACCCTCTCCCCGGTAGGCGGAGAGAGGGTCATTCTAGTCTTGATGTGTATTAGTCGTCCAGGTCAGCGCCGGCAGAGTGCACCTTGCGTTTGAAGTCGCTGGCCGGGCGGACTTTTTTCTCGCCTGGGAAGGGGACCTTAAATCCGGTGGCCTCGTACCAGTCGAAGTGGCTGACCGTGTCGGGGTCCAAGGAATCGGGCACGTGATATTTGGCAGCGAAGACCTGCGTCTTCATTTTGAGCCAACCTGCTCGCAGAGCTTTCACAGCAGGGCTATCCTGCAAGGTCGCCACGGAGGTGCTGCAGGTGTTGAGGCTGGGGCCGATGTTCGTTGGGGCCGAGTACCCGGCAACGCCGTAACAGAGCGGGGTCTGGTTCGGTACGTGCGTCCATGGCAGGAAGTTGTCCAGGGGCGGATTGTCGACGAAGAGAGTCTTCATCGGCGAGGCCACCAGGTCGTTCTGGTTCATGGGTTTCAGGCCGAGGATCTGCTCAATCGTACGGGTCAGGTTGACCTGCGTGTAGAAGGTGCTTTCCTCGGTGACACCAGCCCCGGTGCCGTCGGAGTTCACTTGCTGCTTGACGTAGGGGCTGACGACATAGCCAGGGCTGCGGTGGCCGTCGACGTGATCCACGCCATTTTGCGCGTCGTCTTCCTCGATGAAGATCGCCGAGTTCTGCCACACGGAGCTGTGGCTGATCTCGTCGACAATGCGCCCGATAGCCAGGTCGTTATCTGCCTCTTCGGCTGTCGCGTTCGGCGGGCCCGTGGTGTGGTCGCTCATGATCCAGAGGAAGGTCAACTGAGGAACCGTTCCGGCGGCGACGTCTTTGGCGAAGTCCTGTTTCCAGACATCGACGCGGTATTGATCAGGGATGCCGAGATCGAACTGCGGGAAGTTCTGGACTGCGTATTTCATGACGTTGGGGAGCGGGGAGAACGAGTTTATGGTGTTGTAGTACTGAAGCTGCGACTCTTTGCCCGCCTCGTACAACAATGTGTCGTTATAGAACTGACTCCAACTCGGCTCGCAACTGTCCGAAACAACAAACGGGAGTGCAACCGCTTTACCGGGACCGTTAAAGCTGTTTGTCTGCGTGAGGTTAGTCGGAGTGCAACCGGGAACGGTGAACGTGTTGTATTCAACGTACTCGCCATAGTTCTTCATTGTGAGGCCTGCCGCCGCCCCGGCGTCGAGCAGGTTGCCTTTTTTCTGATAGGCGATCGCGTCGCCGCCGTTGGAGGGGTAATCGCGGAGCCAGTCCGGCGCCTGAATGTCGTCGGCATAGGGAGCCATGGCCTGCATGATCCAGTTATGACCATCGGCTGACTGCCGGCTCGGGTCAAAGAAGTTGTCGAGAAGCGGGAAGCGCTTCACGAGTGTGTGCACGTTGGGTGATACGACGGGGTACAAGGCGTAGGCCGAGTTGTCGCCAAAAACCGCAAGGGCCGGGTCGCCATTGCCTTCTGACACATCGCCCAGCATCTGATCGTAAGTGCGGTTCTCACGGATGATCAGGAACACGTGCTTGATCTTCGATGGATCGCCGATTCTCTCCGGGATTGCGCGTGGACGGTGATGTTCGTCGCCGCCCGCGGCTGACCAGATGTTTTCCGCCAGATCCCAGTGGTTGTTTTCAAACACCTGCCGGGTCATTCCCACCAAGTCGTCGTATCGCGGAACGGGGACGATGCTGACGGTACCGAGGTCCTGGTGGGTGTTAAAGCCGGCCACGCCGTAGTAACTTGCATAGGAGTTTTCAGCCGTTTTCGTGGGAGCAGCCCCCACCCCATAGCCCGTGGTGCCGATGCCCTTATCATTGGCAACGAGCAGCACGTTGTCCGCCGAATCGAGCACGACCGAGGCCGGGGCATAGCCGACAGGAATCATGCCCTCAACGGGACTCCACGCGTGTTCGCGAAGGTCGACCACGGCGATCGCATTGGCGTTGTAGAGCGCGACGTAGGCTTTGTCAGCCTTCTCGTCGACGGCGATCGAGTTCGGCCCGGCACCGTAGGCAGCTTTGTGATCGCCGGGCACTCGAATCGGCAGACCGAGGTCGATTCTCCGCTCCTCTTTGTTGATGTCCGTATCGATCACGGAGAGACTGTCGCTATAGGCGTTGGCGACGAGCAACTTGTGGTGCCAGAAGGCCATGCCGGTCGGGTGCAGGCCTGTCTCAATGTTCTCGGTGACCTTGAACGAGGCCAGGTCGACCACGGACACTGTGCCGGTCTTTGTGGCGCCAGTCGGATACTCGGCGACCACCGGGGTGCCGTTGGAGTATTCCTGGAAGTCGTTGGCGGTGGCAATCCGGCCGGCCTCGTTGGAGACGTAAGCGGTCTTGCCATCCGGCGAGATCACGACGCTATGCGGGACGTTGCCTACGCGGACCTCCGGACCCTCCGCCGGTTTCGTCGCGGTCAGGTCGATTTTGGTCAACGTATCGTTGTTGTCGAGCACTACATAGGCGGTCTTGGCATCGGGTGAAATGGCGATGCCCATGGGATAGGAAGTGATTGTGTCATCCGCGAAAATCGAATAAGGGAAGCCGCACGGGATCTCAAAGCTGCCCGAGGTCCCTCCGGGGCTGCCCGAAGGAGGTTTCGACGTACCGTTATAGGGAGTGCAGGTAACGTTGGTCAGATTGTCCTCGGCATTGATGTCCATCGGGACACTGACTTGGGCGAAGTTTGTGAGCAAGCCCGTCGTTGGATTGACGCTGGCGATGGAAACATAGCTGGACGGGCCGTAATTGCCGTCCTGGCTGAACAGGAGGTACTTGCCATCCGGCGTATACGTGATGCCGGTGGTGCTGCCGTCTGAATCGTATGCAGTGGTTGTACCTGATGTATAGGGCACGCTGTAGGTCTGCAGCACTGCGCCGGTCTGAGTGTTGAAAACCGAGACGGCCTGCGGGGCGCTCATTTGAAGTACGGCTGCGGTGTGATTCGCGGTGGGATTCAGCGCGATGGCCTTGGCGCGGGTGGTGGTGCCGAGGTAGACCTGTGTGCCTACGGGGGTGATGATTGCCCCGTCACTGACGACCCACGGGTTGGCCAGAGGGTGCGAGTAAGTCGGGCCGGCGGTCGCGGCCGTGTTTTTGCCGGGCGCGTAGGTCGGGAACGGCACGGACTGACCCAGGAGCGCCGGAGCGCTCAGCGCTGTCGCCAGAATGCCGGCGAGCAGATGCCTAGGGTGAATCCGAGAATGTTTGCGAACGATTTTCGCGGACATGAATCATTCTCCTTTTTCGGGTTCTTCCATCACGCGACTCGCAATTAGCCATGCAAATTGAAGTCGTTTCAGGAAACGGGGATTCGAGTTCGGTAAGCGAGGCGATGGCACGTCAAATCGACCTGATGCTGCTCATTGATTGCTACTCATTCAATCGTGACGAATCGTCGTTGAGCCAGGACAGCAGCGGTAGAGTTGCGCCAACAGGCAAAGTGTAGGGGCAGGAAACGAACGCCAGCATGACGCGAAGATTACAGTTTTGTCATCGCATTAAGATGGTGTGAATGCGCCTGGTGAATCTGGATCGCGTGCCGCGCTTCGTATCTATTCGATAATCCGCAACTTCATCGATTTGAAACGACCTTCGGGTTGGAGATAGAACCGGATCACGGAGATGGACATTTGATGGGACCTTAACTAAGGCGTGATCTGCGTATAACAAAACCGGATTAGAAATTTGTCATTGATCAGAATCGAGGCGTCCTTGGGGATGGTTCTGATGCGTGGACGACATCGAGCGCGATTAAGCCTCGTACGCGTCAGCTTTCGAAAGCGCGCTGCAGGAATAGCCGGTGCGGCGCCCCACCAGTGCGAAGAACCAAGACTCATGTCTGCTACTGACATAATTTGAACATCCGAATCGCGATTCCGATGCGCGGCACGAGTTGCTGCATGACGCGGGATCCTGGTATTGGTCCAGGAGTTCGCTTTTTCTGGGGGCAATATGCATTGTGAGTGCAAGGGGAAGCTCCAGTTCGCCGGATGGCCTTCCAACGTTCGAGGCCTTCGTGCATTGATCGAATTCAGCTTAGTTTTGTTTCTTGCCGCTTCGTGTTTCGCGCAAATGGACCGCAGCGGGTTGACTGGTACGGTCACCGATCCGTCAGGCCGTGTGCTGGCAGGGACGCACATTACGGCTGTGCAGAATTCAACACAACTGCTGCGCGAAACCGTATCGGACTCGACCGGGAACTACGAAATTCCCGAATTGCCAGTAGACACTTACACGGTCACCTTCGAGCACGCTGGATTCCGGACTCTGAAGTTCGTTGGCGTAGAGCAGGTGATCGGGCGGACACAGACTCTGGATGCGACGCTGCAGGTTTCCGGCGGCGAGGAACTTGTGAACGTCTCTTCCGCCTGGGCGCTGATGGATCGAAACACCAGCACGGTGACCGGCTTGATCGAGCGAGAGCAGGCGAATCAATTGCCGCTCAACGGGCGCAACTGGTCGGAGCTGACGGCCTTCATCCCCGGCGCCATTGACACTGGCGGCAGCAACCAGCGAACGATTCGCTTTGCCGGGCGCGGCCTCGACGACAGCAACTTTACTTACGACGGCGTAGATGCCACCAATATCGTGAATCAGACGCAGCGCCAGTGGGTGAGATTGGCCATTCCGCTGGACGCGATTGCGGAGTTTCGCGTGGACTCGCTGATGGCAACAGCCGAGGAAGGCGCGACGGGCGGCGCTCAATTGAACGTCAGCTCGCCCTCAGGCACCAACCGCTTCCACGGACGCCTCTTCGAGTACCTGCGCAACGATTTCTTTGATGCGCCGCTGCCTGAATGGGCCTCCAACGGCGCAGCTCAGCAGCCGCTTCGCCTGAATCAGTTTGGCGGAGCGCTGGGCGGCCCCATTGTGCGCGACAAGACGTTTTTCTTCCTCGCCGGGGAAGCGTACAGGCAGAACTGGGGCTATCCGGTGAGCGGCGACGTACCGAGCCAGTCGCTGATAGCAACGGTTCCGAGCACCTCGCCCGTGTATAAGATCATCAACGGATTCCCCGGAGCCGGACCAAAAAGAATTCTCACGCCCTGGACGCCGGCCACCGACCCGGGCGACCCACACTACATGGACTATGACCTGCTGACTTGCGAATGCACGCAGGTGGTGAACGAGAGCTCGGCAATGCTGCGGGTCGACGAGCACTTCTCGACGAAGACCACGGGCTTTATGCGCTTCAGCTATGACCGATCGGCCGATACGCAGCCGCTTTCGGCTGCCGCGACGGACTTGCAGCAGAAGGTGTCCGCGCCGGTCAATGGCGCGCTGGAATTGCTGCATATCTTCAATCCACGTCTGGTGAACGAGGTCAAGGCCGGTTTCAATCGCTCCACCTCGAACCAGTACAACTACAGTGACTCCGGGACCAACTATCAGATTGCGGTTTCAACGGGTCCCGGGCCGGGATTTGTCACTGAAAACTACAACTACGCGAGCATCTACGTAGGCAACTCATTTTCGGGGATTGACGACCTGACGTGGGTTCATGACCGGCATACGATTAAGGCCGGAGTGGAGTTCCGCTACATACAGTTGAACCAGGAATACGGGCAACATGGGAAGATCACGTTCAGCTCGGTGGAGAATCTCGCCAGTAACGTTGCGAAGAAAGCCAGCCTGTCGGGCGCGTTGCCTGTGAACGGATTGCGCAAGAACGACTACTTCGTTTACGCGCAGGATGAGTACAAGTGGCGGCAGAATCTTACCCTGAACCTGGGACTGCGCTACACGATCTTCGATTTGTTCGACGAGAAGAATGGGAAGGCCAATCCTTTCGATTTTGACACCTGCGGGGCGCAGGGATTCTGCGGGGTGGGCACGAGCTTCGGCCAGCAGAACTACGGCGATGCCGATCCTCGTGTTGCCTTCGCCTGGACGCCTTGGAAGGATGGGCGGACGGTGATTCGGGGTGGATTCGGCATTTACCACGAAGACGGACAGTTGGACGATCAGAATCTTCCCGCCAAAAACGAAGTGCCCTCCTATTCGGCGACGGGCAGTTCGAAATCACCGCTTTCCTATCCGGTCCCATTCGGCGCCGGAACCATTTCACCGAATGCCGAACAAAGGGACCGCAAGGACTCGTATGTTGAGCAGTGGAGTTTCTCGGCGCAGCGGGAGCTTCCGGCGGATTTCGTCGCCACGGTCTCCTACATGGGAAGCCACGGCGTGCATCTGCTGGAGACCAACGTCGTGAACCTGATCGATCCGGCCACGGGGATTGCGCAGTATCCGGCATTTGCGCCCGCCATCGGCTGGCGCGGCTCAATCGGCATGAGCGCGTACAACGGCCTCTCGGTGGCAATGCGGCGCTCGTTCTACCGTGGCCTGCTGGTGACAGCCAACTACATGTGGTCGCATGAGATCGACAATGGATCCAATGGCAGCGGCGATGGGGACGAGGTGTCGCCGCAGAACGCAATGTGCCTGGGATGCGATCGCGCCAGCGGCACCTGGGACGCCCGCCATGTAGTCAATGGCAATGCGGTCTATCAGCTTCCCTTCGGCGCTGGCAAGCCGATGCTGAATCAGCACGGAGTTGCAAGCGCCATCGCGGACAAGTGGAGATTGACCACGACGGCACTGGCTCGAACCGGCTTCCCGGTGAATGTGCTGATGCCGAGCAGCTATATCGCGCCGGATGGAAACTCCGGCACGCAGCGCCCCGATTTGGTTCCCGGCATTTCTCTTACACCGCCGGGAGGCAGAACGGTGGCGAAGTGGATTAATCCAGCGGCGTTTGCTGCCCCTGCTGGAGAATTCGGCAACGCGCCGCGCAACCTGGTTCGCGGACCCGGCACATGGCAGATCGATATGGGCGCCAGCAAAGATATTTCCCTGCGGGAGAATCTGGCGCTCGAGTTTCGCGCGGAGTTCTACAACATCTTCAATCACGCGCAGTTGGGTCAACCGCAATCCACTTTCAACCTGTCGAACACCACGGGGTTCGGCAGCATCATCAATACGGTGAACACGGTATCGCCGGTAACGCCGGTGGGGTCGGGAACTCCGCGCGAGATGCAGTTCGCGCTGCGCCTTGAGTTCTGACTTCCGCGCGTAGATCCGCGGCAGGCCAGCATGACCGGCTTACTTATCGATCGAAAACCTCGGATGAGAAAGAGCAAGCTATTGATGTTTCGCTATGTACGAATTCTGCCGGGTATCGTGCTGCTATCGACGGCAGCGACCGTAGCATGTTCGCAGGGAACACCGGATTTCTCGGGCCAGTGGAAGCAGGACAACGATCGCTGCCAACCGAAACGGACCGGAGACGTCAGGCTGGGAATCGAACAGCACGAACCCGAACTTACAGTGGAAACATCGATCTCGCGCAGTGGTGTCAGTTCGCGGCACGCGGTCCAGCGGTACACAACCGATGGGAAGCTCTCGTCGACGACCGGAGCCGATGGGGACGAGTTCGCCACATCGGTCGTATGGAAGGATTCCAGACTCGTCTTCTCGATCGAGGAACATGAAGACGGCCGCATTCTTCAGTCAAAAGAGACATGGTCGATTCTTGAGGATGGTGCAACGCTGGAAAGGATACGCGAACGCCGGAATGGCGAAAAGCAAATGCTCTACTTTCGCCGGATGCCATCGAGCAATTCAAGTAGCAAATCCGGATTTGTTAAGGCGGGTGACAAATGAAGATTCTGGTCATCGAAGACGAAATGAAAACTGCCAAGTTTCTCAAGAAAGGACTCGGCGAGGCCGGTTACATCGTGGATGAAGCCACCGACGGCGCGGAAGGCCTGCACCTTTCTCAGGAAATCGATTACGACCTCGTCATTCTTGACGTGATGCTGCCGGTGCTGGACGGGTGGCAGGTTCTTGCGCGGTTGCGCAAGTCGAGCAGGAAAGAGCTGGTTCTGATGCTAACAGCGCGGGATGCCGTGCATGAACGCGTTCGTGGATTCGAACTGGGCGCCGACGACTACCTGGTAAAGCCGTTCGCGTTTTCCGAACTCCTGGCCCGGGTGCGCTCGTTGCTGCGCCGTTCTGCGCCACGCCCAGAGGATACCGTTCGCATGGCAGATCTCGAGATCGACCTGCTGCGCCAGAGGGCGACCCGCGGCGGCCGGAAGCTTGAGCTCACCTTCAAGGAGTTTCTGTTGCTGACGCTGCTGGCGCGGCGCGCGGGCGAAGTGCTTTCGCGCACACTGATCGCCGAATCGGTTTGGGATATGAACTTCGACAGTGATACGAACGTTGTGGACGTCAACGTACGGAGATTGCGCAGCAAGGTGGACGACCCCTTCCCGGTGAAGTTGATTCACACGGTTCGCGGCGCCGGCGATGTCTTTGAGGCCGAAACATAGCGCGCGGGCCGCGCTGCGGCGGCACCAGACACTTTCATTCAGGCTAACGGCGGCCTACTCATCGGCAGGACTGTTGCTGGTAATTCTCGCCACGGCGAGTCTCTACATCGTCCTGCAAACGGAGCTGGACCGAAGCACCGAACTGTTTCTCGCTGACAAGGTACATGTGCTTGGCTCAATGCTGCGCGAACGGCCTGACGATGAAGATGCGTTGCACGAAGAGATTGAACTGGAGTCTGCCGCGCGCCGGTACCAGCAGTTCTTCATTCGTCTTCTCGATGAACATGGCGTGCCGATCATGACGACGCCAGGGATGGCCGAACAGTTGAATCTTGCGGAGCTCATGAGCCGAACCCGCGGCTGCTCTGAGCGTTCAATTGCGATGGTGGGCAGACGTGGAAAGCCATTCCGGGTTACTTGCGCAACGGTTGGGGTTGGCACGACGCCGACTCACAGCGACACAGTTCAAATCGCCATCGACGTCTCGATGGAAGAGGAGCTGCTGGCACGCTATCGGCTGTGGTTTTGGGGCATCCTGCTGACGACGTCGGTTCTGTTCCCACTGTTGGGATACCGGATTGCACGGCACGGCATTCGGCCCGTCGAAGAGATCGCCGCTACAGCGCGGAGAATCACGTCGACGAATCTGCGCGAGCGGATCGGCTCAGAAGGCTATCCATCGGAACTTGCGTCCCTGGCTGAGACATTCAATGAAATGCTGGACCGCCTTGAAGAATCGTTCGAACGCATCTCAAGGTTCACGGCCGACATAGCACACGATTTGCGCACCCCTGTCAACAATATCCGTGGAGAAGCCGAAGTGGCTCTCGCCCGCGCTCGGACGGTCGGCGAGTACCGCGACGTGCTGGAGTCCTCACTGGAAGAAGCTGTTCGACTCTCCGAACTGATCGGCGACCTGCTGTTTCTGGCGCGCGCGGAAAGTCCCTTTACCAGATTGCATCGCGAGAACGTAAACATTGTCGAGGTGCTGACCACGGTGCGCGATTACTACGAAGCTTCCGCGACTGAAGCAGGAGTATCGTTTGTGGTGAACAACGGGAACGAGTTGGTTTCCGCAGAACTGGACCGCACACTGATGCTGCGAGCAGTGAGCAACCTGGTCTCGAACGCCATCGCACATACGCCGCCCGGGGGAACGGTGACGATGGCAGCCACGAACGAAGACGCCGTGATTCGCATCGAGATCTCCGATACCGGCGTCGGCATTCCCGCCGAAGCGCTGCCCAAGGTATTCGATCGCTTCTTCCGCGTCGATCCATCGCGCTCCAAGACATCGGGTGGCACAGGGTTGGGTCTGGCTATAGTGCAAAGCATTATGATGCTTCATGGCGGCAGCGCAGAGATCACAGGTCAACTTGGGCGCGGAACTCGCGTCACGCTACGGCTGCCGAATCTCGCAACCCGGTGAGAGGACTGGAACCTCCCTTCCTACAGACAATCGTCGCTGTGTTTTGTAGACCAAGAGTGCACCTGGTCATGGCTCACGGTCCGGCGGCAGAATAGATTATCGAACGCCCGAGGCCTGCAGATTTGCCATTCAATCTCAGCAGCCGGAACGCTGGCGCAGTGCCGACACCAGGTTGTTGATCCGGCGCCAGCCAGGAAGATTCGACCGATATCGAATTGAACAACCTGAGCATAAAAGAGCGGTCGCGGGGAAGCGTCATGCAGTTTTTGGAAGCAGGCCTTTATTCACATGGCAAAGAGCACCGAATCTGGCACCCAGGCAACCGTCATCCGTTGTTACGACAGAGACACAGAATACGCCCCAGCACTCTCTCCACATCCTCAGGATTGATGGAGCGGCTGAGGAGGTACCGGTCTTCGAGACCGACGCCAATCGGCAAATCCAAGCCGGCAACCGGCATAGCGCTCTTCGCTCGGCCAGCCAGAATTCTGACGCTTGCGTCCAGTGTCCGCAGGCTAGGCCAGCACAGGCGCCGGCTTAGCCAGCAGAACGCCAAGCGCGCAGCTCGCCATGCGGGCCAGTTCCCCGTCTGCACGGCTGGTTAGAATGATCGGAACCTTGGCCCCCACTACCACGCCCGCCGCCAGTGCTCCAGCCAGATACTGTAACTCCTTAAATAGAATGTTTCCTGCTTCGAGATTCGGAACCATCAGCAGATCCGGATCTCCAGCCACCTTCGATGTAATCTTCTTGATGCGGGCCGCGTCGCTCGAAATCGCATTATCGAACGCCAGAGGACCATCAACAATGGCACCGGTAATCTGCCCGCGATCGACCATCTTGCAAAGAGCGGCAGCATCGAGCGTGGAAGGAATCGCCGGGTTTACCGATTCAACCGCCGACAGAATCGCCACCTTGGGGTTGACGACCTCAAGCGCAACCATCATGTCGATCGCATTTTGAAGAATACTGATCTTGGTCTCCAGATCCGGCTGAATATTCACCGCGGCATCCGTAACGAACAGCGTCTTGTGATAGGACGGGACATCCAGAGCGAATACGTGGCTGATGCGCCGTCCGGTTCGCAAACCACCCTCGCGCGAAACGACCGCGCCCATCAACTCGTCTGTGTGGAGCGAACCCTTCATGAGCATTTGAACCTCGCCCTTGCGCGCCATCTCGACGGCTCGAACGGCAGCCAAACGGCTGTTGTCGATGTCTACAATCTCAATCGCTTCCAGATCAAGATTCAGAGTTTCGGCGACGCTACGGATTTTCGGCTCCGAACCCACAAGGACGGGAGTGATCAACCTGTCTTTGAATGCCTGGACGGCGCCTCCGAGCGACACCTCGTCGCAAGGCCAGGCGATTGCAGTCCGCACCGCCGGTTTGGCGTTTGCACGCGCAATCATCCCAAGGTAGTGACGATAAGGGTTGTTCACGATAAGCTGAGGCACCGGCAAGGTCGACCAGCGCGACTTCGTGAGAGGAGCAATCAACTGGGCTGTGCCCGTGAAAATCGGTTCGCCCGCGCCATTGTTTGCCTCGCAGTCAAATGTCACTTTCTTCGAGGCATCGTCTTTTGCTGTGACCTTCACCTTCACGAGAATGCGATCTCCGACACGGATTCGGTTCTGGAACGAGAGTGACACGTCCGTCAGCGTGCATCCAGGCCCCGGAATATTCATGCTGAAAAGGCCGGAGATCAGCGAGGCGCACCACATATTCGGTCCAGTCGGGGGAATTCCTCCGGCGCGATCAATAAGTTCATCAGAGTTCAGCATTGAGTGAAACCCGGAGATCGATGCAAACGCCATAGCGTCATCTGTGGTCAGAACGTGCTCCGTCCCCACTGTATCGCCAACC